>Ga0187894_10003194_pt1 | contig 18687 bp, 8 predicted proteins | sample GBC1701081metaG_FD_136650 | JGI IMG/M metagenome (GOLD analysis project Ga0187894, IMG submission 136650) | White microbial mat communities from a lava cave in the Kipuka Kanohina Cave System on the Island of Hawaii, USA - GBC170108-1 metaG ...
CGCGTATACAGGGCCACGGGCGAAAACAATCGCGCGCTCCGATTGCTGAATCAAGCATTGAATATTGCGAAGACTCTCTCTCAACGAGATCTCGAAGCAAATGTCCTCAACGATCTGGGCGTGCTTTATCTGGAGCAGGAAGATTACGAGAAAGCAGATGATCATCTCCATCAAAGCCTGAAAATTCATCAATCGCGAAACAACCAGACGGAATCGGCCCGCCTGCTTCTGAACTTGGGAGTCGGCGCCCAACGGCGCGGCAATGCTGAACAGGCCCTTGATCGTTTCCAAAAAAGCCTCGATCAGGCGACTGCGGCTTCAAATAAGGATGTAATGATCGCAGCGGGCGAAGGTCTTGGGGCTATTTATCGAGAGAAGCGGCAGTACAATGGGGCGCTTGATATCCTGGATCGAAGTCTGATGCTGGCAAAAGAAGTTGATGATCGAACGCGGGTCGCCGAAATCCTGTGGCGAAAATCGGAAGTGTTTCTTGAAATGGGCAGCTATGATCGCGCCGTTGAACTGGCGGAAAGCGCCCTCAAGCTTGCGCGCGAACTGCGCCTTCCAAATCATTCATACGCCAGCGCCACGACTTTGGGCAGAGCATACCTCGGACAGAAGAAGACTGATTTGGCGTTCCGAACGCTCAAGCAAGCAATTGATGAAGTCGAGGCGATGCGCTTTCGAGTGGCAGGCAGTGAAGAAGAGCGTCAGCTCTATTTCGAAAACAAGGTTTCTTCTTATCACGCATTGATTGCCTTATTCGTCAGCCAAAATAAACCGTTCGACGCGCTTCTGGTTGCCGAGCGGGCGAAGAGCCGCGTTTTGCTCGATGTGATGAGTCAGGGCAATCTCGAAATCCCAAAAGCGATGATGGCGAGTGAAAAAGAAGAAGAGCAACGTCTGAATCGAAGAATCACCGAACTCAACAACGAGATGACCGCCGAACGGTTGAAACGGTCTCCAAACGATACCCGCTTTAATCAACTTGCGGCTCAGTTGGATGACGCGCGGCGGAAGTATGCGGCGTTTCGGAATGTTCTGTTCGCCTCACATCCCGACCTGAAACTTCAGCTCGGCCAGTTGCCGCCATTGACGCTCGGAGACTTGAACGGCTTGATGACCGATCCCAAAACCGCCTTTCTCGAATATGTCATTGCTGAGGATCGAGTCTACCTCTTTGTCTTAACGAAAAAGGCTGAGCAACAAGGACCCGATGCGCAAGTCCATTCAATACCCCTAAAGCGGAACGACCTGGCCCGCCGCATCGAACGAATTCATCAGATGATGGCTGAACGGCGTCATGGCTTTGGGTCTTTGTCACGTGAACTCTACGACCTGTTGATCAAACCTGCCGAGCCGCATCTTCAAGGTAAGACCGAGCTCTGCATTATTCCCGATGGCCCATTGTGGGAGTTGCCTTTTCAAGCTTTGCAGCCGCGCGAAGATCGCTACCTGATCGAAGACTTCGCCATCTTCCACGCGCCATCGCTCAGCGTCTTGAATGAGGTGAAAGGGCGAAAAGGCGCGAGGCCCGCAGCGCGTCATTCCTCATTGCTCGCCCTCGGAAACCCCATCGTTGGGACAGAAATCGTCGGCGAAATTCAGGATCAAAAGCGCGGCGATAGATTCGATCCTCTGCCCGATGCCGAGACTGAAGTAAAGGCTCTCGCCCGATTTTTCAAGCCCGACCGGAGCCAGATTCTTATTGGAGAACAAGCGAATGAACAGACGTTCAAATCGCTTGCGCCCGCCTACGACATCATCCATTGCGCCACTCACGGTGTATTTGACAATCGGCATCCGCTCTACTCATTCCTGTTGTTTGCGAGGGCGAAAGATAGCGCCAATGACGATGGCCTACTGGAAGCGCGGGAGATTATGAACCTCAAGCTAAACGCCGATCTGGTTGTTCTTTCGGCCTGCGACACCGCAAGAGGAAGAATCGGAGCGGGCGAAGGAGTAATCGGATTATCGTGGGCGTTTTTCGCGGCGGGCTGTCGCTCGACGCTCGTCAGCCAGTGGAACGTGAACTCGGCCGGCACTGCAAGTTGGATGGAGAACTTCTATCGGAATCTCAAACAAACGTCTGATCAGAACATAGGGACGAAGGCCAATGCGTTGAGGCTTACGATTCTCTCAATGATAAAGGATAGACGATATGGACATCCTTTCTACTGGTCTGGTTTCATCCTGATAGGCGACAATGAATTTCTTGCTCCGTAGTGCACTGCACTTAGATCTGAGCCGGCAGCGGGATTCTGCATGTGTTTCCAGATACATCCTCGAGTCGCGACAAAAATGTTGAGATCGATTTGACAATTTTCCGAGACCTGTCGTAAAGTCCGCATCGCTTCGGTGATCAACAGCGGTATTAACTCATTGAAGCCGCCCTTAAAACATCCAACAATCATTATAAGGACCACATAAGGACTACCAACTCGGTCTCGCTCTTGGCCAATTTATTGAATGCTTGCGTAGCTTGAATCACCTCACTTGGCTGTGATGTCTCAAGGTTATTAGCGGGGTTAGTGTGTCGTTACAAAGCCTCGCCATAATCAAGAAAACTGTTAGAGCCCAATGCGTTCCGCAGAGCGTATTGTCTCCGAACCAATGAGGAGTCTTCCCCACATGATTTCGACCTATTCACCGCTGGCGCGTCTGCTCAGTTTCACAGTGTCGCTCTCGATGTTCGTTACCGGTTCTATTTTTCCATTTGGCGGGCTGTTTGCTTTCGGAGGTGGCTCAGTTCAACAAACGGAAAGTGGATATCGTAAGAAAGGCCCCCCTGTGGCGGGTCTTCCCAGTATCAATCAAATCCGCGCGCCTAAACCAGAGGTCAAAATGCAGGAGAAGTTCAAGACTCTCCCGCGAAAGAAGACTGATAAATGCAACCTGAACAATATCTGGTGTCTGCAGCGTAAGGGCAAAAAACAGGCTGGTTTGTTTACGCCGGAAGATTCTGACAAACCGGCTGACAAGCTCGTTGGTTCAAAGGGTAATAGGGGCAGGATTCAAAGGGCGATCCATCAAAGAAATGTCCCACCGGCGCCTTCCTCACTCGACATCGCGGCCAGCAAGGTCAATTCCGGACTCCTTATAAAGAATGTAGCGCGTCGTCATCCCGCTGTGAGCGGCTCTGCCGCAACGCCGATAGTCAAGGCAGGGGCGAAAATCGCGCCCGTGAGCATGGCGATGACCCCTCCTCCCTATCCGGCCACCGTATATCAAGCGAAACTGGACCGTCGCAACCGCGTTGGAGAACCGGGAGTAGATCTACTGTCCGGGAACTTTCAGTGGAGTATACCTCTGATGGAATTTCCGGGAAGGGCAAGCCTGGATCTCGGAGTCTCGCTCTCCCATAATTCCAGGCGTTGGATCAGGTCCGGCAACCATCTCAACTTTGATCTAGATTACGACATTGCCCCCGGCTTTGATATTGGGCTTCCTAAACTGGATGGGCCTTATTTCGAAAGAGGGCCGACAATTCGCGACTTTATTCTCATTTTGGGTTCAGGCAAGCGCATTGAATTGCGTGACGTAGGATCGAGAACCTTTCGGTCTTTCGACTCCAGCTTTCTCGAAATGCGCGAACAGTTCACAGGCGGCCCCATGACGTTGAGGACGCCTGATGGCACGGCTCTCAAGTTTGTGCGTGTCCACCCTCAGTTATCCTACTGGCGTTGCGTGGAAATCAAAGATCGCTATGGCAACTTCATTACAATCGATTACAATGCAAACTCGCCTACTTCCATTGATACCATTACGGATTCGCTCGGGAGAACCATCTCATTCATATATGACGAGAACTATTTCTTGACAGAAATCAGACAGACCCGGGGCACTGAAACGTTCAGGTGGGCGCTTTTCGATTATGGGGAAAAAGTCATTCAAACCAATTTTGCCTCGGGACTGACAAGCGACTTCAATGGATATCCAACGCCGATTCTGGAGTCTGTAACACTCGCCGACGGTTCGAAGTACGCTTTCGAGTACACATCCTATATTCAAGTCAAAACGATGCGGCGACAGGTCACGGACGGAAGCCAGACCTGGGAGAGGGCCTGGACGAGCTTCAATCTGCCTGATCCGAGCGCCGGCGCTACCCCTCAGATGTCGGACTGCCCCGTTTTCACGCAGCGCACAAATTGGGCCAACTGGTGGGGGCAAGCGACAACCAACTATAGCCCGGGACCGAACAACAACCATGTCTGGGGAAGCATGACCATGCCGGATGGAACTTTACACAGAGAATGGTTCCACGACGATAATGGCGGCGCCGAACCGTGGAAGCTCGGGCTTAGATACCAAACCGACACTTGGGCCTCCGGCAATAATCCGCCGACGCCGCCTTCGCCCACTGGCGGAAACCCGAATAAGAAGACTTCCGCCGTGTGGGAGCAGGCGAACACGACCGGCTTTGGCGACCCGCGCCCCCAATCCGTCAACATTTATGACGACGCTGGGAATCGCAAGCAGAGCGTCTTCACGTACACGAGTTTCAATTTGCCGACCAGGATTGATGAATACGGCGGGACTACGGCGCAGCAGTCCTTGCTCCGGTACACCGAGAGCACCTATGAACTTTCCACTTCATACACCGGAGCCACAAGGCGCATAATCGGTTTGCCGAAGACGATGTCGATTTATAGCGGCGGAGGCGTCCTTTCTTCGAAGGCCGAGTATGTCTATGACGATTATTCGTCCGTCCCGTTGGAGACGCTGCCGGACACTCCCACACAATTCGTCAGCCCGGGCACAAACATCCTGGGGCTTGCTACTCAAACGCGTCGCTATGACGTAACCTCGTCCTCCTATCTGGAAACCAAGAGTAAGTATTACCCGACCGGGCAAGTGGCCAAGGTGATCGAGCCTACCGTGACGGAGACGGTGGCGGGTCAGCCGTTCATCCGAACCAATCAGACGACCATAAGCTATAGCGACTCGTTCGCGGCTCCCGGCGCGCCTTCGCCGACACACGCTTACCCGACCTCCGTCACTGACGCCGAGAACCATACGTCAACGACGCAATACAACTACCACACGGGGCAGGTCACAAAGACGACTGATCCGAAAGGGGCTTCCGCAACGATTCTCTACGATACGGCGGACCGCATCCAACGAGTGACCAATGACGTCAACCAGGCGTATACGAGGTATGCCTACGCGCCTGATCAGTTTTACGTCAACAAGTGGACGACGATTGAAAACGGGGCCGGAGAATTCCTTTCATACACGACGTTTGACGGGCATGACCGCCCCTTTTTAACGTTGAAAGAGCATCCGGGCATTACAGGAACCTACAGTGTCGTTCACTCTACTTACGACAACATGGGTCGGTTGCACACCCGGTCCAACCCGACCGAGACGGACTCCAACTGGGGTGCCACAGGCGACGATGCCACAGGATATGTTTTTAGTGGTCAAAAATACGATTGGAAAGGGAGGCCTACGGTTACTTATTTCCAGGGTTACAACCCGGACCCGAACCTACCGCCGTCAGCCAACGAGCCTTACAAAGAGCGGGAAATCGTGTACGGTGGTTGCGGTTGCTCAGGCGGCGAAACGATGACCATAATCGAAGCCGGGCAGATGACCGACACCGGCCATCAGCGAAGAAAGCGGAAAGTGATTCACGATGGGCTGGGACGTGTCAAGATCGAACAGGTCTTTGAGTGGGAGGCGGCGACCAATCCTTATTCGACCAAGACTACCACTTACGATGCAAGTGACAGGGTCACGAATATTGAAGATAGAGCCGAATCTTCCGGCGCCACGCAGAATACCGTCATGATCTATGACGGCTATGGCAGACTCTGGCAGCGGCGACTCCCCGAATTCCAAGACGGCGCTTATCAGACCTATGAGTATAACGATGACGACACGTTGAAGAGGACCACGGATGCGAGAGGAGCCGTCGGGAATTTCGGATATTATCCGAGAAAGCAGATCAGAATCGCGGATTACGAATCGCCGCCCGGCGATCCAAATATGACAGATGCGCCGACCGTGAATTTCAAATACGACGGCGCGGGGAATATGACGGAGATGGATGACGGCCCTGGTAAAGTCAAATACGTTTTTGACATGTTGAGCCGTCTGACCGAGGAGCGAAGGTTTTTTGACGCTCTGGATAATCCCGATCAACTCGTAGCGCCTGACCCGGAGGAGGGCGGCAGAAGGCCGTTCATTCTCAAATACGAATACAATCTGGCCGGGCAGATCAAGAAGTTCACCGACCCAAGAAACGACTTTATCCAATACAGTTACAACAGTGCCGGCTCGCTGACATCGGTTACCGGATCGAGTTTCGCCGGAGTGACGAACTATGTGACGGGGATACAGTATCGAGCCTGGGGATCGCCCAAACAGGCCAGTTACGGGAGTGGGCATACGGCGACATCGAAGTATAGCAATCGGATGCAAATCCAGCAGTACAATCTGCCAGGGTTGATGGGGGCGACATACGCCCATAATCCAGATGGTCAACTCCGCACGATGATGGCCGCCACGGACGCGAATCCGACCAGTTATGACCGCCGCATGGATCGGTCGTTCCTCTACGATCATGTCGGGCGGACGATCAGAACCCGGGCGTCAAATGAGGCCGGTTTGGGAGGTCACGCCAGTTTTCTTTTCCGTCAAGATTATAGTTACGACGCTTTCAGCAATATGACGGTCCGCGGCGGCATGTATTGGCCGAATGGCGATAGCACTATGGGATCTTCCTTCAACGCAACCTACACTAACAATAAGGCCACCACTGTGACAGACGCCAGCGTGAGCCAAACCTGGACATATGACGAGATGGGACATCTCGAGAAAGTTACCAGGCCTAATCCGAGCGATCCGGGTCAAACAATTACGTTGCAGGATAACGTCATTGACGCCGTAGGAAGAATAGTAGAAACCGGTACCGTATTGGATGGCGCCGGGCAGGTTGTTAAGAAAGTCTTCGAGTACTACTTGAGGTCGCGTGTTTTCGGGGGACAGATTGCGACCACCCTTACGACCGGCGGCAATAAAACCAGGACCAATGTGTATGTCGGTGGACACTACTTGGCGCAGCAGAGTATGGCTGTTCCACAAATACTGCCGGAGATGGTTCGGTGGTACTTCCGCGACCCGCTGAACACTATGTCGAGACAGGTGGATAGTAGCGCCTCTCCTTTTCCTATCCAGGCGATAGATCCGCTCGGCGTGGCTGTGAATACTACAGACGGAGTCGATCTGAATCGGCATTATACGTGCTTATTTAATCCTGCCAACCCCCTCTGCAGTGATTACCCGCCGCCGAGCTTTTACACTCCCCATAACGCTTCGGGGGGCAGCGCGTCAGGTGGCAGTTGGGGGTATAGTGTGAAAGTGGATGGAGCGCTGTCGATATACTCCGTCGCGGACATGATGGGGATATTGCAGCGGCAGGGAATAAATGCAAGCGTCTGGATCAGCCCGGCGCTGATAGGAACCCCATTAACTCAAGGATTGTCAGGAAGCTTTATCAGAAGGACAACGACCGGATGGGTAGAAACGCCTGGCCATACTACGTCAAAAGGGAAGTATGAAAGTAATTGGGAAGAAGTGCATTATGACACCTGGGATTTTGTGCCGGGGGGAGAACCAGATCCCCAAACTCAGGCTCAGAACATAGGCACGAGGCGTGTCAATAACTTTTACAATATTGGGGATAAATGCAGGGGGGTAATTAATGCGGCGCTAAAAGGAAAAAACATAGACAATATTGTAGCCAATGCGGCCTGGAATGTAGTAGATGAAACTCACGCTGATTGGAACAAAAAGCTGTCTGAACTAGGCTTTACTTCCGCTGATTTTAGCGAATCAGCTAAGCTAGACTTGACTTTGGGGCAGTATTTCAATGCGCCAATTATAGATCGCCTAACGCGTGATGAAAGATATCCGCTTGGGATTACTAACCCTCGCAGAAATGGTGGCAAGGGCGAAGTCTGGATAAGTCCTAGGAACGCTAGTCAACGAGGAATCTCGTCCGAATACACATATTTCCACGAATCGCTGCATATACCCTTCGGAAATCATGATCAAATAGTTAAAGCGTTGAAAATCCCTGAATACAATTTAGTTCCTGGAGGAAGGATAAAAATAACAGACCCTGCGGCTAGAATTGATAGATGGGTCCTCCAGGAAAATTGCGGTACAGATCGGAGCAAGCGCATTCAATGATGAGCAAGGATCGACTTGACAAACCTGTAGTGGTTCCGAAAATTGTGCTGTTTTCGATTAACCCTGAAGCAGTCCCATAAAACTGGCGCGAAATTGTTGATCGAAAGGGCTTTGTCGCACAAATTGGGTTCTGAGGTGAAATACCAGTTTCACCTCAGAATCTCAATTTGTGCGACAAAGTCTCTCTAAATTGAAACTCTCCCTTCTCACTTGGATGAAAACCGCCGTAACGGGTAATATGTGAGACTCATGATTACCGTTCGCAAGAGAGGCGCTTCATTATGAACGTGGATAGAAAACGAGCTTCGCTTCTGTCGGTTGTTGCTTGTTTTATCTTGATAGGCACAATCATTACTGCAATTAAACTTCATCGCATAAACTTCCCTCTCGAAGCTGCCGCCGCGGCCAATAGTGGAGAAGCAATCCACATAGCTAAATTTCATCATATAAACCCCTCTCCCGAAGAGCCTTTCGCGCTACTATCACGCGCAATAGCTAAGGGGGATCAAGCCACTGTCAAACGCATGTTAGATTCCGGGCATTCTCCTGACCTTAGTGATGAGGACGGTAAAACCCTACTGTATGTCGCTGTTTTCCGCAAGCAAACCGATATCATCAAATTGTTATTAGATAAGGGGGCTGATATTAATGCCCGACCTAATACTGGCGTGTCACCCCTAATACTTGCGGCTTCTCTGTGTTATATCGCCCCTTTTTATGTCTTACTGGAAAGAGACCCGGATATAAGCGTGAAGGATAGATTGGGAGAAACTGTTTTGTTTAAAGCCGCAGCCTATTGTGAGGATGACCTGGTTAAGGCTCTGATCTCCAAAGGAGCCAAAGTAAATATTCGATCCAATGACGGCTCGACCCCACTGCATCGTGCCCGTACCAATGGAAGAACAATAGAAATGTTATTAGAGGCTGGGGCAGATATTAACGCGGTAGATAAATATGGTGATACGCCGCTGATGGAAGCTATATCTTATGCGTTACTGGAAAAAACCAAAACCTTGGTTGATAGAGGAGCAGATGTAAACGTTAGAAATAAAGAGGGAAAAACCGCGCTCAGGTTAGCGAGAGAGAAGTATCGCGGCTCTATAATAGAAATTCTTAGACGGGCTGGCGCTATAGAATAGGCGGTAACTGCTTTGTGGGCTTACGCATTTTGCCAATAGCAACCAAGGTCAGATCAAACTTGTTATCATGGCGAAGGCTCACAGTGATTATCCTGATCCTAGCAGGAGGCATCTATCTAGGAATATCGTCACAAAAACGCCTTTCGAAGGCATGGGACGGATCGGGACATACCATAGCAGTCGACTATTTTTCATCGGGTATTTTTCCAGAAGCGTCAGGCTGGCTTTTCAACCAGATCGGAGGAGAGCCGTTTCCCAACTTTTACCCACCGCTTTTTTATTTCCTCGCTGCTGTTGCCGACCATCTTGGTTTCACTGATCCTATAAAGTATTTCGTCGCTGTCTTCTTAATCGCCATGCCAATTGGCATATGGCGGCTCGGTAGAATCGTCTCGAAGGAAAATGGCTTGATACCGGCAGGCGCAACTGCTTTCATCCTATTTCTACTGTTCGACTACCGGTTCATACTTCGTCTGCCTGCCGGTTTGGATTCTTTTAGCACTTTGCAAATCGGCCTCTACACTCAGCCGCTGGGGTTCTTGTTATTGACCTTGTGGGCTGGGTCCTATCTGGATGAAGAGCATAACAGCGGCAAGACTGTTTTATCGTCCCTCCTTTTGGCGCTGACCATTTTGGCCAGTTTCTTCGCGGCTGTTACAGCATCAGTCTTCATTGTCGCGGCGTTAACGGTAACTGTCGTGGGGCTTATACGTCGGAAAAAGGGTGGTGTTGAAAATGTGGCACCGAATTCGCCGCAAGGCTCACCGCAGAGGCGCGGAGAACGCCGAGACTTCGCAGAGAAGAAGAGAGATGAGAGAGAGAAGAGAGTCTTCTGGAAATCTCTCTGCGCTCCCTCTGCGCTCTCTGCGCCTCTGCGGTGGATTAGCCTCACGCGACCCGCTGAGAAAAAGACTGAGGGAGCGCATCTTCTGCCCCAGTTGCGCAAACAGATCGTCACTCCCGTAGTGGCCTTTTTGCTCGTCGCCTTCTGGCTGGCGCCGATGGCGAGAGACTACGACTACTTCGTTACCAGAACGCACTCCATTCAGATCAGCGACTATCTCACGCTACTCCTCTGGTTTTGGATCGCGGTCGCGGTCGCTGGCTTCGTCTTTTGGCGCCGTCGCCCGACGCCGAGTTTTTCGCCTTACCTGCTGACCTGTTCGATGCTGGCCGGAGGATTGCTCTTCTCATCGTTCTTGTCTCCGGCGTGGTTTCCCATGCAGGGGCCACGTTTTTTGAACGTCTTGATCTTCCTTTTATCCGTTCCCATTGGCTTCGCCCTCGCCGTCGCCTTTCGCGGCGTTGCGAAATTGCTGGGCGAATTGAAGAACTGGCGGCAGGAGGTCACTTTGAAGCGCACGCGCTATACAACTGGTGTGGCGCTCTTCGTTATTCTATGTGTCTTCGCAACCTCGCCGGGCACGGGGGTGACACACTCTTTCTATCCGCCCGAGGGACAGCCGGACGTTAACGCCATTTTGCAATTCGGCCGCGATCATCGAGACGGGCGATATTTGGTGGAGTTGCCGTCATTGAGGGATTATGTCTTCCAACTTGACTCGCGCGCCATCAGCGCCTACTTGGCCATGCATGGCAATGAGACGCTCTACGGCATCTTTCACGAGGCTTCCGTAAATTCTCTCTTCTTCCTGCCGGTTATCAACACCCTTTCGGCCTATCCCTATCATTTCGGAATCAGCTCCGTCCTCGGCGATGACATTGATTTCGCCGAGCAGCCGTTGGCGAAACATATAGAGCGGGCGCGGCGAATCGGCGCGAAATACCTGGTCATCTTCACCCCGATCATGAAAGAACGGCTTGCAAATGAGGCTTCAGTCGGGCAGCGCCATGATTTCGGCCGTTGGAGCGTTTTCGAATTGAAGGAGCCGCCAGCGCCGGCGGCGCAAATATTGCCGTATCGCCCGGCGTTGGTCGTCAGCGATTTTACGGTCAAGGAACGCAGGCGGAATGAACACAACTTCATCAGATTTGTCGAGGAACAATTCGCCGACGGCTGGTTCGACGTTCTGCTGGCGCGTTCGCCTGAAAACATCATTGATCGGTTGACCGATCTCGACAGGTTCGGGGCGCTGATTATGGACACATACAGGTACGACAACGAGGAGGCTGCCTATCAGAAGTTGCGCGAATACTCACAGCAGCGCCTGCTGTTCCTGCTGTCAAGCCGGGATCGTCTTTATCATAGAATCAAAGAGAACCGCGCCGAATTCCCGCGGCTTGAGACGGTCGAACGTCAGGAGGTTGAGCCGGGTGAACGAGTGAACACGCTGGAGCCGACTACTCGATACAACAACAGCCCGCTGCGGCAGGAATGGCTTTCCATCCGCGCGGCTCTGGATAGCCACAAGGTCCCCGTGCCTGCTTCCGATTCTTCCTCCGTTTCCAGAAGTTTCAGCCATAAACCGCCGCAAATCGCCTTGAATTACACATCCTCCGGGAGCAGCGCCGAGGCGCCGGTTCTGATCGCCACGACCTTTCACCCCAGGTGGCGGCGCGAGGACGGCGGGAAGATTTATGCGGCGACTCCGTTTTATATGCTGACTTTCACCGATCATTCGGTATCGCTCCGTTTCGGCAGAGATTGGTATGATGTTGCGGCGCTCTGGGTTTCGGGTGTGACGCTTCTGTTTTTGCTGGGCTATTCGCTCTGGAATTCGTACTCAAACGGAATGGTCGGAAAATTGATCCGCCGCCGTTCGATAAATGTGACCTGAGTTTCAAGAGGAGGTGTGGCTCTTTTGGAAGGACTAGATAAGAAAGTAGTGGAAACTGCCGTAACGCTGGAAATAACGGAAGACGCGGAAAAGCGACTGGGACGTTCCGCGATTTCCATTATTTCCGGCGCTGCGGCGGTTTTGATCGTAGTGATCGTCTTTGCGGTCTACGCTCATCTGAAAATCCTTCCTGATCGTTTCAACTATCATGGCTCGCTGGCGTTAGGGGCACGGCTTTTTGATTTGTTGCTGGCGGTCGGCTTGGCGCTCTTGTCATTGGGAGTGGGCCGGTATGTATGCGAACGGCTCAAAGTCGAGTTCTCCGGTGTTGCCGAAGAGTTGGCTTTCAGCATCCTGATTGGATCAGGTGTCATCGGAATGGGCGTTATGGCCTTGGGCCTTGTGGGGCTGCTCAGAGCGGCGGCGGTTGCGCCATTGCTCTTTATCTTTCTCCTGTTATCAATCCGACGGCTTGGAGAACTAAGGACGCTACTGCGCAAAGGAATAAAGGAATTGACGGCCGCGAAATGGCTGATAGCCGTCATCCTGCTCTTCGCTTCCTTGATCACCCCACTTCTACTCCGCGCCGCCACGCCGCCTTACTCTCCGGACGAAGGGATCTACCAGCTCGCCGTTCCCAAATTGTTCGTCGAGCAGGGACGTATTTTCCCGACCTATGACAATTTCTCCGGCAACATGCCGATGTTGATTCACATGCATTATGTCGTATGCCTGATGGCGAAGGCTGAGATTGCAGCGAAGATCTTTAGCCTGCTGATGGCGGCGACCACGGCCCTTACGCTGTACGCTTTCGGTAAGCGATTTTTCGGACGCGTGACTGGAGTGTTTGCGCTCTTCAGTTTCTTCGCCGCCGGAATGATCGTCGAGGTGGCGGTGACAGCCAGAATAGATGTGACACTGGCCGGTATGCTCTTCGCCACGACATACGCCTTGATCGTTTGGCTGGAAACGCAGAGCAGAAGCTGGTTTTACATCGCGGGGATATTTGGCGGATTCAGTCTCAGCTTAAAATACAGCGCAGCGCTGTGGCTGTTACTCCTTGGCGTAATGCTCGTAGTTGAAGGCCTGCGGCGAAAATCGCCGATCTCCGCCGTGATAAAGGACGGCGCCGTTTTTATCGCCATCACCGTAATCATCTCTTCGCCATGGTACATCAAGAACGCCGTCTGGTTTCATAACCCCGTCTACCCGTATTTCACCGGCGAGGTCACAGAGTATGAAGCAGGCAAACTTCGCTATTTCAATCTCGAGGACGAGAAGCGAATCGCGCGTCATTTCGAACGGGCGCAAAAGGAGATTCCTGAGACTCTGAGAGAGCAGGAGCGCACACTGGCGGCGTACGCCGCGCAACGGGTGAAGCGCAATCCATTCCGCTTCTGGGAATATTTCACAAGGCCTGACGATTACGGCACGGCGGAACCGGGACAGACACCGAACTACTTGTTTCTGATCGCGCCGCTGTTCTTGCTGTCGCGCCGGAGCCGATGGGCGCTGTGGCTACTGTGCCTGAGCGTGGCCTTCTTCATCCTGACCGCAGCGTCGGCCTGGGTAGCACGCTACTTCCTACCGCTGTACCCGCCGTTGACCGTTTTAACAGCGCATACGTTCAGCGAGTTGGCTGAACGGTTAGGACGCTTTCGCTACGCCGGATTGGCGTTGGCGGCGATGGTCGTATTTATCGCGCTCACGGTCGTGTTCGGAAAGAGTCAGCGGGAGATACGTGACAAGGGTGTCATCGCCTATCTGACAGGCTACCGATCGAGGTTGAACTTTCAGTCGGGAACTTTGAGCTCCTACAGGCCCGCCGAATTCATCAATTATCAGATGCCGTCGGGATCGAAAGTCTTGATGATCGGTGAGCAACTGAGCTATGAGATTCGACGTCCCTGCATAATGGACGCTGGCTGGGATTCCATAGAATGGCGCAGGTTGCTTGCCCACAATGAAAGCCTGGACGAAGTCCACCAATCGTTAAAGAACCGCGGCGTCGCGCTCATTGCCTATCAACCCGCCCTCTTTCCTTTTGTCGCCTGGATCGGTCGTAAAGGCAGCGGCCCTTCTGGCGAGACGATGAGATTTGGAGAGAACCTGATTCTGCAAGCCTCGGAACGAACTTCCCTACCGGATTATTACGTCCTGCAACAAAACTGGGCGACCTTCGAAATGTACCAGCGGAATTTCCTCGAAATGATCCAGGGCGATGCCAACCCGATGGGATACAAGATATATCGGCTTAAATGAGAAGTTATGCAGCCTTCTTGCCCCGTTAAAATCGCGGTCCTTATCCCTTGTTACAACGAGGAAGTGACGATTGCGGAGGTTGTGCGTGGTTTCAAGCGTGAACTCCCGCGGGCGGAAGTCTATGTGTTTGACAATGGCTCGACCGACAGAACGACGCAAAAGGCAAGTGAAGCCGGGGCTGTTGTCCGCCGCGAAGAAAGACGGGGGAAGGGACATGTCGTTCAATCAATGTTTCGGCAGGTCGAAGCCGACATCTACGTGATGGTTGACGGCGACGGAACTTACCAGGCTCCGGAGGTGCACCGAGTGATCAAGCCAATCATTGATCGACAGGCGGAAATGGTCATTGGCGCGAGGTGGATGAAAGGCTCGCGCTCAAAGACCAAAGGGGTCAACCTACTTGGAAATCGGTTATTTCTGACGATGGTGAATACCTTATTCGGTACTGAACTGAACGATGTCCTTTCAGGGTACCGGGCCTTTAGCCGTGAATTCGTGAAAGGAGTGAAATTGACCGGCGGAGGTTTTGAAACCGAAGTGGAGTTGACGATCAAGGCAGCGCTCGGGGGATGGCATATTATAGAAGTCCCGGTCAGCCTTGCTCAGCGTCCGAGAGGCAGTCACTCAAAGATCAAGGTGTTGCGCGACGGGATGGTAATCCTTAATACCATTCTCTCACTTTTCCGTGAATCCAGAACATCAGCTCGACTTTGTACAAAATCGGTGTGATTGGATTTTGAAGAGAGGCTCAGCGCGCCGACATCCATAACTCAATTATGCGGAGCAGTCTTTGGGCAACAGATGATTGCGGATTGTTGTCAACCAGGGTTTGAAACTCTTCCTTCGCCTCAGTGGTCATCCCTTCACGCGCGTAAAAGATGCCGAGCGCAAGATGCGAGTTCGCGCGTTTCAATCGGTTCAAATCGCGCGCCTTCTCTTCTTCCAGTACTTTGAACTTTGCTTCCGGCATTGAAACCGGAGGCGAAACAACCTCTTCGCCGTTGACTACCGCAATGACAACCCACGAATAGATTTTGCCGCGTTGCAAGGCTTCTGGAGATGTCCATTGTGTGACGTGCGGGGCGAGTGGGTCGCTGCTGATCGGCGCCCGGCTTGGGGACTCGCTGATTTCAACGCGATAAGCCGCTGCGCTGTCGAGCGGCTCCCATTTGAATGCGGGGCGATCCTCAGCGATGACGACCCCAACTGGAGAGAGCAATTTTAACGATTGCTTCTGGTCGGTTCCAGTTCCTCTGAGAGCGCTGTTGATCCCATTGATTTCACCCAGAATGTCAGGGCGTTTTACTTCCGCGGCCAGCAGGAACTCTTTGATCGATTGTTGTAGCTCCGGCGGCAAATTGTCGAGGCCGGTTAGACGGCCTGAACTGCTAAGCGTGATTTTACGACCGTCATCGTTCAAGGCGATAGTCTCTGCGGGCAGGGCGTTTTTCTTGTTTACCAAAACTGCGCGAGGCTGGCGTGGGGCTCGCCGAAATTGGTCTGATGCGGAATTGGAGTTTAGGATAGGCGTTTTTTCAGGGAATTGAGTGGTTCCATTTGCGGAATCTTTAGGCAGAGGCGATGCCGATGCGACGACTGACGGCGATGGCGTGTGATTAGGCAGATTTCCGTATGTTGGTTTCTTTCCTGATCCCACGTTGGTGAAATAGATCGCCGCCGCGATCGCGAATCCGATGATGACCAGTGTTGCAGCCGTGTATGCGGGTTCCCAAGCGACGCTCACCTCTTTCCATGACCCGATCCATTCCGCGATGCTCGATCGTACATCCGGCCCATAACGGACTTTCAACTCAGGTTCGATCTGCCGCCTGAAATCAACAAAGCTGTTTAAATCCTCATGGCAGCGGGCGCACACCTTGAGGTGGATATCGGCGATCTCCCGCATTTCATCATCGAGGGTTTGATCAACGTGGCCTGCCATCGTTTCGTAATCGAAGTGTTCATCTCGCAGCCAGAATTCTGGGGAGAGGTTGAACGAGATTGGCGCGCCCAGTCTTTGGCTTTGAGAGACCTCTTGAAATAACCGTTGGCAGGCGTCGCAGGTATCCAGGTGCTCCCATATTGTGACCAGTTCCTCAGCCTCCAATGATCGTGCGCGAAACTGATCTATTCTCAATCTGGAAATATGTTCGGTCATGCGGTGAAAGCTTGTCGATTTGGGGAGGCTCATAACGCCTACTGCTCCAACATAAAAGACGGCGTTTATAGTCCGTAATTCCACTCAAGTGAAATTATTTTTTCGTCAGCCTGCCGAGCAAACTTATCAGGGCACGATGATGTAACTTGCTAACTTGTTGACGCGAAATGCCGAAATGTCTGGCGAGGGCTTCGATGTCCATCGGCATCTGTTTCCACACTTCGGCTAATCTCTCTCTCGTGAGGCCGAACACTTCGGTTAAATCTCGCAACGTGGCGATCTTCGCCTCGATCAGCAGGTTGAAGAAGTTCACTCCGCTGTAATTGCAAAATTTGAAACAGACGATGTCGCGTTGGATGGCGGGCATTTGCCGTACCTCTTCCCACATTTGCCGGAGCATTTCTTGCCCCTCGAGATGCGCGTCGGGCGGCAAATCGCCGTCAACCAGCTCTCGGCTCATCCCCTCTTCACTTTGATCGAGGGACTCAAGTGGAAGGTCTTTGATCATCAACAGTGTGGCTACCATCTCGGAAAGGGCATTAATCTCAATCGGATGGCCGACCAGTTTGAATATCTCGCTCACGATCTTTGTTAGCGGAAATCGCTGAAGGTCTTGCCTTGCCAATCCTGATTTCCGCAGGGTTTGAATGATCTCTTCCGATTGTTCGGGCGTGATTGATTGGGCCGCGTTTGCCGCCCTATTCTTCCAGGCGGCGAATCCGCACAAAATAGTGTTGTTTTCGCCCTTCCACGCCTTGAAATCTCTATGGCGATGCATCAGGTCGCGGAGGTTGTGGTTGAGTCCTGATCGTTCCGGCGTCTTTCTGCGCAGATATTGATTGCAGGTGTTGATCGCCACACGAATGACGTAATGATCGAAATTGCCGATGTGGTTTGTATTCGGTTGTGAACGCAGATCGTTCAATTTCTGAAGCAGGCTGATCATTGCTTCCTGATACAGGTCGGCTGCGTCAGGGTAATTGGGATTCCCGCCGGACTGATCAACGTAGAATCCGAGCCGCCGCCGGAGCGTACGTTGCACAAGCGGAGCGGCATATATTTGCAGGAGTTCAACCTCCAACTGTTTTTGCTCAGTCTCGTCCGTTGAACGCAGATAGGCCTGCAGAACTGAATCCGCGTCGTGCATAAGAAATCGCTGCGCCATTAACGATACACACTTCTCCGAGGGGAGCGATCCTCCGCTGAGGAGGCTGCTCCTTCATCTCGGCATAATGGGTGAAAGTGAAATGGGTGGGTGAAACTACAATTCTTTATTGTTCGGTTTTTATTCGTTCGCAAAGATCAGCCTTTGAGGTCCGCTGCCTCAGAATACGCAGCAAATCTTCATTTAGATTTTGCTTGACCCAACGATTCCTACTTGACGCAACATGGATTAATGACAGGCAGAACTTGTGATGTCGAATGATCGTAGTCCTACGGCGCCTTCGCTCTGGATTGCCATTTGCACTGCTCCAGTGTAAAAGTGAGGCCGAGCGCACACGATGTCGCTTGATCAGTTGTTACTGAAACAAAGTGAGGCTATATGAATAATGAGAAGAGAACGAATGGCCAGGAGATGGTCGAACAGGATTCGGAGTTTGAGCCTGATTTCACCGAGACCGAGGTCGGGCGACTGACCGATGCGGAGTATGAGATGGCCAATCTACGCCACGAGATTTTTCTCGAAGAAGAGCGCGCTGAGCAGGAGACGCTTGATCGAGGGTTCGAGGAAGAACTCGGACAGTTGCTGAAAACGATCAAGGCTGAAGATGGCCAAACGGTTGAGAGCGATCCTCCTGGCTGGCCTGGGTTGTGAGATGGAGACGCAGGCGTCCCAGCCCCCCAGAAATGTAGATCATCTTTTTCCAGAACATAGGAGGAAGTGATGGAACAACTGGCCACATATGTGGAAAAACCGCAGACCAGATCAATGGTCGTCTATTACGCGATCTCACTCTCAATCGCGCTCTTTTCCGCCGTCGGCGTCGTCAGCGCTTACACTTCGTATCCGAGCTTTATCGAAATTGACTTTCGCGTGCCACTCATCGGCGTAATCATCGGAATAGGCCTCGCCGCCCTGTTCGGCTATATTCATCTTGCGATGCTTCGAACGGACTACCTGATTACCGAGACTGATGCGCAGGCACGTTGGGGATTGCTGGTCAAACACGAAGAGGTCGTCCAACTCGGC
>Ga0187894_10003196_pt1 | contig 18665 bp, 24 predicted proteins | sample GBC1701081metaG_FD_136650 | JGI IMG/M metagenome (GOLD analysis project Ga0187894, IMG submission 136650) | White microbial mat communities from a lava cave in the Kipuka Kanohina Cave System on the Island of Hawaii, USA - GBC170108-1 metaG ...
CGCGAGATCACCGACATCGTTGCCAAGGGCAATGCCGAGGCGCTCGACGTCGTCAACAAGCGCATCACCGAGGCGCTGGACGAGATCAAGGTCGTCGTCGCCAAGAAGCACTAAGCGCGACGCCCATCGATACAACGCCGGCGGCCTGCTTCTCCCTCGGCCTCCCGGTGCTTCAAAGGGCCGCTCTTCGGAGCGGCCCTTTTTATTGGCGTCAGGGATCAGTATCAGGGCGGACAGGTCCTTTTGATACCTGGTCCTTCAAGGGGCGGCAGCGGTGAGCGAGTCCGAGACCGGCGCTGTGCGCGCGACGATTTCCTATGACGACTTCGACAAGGTCGACATCCGCGTCGGCACCATCATAGAGGCCAAGCCGTTCGAGGGCGCGCGCAAGCCGGCGGTCCAGCTCTGGGTCGATTTCGGTCCCGGAATCGGCGTGTGCAAGAGTTCGGCGCAGATCACGAAATACTATACGCCTGAAGCTGTGGTCGGCCGCCAGGTCGCCGCCGTGGTGAACTTTCCGCCGCGACAGATCGGGAAATTCATGTCGGAGATCCTGGTCCTGGGCTTCCCCGACGGTGATGGCAGCGTGGTGATGATCGGCCCTGACCGCAAGGTACCCGACGGCGGCAAGTTGTTCTGAGCCTCACCGACCGACTGTCCCTCTCGACGGCGTGATTTGTCGCGTATCGCGCGCGACTCTAGATGCGCCTCGTTCCCCTATCCATGAGGCTCGCGATGTTGAGCTTGTTGCGCGCTTGTGTCTTCATTGGTGCCATCGCGCTGTTGGGGGCCTGCACCACGGCGTCGGATCGTCCGTCCGATGGCCGCTGGTATCTGCAGCCGCCGACCGACTACTGAGGCGCACGTGCGCCGCAGGGCTTGACCATCATATCGACACGGTCTTCGTTGAAGGGTTGGCGCTCGGCAACCCGGACGATGGCGGCGAGTTGATACACGGGGATCGCATGATCCCGCCGGAGCGCTTGATGGGTGGCAAATTCACAAACGTCGCGGCGGCGACGGCATTGGTGGCGCTCGGTGTGGCGCCGCCGCCTCTTGGTGCGCAGACCAGCCCGGAGGGAACACGGCCGCCGCCCGCGCCGCCGCCGGCGCCGGCTGCACCGGCAACCCCAGGCAGTGAAACGCCGGGCACACCATCGATCACCGTTCTCGACACCCAGGAGGTGCAGGGCATTCTGGGCCGCGAGGTGCGCAGTGCCGCCGACGAGAACATGGGGCGCATTGTCGACGTGATCGTCGACGTCGAGGGACGCACGCGGGCGGCAATTATCGACTTCGGCGGCTTTCTCGGCGTCGGCAGCCGCAAGATCGCCGTCGATTGGAAGGCGCTGCACTTCGTGCCCGCCGCCAGCAAGCGCTATCGCGTCATCCTCGAACTCACACGTGATCAGGTGAAGCCGGCGCCGGAATACAAGGAAGGCAAGCCCGTCATCATCCTGGGTCCCTCAGGCAATCTGGAGCCGTTCCCATAGGCCATCGGTGACGGAGGACAGCGCTGTCGGTCGAGCCTTCCCTGCGCCCCACCGACGGGCCCGATGGTGATATCGGGTCCACGACGATCCGTGACCGCACGCCGCCGGATGACGCACGACCATCGGATACGCCCGCACCGCGTCCTTCGTCGCGCAGTCTGCGCGGGCTCGACTGGTTCGTCTTCTGTGTTGCTGACGTGCAGACCGGCTTCGGTCCGTTCATCGCCGTCTATCTCACGACCGAGAAATGGACGCAGGTCGACATCGGCCTCGTTCTGTCGGTCGCCGGCCTGGTCTCGCTGTTCGGGCAGATGCCGGGCGGCGCTCTGGTGGATCGCGCCCGCGCCGAGCGGGTCGTTGCCGGCATCGCGGTGAGCTTGATCGGGATCAGCGCGCTGGCTTACGCGACGTGGCCAATACTGCCGGTGGTGTTCACAGCCGCGACGTTGCACGCCGCGGCAAGTTGCGTGCTGGGGCCGGCCATCGCCGCCATCAGCCTGGGCCTCGTGGGGCACGTCGCGATCGGCGAGCGGTTCGGGCGCAACGCGCGGTTCGCATCCATCGGGACCGGGCTCTCGGCGGCCGTGATGGGCGCCTGTGGCTATTTCTTCTCGGCCCAGGCCGTGTTCTTCGTCACCGCCGCGCTGCTCATTCCCACGTTGCTGGCGCTGCGCACGATCGCGCCGGTGGAAATCGACGTCGAACGCGCCCACGGCAACATGCCGCGACGGCGCAGCGAGCGTGCGCCGGTCGACCTGCGAAGCCTTCTGCGCAAACGGCCGCTGCTGATCTTCGGCGGATGCATTCTGCTGTTCCACCTGGCCAACGCGTCCATGCTTCCCCTGATGGGCAGTGTGCTCACGACGCGCCTGAGCGAATGGGCCACCATCCTGATCGCCGCCTGCATCGTCGGCCCCCAGCTTGTCGTCGCGGCTTTCTCGCCCTGGGTCGGCCGCCAGGCGCAGCGATGGGGGCGCCGGCCGCTGCTGCTGGCCGGCTTCGCCGCGTTGCCGGTCCGTGGGCTGCTGTTTGCGACCGTGACCGACCCCTATCTGCTGGTCGTCGTCCAGCTGCTGGACGGGTTGACCGCGGCGGTGTTCAGCGTGCTGGTGCCGCTGACGGTGGCCGACCTGACGCGGGGCACCGGCCGCTTTAATCTGACCCAGGGCATCGTCGGCACCATGATGGGCATCGGCGCCGCGCTCAGCCCGACGCTGGGCGGCTACATCAGCGACGGCTTCGGCAGCAGCGTGGCGTTCATGGGGCTGGCAGCGATCGCGTTTCTGGGATTGACGGCGGTCTGGGCCCTGATGCCGGAAACCCGGCCCCGTGCCGACTGATCCAGCCGCGGACCCGTTAGGCAAACGGATATGGACCGTCGAAGCGCCCGATATAGCTGGTGTGCGTGATCATCGCCGCGCCGGGTTCCCACCAGTGCAACAGGCAGGCGGGCGGCTCGCTGTAAGACGCCGGCGGGGCATCGGGCCGCAGCTGCAGGGCGATCTGTGTCGCCGTGCTGGGGCAGGTGCAGACGATGGTGCCGGCCCAGCGCACCTGGATCGGTCGGTGCACGTGGCCGCACAGTACGCGCTCGATGTTGCCGAAGCGCGCCACGATCTCGCCCAGCCGCGCCGCGTCGCGGCACATGTATTCGTCGAGGTAGGGGATGCCGCAGGCGAACGGCGGGTGGTGCATGATAATCACGGTCGGGCGCATGTGATCCTGCGCCAGTGTGTCGGCCAGCCAGGCTAGGCCTGCGTCGTCGATCGCGCCGTGGTGATGGCCGGGCACCGTAGTGTCCAATGCAACGATGCGCACAGCATGCGCGTCGTTGACGTAATGCATCGGTGCGCCACGCGCGGGAAGGTAGCTGTGCGCGGTGAAGGCGTCACGCAAGGCATCGCGACTGTCATGATTGCCGGGAATGAGCAGGTATGGCGGGGCGCACCGCGACAGCAGCGTGTGCAACATGGCGTACTCGGCCGGATCGCCTTCGTCGACGAGATCACCCGTCACCAGCACGAGATCGGGGCGGGGGTCGAGTCCGTGCAGGTGGTTGATCGCATCCCGCAGCATGCGGTTGGAGTCGACCACGCCTTTGTAGAGATGTCCCTCGGGGCGCACGTGCAGGTCTGAAATTTGGGCCAGCAACATTCGTCGTGTCTCGTTGTCGGTGTCGCCGTGGCCGTGCACGAAGCATGCCTTTGCCGCACCCAGCGCACGGAAAAGGCGGCCATCAGGCCGCCCTTTCCAGGTCTCGTGCAGCCGTTACGCGCGCGGCGGCAGCGCGAGCTTGGCGTCCCTCAGAGCCTTCTCGAGCACCGGAATACCGGCTGCCGTGTTGCCGGATTCACAATCGTAAATGGCCTTCGCGACGTCTCCTTCGGTCGAGGCTTGGCCGAGGTATCGCCGGTACCGGACACTCATCTCCCGGCAATACGCCGCATCGCCGGTCATGGCGACCTGGCCGCCGATGACGACCTCGACGCGGCGGTTCTGCGGCTCGCGTACGCCGTCGGCGGTCTGCACCAGCGGCTGGGTCTCGCCCCTGCCGACCGTCGTGACCGCCGCCGCCGGCACGCCGTCGCGCCCGAGGGCGAGTTTAACCGCATTGGCGCGCCGCAGCGACAGCGCCATGTTGTAGTTGTCCGAACCCGACCGGTCGGTATGGCCGGTCGCGGTCACGCCGGCGCTGCCGCTGGCCTTGGCGGCGGCCGCCGCCTGTCTCAGCGTGTCGAGCGCCTGGGCTGACAGCCGCGTGCTATCCCAGTCGAAGAACACCAGGAACACCTTTCCGGCTGGCGGCGACGCCTGTGGTGGTGGCGCCGCGGCTGGCTCGGGTTGTTGACAGGCGCTCATCAGAAGCGCGGCTGCGACGAGAACCGAAAGCTTGTTGAGCATCGTTTTCTCTCCCCATGGTGACGCGGATTGACACGTCGGTTGTCTGCCCATCCGGCATGGAGGTTCGAACGGCATCAAATCATTCGCCGTCAAACCTCTTAGGTATTAAAGCTCCTTTTGGCCGAGGCAGCCATAGTGGCGTTTGCCCAAAGGGGGCCGCTGGGGCACAGATTGTTCCGCATTAATGTCTGAACTGGAGCTTTTCAAACGCCTCGCCGTGGCGCTGGCGATCGGCCTGTTGGTCGGGCTTGAACGCGGCTGGCAGGCCCGCGAGAAAGCCGACGGCGAGCGAAGCGGTCACCGCCATCGCCGTCGCGGTCAACACCATCGTGAAAGCGGCATTTGCGGCCATGCTGGGCACGCCGCGCACCGGCGCCATTGTCGGCGCGGCAAGCATTGCCGCCATCACCACCGGCGCGCTCGCCTGCGTGGTCCCACGGTAGAGCTGCTCCTACACCGGCAGTCGCAGTCGGGCGCGCAGGCCGCCGATCGGCGACTCCTCCAGGTGCAGCTCGCCGCCATGGCTGCGCACCACATCGCGGGCGATGGTGAGGCCAAGGCCGACGCCGCCGGTCATCGGATTGCGCGATGCATCGAGGCGGAAGAACGGGCGGAACACCTCTTCGCGCCGGTCGGCGGGAATGCCCGGTCCATCGTCGTCGACGGTGATCTCGATGGCGGTCTTGCGCCGTTGCGCCCGCAGCTCGACCCGACGCCCATGGCGCAGCGCGTTGCCGACCAGGTTGCTCAGGCAGCGCTTCATCGCCGTGGGCCGCAGCTTGATGCCGAGGTCGCCCGAGAAGCCTACGACCACGGTGCCGCCGTCGCGGCGTGCGCCGCCGGCAACATCTTCCAACAGGTCGCCGACATCGACCGGCACCGGCTCCTCGTCACCCTCGCCGCGGGCGAAGGCGAGATAGCCCTCGATCATGCGTTCCATTTCGACAACGTCGGCTTCCAGTTCGCGCTTTTCCGGGCCGTCGTCGAGCATCGCCAGCCCCAGCTTCATGCGCGTCAGCGGCGTGCGCAGGTCGTGGCTGACACCCGCCAGCATCTCGGTGCGCTGTTGGATCTGGCGGCGCAGGCGTTCGCGCATGGTGAGAAAGGCGCGGCCGGCCTGGCGGGCTTCGAGTGACCCCTCGGGCTCGAAGTCTGCCACGTCACGGCCCTTGCCCAGGGCATCGGCGATCCGCGCCAGCTTGCGGATCGGTTGCAGCTCGTGGCGCACGAAAGCGGTGGCCAGGCCGAACAACACCATCGCCGCCCCGATCATGGCAGCGATGAAAGCCCAGCTCGACGTCGTGTAGAGCCGGCTGAGCGGCGCCAGGACTTCGATCACGCCATCGGGGACCTGCACGGCGATCAGCACGCGTTTATCGGCCGGTGCCGTGTCGAGGTAGTAGGGGAGCTTGAGGTCGTTCTCGAGCGCGTTGGTCAGCTCGCGCTCGAGGATGCTGTAGAAAGCCGGTGCGCGCCGTTCGCGCAAGCTCGCACCGGGCTTGAACGACACCGCCATGCGCATGTCCTGGCGGGCCCGCTGCACGATCCATTCGAAGTTGGTATCGCCAGGGAAGTCGCTGTGAAGCGCTGCGATCATCTTGATGTCGCCGACGACGGAGCGCGCCAGGCGGCCGGTGACATTGTCCCACAGCTGTTCGTAGAAGACGTAGGTCGCGATCAGCTGCAGCAGGATCGTCGGGATCACGATGGCGAGTGTCGCACGCACGAAAAGCGTGCGTGGCGCCGCCTTCGAGACCCTGCGGCCTACCCGCAGCCGGCGCCACCACATCAACGCGCGGCCGGCCCATGCGGTGAGTCCGGCGGCCCGGCGCGCCTGGGCCAACGACGGCTCGTTGGTGCGATCGGCGCTCATGACCCCACCAGACGATAGCCGGTGCCGCGCACGGTCTGCAGATAGCGGGGGAACTTGGGGTCGTCCTCGATCTTGCGCCGCAGGCGGGTGACCTGCACGTCGATGGTGCGCACGTTGACCTCGCCGCCCACCAGGCGCGCCAGCGTCTCGCGGCTCATGTCCTGGCCGAGGTTGAGCGCGAAGACGCTCAGCAGCGAGCGCTCGGCGTCGGTCAGCTTCACGCGCTTGTCGGCGCGCGTCAGCTCGCCTCGCTTGGTGTCGAAGCGCAGCTCACCCAGGCGCACGACGGCGACGACCGGCGGCGCCGGCAGCGGCGCCGGCTGCGCCGTGGCGCGGCGCAGGATACTGTTGATGCGCAGCAGCAGTTCACGTGGCTCGAAGGGCTTGGGCAGGTAGTCGTCGGCGCCGCGTTCGAAGCCGGCGATGCGATCCTTGGGTTCGCCCATCGCCGTCAGCATCAGGATCGGTATCGGTTTCTTCTGCTGGCGCAGCGCCGTCGTCAGATCCAGCCCGCTTTCACCCGGCATCATGACATCGAGCACCATGAGATCGAAATCCATGCTGGTAAGCCGGTCGCGTGCCTCGACGGCATCGCCGGCGACAGTGACTCTAAAGCTGTTGCGTGACAGGAAGTTGCGCAGCAACTCGCGCAGCCGCTGGTCGTCGTCGACCACAAGCACATGCGCCTTGTCCATGACAGGCTCCGGCAAGGCGCGGGCTTACCGCGCCCGCGTCAGTTGCCGCTCGATCTCCGGTCGCTCGTCGGGATCGAGCATGCCGAGCAGCACCTGGTGGAAGCCGGCCATCGCCGGCGCGCCGGACTCCGTGAAGGCCCGCGCGAAGCGGGCCTGCTGGCGTCCCGTCAGCTCGCGCTCGAGCGCCTCGCCCTTCGCCGTCAGTGCCAGCAGCCGCTGCCGTCGGTCGCGCGCGCCGGTGTCCTGGTGCACATAGCCGCCGTCGATCAGCTCGCGCAGCACGCGCGACAGCGACTGCTTGGTGATCTTCAGGATGCGTAACAGGCCGCCCACCGTGATGCCGGGATGCCGGCCGATGAAATAGATGGCGCGGTGATGCGCCCGGCCGAACCCGGCATCGGCCAGCATGGTGTCGGCCTCGCCCGTGAAGTCGCGGTAGGCGAAGAACATCAGCTCGATGCTGCGGCGCAGATCCTCCTCGCGCACGAAAGTGGGCAATATGCTCAGCGGACGGGCATCAGCCATGAAGGCGTTCCTAAGGTCTTGATCACGAACAGGGTTTTTACAGATCTGGCCGGATCAGGAAAAGTCCCGAATCGGGATTTTTACCATAGACTGTCCCGCCGTTGACTCAAGGCAGGCGCCGATGTTACGCCCGGCTCGTCCCGAAAGACATTTTGTTGCGAACAAAATTCGCCGATAAAGAGGCCCTGATGTCCGTTCTTCCGTTCGATGATCGCGACGGCGTCATCTGGTCAGATGGCAAACTGATCCCCTGGCGCGACGCGAAGGTCCATGTGCTGACGCATGGCTTGCATTATGCCAGCTGCGTCTTCGAGGGCGAGCGAGTCTATGGCGGCGAGGTCTTCAAGCTCACGGCGCACTCCGAGCGCCTGGCGAAGTCGGCCGAGCTGCTGGGCTACAAGCTGCCCTGGTCGGTGGCCGAGATCGACGAGGCCACGCGCCAGACGATCAAGGCCAACAATATCGTGGACGGCTACGTGCGGCCGGTGGCCTGGCGCGGCAGCGAGATGATGGGTGTCTCGGCGCAGCAGAACACGATCCACCTCGCCATCGCGACCTGGGTGTGGCCGTCCTATTACACGATGGAAGCCCGCATGAAGGGCATCCGCCTGGCCATGGCCGATTGGCGCCGGCCGGCACCGGACACGGCGCCGACGGCCTCGAAGGCGGCCGGCCTCTACATGATCTGCACGCTTTCCAAGCACAAGGCCGAGCAGAACGGCTACGACGATGCGCTGATGCTCGACTATCGTGGCCAGATCGCCGAAGCCACGGGCGCCAACGTCTTCTTCGTCATCAACGGCGAGCTGCACACGCCCAAGCCGGACTGCTTCCTCGACGGCATCACGCGGCAGTTCGTAATCAGCCTCGCCAAGGCGCGCCAGATGAAGGTGGTCGAGCGCGCCATTTTCCCGGAAGAGATGGCCAAGGCGACGGAAGCGTTCCTGACGGGCACGGCGGCGGAAGTGACGCCGATCGGCGAGATCGGTCCCTACAAGTTCACGCCGGGCGAGGTCTGCCGCACCCTGATCGCCGACTTCGAGGCGGCGGTGCAGCCCAAGAAAGTGGCGGCATAAAGCGACCCTCCAGCTCGGCTCAAGGTACCAACGGCGCCTGCGGGCGCCGTTTTTCGTGCGCGGTACTCGTCGCCCGCTCTTGTCCGTGCGGCGTGTGGTCCCATTTCGTGCAGTGTCAATGCAGGTGGCTGGATCCTGCACGGGGTCTGCGGGGCTTCAGCCAGGGCACGCTGTGCCAGATGCGCATCAACGCGCCGCGGTCTTTGTCAGGTGGCATGGGTTCGTCAACCGTCCCGACCACATAACCGGCGGCGGTTCGCGCGCGCTCTGACATGTGCCGGCAGCGCTCGATGGCTTCGTCAAGGAACACATGGCTTTGCGGCCTGTTCAACCACGCGTTCCAGGCGTCGGCATCGGCTGCATCGAGGGTCCTGTATTTCGGAAAGTCCGCCAGCCATTCGCCGCGCCATCCATAGATGCCGTCCGCGCGCATCTCCATGACGCGGATGAAGCGCATCATCTCTCTTCGGTTGGTAGGCACCGGAGCGTGGTCGGGCATGTTCATGATCTCCGCCAGGGGATCGTAAGGCGGTGGGCCCGTTTCAGGTGCCGTTGTCCAAAACCAGAAATGGCCGTCCGGGCAGCTGAACCAGTTCTCGCTGTGCTCAATGATCGCATCTCGCGCCAAAGCCAGTGTCAGTCCGCTCGGTAGCCGCGGCATTCGAAGCTCCGCCCAAAGTATGAGGAACAACTAGCTCAACCACGAACGGGCGACAACGATCAGATGGCCTATGGAGCAATAATACAACTTATAAGGGATGTCATGAAGTTGGATCAGTAATATTGACAAAGACAATATTATTGACCTAAATAGCATAATAGTTGCGTGTGACAGAGGGAAATCACGCCAGAAATTCCATACGCAAGGAGTCAAAACGCAATGTCGGAACCTATGGATGACCGTGACGGCTGGATCTGGCTGGACGGCAAGCTGGTGCCGTGGCGCGACGCCCGCCCGCACGTGCTGACCCACGCCCTGCACTACGGGTCGGGCGTCTTCGAGGGCGAGCGCATTTATGGCGGTCGGGTCTTTCGGTTGGCGGCGCATAGTGCGCGGCTGATCCGCTCGGCGCGACTGGTCGACATGGACCTGCCATGGACGCGCGAGCAGATCGACGCGGCGACCCGCGAGGTGGTGCGCGCCAACAGCCTGCAGAGCGGCTACGTCCGGCCGCTGGCCTGGCGCGGATCGGAGGTGCTGGGCGTGTCGGGGATCGGCACGGACATCCACCTCGCCATCGCGCCCTGGGCGTGGGGTGCCTACTTTTCGCCCGAGGCCAGGCTGCGCGGCATCCGCCTCACCATGGCGACGTACCGCCGGCCATCACCCGAGAGCGCACCGGGCGAGAGCAAGGCGACCGGCCTCTACATCATCTGCACGCTCGAAAAGGACCGTGCCCTGAAGGCCGGCTTCGACGACGCCCTGATGCTCGACTGGAAGGGGCGCGTGTCGGAGGCGACCGGCGCGAATATCTTCCTGGTGATCGACGGCAAGCTGGTCACGCCGCGGCCCGACAACTTCCTCGACGGCATCACGCGCCGTGCGGTGATGGGCCTGGCACAGGCGCGCGGTATCACCGTTGAAGAGCGCGAGGTGTGGCCCGACGAACTGGCACGCGCCAGCGAGGTCTTCCTCACCGGCTCGGCGTCCGAGATCACGCCGGTGCGCGAGATCGCCGGCCAGCACTATCAGGTCGGGCCGCTTACGCCCAAGCTGATCGACGACTTCGCCAAGCTGGTGACGCGCGACGACTGCGAGGGCTTCGGCGAATCGGCGCATCTGGCCGGTATCGAACTCGGCAAGGCGGCGTGATGTTGCCCTCCCCAGCTTCGCTGGGGAGGTGCCCCCGAAGGCCTTCGGCCACCTCCCCCACTATGTGGGGGAGGGAAGAACTATTTCTTCTCCCACTTCTGTGCCGCTGCGTCGTCGTCGCCGTGCGCCTCGACCCACTTGTCGCCCACCGGCGTCTCCTCCAGCTTCCAGAACGGCGCCTTGGTCTTGAGCCAGTCGATCAGGAAGCGGCAGGCATCGAAGGCGGCGTCGCGGTGCGGCGAGGCAGTAAGCACCAGCACGATGCGCTCGCCCGGCTCGAGCCGGCCGTAGCGATGCACGATCAGCGTGGCGTCGAGCGGCCAGCGCTGCTGCGCTTCGGCCTCGATGTCGGCCAGGGCCTTCTCGGTGACGCCGGGCCAGTGCTCCAGGGTCAACGCCTGCACCGCGTCGCGGTGATAGCCCTCGCGCACGTGCAGGTCGCGTACCAGCCCGACGAAGCTCACGACGGCGCCGATGCGCGGCGTGCCGCGGGTCAGCGCCTCGATCTCGGCACCGACGTCGAAGTCCTCGCGCTGCAGGCGGACGGTCATGGATCAGCCGCCGGTGAAGGGTGGAAAGAACGCAACCTCGCGGGCGTCCGCAATCGAGGCGTCGAACTGCACGACCTGCTGGTCGACGGCGGCGCCGAAGATCTTGGCCTCGCTGAACGCTTCGGCATGCCGCGGGCTGCGCCGCGACAGGAAGTCGACAAGATGCTGCACGGTGCGCACGTCATCCGGCAGCGTCACGTCTTCTTCGGCAACGCCGGTCTTCTGTCGCAGCCAGGCGAAATACTTCACCTTCACGGCGCTCTCCCGTCGGATTGCCGCTGAGCGTCATCGGGCCGCGGCGGCGATGCCGGGCGCGGCGGCGGGACGGCAGCGGGATCACCGATCATGTGCTCCAGCCCGGCCCGTAGATAGTCATAGCCGGTCCACAGCGTCAGTGCCGCCGCGAACCACAACAGCGCCAGGCCCAGCGGCATCACCCAGTCCGGCCCCGCATTGCCGATCAGCAGCACGCACAGCGCGGTCATCTGGATCGCCGTCTTCCACTTGGCGGCGCTGCTCACCGGCAGGCCAACACGCAGCTCGGCCAGGAATTCGCGCAGGCCCGAGACCAGAATCTCGCGGCACAGGATGATCAATGCCGCAATCACATGCACGCCGCGCAGCGTCTCGAACGCGCACAGCAGCAGCAGCACCGATGCCACCAGCAGCTTGTCGGCGATGGGATCGAGGAAGCGGCCCAGCCGCGAGACTTGCTGCCAGCGCCGCGCCAGCCAGCCGTCGAAATAGTCGGTGACGCTGGCGATGAAGAACAGCGCCGCTGCTGTCCATTGCGCCCAGCCGCGATCGAGCCAGAACGAGGCGACAACCAGGGGAATCGCCGCGATGCGCGCCAGGGTCAGCAGGTTGGGCAGGTTGAACAGCATTGATCTGCGGTGAGAGGCGGGGACGCCGACTCTATCCGCCGCTTCGGAAGTGGTCATAGATTTTCTTCGCCATGGTGCGTGAGACGCCGGGCACGGCCTGCAGATCCTCCAGCGTCGCCGTGGCGACGGCGCGGGCCGAGCCGAAATGATTGAGCAGCGCGCGCTTGCGGCTGGCGCCGATGCCCGGCACCTCGTCCAGCCCGGAACGCGAGATGCCCATCGAGCGTCGCGTGCGGTGGGTGCCGATGGCGAAGCGGTGCGCTTCATCGCGCAGGCGCTGCAGAAAATAGAGCACGGGATCGCGTGGCTCGAGCGCGAAGGGCGGCCGGCCCGGTATGAAGAACCGCTCCCGGCCGGCATCGCGGTCGGGGCCCTTGGCGATCGAGACCAGTGCCACGTCGTCGATGGCGAGTTCCGCGAACACCTCCAGTGTGACATTGAGCTGGCCCAGGCCGCCGTCGATCAGCACCAGATCGGGCCACAGGCCCTTGTCGCGCTCCGGATCCTCCTTCAGCGCGCGCTTGAAGCGCCGCGTCAGCACTTCGCGCATCATGCCGAAATCGTCGCCGGCGGTGATGGTGCCGGCCGCGGCGTCGTCGGGCGACGGCACGACGCCGGGAGCCGCGGCGGTGCGGATGTTGAATTTGCGGTACTGGTTTTTATTGAAGCCTTCGGGGCCGGCCACGATCATGCCGCCGACCGCGTCGCTGCCCTGAATGTGGCTGTTGTCATAGACCTCGATGCGCTGTGGCGGGGCCTCGAGCCCGAAGGCCTGTGCCACGCCCTCCAGCAGCTTGCGCTGCGAGGCACTCTCCGCGACGCGCCGTCCCAGCGCCTCGCGCGCATTATCCAGCGCATGCTCCATCAGGTCTCGGCGCGGTCCACGCTGCGGACAGATGATCTCGATGCGCCGGCTGGCGCTCAGCGACAACGCCGCCGACAGCAGATCGACCTCGGGCAGCGTGTGGCTCACCAGGATCTCACGAGGCACGGGACGGCCACTGTAGAACTGACCGACGAAGGACGACAGGATTTCACCGATCTCCAGTTCCTTGCCGTGGCTGGGGAAATAGGCCTTGTTGCCGAGATTGTTGCCGGCGCGCACGAAAAACACCTGCACGCAGACTTGGCCGCCCTCTTCATAGGCGGCGAAGACATCGGCTTCCTCGATCCCGGTGATTTCGATCGACTGGTGCGCCTGGATGGCCGTCAGCGCGCGGATACGATCGCGCAGCACGGCGGCGCGCTCGAATTCCAGGTTGGCGCTGGCCGTTTCCATGCGCTGGGAGAGGTGCTCCTGCACCTCGTGGCTCTTGCCGCCGAGGAAGCCGCGGACGTCGTCGACGATCGTGGCGTACTCCTCGTCCGTGACGCGTCCGACGCAGGGCGCCACGCAGCGCTTGATCTGGTACTGCAGGCAGGGTCGCGTGCGGTTGGCGAAGATCGAATCTGAGCACGATCGCAACGGAAAGGCACGCTGCAAGGTGTAGAGCGTGCGGTTGACGGCGCCGGCCGAAGCGAAGGGGCCGAAATACTCGTCGGTCTCGTTGCGCACGCCGCGATGCTTGGCGAGCTGCGCCCAGGGGTGATCGCGGCGGATCACGATATAGGGGAACGACTTGTCGTCGCGCAGCAGTACGTTGAAGCGCGGCTTGAAGCGCTTGATCAGGTTGTTTTCCAGCAACAGCGCTTCGGCTTCGCTGTTGGTGACGACGAATTCCATCGCCACGGTCGCCTGGACCATGCGCATCAGGCGGGTCGAGAGGCGGGTCGGCTGGGTATAGGACGCCACCCGGCTCTTCAGGACGCGCGCCTTGCCGACGTAGAGCACGTCGCCCTTGGCGTCGATCATGCGATAGACGCCGGGTTTGCGTGGCAGGGTCTTGACGTAATTCGCGATGACACCGGTGCCGGCGGCCAATGTGCCCTCGGCTGGTAAGGGATCGGCAGCCGGGTCGACGGGCGACACCGGGACGGCGCCATCCTCCGTCGGCCGGGCATCCGTCGGCGCGATACCCCCCTCAGCCGGCCGCAGATCGGCCGGCAGGGCAATGGGCAGGGGGGCGCTATCGGGCTTACCGGACATCACACATACCGCAGGCGTTCAGACCCTAATCGTCCGTCCGCCCGACGGTGACCAGTGGAAAATCCGCAGAGGTGGCGCCAGCGGCAACGCGGACGATATGGTGGGGATGTGGATAACCCTGTGGGTCAGCGCAACCGGCTGCGGCGGGATGGCTGATCGTCCGTCTTGGCAGTGATTGTCCACAGTTTCGCCGAAAGACGCAGGTGCCGCGGGCAGTCGATTGTTCAGCTTTGGAAAAGATCGCCTTGATAATTCTGTAACCAAGCTGTCAATAGGACAGCGTCTCTTGCATATCGACCTGGAATCGCTCCCGGATGGCCTGTGCACAAATTCCGGCCGGCGTTTCAGGTGCTGTGGCGCTCGATTTCAACGCCCACGGCGGCGGCGTCGGCGAAGACCTCGAGCTTTTCCACACGCACGCGGGCGCTGCGGACGCGCCGGTCGCGCAGGCACAGCGCCGCCACGCGCTCGGCCAAAGTCTCCACCAGATTGACGTGCCCCTCGGCAGTGAGCGCCCGCACGCCGGTGACGATCGCCTCGTAGTCGACCACGTTGGCCAGCCGGTCGTTCAGCGGCCGGCCGTCCTCGGGCACCAGCAGCTCGATATTGATGCGCACGCGCTGCGGCGCCTTCTTTTCGCGCCGATAGACGCCGATGCGCGCCGTGGTGATCAGGTCGCGTACAAAGACGCGGCGCATGGTGCTCAGCGATTCGGCAGCCGCCGGCCGGAGCGGCTGGACAACGGATCGGGCCATAGCTTCGCCTCGCGTCCAGGCAAGGGGGCGGCGACCATAGTGGGTGCGGTCGCCCGCCGCAATCGGCCATCGCGCTGCAATCGCGACTGCGTGAGTTGACCCTGCGGCATGCCCTCACGACCATGATGGACGAACATCGTTGCTGTCGGAGATGGATGCATGGCAAGCGGGTGGACCGCCGCGGCGATCGTGCCAGCCGTTGTGATGCTGGCAGCGCCGGCATGGGCACGCGTGGAGTCGGCGCCGGTGGTCACGGATCGCACGCGCGCCACCTTGGAAGCCGACGCTGCCGTGCCGGGTGCCGCGGTACCGGTCGCCTTGCGCCTGCAGCTCAAGCCCGGCTGGCACACCTATTGGCGCAACCCCGGCGACTCCGGCGAACCGGCGTCGGTGACGCTGCACGTGCAGGGCAGGGACATCAAGGGACCCGACGTGTGGCCCGTGCCGGAGCGGATCGATGCCGCCGGCATCATCAGCTACGGCCATCACGGCGACGTGGTCCTTGTCACCACGCTTCAAATGCCGGCGGTGGCGGGTGCTGCCGTCGATATCGATGCCGAGGCGACCTGGCTGGTGTGCGAGAAAGTCTGCGTGCCGGAAACGGGCCGTTTCGCGCTGCACTTGCCCGTGGCGACGGGATCGGTGCCAGGTGACACCCGCAGCGCCCCGCCGCGACTGCTACAGCCGCCATCGATCACCACGGCGCTGTTTGCCAGGACGGCGCAGAACCTGACGCTGCGGGTGCCGACAACGGCGCTGGGCGCCGCGGACGGCCGTGTGATCGAGGCGTATTTCTTTCCCGAGCGTGGCGATCAGGTCGACCACTCGGCGCCCCAGGTCATGCAGCCAGCCGAGGGCGAGATCGTGCTGGTGATGCCTGCAGCGCAAGTCCCCGCATCACCCGTATCGGCGCTGCGCGGTGTCCTGGCGATCACGCGTCTGCACAGCGATGGCACGCAGCGCAATGAGACATTCCAGCTCGCCGCACAGCCGGCGCCATAGTCATCCACATCCAGGAGGGCAAGCCACATGCATTCAGCGCTTTTCACCCGTCGCACGTCGCTGCTGGCATTGGGCGGCGCGACCGCGTCGTTGGTGTTGCCCGGCACGGCGCTCGCCAAGCCGCAGGTCGGCGTGTCGGCGCCGGCCTTCAATGGCACGGGCAGCGACGGCAAGGCCTACAAACTGGCTGACTACCGCGGCAAGACCGTGGTGTTGGAGTGGACCAACCACGAATGCCCTTACGTCGGTAAACACTATCGGTCCGGTAACATGCAGGTGCTGCAAAAAGATGCGGCGGGCGGTGGCGTCGTCTGGTTGAGCGTCATTTCCTCGATGCCGGACTCGCAGGGCTATGTCAGCGCCGCCCAGGCCAACGACCTCACCAAGGCGCGCAACGCGGCACCGGCGGCGGTGCTGCTCGATCCGGACGGTGTCATCGGTCGCGCCTACGATGCCCGTGTGACGCCCACCATGGCCATCATCGATGGCAAAGGCACGCTGATCTACATCGGCGGCATCGACAGCATTCGCTCCACCGATCTGGCCGACGTGCCCAAGGCGGCGCCGTATGTGAAGGATGCGCTGCGCCGGCACGCGGCCGGGCAGCCGATCGCCCATCCGGTGACGCAGGCCTACGGCTGCACCATCAAGTACAAACCCACGGCATAGGATGCGGCGCAGCCCGTCGCCCGCAGGGTAAGCGTGCCCCACGACGGCGTGATCGGACCGCATTCCCATGCGCCTGACCATCATGACGCCCACCGTCATGGCGACGGTCACGATCACGTGCATCATCCACATGATGACGAGGCGCACAGCCGTCGGTCACCGCCGACGCGCCGGGCTATTCTGGCTGCCGGGACCGGACTTCTGGCGCCGCTCGCACCGGTGACGGCGGAAGCGCAGATCGTCGAACGCATGGCGCGGGCGGCGATGGACTGGCTGGCCACTACCGCCGCCAACAGCAGCATCGGTAGCACCCGGAGGACAGAGAACGGAGGACAGAATGAAGGCGGTTCCGTCTTCGATCTTCCGTCCTCCATCAGCTGACTACTGGTTCAGCTTCGGCCAGTTGCCGTCGGCCTTCGAGACGAAGCCCGGAATGTCCTTCTCCCAGGTCTTCTGGATGTCGGCGTTGAAGTTCATGTAGAGCTTGCCGTCGACGATCTTCCAGCCATTGACCGGATCGACGTCGAACAGCTTGCCCTGGGCCACGCCCCAGGAGCAGAAGCCGCCATACTGCGGCACGTACCTGGCCGGATCGGCCTTGAACTTCGCCAGGTGGTCGGCGGTGGCGAACTGCCACGTGACGCCGCCATAGGCCTGCTGGAACTCGACTTTGCCCGGCGTCGGCTTGCCCAGCGTGTGGTAGGCCACCACGTCATAGCCCTTGGCGCCCAACCCGGCGTAGAGCGTGTTGAAGACGCCGCCGGTCTTGTCGACCGCGTGAGCCGCGGCCACGGGCAGCGCCAGCGCAGCCGCTGCCAGGATCGCCCGTCGCGCGAAGCGCATGTAAGCCATGCTTCATCTCCCTGAAGGTATCCGTCCATGACTGGACCGAACGATCGGTACAATACAGGCGTCGGACGATGGCGCAAGCCGGACCGGCATCACAAGGACGTGCGGCACGGTTTGACAGCGGCCGCAGCGGCACCTTATTGAACCGTTCGGTCCAACAACGCACGGATCGCCCGATGCCCGCTCCGTCAATTCCCCGCGAGGAGGTCGTGCGCCGCCTGCTCGGCTGCTTCCAGGCGCATGGCTATGACGGCGCGTCGCTGGCCGAGCTGTCGAAGGCGACCGGGCTCGGCAAGTCGAGCCTTTACCACTACTTTCCCGGCGGCAAGGAGGACATGGCGCGGGCCGTGCTCGACGAGATCGACCGCTGGATGTCGGTGCATGCGCTGGGCCCGTTGAAGGGGCCGGGCTCGCCGCGGCAGCGGCTGGCGCGCATGGTTGCGGCGCTGGACGGGTTCTACGCCGGGGGGCGCTGCGCCTGCGTGTTGGGCAACCTCGTGGTCGGCGATTCGCGGCGCCTGTTTCAGAAGCGTCTGCGCGCTGCGTTCGCGGCCTGGATCGACGCGCTGGCGGAGCTTGCCGTCGAGGCCGGGCAGTCGAAGGCGCACGCACGCGTCTGGGCGCAGGACTTCGTGCTTGGCATCGAAGGGGCGCTGGTGCTGGCGCGCGGGCTCGATGACCCGGTCCCGTTCCGGCGCGTGATGCGGCGGTGTCTGCGCACCCTGGTCGCGTAATCGTGACCTTTGGCTGCGGCGCCGATCGGGATTCTGGCGCGCCTGTGATGAGTCGCTTTCACGGCCGGCTGCTATTCAGCCTCACGGGACCGTTGGGAGGCCGCGATGATTCTCCGTCGCTCTGTGCTCGCGTCGCTGGCGGGCGGCGTGTTTGTGTGCAGGGCGCGGGCGCAGCTTGCTCCCGGATTGCGCGAGCGGCTGCGGCAGGGCGGTTTCAACATGTACTTCCGGCACAGCCTCACGGTCCGCGCCGGTCAGCCCGACGATGACCTGTCGAGTTGCGAGCGACAGCGCAACCTGACCGATGCCGGCCGCCAGGTGGCGAGCGAGATCGGTACCGCCATTCGCGCGCACGGCATCCTGGTCGGCCGCGTGCTGTCGAGCCCCTTCTGTCGCTGCGTCGACACGGCGCGCCTGGCGTTCAGGTCGGCCACGGTGGTCGACTGGCTGGAGACCAACGGCGATGCGTCGAGCGCCGACGAGCAGCGCCGGCTGCGTGCGCTCGCCGCCGCCCTGGCGGCGCAGCCAGGGCGTGGCGTCAACGACGTCTTCGTGGCGCACGGCAACAACCTGATCGGCCTCGCCCGCCTGCTGGGCTGGCCGTCGCTGCCGATCGCCGAGGCGGAAGCAGTCGTCTTCGAGCCGGACGGCGGCGCTACGCCCCGCGTCGTTGCGCGTCTGAAGGCCTCCGACTGGGTGCAGAAAACGGAAGACGGTGGACGGAGGACGGAATGAGAGCCGGTTCCTCCGTCCTCCGTC
>Ga0187894_10003197_pt1 | contig 18645 bp, 20 predicted proteins | sample GBC1701081metaG_FD_136650 | JGI IMG/M metagenome (GOLD analysis project Ga0187894, IMG submission 136650) | White microbial mat communities from a lava cave in the Kipuka Kanohina Cave System on the Island of Hawaii, USA - GBC170108-1 metaG ...
CGACGCCTGTTCGGCCGTGTAGGTGCGGTAGTCGGCGTAGCACAGCTTCACGACGATCACCCCGCCACCTTTGCCCTGGGGCGGCTGCACCCGGTCGACGGTGACTCCAGTCGGCAGCGTCAGGTCCTTCCCGAGCTTCGTGCTGATCGCTTCCCCCCAGGGGCCGAGGGTCTTCTTGCCGCGCGTCACGTAGGTCGCCGGGAGGTTGAACTCCTGCGACCGCGGCTGGTCGCTCCCGTCCCGGCGGCCGATCCACCCGGCGCGCTTGTCGCGCCGCTTGGCCGCCTGGGCGTCTCGCTTGTCCTGCAGCAGCTGCTGCCGGGCCGCCTGGTGCTGTCCCAGTATCGCCTCTCGCCGCTGGCGGGGCACTGCGCCCCAGTGGATGTCCCTTCGACCGGCGTACCTCGTGAGGTCCGTCCACCCCGACGCGAACCTGGTGAAGAGGGCCCGGTCCTCGGCGTCGATCTCGCTGCGGGTGTTGTCCACGTGCAGGTGCTGGTTGGCCACGACGTCCTTGACGTTCCACCCCGAGATCTCGGTCAGGTCGAGCGGGAGCTGGGGCTCCAGGTGCACGTGGATGCGCCGGCCGGCGGTGACCGTCGGCATGTCGATCAGCGGCTTGCCCGCCGTGCCGTGCAGCGAGGTGGTCACGCCGAAGGCAGGGGTGCCGGCCGCGGCCTGGGACGCGGCGCCCCCGTTGGCGGTCAGCCATGTGGCGATCCGGCGCTGCACGACCGCCGGCGAGCCTGGTTGCCGGAGAACCTGGGTCGACGCCGCCCCGGCCACGGCCGCGGCAACGGCGCGGTTGCCCGCGCCGGCCTGGAGAACCTCGATCGGGTGCGCCGGGCCCTGCGTCGCCGGCGGTACCGGCCGGCGCGACCCCCTGCGTGCGAGCTCACGGGTCGTGCGCATGGCCCACTCTGCCCGATCCGTGCCCTCCCTGCTACCGGTCGGCGATGTGATCCTCCAGCAGCTCGTCCACCACGGCCGGGGCCTCGACCCACCCACCGTCGGAGAGCAGGAAGCGGTACACGGGCACCAGGCGCTCGCCGAGGTACTGCAGCGCCAGGCGGGCGCCGGTGATGGTCTGCACGAACGTCCCGGCGGGCTCAAGCCGAGCGATGTCCGGGGCCGGGGCGATGGCCGGGGCGGGCGCCACCATGGCGTCCACCGCGATGCCACCGCCGCCGTCGCCGTAGGCGGAGGCTGAGGCGGACCAGCCGTAGCTGCTGGCGCCCCGCTGGAGGCGTTCGAACCCGACTGCGGTGCCGGCCAGGGGGTAGTCGCCCATGCGCTCGGGTGTGGCGAGGAAGCCGTTGGCCCACTGCAGCACGCCCTTCGGCCCGATGGCGACGCTGACGGACCACCCGACGTCCAGACCGCCGACCTGCGGCTGCACCGACGCGTACCAGGCGTCGAAGCCGTCGCTCAGCTCGAACGAGTCGAGGCCGACCCCGAGAGCGGTGAACAGGGCCCGGGCCTGCGCACCGGCCTCGGCGCGCGACGGCAGGTCGCTGGGCCGCACCGGTGGTGCCGGGGGCACGCCACAGCCGATATCGGTGGGGCAGAAGGGTTCGCCGGGGAACCGCTCCGGCGCGGGGACGGGCTTGGCCACCGCCGGCGCGGGCTCGGCGCCGGGCGGCACCAAGGCCTGCACCGGCGGGATCGCGCCGAGCACGGCGGTGTCGTCCACGACGCGCACCTCGCTGGAGCCAGTGGCGGCGCACTTGAGCGGGATCCCGGTCTCAGAGCTCACGGGGCTGTCGGAGCAGGACACCCCGTAGCCCAGGTACCAGGGCAGACCGGGCTGGCGCTCCACGGCCAGCTCCCGCTCACCGGCACGGACGACGAGGCGCTCCGGCGTCTCGACCACATCGCCCTCCAGGCCGAGGATCCGAGCCAGCCGCTTCACCTCCGCCGCCGTAACCGCGCTGGTCAGGCGGTAGGCCGGGGCCGTCGGCGGCAGGTCCGGAAGGGGACCGCTGAGGCGGTACTCCACCATGACGGGGGCGCTCAGCACGGCGTCGGACTTCTGCTCGGCGGCCATGGCCGCCTCCCTGGAGGGGGCAGCCCCGAACGGCAACTTCTCCAACCCGCTCGTGGCGTCGTCGCCCCGGCCGGCCACGACGGCCACCGAGGCGACCGAGGCGGCGAACACCAGCCCGGCGGCGAGGACGATCAGTCGGTTGCGCATGGCCCTTGGACGCACCATCGCACCGGCCGGTTCCCGAGTCCAGGCCAACTGGCCGGCTGCATCCCCGGAAACCGCCCCAGTTCCCTACGCGGTTCGCCTATGCGAACAGGGCGTCGACGAACTCGGCGGGGTCGAAGTCGACGAGGTCCTCGGGGGCTTCGCCGAGGCCCACGAGCTTGATGGGCAGGCCGAGGTCGACGGCGATGGCCAGGGCGATGCCGCCCTTGGCGGTGCCGTCGAGCTTGGTGAGCACCACGCCGCTGACATCGACGGCCTCGGTGAAGACCCGGGCCTGGGTCAGGCCGTTCTGGCCGGTGGTGGCGTCGATGACGAGCAGGACCTCGGTGAGACGGGCCGGCGGCCGCTCGGCGATCCGGCGGATCTTCTTGAGCTCCTCCATGAGGTTCACCTTGTTGTGGAGGCGGCCGGCCGTGTCGGCCAGGACCAGGTCGGCGCCCTTGGCCCCGGCCCGCTCGACGGCGTCGAAGACGACCGATCCGGGGTCGGCGCCCTCGGCGCCGCGCACGACGTCGGCACCGACCCTGGCCGCCCACAGCTCCAGCTGCTCGGCCGCCGCGGCCCGGAAGGTGTCGCCGGCGGCCATCACCACGGTCCAGCCGGCCGACGCCTCACGGAGCCCGACCTTGCCGACGGTGGTCGTCTTGCCCACCCCGTTGACGCCGACGAACAGCCACACGTTGGGGGCACCGGGCTCCAGGCGCAGGGACCGGTCGCCCTCGGACAGGCGGCGCTTCAAGTCGTCCTTGAGCGCTTCCACCAGCGCGGCGGGCGTGGCGATGCCCTCGCCCTTGACACGCGTGCGGAGGTCGTCGAGCAGGCTGGCCGTCAGGCCCACGCCGACGTCGGCCCGCACGAGCGCCTCCTCCAGCTCGTCCCACGTCTCGCCGTCGATGGTCGAGCGGGAGAGCACCGAGGCCACATAGCCGGCCAGCAGGCTGCGGGCCTGGCCGAGGCGGTCCCGGAACCGCGGGCGCGGTGGTGCCTCCGGCGGGGCCACCACCGCCGGCTCGGCCTCGACCAGCGGGTCCAGGGTGGGTGGATCGAGCGTCTCCACCGGCGGAGGGGGCGGTTCCAACTCGGCGCCCGGCGGGCGACGGCGGGCACTGACGACGGCGACCGTGGTGACCAGCGCAGCCAGCACGAACAGGGCGAGAAAGATCTCCATCGGCCGGCAAGCCTACCGACGCCCCCGGCGCGGCCCCGCCGGGCCGGGCCGGTGGCGGTAGGTTCGCGCGCTGTGCCCCACCTGCCCGGGGACCCGGCTCGCTCCCGGGCCCCCCGCCTGCTGGTCGCCGCGCTGGTCGTGGTCCTGACCGGTGGCGTGCTGGGCGCGGCGGGCGTCGGCGTCGACGACGGGACCGAGCCCGCCAACTCCCCCGCCGGGCCCGCGACTGCGCCGGCCGCCGAGGCGGTCGTGTTCCAGGGCGGGGACTTCCCGTCCGGTTGGGAGCGCGACGACCGTGGCGGAGTCCAGCCCGACGCGCCCGGCAACCCGGGCGGCGCCACCGGCGAGTTCTGCCCCGCCCTCACCGGGGATCCGACCGCCGGCCGGTTGACCAGCGAGTCGGAGTCCTTCTTCACCAACGCGGAGCCGGGCCGGTTCTCGTTCGCCGGCTCGTTCGTCGGTGTGGCCGATGACGCGGCGCTGGCACCGGCGGGCTTCGAGTTCCTGGTGGGCGAACCCTTCCTGCGCTGCGCGACCGACGGGTTCGCCAAAGGGTTCCTCGAGGGCGGCACCGAGGGCGTCACCTTGACCGAGGTGGCCAGCGAACCGATCCCTGTGGTCCCGGGCGAGGGGCAGGCCCAGGGCCGCCGCGTCACCTTCTCGGCGCGAGGCCCCAACTTCGAGCTGCCGCTCTACGTCGACCTGGCCATCGTGCAGGCCGGCGCCTCGGTCGGCCTCGCCTTCCTCGGGGCATACAACCAGCCCCTCGCCCCCGAGCTCGAGCTGCACCTCCTGGACCGGCTGCTGGGTCGAATGGCCGCCACCGGCTAGGCGGGCCCGCGCCGCCCGTCAGGCCGGCGCCGACGCCCGTTCGGAGAGGACCCGCGACGGGCCGCCGCCCTGCATGGTGACGCCGTAGAGGCAGTCGGCGATCTCCATCGTCCGCTTCTGGTGGGTCACCACGAGGAGCTGGGCCTCCGCTCGGAACTCCTGCACCAGCTCCAGGAAGCGGTGGAGGTTGACGTCGTCCAGCGCCGCCTCGACCTCGTCGAGCAGGTAGAACGGCGACGGCCGGCTTCGGAACACCGCGAAGAGGAACGCCAGCGCGACGAGCGAGCGCTCGCCACCGGACAGCAGCGACAGGGAGCGCACGTTCTTGCCGGCGGGGCGGGCATCGACCTCGATGCCGGCGGCGAGCAGGTCGTGGGGATCGGACAGCCGCAGGCGGCCCGTGCCGCCGGGGAACAAGGTGGCGAAGAGCCGCTCGAAGTTGCCGGCCACGTCGGTGAAGGCGGCCGAGAACACCGAGACCAGCTCGTCGTCGACGGCCGCGATGACCTTGGCCAGCTCCCGGCGGCTGGCCCGCACGTCCTCCAGCTGGCCCTCGACGAACTGCTGCCGCTCGACCAGCGCCGAGTGCTCGTCCAGGGCGAGCGGGTTGACCGGCCCCATGACCCGGAGCTGGCGCTCCAGCTGGGCGGCGCGGTCGGCCGGCGGCGCACCGCCGGGGACGTCGGGGCAGGGCGCGGCGGCCGCCGCCTCCGGCTCGCACCCGAGGTCGCGGCGGACGGCCTCGGCCGCCGCCTCCAGTCGCAGGCGGGCCTCGGTGCCGGCCACCTCGGCCCGCTGGCCACGCTCGGCGGCCGCGGCCACTGCCGCCCCGGCCGCGGTCCGGCGCCGCCGGAGCAGCTCGAGGCGCTCGACGGCGGCCTGCCGCGCCTCCTGCTGCGCCACGCGAAGGCCCCGCACCGCGGCCAGCTCGGCGTCCACGGTGGCCGACGTCGCCGCTACCGCGATGCCCAGGCGGGCCGTGGCGGTCGCGCGCGCCTCCAGGTGCTCCCGGCGACCGGCGGCCAGCCGTCGCTCCTCGGCGTGGCCCCGCAGCCGCTGCTCCACCTCGGCCAGCCGCTTGCCCACCACGTCGCGTCGCTCCTCCAGGCCGGCGGCCCGCAGCGCCAGCTCTGTCCGTAGCGCGCCGACGGCGGCGGCCCGCTCGTCGAGCCGGGCCCGCTCGGCCCGGACGGCAGCCGCCCGCTCGGCCGCCACCGCGTCCTCGGCCTCGACGCGGGGCAACTCGGCCACCAGCGCGGCCGCGTGGGCCTCCTCGCGGGCCAGGCGGTCGCCCATCTCGGCGAGCCGCACGGCCAACGCCTCCTGCTCGGTGGCCCGGTTGGCCTCCCGCGCTTCGACCCGCCGCCGCGCCTCGGCCGCGTGGGCGACGGCCCGGGCGGCCTCGTCGACCCGGCGACGCCATGCCGCCTCGTCGGCGCGGGCGCCGTCCAGGGCGGCGACGGCGTCCGCCCGCGACCGCCCGGCCGCCACGGCGCGCTCCTGGGCGGGGCCCACCAACGCCACGGCCTCGGCCAGCGCGGCGCGCGTGGCGACGGCGGCCGGCGCACCGGCCCGCCACCAGTTCCCGGCGAAGCGGTCGCCGGCCATGGTGACGACCACCAGGCCCGGGGCGGTCAGGGCCAGGTCGAGGGCCTCGCGCCAGCCGCCCTCGACGGCGACGGCGTGGGCCAGCAGGCCGTCGAGCAGCCGGGCCACGCCGGGGGACCCCTCCGACCGGACGTGCGCCCGGACGGGCTCGGCGCCGACGGCCGCGGCGGCATCCAGGGCCAGGCTCCCGGGGGTCAGCGCCACGTCGAGGGCGAGGACGGCGCCGCGCCCACCGTCGCCCTCCCGCAGGCGGGCCAGCGCGTCACGGGCCACCGTCGGGCCGTCGACCACGACGGCGGCCAGCGCCTCGCCCGCCGCGGCCTCGAAGGCCAGCTCCCAGCCGTCGTCGACCTCGACCAGGTGCCGCAGGACCCCGACCACCCCGCCCAGCCCGTCGAGCCGGTCCGGCGCGGAAGGACCCTCGCCCACCGGCCCCCGCGCCTGTTCCAAGGCCAGGCCCAGGGCCTCGGCGCGGGCCTGCCACTCACGGACGTCCCGCTCGGCCGCTACCAGCGCCGCCTCGGCGTCGCCGACCGCCTGCTCCGCCACGACCCGGCGCGATGCGGCCGCGGCCAGGCCGGGCGCCAGCGCGTCGGCGGCCTCGACCGCCGTGCGGTGCACGTGCCGGTGCTCGGCCGCCTCGGCGGCGAAGCGCGCCGTCCCCGCGGCCAGCACCAGGGCCTGCTCGGCCAGCTCGGCCAGGGCGCGCCGGGTGCCGTCGGCGCCGCGAGTGGCCGCGGCCAGCTCGCCGCGCAGCTCGGCGGCGCGGCGCCCGACCTCCGCCCCTTCGGCGCCGTGCGCCGTCTCCAGGATCGAACGCTCGGCGGCGACCGCCGCCTCGGCCGCGGCCAGCTCGTCGGCCTGTGGCACCAGCGTGGCCGCCTCGCCCTCGGTGGCGGCCAGCTCGCCGGCCAGCCGGGCGGCGTCGGCCTCCAGCGAGGCCACCACCCCCTCGTCCACCGCAACCCGGGCCTCGCGGTCGAGGGACCGGCGGCGCTCGACCAGGAGGGCGGCCAGGCCCCGGGCCCGCTCCCGCAGGCCCTCCAGCCGGCCCAGCTCGTCGGCCAGCCGGTCGGCACCATCGGGCGTGGCGGCCACCTCGGCCGCGGCCACGTCCTCGTCGACCGCGGCGAGATGCCGCCGGGCCCGGTCGAGGGCCGAGGCCAACTCGGCGCGGGCGGCCTCCGACGCGGCGACGCCGTCGCCCAGTGCGGCCAGCTCGCGACCGGCGAGGTGCACCCGCAGCGCGGTCAGCTCCTCCACCACCGAGCCGTGGCGCCGGGCCGCTTCGGCCTGGCGTTCGAGCGGGCGGAGCTGGCGACGCACCTCGGCCACCACGTCGGAGAGGCGCACGAGGTTGGCCTCGGTGGCGTCGAGCCGGCGCTGGGCCCGCTCCCGCCGGCGCCGGTACTTGAGCACCCCGGCCGCCTCCTCGATCACCAGGCGCCGGTCCTCCGGGCGGGCGTCCAGGATGGCCGCCAGCTGGCCCTGAGACACGATGACGTGCTGCTGGCGGCCGACGCCGGCGTCCGACAAGAGCTCCTGGATGTCGAGCAGCCGGCACGGCGCGCCGTTGATGGCGTACTCGCTGTCACCCGAGCGGAACAGCGTGCGGGTGACGGTCAGCTCGGTGAGCTCGATCGGAAGCAGCCCGGCCGAGTTGTCGATGGTGAGCGACACCTCCGCCCGCCCGAGGGCCGGCCGCCGGGCCGAGCCGGCGAAGATGACGTCGTCCATGCGGGCGGAACGGACCGTCCGGGGGCCCTGGGCCCCGAGCACCCAGGCGACGGCGTCGACGATGTTCGACTTGCCGCTCCCGTTCGGGCCGACCACCACGGTGACGCCCGGCTCCAGGTCCAAGGTGGTGGCGTCGGCGAAGGACTTGAAGCCCTTGAGCGTGAGGGACTTGAGGAACACGGTGCAGGGCAGGGTACCGGCGGCCAACCGGCGGGCGGCGGACCCCCGCCGGGGCGCGGGGGGTGCGGCCAACCGGCGGGCGGCGGACCACCGCCGCGGCGCGGTGGGTGCGGCCGGGCGGCGGGCGGCGGGCGGCGGACCCCCGCCGCGGCGCGGTGGGGTGCGGCCGGGCGGCGGGGCAGGGGCCCCGCCGGGCGCGGTGGGCGTGTTCCGAAGGAACCGGGTGCCCACCGCATGAATCAGAACCAGAATCAGACCTGGCAGCGTCCGCAGAGGTAGGTCGAGCGGCCCTGGGCCTTGATCCGTTCGATCGGCGTGCGGCAGCGGGGGCACGGCTTGCCACCACGGTCGTACACCTTGTGGAGGCTCTGGAAGTCGCCCACCTCACCGAAGATGTCCCGGTACTGCTCGTCGGCCAGGGACGAGCCCCGGTGCTTGATGGCGTCCTGGAGCGTCTCCACCATGGCCCGGTACAGCCGGCGCACCTCCTGGGCGGAGAGGGTGTCGGAGCCGCGGTCGGGGCGCAGGCCGGCGGCCCACAGGATCTCGTCGGCGTACATGTTCCCGATGCCGGCCAGGAAGCGCTGGTCCATGAGGAGCGGCTTGAGCTTGGTGTGCCGCGAGTGCAGCCGCTCGCCGAAGCGGTTCCAGCTCATGACCTCCTCCAGCGGGTCGAAGCCGAGGTGGGCCAGCTCGGGCACGGCCTGCTCCACCTCGTCGGCCCGGGTGACGAACAACTCGCCGAAGGTGCGGGGGTCGACGAAGCGCAGCTGGCCGCCCTGGGTGAAGGTGACGACCACGTGGGTGTGCTTGACCACGGGCTCCTTGGCCGACTTGGCCCGCAGCAGCTGACCGCTCATGCCGAGGTGGACCACCAGCACATCGGGCGGCACGTCGGCGGCGGCCGGGTCGAGCGTGACCAGGAGGTACTTGCCCTTCCGGGCGATCCCGACGATCTTGCGCCCCTCGAGCCGGCTGACGAAGGACTCGGGCGTGGGATGGCGCCGGATGGCCCGGGTGCCGCTCACCTCGACGGCCTTGACCCGCTTGCCGACGACCTCCTTGTCGAGGTCGCGGCGGATCGTCTCCACCTCGGGCAGCTCAGGCATCGGCCAGGATCTCCCACGCGGCCTGGGCCGCCGCCTGCTCGGCCTGCTTCTTGGACCGTCCGTGACCGCGGCCCCGCTCGATGCCACCCACCGACACCGCGGCGAAGAAGTGCTTGGCGTGGTCGGGCCCCTCGTCGATGACGTGGTACCGGGGCAGCTGGTCGTAGGCCCGGGCCACCAGCTCCTGCAGCCGGGTCTTGTAGTCCTGACCGCCCGGCCCGGCGGCGGCCAACTCGACCCGCTCGCCCAGCAGCGACATCACCAGGGCCGCGGCCCCCACCCACCCGGCGTGCAGGTAGACGGCACCGATGACGGCCTCCATGGCGTCGGCCAGGATCGAGGGCTTCTCCCGGCCGCCCGAGGCATCCTCACCCCGGCCGAGCAGGATCACCTCGCCCAGGCCCAGTTCGGCCGCCACCTCGGCCAGCGCGGCCGAGTTCACGACCGAGGCGCGGACCTTGGCCAGCTGGCCCTCGGACAGCTCGTAGGTGCGGTACAGGTGATCGGTCACGACCAGGCCGAGCACGGCGTCACCGAGGAACTCGAGCCGCTCGTTCGACTCCTCGCCCACCACCTCTGCGCACCAGGAGCGGTGGGCCAGGGCCCGTTCGAGCAGCGAGACCTCCGTGAAGCCCAGCCGATCGGCCAGGTCGTCAACGGCGGCGATCGCTCACCCCGTTCCGAGCTTGGCCACCACGTAGTCGACGGCATCCCGCACGGTCTTGAGGTCCACGAGATCCTCGTCGTCGATCCGGAAGCCGACCGTCCGCTCGCCCAGCTCCTCCTCCAACGCCTCCACCAGCTCGATGAGCGCGAGCGAGTCGGCCGACAGGTCCTCGGAGAACGAGGCGCCCTCGGCGATCCCGCCCGGGTCGATCTCCAGAATGTCGGCCAAGCGGTCACGGATCAGCTCGAAGACCTGCTGTCGGTCCATCGGGCCCCGTTCCACGTGGGTCTCTGCGGGCACCGGTGCTCCTCGTGCGGGGGTTCGGGCTGGGACTGTAGCCGGTCGTCAGGCCTTGAGGGCCTGGCGCAGGCGATCGACCAGGCCCAGCCGCACCATGTCGGCGGCCACGCCCACGGCGTTCACCACGGCCTGGGACGACGAGGAGCCATGGCTGACGATGCAGACCCCGTCCACACCCAGCAGCAGGGCGCCGCCGTAGGACTCGGGGTCCATCTCCTTGACCAGCGGCAGCAGGAGCGGCACGGCTGCTGCCCCGACCTCGGCGGTGTCGGGCGACGCGGTCAGGGCGCCGAACACGGCGCGGCGCATGAACGACATGGCGCCTTCCAGCGTCTTGAGCACGACGTTGCCGGTGAAACCGTCGGTGACGACGACGTCGACGCGGTCGGTGAGCATGTCCCGACCCTCGACGTTGCCGATGAAACGCCCGCCCGAGCCGGTCCAGCGCTCGGGCACCTTGAGCAGGGCGTGCGCCTCTTTGACCATCGGGCTGCCTTTGGTCTCCTCCTCGCCGATCGAGAGCAGGCCCACCCGCGGGTGCTCGATGCCGAAGCGTCCGGTGGCGAACGCCGCCCCCATCTGGGCGAACTGCACCAGCCAGGCCGCCTGGCACTCGGCATTGGCGCCGGCGTCGAGCAGCACCGTGGGTGTGGCGCCCGGGACCGGGAGCGGGGTGGCGATGGCGGGGCGGCTGACGCCCGGGAGGCGGCCCATCCGCAGGAGGGCGCTGCCCATCGCTGCGCCGGTGTTGCCGGCGCTGACCATGGCACTGGCCTCGCCGTCCCGCACGGCCTCGGCCGCCCGTACCACCGAGGCATCCTTCATACGGCGGACGGCGGTGGCGGCGTCGTCGTGCATGCCGATCACCTCGGTGGCGACCAGCACCGGCAGGTCGCCGGTGTCGCCCATCTCGTCGGGTCGGCCCACGAGCAGGACGGCGACGCCCAGCTGCTCGCTCGCCCGGCGGGCCCCGGCGACGATCTCGGCCGGCCCCCGGTCCGTGCCCATCACGTCGACCGCGATGGGCTTCATGGTTGGGCCACTCGTGAGGGAGGCGCCGGGTTCACCCGACGTCGAGAGCCTGGCGGCCCTTGTACCACCCGCAGTTGGGGCACACCACGTGCGGCACCTTGGTGTGGTTGCACTGCGGGCAGGTGCTGCGGGGCGGCGCCGCCAGGGCCCAGTTGCTGGCCCGCCGGCTCCGGCTCTTGGCCTTCGAGGTCTTCTTCTTGGGTACGGCCATGGCTCTCTCTCGGTCAGTTCTCGCGCAGCGCGTCCAGCGCCGCCCATCGGTGGTCCACCAGCTCGGGGGCGCAGCCGCAGTCGCCCTGGTTGAGATCCGTCCCACACCTCAGGCACAGCCCCCGGCATCCCTCGCGGCAGAGGGGGACAAGGGGTAGCTCCAGCAGGACGGCGTCCCGGGCCATCGGCCCCAGGTCGAGCTTGTCGCCGTCCAGAGGATAGGTCTGATCGGGGTCGGGCTGCTCCTCGAACAGCTCGCGGACTGCCACGTGCATCCGCCCCGAGGCATCCCCGAGGCACCGCCGGCACTCCCCCCGCCACGGCGCCTCGACGCGGCCGGTGGCCAGCACGGCCGCCGGCACCGACTCCAGCACCACATCCACCACCACGTCGGCGTCCTCGGGCACGGCGCTGCCGGTGACGGCCAGGCCTGGGATCGGCCCCCGGCACTGCGCGGCCCGCCGGGTCCCGTGCACCCGCCTGAGCCCGCCGACGTTGACCACGAACGGCGAAGGCACGCCTTCACGCTACCTGGGTGGCGTCGGGCGCCCCTCCCCTCCACCCCACCCCCACCCCCACCCCAAAACCCCACCCAACTTGGTGCCATATCGCACGCCAGGGCGTGCGATATGGCACCAAGTTGCGGATGGGGGTGGGGTTGCGGGTGGGTGCCACGGGGGCTCCTACGGCTGGTCCTGGTCGAAGAAGGCCTCGTCGACACCTTCGGCGGCGCCGAGGTCGCCGCCGACCAGGCGGGCGTCGGGCGGCGGCGGCGGGGTGAGCCGCAGCTTCTCCCGGCCGGCCTGCACGGTCTTGAGCGTGCGCTCCAGCACGATCTCGAACGACGCCAGCTTCTGGTCGCAGTAGTCCTCGGCCTCGTGCCGCAGCCGCCGGGCCATCTCCCGGGCCTCCTCGACGGTGGTGGTGGCCACGCTGCGGGCGGTGCGCACGATCTCGGTGCGCTGGACCATGCGCTCGGCCCGCGCCCGGGCCGCATCCAGGATCTCGGCCGCCTCCCGTTCGACCTTGGCCAGGAACTCCTCCCGCTCCTTCAGCATCCAGCGGGCGTGGCGGAGCTCGTCGGGCAACCGCTCGAGCGCGTCCTCCAGCAGCTCCAGCAGTTCGTCCTTCTCCACCCGCACGGTGGTCGACAACGGCATGGGCCGGGCGTTGGTGACGATCTCGATGACCCGCCGGACCAGGGTCTCGGTGTCGATGTCGTCACCGGCGACATCCCCGCCCGGGCCGTTCACGCCGGCACCCGTGCGAGCCACCCGGCCACCGGGGCCGGCACCATCGGCGCCACCCGCTCGGCCCCGCCGAGCCGCACGATGTCGCGGATGAGCGTCGACGCGATGAACGACGACGTCGAGGCGCACGGCAGGAACAGCGTGACGATGCCGGAGATGGCCTCGTTCATCTGGGCCATCTGCAGCTCGTGCTCGAAGTCCGAGGCCACCCGCAGGCCCTTGACGATGACGTCGGCACCGACCCGGCGGGCCAGGTCGACGGTCAGCGCCTCACCCAGGGCGACGTCGACGTTGTCGAGGTGCGTGACCGCCTCGGTGATCATCTCGGCTCGCTCCTCGAGGGTGAACAGGGGCACGCCCTTGCGGGCATTGTGCAACGGTGCCACGGTCACGTGGTCGAAGGTACGCGCTGCCATCTCGACCATCTCCAGGTGGCCGTTGTGGAACGGGTCGAACGACCCTGGGAACAGGGCTGCCCTCACGGACCACCGCGGGGATCGGGAACCGCCTCGGAGCGAGCCAGGGTCAGCACCGTACCGCCGTAGTGCCTGGTGGTCTCCAGGACCCATCCGGCGGGGACGTCCACCGGGTGGTCGCTCTCCATCATGACGAGCCCGGCTCGGAGCAGGCCCAGCACCTGCGCCCAGCCGTCGAACGCATAGGGCGGGTCGAGCAGCGCGATGTCGAACGACGGCGCGCCGTCGAGCCAACTGGCCACGTCGGCCTGCACCACGGTGCCGCGGGTGTAGAGGCCGGTCGACACCAGGTTCACCCGGATCGACTCGATGGCGGCCGGGTCGTTGTCGACGAAGGTGGCCGCCGCCGCACCTCGGGACAACGCCTCGATGCCGAGCGCCCCGGTGCCGGCGAACAGGTCCAGCACCGACAGCGATTCGACGCCGCGGCGCGAGCCGAGCACGTCGAACGCCGCCTCCCGGACGCGGTCGCCCGTGGGTCGCACCGCTCCCCCCGGGGGAGCAGCCAGTCGCCGGCCCTTGGCCGTGCCTGCCACCACGCGCATGGCAGAGGGTACGTCGGCCGCGCTGCGATGGCCCAGGCCGGCTGGCGCGCTCGACGCCCCCACCCGGCCGGGCCACACTGCGCCCGTGCCGCTCGCCGGGACGGACAAGGCGTCGGACGGGCCGCCGCGGTGGGCGCGCCCGTTCGTGTACGTCTTCCTCGCCGTGCTGCTGGCCACCACCGCGCTCGGCGCCGAGCAGTGGCCGTTCACGGCGTGGAAGCTGTTCAGCGGGGTGCGCACCGGAGTCACCACGGGCTGGAACGTCGTGACCGTGGCCCCCGGCGGCGACGAGTCCCCGGTCGATTTCGCCGCCCTGGGGCGCGGCTACCGCGGCGCTTCCTGGCGGCTGGCCGACTTCCCCACCCTGACCGCAGCCGAGCGCGACGCGGTGTGCCGGGCGTGGGCGGACGCCGTCACGGCCGCCACCGGGCGGGAGGTCGCCTCGGTGCGGGCCTACCGGGTGCGGCGACCAGTGACGACCGACCGGTCCCGGCCTCCGACCGTGCCGACGCGGGCATTGCGATACGAATGCGCCCGCCGGTGATGTGGCGCGCCGCCCGCGCCGCCGACCGGCGCCTGTTCGCGGCGGGCTCCGCCCACCGGCTGGCCGTCGTCCGCACCGGGCTCGCCCTGACGATCGGGCTGCGGGTCGCCCTCGGCCCCTATGCCGACCTGGCCGGCCAGCCCGCCGCGCTCTTCGACCCGCCGTCCCTGCTGACCGTCCTGCCGGCCATGCCGGGGCGGGCGGTCCTCGTCGGCATCCAGGTCGTGGCGGCCACGGCCGCGCTGGCCGCCGCCTTCCGGTGGCGGCCCCGGGCCACCTTGGCGGTGGCCTGGCTCGGGCTGCTCGTCCTCGCCGGCCTCAAGGGCAGCCTCGGCAAGGTGCTCCACAACGACGTCCTGCTCCTGCTGGCCACCGTCCCGCTGCTCGGGGCGCCGCCCGACGCCCGCGTGGGCGACCACACCCGCTCGCCCCGCGCCGGTTGGCCGGTCGAGACCGCGGTGGTCGTGGTCGCCGTCGCCTACTTCGCCAGTGGCGCCCAGAAGCTGCTGCACAGCGGCATCGACTGGGTGACGGGCGACAACATGCGCTGGATCATGTACCAGGCGGCGGGTGGCAACCTGGCCCCCACCGCGGCGCTGTCGCGGGCCGTGGCCGACCGACCGTGGCTGGCCACGGCGACCGCCGGCGCGGTTCTGACCTTCGAGTTGTCGGCGCCACTCCTGCTCGTCACCCGTCGCACCCGCCCGTGGTTCGCCGCGGCGGCCGTCGGGCTCCACCTGGGGACCTGGCTCACCCTCGGGCTCGACTACTGGGGCTGGGCCCTCACCGCCGCCGCCGTCCTGCCCGACTGGGGCGCCGGCGCTCAGACCCCGGCGCGGCTCTGGGCTCCCATCACGGCCAGGTCCTCGACGCCGGACAGCGCCACCGGCCCACCGCCGTAGCGCCGGCGCTGCCGGACCTCCAAACGGCGGGCCAGGCAGGAGAGGGTGAAGTTGACGGCGACGTACATCGCCGCCACCACCGAGAGCGACTGGAGCGGGTTGGCGAAGAACTCGCCGTTCACCCGGCCTCGGCGCAGGAGTTCCTCGTAGACGATGACGAAGCCCAGCGACGTGTCCTTCAGCAGGGTGACCGACTGGCTGACCAGCGCCGGCACCATGCGCCGGGCCGCCTGCGGCACGATCACGAACGCCATCGACTGGGCGTAGGTCAGCCCCACGGCCGACGCCGCCTCACCCTGGCCCCGGTCGAGACTGAGGATCCCGGCCCGGAAGAGCTCGCCGAAGACGGCCCCGTTGTAGGCGACCAGCGCCAGGACGAGGTACCAGTAGACCGGCAGGTCGAATCCGTACTTCGGCAGTCCGAGCCCGGTGAACAGGATCAGCAGGATGAGCGGCACCCCGCGGAAGAACTCGGTCCATGCCGCCGCCAACCAGCGGAGCGGCGCCCGCCGCGACAGGCGCACCAGCGCGAGCAGGGCACCGACGGCAATGGCCAGGACCATCGCCATCGCCGCGGCCCGCAGCGTGTTGCCGAGGCCACCGAGCAGGAACCGGATGACCGACCCGCGGGTGAACGGCTCCCATCGCGCCATCGAGAGCTGGCCGCGGTCGGCCAGGCGGTTGACGGCCAGTGTGAGCAGCACCACCAGGACCGCACCGGCGACGATCGAGGCCGTCGCGGCGCGGCGCCGGCCGCGGGGGCCCAGCGGGTCGCCCAGCGATGTCGCCGGCGCGCTCACGGCTCCCTCACCGCTTGACCGCCACGCGCCGCTCGACGACGGCCACGATCGCCCCGGACGGGAACGTGAGCAGCAGGTAGGCGGCTCCCGCGCCGAGGAACACCGCGATGGGCCGGGCCGTGTCGGTGTTGAGGCGGTCGGCGACACCGGTCAGGTCGACCACCGACAGCAGCGACGCCAGCGACGAGTTCTTGATGAGGGCGATGAACAGGCCGCCGAGGGGCCCGACCACGGTGCGCAGTGCCTGGGGGAGCACCACCTCGCGGAGGCTCTGGCCGAACGTGAGACCGAGGGCCCGGGCCGCCTCGGCCTGGCCCCCGGCCACCGCGTTGATGCCCGAACGCACCGTCTCGGCCACGAAGGCACTGGTGTAGGCGGACAGGACGATGACCGCCGAGGTGAACGCCGGGTAGATGACCCCGAACTTGGTGAAGCCGAAGAAGAACAGCAGCATCAGTACCGACAGCGGCGTGTTGCGGACGGTCTCCACCCACACCGCCCCGGCCCATCGCAGGGGAGGGACGGGGCTCACCCGGCACGCGGCCACCGCCGTGCCCAGCACCAGCGCCGCCGAGAACGACAGCACCGTGAGCGCGGCGGTGGTCCGCATGCCCTCGGCGTAGAAGCCGAGGTTGTCGAGGACGACCTGCAGGGAGCCGCCCCGCTTACGGGACCGACGAGGCGGTGGCCGCCGTGGTAGTGGTGGTCGGCGCCGCCGCGGTGTCGGTGTAGCGGTCGACGGTCGGCGTGCCGGGCGTCTCGAGCCCGATCTGGCCGAGGGTCCGCTCGAAGGCGGCGACCCACTCGCCGTTGGCGAAGATCTCCTCGAGGAGGTCGTTGAGGAAGGTGCGGAACGCGTCGTCGCCCTTGGCCAGCCCCACGCCGTAGGGCTCCTGGCTGAAGGGTGCCCCGACCAGCTTGAAGGGGTCACCGCCCTGGGCCGCCCGGGCCTGCACGAGGCCGGCCAGGATGGTGTCGTCGGTCGACACCGCCACCACCCGGCCGTCGCCGAGGGCCTCGGCGCACTGGCTGTACAGGTCGAAGAGCGACACGTCGGCCTGCGGCGCCTGGGCCCGGATGTTCTTCTCGGACGTGGAGCCCCGCACCGTGCACACCTTCTTGCCGTTGAGGTCGGCCACGCCGTTGATGGTGGCGTCCGACGCCTTGACCATGATGTCCTGGCGGGCCACGAAGTACGGCCCGGCGAACCCGACACGGCCCTTGCGGGTGTCGTTGATCGTGTAGGTCGCGACGACCAGGTCGACCTGGCCGCTTTCGAGGAACGGCTCGCGGTTGGCCGAGATCGTCTCGACGAACTGCACCTTGCCGGCCGCCTCGGCGGCGGTACCGCCGTAGATGCCCGCCGCCAGCAGCTTGGCGATCTCGACGTCGAAGCCCTCGACCGCGCCGGTGGTGGGGTTCTTCAGCCCGAAGCCGGGCTGGTCGAACTTCACGCCCACCGTCATCCGCCCGGCGGCCTGCAGCTCGGCCATGGTGGTGCCGGCGTCGAAGCCGGGCGCCGGCGCCTCACCCCCGTCGGGGCCCGGCGTGACCGCCGGGTCGTCGTCGCTGCCGCACGCGGCCAATCCCAGCAGGGACACGCCGAGCACCACCGTTGTCAACAGTCGTCGGGACCTGCGCATCGCGCCTCCTTGTTCGTCGGTTCGGGGGGAACTCAGTGGGCCAGCACCTTGGACAGGAACACCTGGGCCCGGGTCGAGGCCGGCGCGTCGAAGAACTGCGCCGGCGGTGCGATCTCGACGATGCGGCCCTCGTCCATGAAGACCACCCGGCGGGCGGCCGAGCGGGCGAAGCCCATCTCGTGGGTGACCACGATCATGGTGGTCCCCTCGGCGGCCAGGTCCACCATCACGTCGAGCACCTCGCTGATCATCTCGGGGTCCAGCGCCGAGGTGGGCTCGTCGAACAGCATGAGCTTGGGCTCCATGGCCAGCGCCCGGGCGATGGCGGCGCGCTGCTGCTGGCCGCCCGACAGCTCGGCCGGGTACCGCTCGGCCTTGCCGGCGATCCCCACCCGTTCCAGCAGTGCCATGGCCCGCTCGCGGGCCTCGCCCTTGGGCAGGCCCCGCACCTTCACCGGGCCCAGGGTGACGTTCTGCAGCACCGTCTTGTGGGCGAACAGGTTGAACGACTGGAACACCATGCCGATATCGGCCCGCAGGCGGGCCAGGGCCCGCCCCTCCTGGGGCAGCGGCACGCCGTCGATCGAGATGGTGCCCCCGTCGATCGGCTCGAGCCGGTCCACGCAGCGGCACAACGTCGACTTCCCCGAGCCGGACGGGCCGATGACGACCACCACCTCGCCGGCGTGAACCGTGAGGTCGATGTCCTGGAGCGCCCGCACGTCGCCGAACGACTTGCTGACCCCGGCCATGACCACGAGCGGTTTCCCGGCCACTGGCCGGGACCCTAGCCCTTCGGTGCCCGAGACCCGGCCGCCGTTCCCCGAGGCGGGACGAACGGTCTCGACGTCGCCTGCCGCCACCGATTTCCGCCAGCCCAGGGAGGCGTGGTGGCCAGCAGCGACATTCACCGAGAGCTTCACGACATGTTCAACCGGCGCGACTACGACGGGATCCGGGCACGGGTCCTTCCCGAGGCCGTCTACGTGGACCACCCCAGATCGGTCTCGGTCAAGGGCCCCGACGAGTTCGTCTCGTGGCTCCAGGGCTGGACGACCGCCATGTCCGACGCGCGCTGCGCCGACGCCCGCTACCTCGACGCCGGAAGCGCCAGCGTGTCGTTGTTCGTCGGCCGCGGCCTCAACGACGGACCGGTGGGGCCACTGCCGGCGTCGGGCAACCAGCTCAGCTTCCCGATCTGCGAGGTGCTCACCTATGACGCCGACGGCAACGTGACAGCAGGCGAGCTGTACTACGACCAAGCCACCATCCTCGGCCAGATGGGAGTGATGCCGCCTCCCGCCTGAGCTACGACTTGAAGAGGAACTCCGCCTCGGCGTCGTCGACGAGGAGGGTCAGTTCGTCGGTGAGGATGGGGTGGAGGGCGAGGGTGGGGTCGTCGTCGACCAGTGCGAAGGCCACCCGGCGGGC
>Ga0187894_10003198_pt1 | contig 18642 bp, 14 predicted proteins | sample GBC1701081metaG_FD_136650 | JGI IMG/M metagenome (GOLD analysis project Ga0187894, IMG submission 136650) | White microbial mat communities from a lava cave in the Kipuka Kanohina Cave System on the Island of Hawaii, USA - GBC170108-1 metaG ...
CTCAAAATCTCTGTTTAATTTCCCCATAGCTGCACTATGGGCTACGAATATATCGCTGTCTTCGACAGCTAAAACCGATTCCTGATTAAAGTTTTTGAATTATTATTACTTGACCTAATCAGTTACCAACGAACTATGTGAACGGGATTGGAATAGATGACAAACTGAAATTATCAAGCGGGACAACATCTCGTTACTTTCTTCAAGACCATCTCGGTTCAACAGTCGGAATGGCAGACGCAAACGCCAGGTCAAGTTTTTAATTGCATCCATGCCGCTTGTTTTTTTCTCAGCGTTCTCTGCGCCTGCGGTGTGAAATCTATTCCATTAAGATAATTTCACGCCGCGGGTGCAGAGAACGCTGAGGGGTTATGTCCTGTTAAGAAACCTCTGTAAAAACTCAACAAGATTACTTCATTGCGTTGTTTCCCTATAGATTTTGAAAACTTGTCTGTGTGACCATTTGCATAACGGTTTGCATGACGGGCATCAGATTTTCAGGGTCGTAGTTTGAAAGCAGAACAACCGTTACATTTGTTTCGGGAAACATAGTCAATTCGGCGGATATGCCGGGCGCGCCGCCGTTGTGACCAAACGAATGTTTGCCGTTTACGACACGATTGCCGAAACCGTAAGCGTAACCGTTTTTCGGGTCTTTACCTTTTGCGCTTGTGATTGTTTTTAATGTTTCGGCGTTTATCAATTTGCCTGATTGAAGTGCCTGATGAAACTTTACTAAATCGCCGACTGTTGAATATCCGCCGCCAGCCGGGCCACCTCTGTTCGGGCGCGAAGATGTGTTTTCAACACGGGCGTTTTCTGCGTTGTGCGTTGTATAGCCCATTGCCAGATTCGGCGTCTGTTTGCTCTGTTCGTAATAATCCGTGTCATTCATTCCGGCGGGTTTGAAAATGTTTTCGCGTGCATAATCGTAATAATTTTGCCCCGTTACTTTTTCAATTATTGCGCCCAAGACGATAAAGCCCGAATTGCTGTAATTAAAACGCACGCCGGGTTCAAACAAAAGCGGGTCTTCGGCAAACAATGAAAGATAATCGGCAACTGTGCGAATCGTCATACGCTTTTCGTCAAACTTCTTGTTCCAATAAGAACCAAGACCGGATGTGTGGGTCAAAAGATGATGAATAGTGACTTTTTCGCGCACGTCTTTGTTTGGGTAATCCGGCAAAATCTTACCGACCTTATCATCAAACGAAAGTTTGCCGCGTTGGACTAATTGAGCAATAGCGACAGACGTGAACATCTTGTTCATCGAACCCAAGTTGAATTTTGTCGTCAAATTATTTGCGATGTTATGGCTTTTATTCGCCTGTCCGTAAGCTTTTTGAAAAAGCGGTTTTCCGTCTTGTGCGACAAGAGCAACGCCGGAAAATTTATCTTCCTGAGAAAGTTTGTCCAGATACGATTCAACCTCGCGCGGTAGTTCCTGTGGCGTCAAAGCCTTTTTCGTTTTGACACTTTCAGGGGCGGGGGTTGATGGTGTGAAAGGTCTTATTCCAATCATTTCAACCGGGTACGGTGGTGTGGTCGAAACCATCATTTTTAAGCTCAGTTCGCGCCCGCCTTTTTTCGGTTGAACCACGACTTCAATTTCGTCCTCGTCCGCAGAAAGAATGCGGATAACTTTCACTCCGCCGCTTTGTTCATAAAAACCAAAATCCTTGCCGGAATTTTCTTCTGCTTCTGATTTAGCGTCGGCAGAACCGTCGCTTCTGTCCAGATGAAATTTGAGCATCTTTGCCTTGTCGCCGGAATTTATTGCCTCGATAAAAGCTTTAACGGTGTTTCCGGCGGGCGTGTTCGGTAGGGAAATTTCCGGCTGATTTGTTGTTGTGGTTTGTGCATTGGCGGTTTCTGCAAAATTAAGCAACAGACCGACAACCGACACTGCTACCAAAGAAAAAATAAAAATGCGGTGTTTATATGAATGTTTGAACATACCTTTTCTCCAAAATAAAAATAAGAATCGCATTTTAGAAAATAGCGTAAAAACTGAAACCATTAGTTAAGACAAGGATAAGAGTTTGTTAAGAATGTAAAACTTTAATTTGCTTGTCTGTTCGCCGTGTGCGCTCATCACCAGTGAGATACCGATGCAAGAAATTTCTGTGCGGGGCGTTCGTGCAGAGGATTCGTCAGAGAGGCGGGCTAAATTTTCTGGCTTAATGTTGATAATTTGGCGTAACATCGCGGCTGTAAATTGAAAGCAAGTCGAATCACTAAAAATAAGGTTCACTCTCTCGGAACTTTTGAGTGCGAAGGACATGACCAAAATGACACAACGTAAAAGTGTAATTGCTTTAGCTTTAATTTTTTCTCTTTATCTTGGAACTATTGCTCCCCTGAGCTTACGAGCGCAAAAGCCTACAGCGGGGCGCGTGGCACAAAAGGACAAAACTGCGATGAATGTAAACACAGGAAGCGGTTTGCAGTTTACTTTGAGCGAGGGCGAAGAAGGGGCGGAAAATCGCAACGTCGCCCCGCAGGTAAAAGCAGACCCATTGACGCAAAGCGAAACGGAAAATCTTTATAACAGATTGCCCGCAATAAAATCAGACCCGCAAGACAAACTCGAATTTTCAAAACGCGAAAGCACATTGCCCCCACCGAAAACGGGTCAGGTCGTTCCGCAAAAATTCCCGCAAGCAGAAGGGCAAACAGCACCGAACGTAAACAACGGCGCGTTGGAAGTCCTGCGTTTTCAACCTACGGGCGAAGTGCCGCTTGTGCCCGAAATGTCCGTTACATTTTCGCAACCGATGGTCGCCGTAACTTCACAGGAAGAAGCCGCGAAAACTGTTCCCGTACAACTCACACCGAACGTGCAGGGCAACTGGCGTTGGCTTGGAACAAAAACGCTTTTGTTTGACGCGACTACGCGCTTTCCCATGTCAACAAAGTTCACTGCGAAAATTCCTGCCGGAACAAAATCCGCAACAGGCGGCACACTCGCAAAAGATGTGACATGGTCTTTCACAACACCCACGCCCACTATAAAACAAAAATACCCCGAAGGCGGTCCGTACAAACGCGACATGATTATGTTCGTTGCGTTTGACCAAAAGATAAACGCCGAAGATGTTTTGAAAACAGTCAAAGTCACGGGCGGCGGAAAGCCTGTGACTATTCGGCTTGCCACGAAAGAAGAACTTGATAAAGAAGGGTTGTCTTGGTACGCACAAAACGGTGGTGAAAGCCGTTGGCTGGCTTTTCGCGCTGTTGATGCAAACGGGCAAACCGCAAACGCATTGCCCGGCAATTCAACAATTACAGTTCAAATCGGACCGAACACACCATCGGCAGAAGGTCCGCTTACCACAAAAAAAGCCGACAGTTTTTCGTTTCAAACTTTTGGACCTTTGAAACTCGTTAACTCAAGATGCGGTTACAACAATCGTTGTACGCCGTTTGATGATTGGTATGTTCAGTTTACGAACCCGCTTAATTCTCAATTCGATAAAGCGCAGGTAAAAATTGAGCCTGACATTCCGAACTTAAAAATTTTTCCGTCCTACAACACACTCTATTTTCAAGGCTTCAAACCCGGACGCAAAACTTATAAGGTCACGATTGAAGGAACACTGATGGACACCTTTGGTCAGAGACTTGAAAAGTCCGAAACAGTTACTTTCACCGTCGGACAAGCAGACCGCATTCTCTCTTCACAAGGCGGTTCATTTACTACGATTGACCCGACATCAAAGCCCGTTTATTCGGTCTATTCCGTCAATCACGACAACCTGAAACTGCAAATGTATTCTGTGACGCCTGAAAATTGGGGGCAGTTCAAAGACTATATGCAGAAGCTTTATTACGAAGAAGACAAACGCCCGCAACCACCCGGACGCCTCATAAAAAACGACATAATAAAAGTTCAATCAAAGCCCGATGAATTAACCGAAACCCGTATTGATTTAGCTCCTGCACTGAGCGAAGGTTTTGGTCACGTTGTTTTAATCATCGAGCCTACGATTCGCAGAGATAAATATGACCGCACGCGAATTGTCGTCTGGGCGCAAGTGACGCAGATGGGTCTCGATGCTTTTGTTGACAAAGACACGCTCGTTGGTTGGGCTTCGGCACTCAAAGACGGAAGACCATTAAGCGGCGTCGAGATGGTGATTTATGCACCGAACAAACCGCAACAAAAAGCACACGCCGTCAAAAGTTTCTTTGACCGATTGATGGGCTGGAAAGAAGAAGAAAATTCAAATCTTCTGGCAGATTATTTCGGTTTTGAATCGCAAGGGAACAGAACGGGTGCGGATGGAATTGCACGCCTTCCTTTACCTGAAAAACAGGCAGACCGTCAAAGCGTTTTGATTGCGCGACGCGGTAAAGATGTTTCAATCCTACCGGAACAATCTGATTACTGGTGGGACAGCTACACAAGCTGGTACAAGCGTTACGATTCCGATTCTTTGCGCTGGTACGTTTTTGATGACCGCAAAATCTATCGCCCGAAAGAAGAGGTCAGCATAAAAGGCTGGATTCGCAAAATTACGGGCGGAAAACTTGGTGATGTCGAAGCATTGGGCGAGGGTGCAAGCGGTATTTCTTACACTGTGCGCGACCCACGCGGAAACGAAATAACAAAGGGCAAAGTAAACCTCAATGCGTTCGGCGGTTTTGATTTGAAATTCAAACTGACGGACAACATGAATCTTGGCAACGCATATGTTCAGTTTGAAGCAGAGAACGGAATATCAGGCTGGCGTCACGACCATTATTTCCAAGTCGAAGAGTTTCGCCGTCCCGAATTTGAAGTAACCGCAACGACCGACACGCCCGCCCCGCATCTCGTAGGCACAAGCGCGAATGTTTCAATCGAAGCGAAATACTACGCGGGCGGAGCATTATCAAATGCGGAAACAAACTGGCGCGTTACTGCTACGCCGACAAACTACACACCGCCAAACCGTTGGGATTTTACGTTCGGAAAATGGACGCCTTGGTGGTGGTATCGTTACGACTATGATGGTTACGGCGGAGGTTCTTCCGTTCAAGTGTTCAAAGGCGTGACGGGCGGAGACGGCAAGCATCGTTTGAAGATTGATTTCACCGCCGTTAATCCGCCGCGTGCTTATAGCATATCGGCAGAGGGAAGCGTCACGGACGTTAATCGTCAAACATGGACTTCATCAACAAGCCTTCTTGTGCATCCTTCGGATGTTTACGTTGGCATTCGCACGCCGCGCACATTCACGGACAAAGGCAAGCCAATCAATATTGAAGCAATCGTTACGGATATTGACGGTAAAGCTTTGCCTGACCGCGATGTGAAAATCAAAGCCGTTTTGAAAGATTGGTCTTTCGATAAAGGTCAATGGAAACAGGAAACTGTTGATGAACAAGAGTGTGTTTTGAAATCCGCAAACGATGTCGTTAAGTGCGACATGATTGCGAAAGCAGGCGGTATTTACACCATAACGGCAACCGTGATGGATGACCGTGAACGCAAGAACGAGAGCGAATTGACAGTGTGGGTTTCAGGCGGAAAGACTCCGCCGAAACGAAACGTAGAGCAAGAAGAAGCACAACTTATTCCTGACAAAAAAGATTACGCGCCGGGCGATACCGCAGAGATTCTTGTTCAATCGCCTTTTGTTCCGGCAGAAGGAACTTTGACGTTGAGAAGAAACGGGCTTATCGAAACAAGACGCTTCAGGATGAACGAGCCTTCTTACACATTGAAGATTCCGATTGAAGAAAAATACTTACCCAATCTTATCGCGCAGGTTGATTTGATTGGTTCAGCCGTGCGAACGGATGACGGCGGGCAAGTAAATGACAAGTTGCCGAAACGTCCGGCTTATGCAAGCGGCAATTTGAATCTTTCAATCAGTCTGGCTTCAAGAAAACTTAGCGTAAAAGCTGAGCCTGTGGCGAAGATACTCGAACCCGGCGGAAACACCGATGTTCAAATCGAAGTAAAAGACAACAAAGGAAACGCAGTAGCAAACGGCGAACTTGCGGTTGTAGTTGTTGATGAATCCGTATTGGCTTTGACAGGTTATCGTGTGCCTGACCCGCTTGGAATTTTTTACACGCAACGCGGCGCAGACGTAACGGACTATCATTCGCGCAAAGATGTGTTGTTGGGGAATGCCGATGATTTGAAGTTAAACCAAAATGAACTTTCCGCAAGAGATGGTGCAGTTGCCACAGAGTCTGTGACAATGGCGGGCAACGCACGTGCACAAAACGCCCCGTCTGCCGCGCCGAAATCCGTTATGAAGCGCGAGGCTAAAAAAAAGGACGGCGAGAGAGATGAAGACGACGGGAGACAGGGACAAGACCAGGGCGGACAAATAAAACTACGCGAAAACTTCAACGCATTGGCTGTCTTTGCGCCGCAAGTCAGAACGGACGCAAACGGGCGTGCTGTGATTCAGGTTAAATTGCCGGATAACTTAACTCGTTATCGTGTCATGGCTGTTTCGGTTGCAGGTGGCAAACAATTTGGTTCGGGTGAATCTTCAATCACAGCGCGTCAGCCTTTGATGGTTCGCCCAAGTGCGCCGCGTTTCTTAAACTTCGGCGACAAATTTGAAATGCCCGTCGTTGTTCAAAATCAGACGGACAGTCCAATGACAGTTGATGTCGCGGTTCGTTCGACGAATGCAGTTTTAACGGCGGGCAGCGGGCGGCGTGTTGAAGTTCCCGCAAACGACCGTGTAGAAGTTCGTTTCCCCGTCAACACGGATAAAGCGGGAACAGCACGTTTTCAATTCGCCGTCTCGTCGGGCAAATGGTCTGACGCTGCTGAACTCAGTTTGCCTGTGTGGACGCCCGCGACAACCGAAGCGTTTGCGACATACGGTACGGTTGATAACAACGGCGCGATTGTCCAACCCGTTCAGGCACCCGCAAATGTTTACAGTCAATTTGGCGGACTTGAAATAACTACATCATCAACTCAACTGCAAGAGTTGACCGACGCACTGATTTATCTGACGACATACAAATTTGCGTGTTCGGAACAAATCTCTTCGAGCATGATGTCAATCGCCGCAATGCGTGATGTGCTTCAGGCTTTCAACTCGAAAGATTTACCGAAACCGGAGGAAATGAAAGCGAGCGTCGCCAACGGAATCGAACTGTTAAAGAAACGTCAGAATGACAACGGCAGTTTTGGCTTCTGGCGCAGAAATGAACAATACGATTTCCCGTATCTGACCATTCACGTTTTGCACGCGCTTGAGCGCATGAAAGAGAAGGGCTACGAAGTGCCGCAAGACATGATGGACAAAGCACGCGGTTATGTGAAGAACATAGAAAATCACATACCCAAGTGGTACAGCAAAGAATCGCGTTGGGCGATTATCTCTTACGCTCTTTATGTTCGCGCCCGCATGGGTGACAAAGACATAAAGAAAGCGCAAAGTTTGATTCAAACCGCTACGTTAGAAAAGCTTTCGTTTGAATCAATCGGCTGGCTTTATTCGGTGATGACGGGCGACCAGAGTTCGGCTGTGTGGCTTGATGCGATTCGTAAACTATTGAACAATCGTGTCACGGAAACAGCAGGAATGGCGCACTTTGTAACGCGTTATGATGACGGTGCATATGTTCTTCTGGCATCAGACCGTCGCGCTGACGGTGTAATTCTGGAAGCCTTAATCGGTGACCAGCCGAACAGCGATTTGATTCCTAAAATCGTTCGCGGACTTCTGGCACACCGCACAAAAGGACGTTGGACAAGTACGCAAGAGAATATCTTTATTTTGCTTGCACTTGACCGTTACTTTAACACTTACGAAAAGGTTACGCCCGATTTCATAACACGCGCTTGGCTCGGACAAACATATGCGGGCGAGCAAATCTTTAAGGGACGTTCGACGGATACAAACCTGATAAATATCCCCATGAAGAATTTGCTGGAACAGAACAACACCGCAAACTTGATTCTGAGCAAAGAAGGCGCGGGACGTTTGTATTATCGTATCGGCATGAAATACGCACCGACCAATTTGAAAATCGAAGCAGCGGATTATGGATTCACGGTTTTGAGAACTTACGAAGCGGTTGACGACAAAGAGGATGTGAAACGCAATTCTGACGGTTCATGGACAATCAAATCAGGTGCGCGTGTTCGCGTTCGGGTGACGATGGTCGCGCCTACACGCCGTTATCACGTAGCACTTGTTGACCCATTACCGGCAGGTCTTGAAGCATTGAACCCCGATTTGAAAACAACGGGAAGTTTGCCGCCCGACACAGGGGCAACAGGCGTACTCGAATACGGCAGTCCGTCATTCGGCTACGGTTGGTATCGTTGGAGCGGTGTGTGGTATGAGCATGAAAACCTTCGCGATGAACGAGCAGAAGCTTTCTCTTCGCTATTATGGCAAGGCGTATGGAATTACTCTTACGTTTGTCGCGCAACAACGCCCGGACAGTTCATTGTTCCGCCTGCGAAGGCAGAAGAAATGTATGCACCGGAAACATTCGGACGCAGTGCAAGCGATTTCGTAAAAGTCGAGTAGAGGCGTTTACGATAAAGAAAAACCGAATGCACACGGATTTTATTTCTTGGTGTATATTCGGTTTTTCTTTATGTGAATGTTTGATTTAGAATCGCTTTCAGGTGACAAGATGCAATATCAGGTTCTGGTTGAGACAAATTCAAAAAATGCTTTTATAGCTTCGATAATCGGAATGCCGGATTGTGTGGCGGAAGGACAAACTGAAGAGGAAGCAATTGCTAACGCCAAAATTGCTTTGGAAGGACGTTTGGCACAAGGCAAAATTGTGACTATTGAAATCGAAGCATCCAAAAATAAAAGCGATAATCCTTGGATAACTAATTTCGGCTGTTTCAAAGATGACCCGACCTTTGAAGACTTTCAAACGGAAATAAAAACATACAGACACGACCTTGACAAAGAAGAAACAAAAGATTGATTCGCTATATTCTCGACACCGATCATTTAAGTCTCTATCAACGGGGACATTCGCTTATCAATATCCGTCTAAAAAATTGTCAGCCTAATGAAATTGCAATCACAATAATAACAGTAGAAGAACAAATACGTGGTAGGCTGACGCAAATCAAAAAAGCAAATTCTACCCAAGCACGAATTGAGGCATATAGTTGGCTGAGAGAAACTATTAACCGTTTGACGGAACTGCCTGTTCTTGACCTTGACGCTGATGCTTGTAACCAAGATGAAATACTCCGACAGCAAAAGTTGCGATTAGGGACTCAAGACCGTCGGATCGCGGCAATTGCTCTTTCAAAAAATGCAATTGTTGTTACACGAAACATTTCTGATTTTGGACAAATAGCAGGGTTGAAAATTGAAGATTGGACGAAGTAATCTAAGATAGATTTGTTTTTCCGTTTGGATAGATAACAGCTAAAACGGGTTAGCAGTAAAGTTGTTTCAAATAACCTTACTGCTAACCCGTTTTAGCTTACGATTTCAGAAGTAGAAATCAGGGCGTATAGACTTTTTTGATTTCAACTTTTGTTGTCATCGGAGTCCATTCAAAAAGCTTGCTTACATCGCTTTCCGAAAGGCGCACGCAACCGTGTGAACCAAAATAATCAACGCCCCAGCTTTTCAATAAAGATGTAACGCCGACTACATGCGCCTGATGTATAGCGTAACCTTTGTAGAAAAACATGGCGTTATCCATATGCACATTGTAAGTCTTGCTCACATATTTTTTGTGCTTGCGATAGATTTTGAAAGAACCTAAAGGCGTAGGGTTATCTTTATCTCCCGACGCACAATCCAATTTAAGCACAATCTTTTTTCCCTCGACTGCATAAAGGATTTGACGGTCCAAATCCACAATGATTTTTTTACCGAATGATTTATTCTCCAACTTCCTCTTATTTTTTGCGTGCAATCACGCACTGAGGCGATTAAAGAACAAGACAACTTCAAAAGTCTTAAAACGAGACTCAAATTTTCTAAAAAATCTAAAAGCTTTTTAGAATCTGGCGGGCATCACATTTCTGACTTGAAAACCAAGCGGCATCTTTCTGGGCGGAGTGCTCACAGCCATTGTTGAATGCCAAGATGTATGTGCTGTTTCTGTATGTGCTCCCATACATTCTTGCCATGTTATTGCATTCAGGGTCGAAAGTTTATCTCCATGTGCGGCGATGTTTTCGTTCTCTTCAGGCGTGTCACCATCATAACAAGGATCATCATTTGGAGAGACGACACACGCTTGATTACCTTTAAGAGCCTGAATGTGAAGCATACTAAGTGCATGTCCCAATTCATGACCGAGCGTTTTGGTCAACACATCACCCTCTTTGTAAAGCACTGCATTAGACCGAAATGATTTACTTTCCACTCGCACAACCGATATTGTCCGATGTGCTTTAGCCGCGTAGCTCTCCAATCGGAACAGACAGAGAACATTTGGACGACAAACCCAACCCGAACCGGCAAAACTCGTAAAATCCAACTTGCTGTAATCGCGTGGCGTAAGCAGTAAGAATTTATGATTCCAGATATTTTCGCCCTTTAGAAATCGTTTGTTGAATGTTTGTTGCGATTTGAAATCCCAATCAAGAACGGGGAAAAGAGTTCCGTCGGAGTCTTTCGCATAACACTTTCCGTCTTTTCTCACGATGACATCGCCTGATGAACTGCGGCTGTCCAAAAAATTAAGCGCGTATCGCACGGTTAGCGTAAGCCAAGCGTTTTGATTCGGGTCTTTTCCGTTAGGAATCTCAAGCTTTGAATCGAAATCGTTTGTACTGACTGTTGCCCAAAGGTTTGTTTTTGACGGGTCTTTGTCCCACCACATTGGTCTTCCTCTGCTTATCACTGAAATAGCCATTTTGTTTTCCTTTAATCAAGCGTTGTTATACGCACAAGTTTTGTTTAGCTTCCTTTTTTATTTAACCGCCTCGTACTTTGTAACTTTGTCTCTTGCAACGGCGTAGATGTTGTTGTCTTTGTCCGGCACAATTGAATTTATCCAAGCCATTTCCAACTTCATCTCTTTAACCAATCTGCCGTCCGGTTCATGTAATCGGTTAGTTATTGGGTGTAAAAGTACGACGGGCTGCCAGCCTGTCGAAAAATGCGAAAGAAAAAAGAACAGCGACAGGCTGGCAGCCCGTCGTACCCCAATGACTCACCGATTAACGGTTCATAGACAAGAATCTTGAATGTCTCGGCATCTTTGTAATACTGTGAATTTTGCGGAACAGTGAAAACGTCCAAGTATTTTCCGTTTGAATCGAACCTTTGAACGCGCATAGTCTCGTCTGCGACAAAGATATTTCCCTGCTCGTCAACCGTAACTTCGTTTGCGTTTTTGAAAAGCCCCGTGCCTGTGCCTTCTCCGCCGAAAGTTATTAGCTCACCATTTTTCCCGCCTTTTGGTTCAGGCATTTTCGGTGTCAGATAAGTCACAGGCGAAGGCGATGGTTTGTAAGTGGGCTTAATTGGCTCTTTTCCTCTTCGATTTGCATTAGCAACAAGCAAAGCACCCGCGCCGATTAACGCGAAAAATAAAATTGTAATCAAGGCAATTGGTCCGACTATGGCGAAAACAAGTCCGCCGGTTGTAGAAGGTACCCGCGTCGGAAGACTTTGCATCGCCATTGTTTTATAAGCGGGTGCCTGTGGTGTAGCCGGGAGTATTTCTTGCGGTATGGTTAAAAGCTTTTCAGTTTGTGCCGCAGTTTGTTTTGTTTGTTGCCGGATGTTTATTGTAAGCCCACAGTTAATGCAGAAAACCGAAGTTGCCAAATCTGAATATGGTGTTTGCGATGTATAACACGACGGACAAATGATAGCTTTCATTTTTTAATATCCCCTCATATCTATTGCCAAAATTTTCAATGAAAGAGGGGATTGTCCCTCGTTCGATTAAAAACGATGGCAAAGATGAGCGGATATTCTTTTCGACCGAAAAAGATTTTTTGAAAGTGTTAGAAAAGGATTGAGGATTAACTATCGGCTTGCCACGTTGCCGGTATTTTCCAGACCTCCGACTATGTTTGCGTCCCAGACCAGCCAATAGCGTTTTTTCTTTCCTGAATTTTCTTGTGTCAAATCAAAGCCTAGACGTACAAGTTTTGTTGAAAAAGGATTCGCAATCGTAAGAGGCGAAAGCGTGTGAAAGTATTCTGCGCGTTCTGCGAGTCCGCATTCGCGCCGCATAGTGTTTATAAAAGTTTCGCATTCTCCTATCTCATCCGTGTGTGTGGTGTCAACAGAATTATTCACTACGTGAGAAACCTCATGCAAAAATCCCCATCCCTCATTAAAAGATGCCAGGACTTTTTTATCGCCAATCACTTGCTCAAAGTCTGCAAAGTCAATCTGAATGACATAGACAGGCGGTTTATCATTTGCGCCTTTTGTCCAACGCCCTTGGACGACCTGACAAAAAATCACGTCTTTGCGATTGCTGACATCTTCAATCACCATCAAATGTTTGTCGGCTAATGCTCTTGTCAAAAACGCACGCGCTGTTGCTGAACCGTTTGAGAATTTACCGTTTTCGCTTAGTTGTAAAAAGCCGTCAGTGTCAAATTTTAAGTTGTTCCAACCCGTAATTGTGCGGAGTTTCTCTGTCAGATGTTCGCGGTTTTTAAGTGATGTTTCAGAGCGAAACACTATGTTGGAAGGTTTGGATTCAGCCTTGATTGTGAAAATAAAAAACGCCGTGAAAACAAAAACGGTTAACTTAAAGACGAAAGCATTTTTCATGGCAAACTCCTTTCTCAATCACAGTGGCTGAAATCGTTCGGGGCAGGGGAAATCGCATTCCGAATATGAAGGCGACCAGCGGTTTTGTATGTTACCGAACGGTTAATAGACTGTAAACAAGATGTTACACGAATGTTAGAGACAAGATAGAAAAGGGCGAAGATTTAAGATAAAGTTCAGATGATTGGATAAAATGCTGACAAATTCAGGGCAATCCGCCCGAAATTCTTTTCAAGATTATAAGGAGAGATTTAATTTAAGGTGAACAATTATCGAGTCGAATTTAACACCGTATCATGGCAGACAGCACCGTCAGGCGCACGTTTCAAAGTTCATAAAGAAGGCTCCATGCAATTACGCCTGTTGGAATTCGGACGTGACCTTAATCACCCGGATTGGTGCGTCATGGGACATATTGGTTTTTTATTGGAAGGTGAAATGGAAATTGAATTTGATGATGAAACTCTGTCCTTCAAAACAGGTGACGGAATCATAATCCCTGCCGGAGAATCGTATCGCCACCGCCCGAAAGCCATCAGCGAAAAAGTTCAAATTGTGTTTGTCGAAGAAACGTAGTAACCCATTTCAACATTTATTGATTACCAAGGATTGAAATGCCATTACCTATTTCTCATGGATTGATTGATGCAGGCATAGTTGCACTTGTACATTATCGTAATTCAATCAAACAAGATTGGATGAAACTTCTGCTAGGAGCATTTTTCGCTATCAGCCCTGACTTTGATTTCTTTATTGTTTTCGGGTTGCATTTAAGTAGAGGATGGCATCGCAGTTTCACGCATTCAATACCTTTCGCGTGTATCATTGCAGTTTTATTGATAGCTGTTATGGGGCTTTGGTGCACTCAAACAAGTTGTGCTTACGGATTAGCCTTTCTTTCTCACGGTTTGCTCGATTATTTGACTACTAAACAAGGTGGCGGAGTTCAACTGCTTTTTCCGTTCTCAATGGACAGATTGAGGCTAGGTCTTTTTGGTGTTTCAGAATTTCCAATAGGAATAAATTTAAGTGAATTAGTGAAAACAAGCTTGATTGAAATTATTACATTTGCACATCCATTGTTATTCTTTTTAATACTGCGGGAAACCATTCTCTTAAAACTTCGTTCTAAATAAAATCCATTACAAGAAGGGAATTTTTTAATGCGTATATTTACTTTGGCTTTATTGGTTCTTTTATTTCCTTTGTTCGTTATGGCTCAGGAAAAACCAGTAACACCGTCTGAATTTCGTGTACTTTTTATCGGGAACAGTCTGACTTATACAAATGACCTTCCGACAATGGTTAAAGCAATCGCCGAACACAACAAAAAGAAGTTCAAATATAAGATGGTGGCTCATCCGAATTTTTCTCTCGAAGACCATTTGAATCAGGGCGATGCTGTAAAAGCTATAAAAGAAGGCAAATGGAATTTTGTGGTTTTGCAACAAGGTTCGTCTGCTTTGCCCGATAGTCGAAAGAATTTGATTGAGTTCACACAGCGTTTTAACGAAGAGATAAAACGGATAAAAGCAAAGCCCGCACTATTTATGGTTTGGACTTTTCAGAACAGAATGTTTGATTTTGACAGAGTGCGCGAATCATATTCTTTAGCCGCAAAAGAGGTTGACGGGTTATTTTTACCTGCGGGCGAGTCTTGGCGTTTTGCTTGGAAGCGAAAGCCCGAATTAGAACTTTATTCTGACAGTTTGCATCCGACGCCGCTTGGGTCTTACTTAGCCGCCGCCGTTATTTATCAACGCATTTACGGCGAAGCATCCGTAAAATTACCGGCGAAATTGAAAACAGAATCGGTCAAACTTGAACTGTCATCTCAGGAAATAGAAATGATTGAAGCGTCTGTAATGGAAGCAAATGAGAAATACGGCAAGTGAAAAAGATTAACCACGAATTACATGAATAATGAAAGTAGATTCGTGTAATTCGTGGCAAACCTTTTTTGTTGAAAATCACTGACCCATAATCATCGCGTCTTTGTGCAGTTGTTTGCTTAAAGACGAACGCCAGGCGTTTTCTAGTTCTTCAATCGGGGTATCAATAACTTCGTCGCCGTTTACTTTGATATTCAAATTCCCGCCGCCGACCCGACCAATTACAGTAAAAGCACAACCTGTTTGAGAGGCAATCTCTTTCACCTTTTCCAGTGCGCTTTCGTTAAAGCTTACAATTATGCGCGAAGGCGATTCGCTGAAAAGTTGTCCTGCTGCATTCAACGCTTCGTCATTTAGTTCAACACTTGCACCAATGGCTTTGCGGTTCAATGACGAAAGACAACTTTCCGCAATAGCAACGGCAAGACCACCATCGGAACAATCGTGCGCTGAATTTAACAATCCTCCGGCTTCTGCCGATAACAAACACGCCCGTTGAACAGACTTCTCTTTTTCCAAATCAAGCGTAGGGACAGAGCCGTTCGCAATCATATCGTCAACGGTTTTGCCTTCGATTGTGACAGCGTATTCGCTTACGCTTAAATCGTCATTCGTTTCGCCAAGAAGGGCGATGATGTCGCCTTCGTTTTTGAAACCCTGTGTGATGATGCGTTTTGTATCTTCTATAAGTCCGACCATGCCTATAACAGGCGTCGGCAAAATTCCGCGTCCTTCTGTTTCGTTGTAGAAAGACACGTTGCCCGAAACTACGGGTGTTTCAAATGCCTTGCAAGCCTCAGCCATCCCGTCAACCACTTCCGAAAAAGACCACATTACTTCGGGGCGTTCGGGCGAAGCAAAGTTCAAACAATTGGTTACAGCAATTGGTTTCGCTCCGACACAAACTACATTTCTTGCCGATTCAGCAACAACAAGTTTTGCCCCTTCACGCGGATTTATAGCCGCATAACGCCCGTTACCGTCAAGACACATTGCTATTGCGCGGCGCGTCTCTTTAATGCGAACAACAGCCGCATCAGCACCCGGCAAAACCGCCGTGTTTGTGCGAACCATATAATCGTATTGACGATAAACCCACTCTTTTGAGGATATGTTTGGAGACTTGAGTAATCTCAATAAAGAGTTGTTGTAATCCTCTGATTGCGGATTGTGGATTGCGGATTGCGGATTTTCTTTCTCCCCATCTCCTTTTCTCCCCATCTCCCTTTCTCGCATCGGTCGTTCGTAGCGCGGAGCTTCGTCGGTCAGAGCGGCGACGGGAATATCTGCCATCAGTTCGCCATTGTGTATCACGCGCATATTGTGACCTTCAACAACGCGCCCGATGACAACAGCGTCCAAGTCCCACTTATTAAAAGTTTCAATAACTTCGCGTTCGTGTCCTTCTTTCGCAACTATTAACATTCTCTCTTGCGATTCGCTCAGAAGCATTTCGTATGCAGTCATGTTTGTTTCGCGTTGCGGAACAAGCATTAAATCAATTTCGATTCCCGTTCCGGCACGCGCCGCCATCTCGCAAGATGAAGAAGTAAGCCCTGCCGCGCCCATATCCTGAATGCCGGCAATTGCTCCCGAACGCATAGCTTCAAGACAGGCTTCTAACAAAAGTTTTTCAAGGAAAGGGTCGCCCACCTGCACAGTCGGACGTTTTTCCAAAGCTTCTTCGTCAAATTCAGCCGAAGCCATTGTTGCGCCGTGTATGCCATCACGCCCCGTCTTCGCGCCGACATACAAAATCGGATTGCATATGCCTGATGCTTTGCCAAAAAAGATTTGGTCATGACGAACCAAACCCAAAGCAAAAGCATTGACTAATGGATTTAAGGAATAAGCATTATCAAAGACGACTTCACCGCCAACTGTCGGGACGCCAAAGGCGTTTCCGTAATGGGCAATTCCGTCAACGACACCCGCAAGCAAAGAGCGATTTCGTTTTCCGTGTCGTTCGTGATTGAGTGTGCCAAATCTTAAAGAATTCATAGCGGCGATAGGTCTTGCGCCCATCGTGAATACGTCGCGCAAGATTCCGCCGACGCCCGTAGCTGCGCCTTGAAATGGCTCAATAAACGAAGGGTGATTATGCGATTCGACTTTGAAAGCTACGCACCAGCCGTCGCCAATATCAACAACGCCCGCGTTTTCTCCGGGCGGCACAATCACGCGCTCGCCTTTTGTCGGAAGGCGTTTCAAATGAATGCGTGAAGACTTGTAAGAACAATGTTCTGACCACATCACGGAAAAGATTCCGAGTTCGGTAAAAGACGGCTCACGTCCAAGCAAAGTTTTTATTCGTTCGTATTCGTCTGTGGTTAAATTATGCGCGGAGATTACTTCAGGAGTGATTGCAGGGCTTGTCATTTCTGGGTTCAAAAGTTGGTTTACTTTAACTCTGCGTTCTCTGCGTCTCTGCGTGAAAACCACTAAGAAAATTTCACGCAGAGACGCAGAGAACACAGAGGATTTATTTGGTTGGTAGAACTTTGTTGATTGCGTCTTTTAGTTCGCTTAGTTTGATAATACCTGTTTTGCTGAAAGTGATTTGCCCTTGCGGGTCGAACAGAAACGTAGCGGGAAGACCGCCTCCCCATGTTTCGCTTACAGCTGCGATTGCTTCCGATTGGTCTTCGACATGAAGCAAGTAAGATGGCATTGTCGCTTTCATCTCTTTCAAAAACTGCGGCACGCTTGTCTTTATGTCCACCAAATCGTCCAACGAAATTATTACGAAATCCAAACCTTTCGCACGATACTCGCTGTCAATTTTTACCAAGTCAGGAAACTCTTCTCTGCACGGGTCGCACCACGTAGCCCAAAAGTTTACCAACAATGGTCGCGGATTGCTCGCATCTCTTTGTAGAAGCCTTTTCAAGCCTTCCATATCAAGTTTTTGAACAACAGGCGGTTTGGTTTTTGAAGATGAAACAGTTTTCTTCGTCGTTGTTTTCGAGGCTTTTTGTGCAGAAGCCTCGAAAATAACTACGGAAAAACTCAAAAAACTAAACAAACTAAAAATAAAAAAAGATTTTAGTCTCATTGTTTTTGTGTTGCCGGTGCTTTTTTGATTGTGCAACCGATTGCAGGAACATCCGATTTTTCAATTGCCTTGCCTTCTAGTGTTGCGTCAATCGCATCTCGCAAAAACTTTTTCGTCACCATTGACTCATCTTTGTTATTGTCAATCGCTCCGTGAAAGACGACCTTGTTATTCGCATCAAGCAAAAAGGTTTCGGGCGTATGTCCCGCACCGAGTTGATCTGCAATTTTGCTGTCCTTATCTACCAGCATGGCAAAGCTTAAAGCTGCAGCGTTTGTCTTAATATCTTCTTCTGTCTCGTTAAAATTTGAATTAATGCCGACAACGCTGATGCCTTTCGCTTGATAATCTTTTGCGATTTGGTTGATGCGTTCAGCATATGCTTTAACCCAAGGGCATTTTGTTGAATAAAAAACAATCAATGTTCCTTTCTTTCCCTTCAAGGTTGAAAGCGATTGCTCTTTGCCTGTTGAATCTGAAAGTTTGAAATCTGCTACGATTGTACCGACTGAAGCGTTGGCATTAGCAGTGCGATTGAAAATAAGCCCGCTCAAAACAACTAATGAAACTGCAAAAGCGAGCATGAAAGCGGAAAACTTCTTCATTGAATTTGACTCCTTTAATTTTCTTGATGTTCAAGGGAGATACGATAAAAGATTAACAGCCACGCGTAAGATGTGACAAGCAGACGGCGGGCAGTAACTGTGGCTGTGGCAGAAGCAGTAGCAGTAAATGTTGAAATTCATTAAATAACAGTAATGATTCATTTAGAAGAAACGTAACTGATTAGATCATCAATCAGCCGTTGAAAAGGGTGTTCATATTTGTAGCCCACAATGCTAATCGCGGGACTGAGGATTCGCGGCATCGGAGTTATCGAAGATAACGACATATATTTTCAGTTTGATTTTTATGTCGCCATTTTCAACGGCTCAAAATCTCTGTTTAATTTCCCCATAGCTGCACTATGGGCTAAGAA
>Ga0187894_10003199_pt1 | contig 18641 bp, 19 predicted proteins | sample GBC1701081metaG_FD_136650 | JGI IMG/M metagenome (GOLD analysis project Ga0187894, IMG submission 136650) | White microbial mat communities from a lava cave in the Kipuka Kanohina Cave System on the Island of Hawaii, USA - GBC170108-1 metaG ...
GTGGTTGGAATCATCACGTCAACAGATCTAGTAAACCAGTTAGCTAAAATGAAAAATATTTAGAATTTCTACGCCAGATGCCCATTGTCTAATAAAATGAAAAGGCGCCGGGAGAGAGATTTGTCAATTTAGTTTAACGCCCACCCTTATAGCTATAAAAAGGTCATGGCATTAGACACTGTTCAATCTTAGGGATTTTCAAAGAATTTTTTCTTAGTGTTCATTTAGGGGTTTGAAGTGTTAAGTTAGGGGTTTAGTACAAGAACCTTCTTCGTTTGACCTTTCGGTGTATACTTTTTCTAACTTCCTTTGATACCACTTTAAGAACAGCTGTAGTAATTTTACCATCATTAAAAATTAAATCAGCTAATGCACCAACTCCACCAATTTTTAAAAAGGCGTCCATATGAGTGGGTTGTTGGGCTGGTATTACTTGTGGTTGTACACAAGTAATAGGTGGTTTACGTTTGCATTTGTGTGGAATTTGTATAGCATTCAAAAGTAAGTTAAGTTCGGTATGTGCAGAAAAACTATGAGTGGGATTAATATGTGCCATTGGATAGTCCTGCGGATATTCTATTTCTGCTTCGATTCTTCCAGTACGCATTAGTTTTAAGTGAATTTGATAATATTCAGAGAGACGCTTTGTTAAACCAAGAATTTGACGATGATCTTCCTCGAAAAATGGTTCACTATAACCTAAATTTTGTAATCTGGTTACAAAATCTCTAAAATGTAATTTTTGTATTGAGAAACACCTACAATGGTGCGGATCTATTTTTTTTCTATTCATTTTTAGGGTTATTATTGTATGATTATTTTAAACTCTTTATTAATTCATAATAATTAGGTTCTGCTGTCTTCACTTCATCGAATCAATCTGCTTTAATTACCTTAAGTTTATGGCGCTGACCGTTGCTGTCATGATACCACACTTCAAGACCTGCGATTAAGAGATCCAGCGTAAACCTCTTGTCTTTTGTAACAATGACCCAGTCTTCCTGCTTGGCAAGTTCGAGTATTTTTTCATCCTTTGCGCCTACTCCAACTGTGTGTTTTACATTGGCAAATTCCTGATTATTCTTTACTTCCTTGTCCTTCAAGGACATATTTTCATCAACGACGATTTTTTTCATAGTCTAGAAATGATATTTTCTCAATATTGTATGTTAAATACTACTCTGCTTTTTTAAGGTATTACATGAATAGAAAAATCTATTCAATGAATGTAATAGCCGCCGGCATTTCTCTCGTCTTTCTTCTCATGTTAACTTGTTACGTCAGCTTTGCCGTTGCTTCTGAAATTCCATAGATAATTGCCACAAAAACGGTACAAAATAGAATCTAATATTTTTGATCTTAGAATTCAAGGTGATAATCATATGACCATTGTTAAATAAATCAAAACCATAATTATTGTTACATGAACACGCAAGAAATGACTGACATTGTAAGTGAAGAACTGAGACACATTCCAAAAGGTTACGGACCTAGGCATGGATGGTTACGGACTTACTACAATAGACGTAGAAGACACGATCTAGTTAAAGGAAGGACAAAGGAAGAAACACTGGCATATTGTATTAATGAGATACGAAAAGAAGATCCTAACTGGCATCCTGAATATGATTCGACTTTTTTCAAAATGTAAATTATTTTAAATCTGAACTATTGGTCAAACTCAATGTACCGAATCTGGATGAGTTCGGTATCATACATTATTACTGTACTGATAATATGTTACAAGTTTAAACAATATTCAGATAATTTTCTTGTTTTTCACCATTGTGTTGGATCATGTATTATAAGTTTCAAAAGTTCATTTTCAGGGATTTTGATAATTTGTGCCTTTGTAAGTTTTTTTACTAATTTGACTTTACGAAATCCTCCTATGGAAAATTCTGTAGGTGATCCTTCATCGGTAAGAGTATTGTTATGAAAAGTTTCAGCTTCTTCTTGAGAAAATAGAATTATTGAATTATTATCAGAAAGCCAAATTTCGTCAAAAAGCTCTTCAATCATTTTTCAATTACTAGGAATTGATCTATAAAGTTTACAATCACATGGTTTCCCATCGATTTTTTTTCCATTACACTTATGCGTCATTTCAGATTTAAACGAGACATGTGCACCAAATTTATGACCACATCTACAAGAGGGAGGAGGAGGGTGTTTTTTCCCATCAGTCAATTTTTGTTTTCACTAACTTTTGGAGATTTTTTTTGTATTTTATTTTTTTCACACCACTTTACTAAATTATCCACTTGTTTTTTCAATTCTTCCTTGTTTTTTGACGATTCCAAATAAAATAAGGAATGGGCGAAGCTAAGATCATAAAATTTTGCTATGCTCTTTGGAATTATTTTTTTAATGCTAAATATGCTATTTTTTCATGAAATTGAGCATGATCTCTTCTAAACTGGGTTACTTTTTCTTGAATAGTATCAGTTTGTTTTTCTAATTCGGCATAATCCATCACAATGTTTTTTCTTATTTCTAAGGATCTTTGATCAATTTTGTTATATTCTTCTTCAATTTCTTTGAAAGTTGTATAATGATTACTTTTTGATTGCTGACGATGTGAAAATCCATTGAAAATTAAACCACATGCAGCAGCAAATGCTGCAATGGCTGCTATGATTAACGAAAAATCTCCATTCATTTTTCCGTTCTCCAAATTTTTCTTCCTTCACTGCCATGTGGAAGAAGTCTCTCTTCTGTGATTTTAGTTTGATTCATACGATTTTCTTGCAAGAGATACGATATAATCTATTTCCACAGGCTTTTGAATGGTAAATTCATACTGTCCATTACCATAATGACCAATATGTGTAACATCTCTTGACATTTTTTTAGTATCATCAAGGGTTCCTTGCTTCATATTCATAAAAACTAAAATTTTTGATTTTCTAAATTCAACGTCTATGAAATTAGTATTTCTTTTGAAAGCTATGTAAAATTTTAAAGGTACAATCTTTATATCGTCTCCAAATTGTAATACCTTAGTTTTCAATTCTTCGTACAATCTCTTAGTTGTTTCATCACAACTATCGGTATGATAGCTTTCTTCCCTTGGTCCAGCTCTATCTATCGTCTTTGTTGTTTTTCTAACTTCTGCACCATATAGTTTTGGGATCATAATCTCATTATCTTGAAATTTATAAAATTCTAATTCCACAGAGTACAGATCAAATTTACTATTTTGATTAACAAAAGTTATCATATTTTTTAATTCTTGACTTAAGTGATCCATCAAAATAACAAATTTAAGAATCCCTTCTCTGAGATTACTGTTTATTGTCTCATGAATTTTTTCAATACCATTTTCATCGAGACCAAAAAATTCCTGTACTTTTTGATTAAAACTCATTCCAAATTGAGATTGACTAGTTTTTTCTAAAGAGCTTAGAAATTCTTCATAATCTCCAGAATTTGTCCATAATGCAGCACCATAATCTAAGACTTGAGCAACAACTTTTCGTTTATCTGGATTTTTGTATAGTTTTGTTTCAATGATGTAGATCTCACCATCTTGATCAATTCCCAAGGCATCTATTGGTCCACTAGTAGTGGTAAACTCTCTAGCAATAATCAATAGTTTTGTGTCTTCTTTGATTTCTCTAAGCGGAATACTTTCAGGATTATCAGCAATGTATTTTTGGAGATATTCTTCATGTGGAAAATCTGTTGTTTCTATTCTTTGTGCATTTTTTCCCGATTTTGAAATAATCAGAGTCATTTTTTCAACTAGTATCATAAATTGGCTTTTGGTAAAATGAAGGTTTTGTCAGAAAAAGAGCTTGTGAAAAGCCTTGTTTTTGAGAGGTAAGGTCCAATTATAGTCATGAATACACTAAAGCGTTGTAGTATTCATCAAGTAATTCCAAAACGATAATCATTTAACAATAATTTTTCCAGTTTTCCATGGATGAACCATACAGAAGTATGGGTAAGTTCCTTTTTTGTCGAATATCATTTCAAAATTTGTACCTGCCATAAACAATGCACTATCAAATGTTCCATTTGGTCCATTTTCCTGAGTTCCACTAGTTACAGTATGAGCTGCTGTGTCCGTATTTTTCCAGATTACTTTATCCCCGACATTAATTGATAAAATTTCAGGTTCAAGATATCTTCTTTGATTGGGTATGGATGATCCTGGTAGTATTTTTATCTCGTTGGTTGATGATTTATGTTCTTCATTTCGATAATGCTTCCCATAAGATGTAAGAAAATATGTTACTGTTTTTCCTTCTTTTTTTGAGCCAATCATACCTTGTTTTTTTAATTTGTTAAGAATTTGCGCTAGCCTTGAACGTGTTACTCCTATAGAAGAAGCGAATTCTGGTGAGGAAGCTGAAGTATTTGGATAGTGTATCAAATAGTTGCAAACAGAACGTTCGATATTTGGTAATTTTTTCGAGAAAAGTAATCCAAGACTCTCTAATTGTTTTTTGGTAATTGAATCCTTTATTTCAATGTCTTCAAAAAGTTTTTTGAAAATTTCAATAATATCTCTTGGGTTCCCGCCTGTTCTTCTTAATATCTCTTCCATAACTTCATTATTTAATTTGACATTTAAATCGGAATATTGTAATCTTTTTTCAATTAATTCATGGGAAGAATCTAGATCAAATGATTTTAATTTAATTAAATACGGAAAAAAATGATCAAGTGGTACTTTGGTTATTTCATTAACTTGATTAGGTAATGACGTAATAATTATAGGAATCTTTAACTTCCACAATGCATCTCTGATTCCTCGAAATATATTCCAAATTAATTTCGAATCAATTTTATCCGTATCATCTAAAATAACACAGATATCTACTCCATCTTTTTTTAGATAATCAATGATGGAAGTAAATTTGTCTAATGCTACATAGAAATCGTCTTTTGGAACTTCATATTCAGTATCTCGTAAATTTTTTTGGCTAGGTTCAAACATACTTATTAGAAAATTTTTTAATTTTACTTTATTAGAAAAGTATTTATGAGAAAGTGAAACAACTTCATTGAAAATTCCAGTTAAGAAATTTACTTGATTGATGTCTATTACTTTTAAGGTACTGAATCGGACTGTGAGGACTCTTTTATTTTCCAATAAATTATGATAGATATGATTGAGAAAGGAAGTTTTTCCACTTCCACGTTCCCCAACTATAATTGCATTTTCATAGGTTTCTATTGCTAATAGAGTCTGTCTTATCTCATCTTTGAAATTTGTAAAAAATTTTCTATCCTCCTCTAAACTCATTAGTGGTCTAGGTGATAATGTTCTCAAGACTCGTATTCGATTATTTGTATTGTTAACTGTTTTCTCCATTAACAGTTAATGATGCTAACAGTTAACATAAAAAGGTTGTTTCGTATTTTGATGATCTAGCACAAATACGAGAATTTGATGATTATCTCATTGCTCAGCCAGAATATAAGCAATCTATACACACATAATCCATTCCCAGATAAAATGGAAATCTCAATTGAGGATATTGATGATTTGTATGTGCCATTCAATGAACTTTCTGAAAGCAATGTAGAGAATATTTTCTTGGAAGATGCTAAAAAAGAAAAAATGGGGAAATTTTATGGAATAATTGCTGATTCAGGTTTTGGAAAAAGCTCGTTCCTAAATTATTTATTAATAAAATTATCAAATTATCCCTACCAAACTTTTTGTGTCAAATTAAATGAGTTTCCTGAACAGTTGAATGAAGATCCCAAGGTTTTGCTGAATCATATTTTAACTAAAGTTTTTCGAATTGCTACGGAGGTTAATAAAATGGATAAAGCAGATGTCAAGAAGGCACAAGAATTACTAGCTCATAGTTATACTTATACAAGTTCTGAAAAAAATGGAATTAACGCTGGTATCAAAGCTAAGATCCAAGCCATTCCAATGATTTTTGGAATTGAAGCAGATGCTAGAGGTCATCTAGAAACTCAAGCAGGAGCTACTATCGAGAACAAGGCAAATTTGGAAGAACTGATCGACTTTATGAACCATCTTATTGATTTACTTCAAAAAGAAGCAAAGATGAAACATGTTGTAATAATGATAGATGAAACTGATAAGATAACCCCTCCAAAAAGCAATGAACCTTCATCAGAACTTGCTAAATCCTTTTTTGGAAAAATGATACCCGTTTTATCTAAAACAAATTGTACATACATTTTTGTATTGAATTCTAAGTACGATAGTAAAGAATTTCAAAAAGAAGTAATTGGTAATTATTTTGATCAGTGCATTTCAATACCGCGATTAGATTCCGTTGATGATGTTAAAAAAATTATAGAAAAAAGGACAAAGGCAGTCTGTGGAGATATTGGTCTAAATGAGATTTGGGAGGAAGATGGAATAAGACGCTTGTACGAATTTTATCAGGAAAGTTCTTTACGACACTTAATGAACGCTTGTAAATTTTCAATAGGAAAGGCTTGGAAGGACGAAGCCGAGATAATAATGTCCTTTCATGTAAAAGAGGCAATAATGGATATACCAAAATATTAACTGTTAATTGGATTAACAGTTAATTGAATTAACAATTAACAGGTTTTACAGGTAAAAATGAATGAAAATAAGGAGAAATTGTTAAAATAATTTATGATAAATTGATTGTTCTAAATTTTTCAATGATCCATCAGATAGGTATTGTTTGTTAATTAATTTCTGAATTTTTTTAGCCGCCTCTCCAAATTTGTTTTGTAATTCTATTGGAGGGAATAAAAGAGTCAAGTTTTCAACTTCAGGTTGATCGATTGACGTCATATTTCCATGTTTTACATAAAGATTATCTCGAGCATATTGTGTTTTAAAATAAGTAACTAGGTAGTAAGGATTAATTTTTTTTGTGTTCGGTGACATTCTCATTATGTGAGACTCAAAACAAACCTCTTCAGTAGGATCGTCGAACACGTTCATTACGCCAACCCCTCTTTTTCCTAAATGAGAAGAGCGAGTAATCAGAATATCATTTTTTTTAAGAAGATATTTTTTTTCAACGTCATCCAATTGAAGTTTTTTTAGATTCTCTAAAATTAGTTGAGAACCAACATCAGAAATATTTTCAACCCAAGCAATTTTAGTTCCTTTTCCATAAAATTTTTCATTTTTGTATAAACCGTTTTGTAATTTACCAATCATTACATCTCTCAGAATACCTGAATCCCAATTCTGTTTGTTCAATGCAGGATCTCCAAAAAAAGATAAGAATGTGGTTAGAAGAAGTTTCTTGCTCAGATCATAAGTTATTTGCCTATTTTTTTTTAATTTGGTAATGTTATAACATATTTTGAGAGTTTTTTCTTGAAACGGTATTCCAGGATATCTTATTTTGATATCTTTGACCATTGGAGTATTCATATTTTTATGAGTACCACGTTGCGATTCATCATTAATTTGATTTTTTTTAAAATCAATATAATATAAAAGATATTCAGGTAATAGCTTTTTTTTGTCTGGTTGTATTCCTATTACACTTTGACTAATTGCAGAATCTATTTCTAATAGAGATACATTTCCAATTGTACCTATGATTGACATGATAACAGAACCTTTTGGAAACTTTTTTGCATTTGATTCAGTGAGACCTTTTTCAGTTATGTATTCTTCAGTTTCTGAGATAAATCTTTGACTAGTATCAGAAACTTTCACCCACGGTATTGTTCCGTTTTCCCAATATTCTGGTCGTTCTCTTCTTGGAGTTCCACCAGTTGAAAGATTGGGATCTATATTCCCAAGCGTTTCCTCAACCCAAATCTTTGAATTTTTCATTCTAAATCCTGAATGTCTTTCTTAATAATGTCGACAGTAGATACAATATCCTCCTCGAGGGTTTTTATTTCATCAAGTAATTTGATAGGATCCGATGAAGGTGTTAATTCTTTTTTAATGGGTTTATACCTAGCCGCATCTAAATTCCATTTTTTTTCTTTAATTTCATCGAACGATGCTATCCAAGATTTTTCGGAAATCAATTTAGTTTTAATTTTTTGGAGGATGTCAGGTATATCATTTTCTTTTATTAGCTTGTTATGATTGGTATCAAGTTTGAAACCGTCATTTTCCATTACATAGAACCATATTTCCTTAGTTTTTTCTCCTTTTGTAAAAAAAAGAATTGATGTTGCTTGTCCTGTATATGGTCTAAAGATTCCAGATGGCATTGATATTATTGCATCTATCCTACAATTTTCTAACAACAATTTTCGGATATTTTTGTGAGCTTTGTCAGTTCCATACAATGCACCTGTAGGTACGATGACCACAGCCTGTCCTCCAACTACTAGTTTGTTATAAAATAATTCCATAAACAATAATTCTGTGGAATTAGTTTCAACACGAAAATCGTCATTAATTTCACTCTTGTTTAAATTTCCTGAAAAAGGTGGATTGGCGAAAATAACATCAAATTCTTCTTCTTGATTGAATTGTTTTCCTAATGAATTAGCATATTGTATTTGTGGTTGTGTAAATCCATGTAGGATCATATTCATCTGAGAAATTTGTATCATCGCATTTGAAAAATCAAATCCAAAAAATTGTTTATTCATCAAAAAGTTTCTTTGAGAATCAGTTAACTTGTCACCAATTAAGTTGTGAGGAACATTTTCTTGATCATATTTTATTAAATCCTCACTAGTATTTTGTTTCAAAATATGTAAATAGGAATTGATTAGAAATCCTCCAGTTCCACAAGCAGGATCACAAATTGTTTGACCAATCTTTGGATCAAGAATCTCAACCATCATACGGATAATGTGTCTTGGTGTTCGAAATTGACCATTTAATCCTGCAGTTTTAAGATGAGAAGTCATGTATTCATAGATGTCACCTTGGCTGTCTAGATTTTGTTGGGTGATTTTTAAATCATCAATAGCATTGACTGCTTCTTCTAAAAGGATTGGACTTTTGATTTCAAAATACGAATCTCCGAGATCAAGTTTGATCCTGCTATTTTCTTTTTTTAGGTTTTTAAGAAAAGGAAAAACTGTTTCTCGAATATGTTGTAGTCGCTTTTCTGCTGGATAATTTTTCCATACAGACCATCTTTTATTTTCATTATTTTCAAAAATTGAACTATACTCTTTTTTGCTTTTTTTTGCTGCTATTATTCGGTTGTTTTCATAGTCTTCTAACTTTTTCATAAAAATAAGATATGACATATGTTCAAGTGCTTCAATATGTTCTGGCATTCCATTAGCCCAGAATTTATTCCATAATTGATCAACTTTGGATTTTAATTCAGCCGATAGCAATATGTCTATTCTCCAAAGTTTTACAGACCATCATAATATCTTCAATATCCTCTTCAGTAAACAAATTATTGGGTGATCCTACTCTGGTGAATGGTTCTTCATAAAGTTCCGAAAGTTCTACTTTTCCTTTCTTAGCAATTATATTCTTGAGCGTTCTTACAAATAGTATCTGATCGGCATTCCATTCTTCATGCTCTTTGATGAATGCATCAAACGCGTTTGCACATTCGGTTTCAAAATTAGGGAATTCGTATAAACCAAGAATAAACATAATAAATTCTCTAAAATTCGCGGTTGGTTGTTTAAAAATTTGACGAAACGTTTGAGTGTTGAAATCTTCTCTAATTGAGAATAATGTGTGTTCTAAATCCATCATTTCTTCTTCGTTTGGTTCTTCTCCTTTCATAATTTTTCCTATTGTTGGATTATCTACCGCTAATTGCTTAATTGCAGATTCTATTCTTGAACGATATTCTTTAACAAATTCCGAAGAAGTGGTCTTTACTTTTTTAATAATTTTTTGTTGAGCTATTATATCTTCTAATTCTAATTCGACTACTAATCTAGGATCTTTCGCACTAAATTTCATTATTGATGAAAAAGTTTTTTCTAAATATTCGGTATCCTCATATTGAATATTATCCCAGAATTTTTTAGATAATACTTTTCGTTTATCTTCTAGTTTATCCTTTACTGCATTAATTGTTTCACGAAGATTATTTACATCATTTGCGATAGATTTTTGTAATTTTTTTTGTGTTTTGGAGTCATTTTTTAATATTGCCAACCCAAGTTGTTGTGTTTTTAACTGAAAAGACATTTCATCAATATCAACATTACTTTGGTATTTGAAGAGAGGAGCAACCTGATTTTCTAAATAATTCACAGGATCTTCTGCAACATTATCCCAAAAATTATTTTCAAAAATATGTTTTAATTTTCTTCTATTTTCTTTAATTGAGATGTTTTCTTTCGGTAAAAGGTTTATCATAGTTTCAATTTCAGATTTTAATTTTTCCACTTTCTCTTTTTCATCAAAAAATAAAAAATGTTTTAATTTTTTTAATTTTGTCTTAAGAAATCTGACAGGCAAGGCTTCAGATAAGTATTCTTTTCTTCCTTCAGGATTGAGATTAAAATATTCAAAATTTTTCCAATGGTCGATTATTAGAAAGTGGTCTTTCTTTTTATCAGGTAGCAGATCCTTGTATTTACAAGCCATATCAGGTCTTGTTCCTCTACCAATCATTTGCCAAAATTTTATTTTGCTGAAAACAGGCTTTGCAAATACCAAATTAATAACTTCAGGAACATCTACTCCAGTATCTAACATATCAACTGAAATTGCTATTCGTGGATAATCTTCTTTCATGAATTTTTCTATTAACTTTCTAGGACGTTCCATTCCCGAATAGATGGTTTCAGCTAATTTTCCTTCATATTCAGGATAAAGTCTGTTAAATGCATCAAGAAGTCCTTGTGCATGTCTTTTTGAGATTGCAAAAATAATACTCTTTCCTGGAACTACTCCCGTGGAATCTTTGAGTGACATTTCCATAAATTCTCTCACTATTGCTTCGTCAGTTCCTGTATTCATCACCTTCTTTCCAATATCAGTTCCTTCAAAACTCAAGTCCTCTAGTGGAATGCCTTCTTCTACCATCTTTTTTCTTATTGCTAAAGGAATATCTCCAGGTGTGATACCTTTTATTTGGAAATTAGTCTGCGCCGTAAGAACTCTGAATTCACACAAATATGGCGGAATGGAATTAATTGCATCTTCGTAATTAAAATTAAATGTCGGAGTTCCAGTATAACAACCAAACTGCCTAAATGTATTTTTATCTACTTCCTCAGCTGGTGTTGCTGTTAATCCAATTTGAATAGCATCAAAATATGATAAAACATCATTCCACTTTCCGTAAATAGAACGGTGAGCTTCGTCTGAAATTATTAAATCAAAATAACCTGGTGAAATTTCTTTGTAAATATGGATCATGGTTTGTAAAGTAGCTGCGTAAAGAGTTGCAGGATCTATTATTCCAGAAAGTATGTATTTCTTAGTTTCTGCCGGAAAAAATTGTTTGAATCCAGAATTCCCCAAGTCACCCATAGCCTGTTCTCTTAAAGCATTTCTATCAGTTAAGAATAGAATCTTGTTAACTTTCCCTGCTCTTAACAATAAATCTATAATCGCCATTGAGATTCTTGTTTTACCTGTTCCAGTTGCAAGAGTTAGTAAGAATTTTCTTTTACTATTTGCTAAACCTTCTACAATACGTTTCACTGCTTCAAATTGATATGGTCTTTCAATTATTTCATTATTAATTTTCAGTGTTGTAGGATGTAAATTAGATTGATTTTGTTGTTGTCTTCTCATAAGTTCTTCTTGAGTGAAAAATCCCATTACTTTTCGAGGAGCACTATTTGGCCAGTCCCAGAAAATAATATCTTCTCCATTAGTTAAAAAGATAAAGCGTTGTTTACCTGTTTTTGTTTTAATATATTCTGCATATTCTTCCGCCTGTTTTTTACCTTCATACGCATTCCTTGAATATCGTTTTGCCTCCACTATTGCAAGAGGATCTCCGCGCTCATTACACAGAAGATAATCGATGAATCGATTTACTGTTATTTCTTTTCCATTTTCAATTATATTGAAACTTATTTCATATTCTTCAAAAACTTGGTTTTTATTTTTGAGGTTCCAATCACGTTTTTCTAATTCTTTATCAATGAGGATTTTTCTTGTTTTGTCCTCATCAAACCATCCTTTGCCTTCCAATAAGACGAAATGAATTTTACAAATAATAAAGGATCAGTTTGTTCATTCCCGGTGATTTTTTTATAGACCATTAGAATAACCTTATATAATATAAGGCTAATAAATTATCATGGATGTATCACTCGCCCAGATTATGAAAATGAGAGCATTAGGTTACTCTCAAAGCGAAATCGCTCATTCCCTAGGAAAATCACAATCGGCAGTGTCTCAACGAATTAAAACCATCCGAAAACAAGCCAAGTCTAGTGAGAATTTTGAAGATGCGTTTTGGAGATTGCTGATTGCTGCAGGTGGAACCTATTTGCTTATGAAGCTTTTTGATGAACTAAGAGGAGATGATTCACTTTAACCTTTGAGAGTTCTCTAAAGAATGCCATAGAAATTTGCAAAGCTTGGAATAATCAAAAAAATCCTCCAAAGATTTACAGCGAAAAGGGAACTAGGATACACCATTACCAAGTTGGTTTGGGTGGATTAGTTTTAAGTTTATTTTTAAAAAATTATGGAGATAAAGAAGATAGGAAACTTGCACAGGATATAGCAGGCTTTTCTGCTGGGTTAGTTGTTGATGACTTTGTGGATTTGGTTGATGACGTAGTTAAATTTTTAAAAAAACATTTTAACCCTGATCCATACTATCTTTAAGCGGTTTCTAATATAGACTAAGTTTTATTTTGTTTTCAGTTTCTAAGAGGAATCGCTCTGGTGTAATTTGACGTTCAAAACTTACCTGCTTTACAATACTGAATGTTTTTTAAGTCCTATCCTTTGGTTCATAGTTGGGATCTATCATTTCGGGAGTAACTTTATTTGAACTCCACATGAAATCGTGCAATACTTCTACTGGAACATATTTTTCTACAAAATCTTTATCCCAGTAGACTACTGCACCTCCACATTTCTTGCATACAGGATTAGAAGTGGAATCTGAAATCATGTGGTATACAATATTGCATTTAGGACAAGCATAATTCGACATTAATTATCACCTGGCATGGTCACTTTAACATTAGTTACAGTTACGCCTGGTGGTAATCGTTTCACAACATAATCCAAAAAATCATTGTGCCGTCTTGGTTCTTCATAATCATCTGCACTAAATGTCATAATCATTGGAATTGGTTTTTCCATTTCCTCTTTTGCAACATGACAGGCAAGTGCAAGTGCCCACAAAAGATCATCATGACTTCCAGATGGATGCCTAAACTTTATGGTTCCAGCTTCGGAAATAATTCGTTCCTGCTCTTCAAGTTGATTGATTAACTTTTCCGCACCATAAATTGGAAGTATTAGTTTTCCTTGTTGTCTTAGCAATACAATATGTTCAATCATCTCTTCTTTGGTTTTCTGTGTGAAGACAATTCCTTCTGCGTTTTCTGCAGCATATTCCTCAATTATAGAATCGCCAATTCCACTCCTATCTACTCCAAGCTTTGTCCAGTGAAAGTGTTTGAAGTATAGTTTTGTGTCAGCGATTACGGTTTTGTAGTCAACATGATCCCATTCTTTGAGATAGACAAGTCTTAGTATGTCATTGTTAATGGCTTGAAGTACAGCCAAAGCTGAATAGTCACGTCTTTTTGCCAAGTCTTGACCTGCGAAATATTCAATCATAGATTAATCAACTCGTAGTCTTCCAGAGTTTCCTTTGAGAACAATCCAGATGGAAATGCAGCATTTTGGGAGGTAGTGAATTGGCAGTTGAATTCCTGCTCAAAGTCAATTCTAAGGTCATTTTTCTTTGAATTTACGTACGATTCTGAGAGCAAAAGCCCGTATGAGACCGTATATGGTTGTGCCAGCTTGTAGTATTCGTTTTCCTCACACCACAGATCATAGAAGAAACCCCTCCGTCCGTTAGGGGTCGAGATGCAGATGAAATCTCCTTCAGTGTTTGCAATGTTTGGTTCCAGTGCATCGTAGATGACACGGTCGTCGAGTAGCTTAAAGTGACCTGCCTCATCCAGAAATACACATGCAACATTTTCAGATCCTCTCAACGCTTCTGGTACCGCTGGAAACGTGTGTATTGTTGTATCGTTAAAAAATTCTAGACTCGAGCTTGACTTTTTTGTTATTATATCAGAATATGACCATTTAGCACCATTAAGATCAGTAAATCCATTCCAAAACAACTTGTCAAATCGAGTAAGCAATCTATCTGCTTGCCTTTGTCTGTTTCCTGCAACAAACATGATGTCGTATCCAGTGTATCTTTCAAAACAGTTCTTTGCGATCGATCGTAGTCCTGTTTCTGTTGCTCCAATCTTTCTAGATTTGTTTAGTAGCACCCTGTGATAGTCATTGATGATTCTATAAACCTCATCTTGATACGCAAAAATTTGTGTAGGCATCTTTGTTTTCGGATGCAGTGGCAGACCAATCATTTCATTAAATTTTGAAAAGTCTTTTGGAGTTTTGGGTCCTGATTTTACTAGCTCTGTCGGTGCAATTTTTTCAAGAAGGCTAACTCTTTTTGCTAGGCTCACCTTGTGATCACTCCTTTTTTGGTTACGCCTGCTATTTTCTCCAGTTCTACGACTCTTTTTTCTATGTCATTTTCAGATGATATCAGACCGGATTGAACCTGGATTAGATACCCGATATTTTGGGCAATCTTTGTTTTAGTTGTCCTGTTTCGCTCGTATTCATACTGGCTAAGCTGCTTTGCTATCAGACGCTTTAGGATATTTCCATAAGTCCCTCTTTCATGCCATGGTCTACCCAACTAGCCACACACTCCTGAGAATAACTTGGCAGGGGGGGTATCCTGTGCTCTATCGTGACATTTAGAAAAGCCCAATAATGCCACGATTTGCTTGTTCGTGCCATGATCATGGCACGACTGTCTATTTCGTGTCATTTTCAGGCTCCTTAGTAAAGCACGGTGGTTCTATCATAGTCAGCTTTTGTCCATGTCTTGCAATCTGTTGTAGTCTCCAAGATTCAAGTTCCTCTTTCGTGAAAGTAAGATCATCAATTTTGATTTCGGAGAATTTTTGTCCTGTAGGGATAAAGGTATGCTCTTTGGTTGTTCTGTCCCGTATCAGGTATCCGTTCGACTCTAGCTGCGACATCAGCTCACGTGTTCTATTTACACTTTTCCCAATTTTTTCTGCAATTTCCTTTACAGTGATGCCATCAACTCTTGCGCCGTCAAGTGTTGCATTGCTGTATGATTTCTGATCATAGATCTCGATGACTCTTCCATACAGTTTCATCGATGTCTCGTTGACTTTGTTTATTGTTTGACTTATTGTGGTTCCAGCTATTTCTAATGCTTCTTTGAAGTCTTCTGGTTCTGCAACGATTGTGTACTTGTATCGTTTTTCAGTTTCACCGAATGAGCCAACGATGAAATTTGCACCGTCGTTATCTTGTATTCGGTATCGATTTGATGCATGTATAAATGCAATTACGGCAGTAAGACTCAAGATCTTTGGAAGGTCTCGTCTAATAGTCAGATTTTCACATGGAATAATTTTCTTTAGTTTGTCTGCAAACGGTATTACAATATCATCTACTTGGTGTGCAAGCTCCCTGTATTTTTCTGCAAGTGCAGTCAGATGTGTAAGCTCTTCCGTCCAGCTATCATTAACTCCCAGTGTTGCAAATGACTTTAACGTAAAGTCTACAATTCGCTCTGTCTGTTCCTGTGATTCATCCACCTGCATCAGGAAGGTGCGGTTCAGAGATTCTGCATCGATGTTCATGTTGGTAGATGTAGTAACAAATACTGGGATTCCTGAGACTTCCAAGATCCTAGGTTTGTTCTTGCCTTTTTGGTCTCTGTCTACCAACCCCATGCGTAATTTGCCTTCTGAAAGCAGGAATTTGAGGTCAAAAATGGAGGCTTTTTTCTGCTCATTTGTCTTCTCCATCTGCTCAAGTAGGATTATCTTGCCGTCCATGCTTTCTTCTTGGCGTTTGAGAAATGCGGAGGTGAAATCCGTATAGTCTACAACATGATCCTTGAAAGGATCACTAACTCTTCTAATCAGAGATGTCTTGCCAGCGCTGCTCTGGCTCGCTATGATTACGTGAAGACGATACTTCCTTGGAAGATCCTTTGAAAGATAACAGGTGAAGAGAAATTTTATGTTGTTTTCTTCGCCTATAATTATTTTGTTATAGCTCTGAACTATCTTGTTAAGTATGTTCGGATCCTTTGGATCGAATTTTAATTTTAGTTCTTTATTTTCTAATGTCATGTCCCTCAAGCTTTGAAATTCTATCAGAGTGAGTGTCTAGAATTCTATAGATTGTCGTAATATGTTCCTCAAGAGTTAAGCCTACATGATCCTGTGAACATGTTAAATGTCTGTGTGGAGTAGCGCCAGTAGCATCGTCAAATGCCTTCCACTTGCCATTTGTTTCAATTAGAAAGATTGTATGATCACAAGTCTTGCATGGTTTTGCATAGCTCAAACCGATTATCCACTCCTCTTCAAAATATTACGACAGCATTCAATAAGATCATGGATTGAATGGAGATTAAGCAATCTATTGCATGAAGGGCAATGGTTGGTAGTCATATCAAATTTCAACTCATTGACTCTCCATACGTTTTCTCTAACACTCTTAAGATGAAACGACTTCGCGGTATGTCACCACGTAGGGCGTCAATCTTTTGGATTAAATCACTCGGAAGCGAAATACCTGTCGCAATATTTTTCTTCATGTTGCATTATTGCAATGTTTATATATTTAACAAAAAATGGTATTTTTAGGAGAAAATATAACAGAAATTGTTAACAAAAGGAACGCGTAAGAAGATTACCAAATACGATTGGTCTAACATCGTTAAACGTGACAAGAATCCAATTCAAACATGGCATAGACTAAGGCGACAAATAGACATAGCGATTGAAGATCTAACGCTATTAGCTAAGAAACTACCTGATGACAAACAAGAAGAAGTCTTTACAAAAGACAAAATTGAAAAGCTTGCATATGCTTTATTCCTAAACATTGGCTCACAAGAACTTGAGCCACACAGAACACTTCTAGCAACAGTGCTTCTTAGAGCTGCTGTTGACCAGTGTACTTCCCAATATAGAATACTTCAACCGTATCTTGATCTAAGTAGACCAGTAACAGATAACCTTCATGTTGCATTACAAAACTGTCTTTCCATCACACACCAAGTGTATGCAGAAAGCAGGAAGCCTTTACGATCGCATAAATGCCCATCATGTGGTAAAAGGATTAGGATTTAGAATTAACTTTTCGTTCTAATTCACTTAATATTATGTTGATATTAGCCATGTTTTCTTCCAACTTTAATATCCTTTCATCCTTCTTTTCATCTATTTCGGTAGCAGTTTTCAAGTCAAGTGGCTTACCGCATTTTGAACATAGTTTGGAATCCCACGCATTAGGCTGCTTGCAGATGTCGCAGATTTTTGGAATCTTTGCCTTGAACTCATCCCCTTTCTCGATTATTCCATACTGCGACAGAATCGCCTTGTCTACATCTGCGTTTACAAGGTGAACATATCTTCCTGGCATCTTTGAATATGGAGTCCATCCATGTCTTTTCCTCATTTGAGCCTCGGTCATGAAGTTCGCGACTTCCGTTGCTTCGGTATGCCTAAAGAGGTTGAGATAGACACGTTTTGAGAGTTTCGCATCCCTGCATCTCCGTCTTACCATCTGATAGGCTCCTTCGTACGTTAGTTGCCTTCCAAATCTTTTCGGCGTTGTTACTATCCATAGCGGTGCGTTTGGGTTATTTTTTAACGGATGAGATTCCATCCATGCTGCAAGATTTGGAGTTGAACGAATTAATCTAACAGTTCTTGGACCAGTTTTTCCATCTACATGCAGAATTGCACCGTATTTGTCAAACTTGACATGTTTGATTAAAAGACTAAGAATTTCTCCTGGTCGTGTTCCTGCTTCAGAGTGACAATCGATGAATGCCTTGTCTCTGAGATTTTCTGCACAGGCTTGCAGCAATGTAGTCCTGTCTTCATCAGTGAGAAGGTCTTCTCTGATTATCTTGTCCTTTACTTTTTTTATTTTGATTCCTTTAGTTTCTATAGGATCTCCAACATCTTTTTGGCTTCTTGATCCAAGCTTGTACCATCTGAAAAATATTTTCAATATTTTTTTGTGGTCATAGCTTGTATTAGTTTCCTGGCCAGACTCACCGGCATATTCTTGAACAATTCTTACAGCCACACTATTGATGTCATCTGTTGTTGCATCGTTCCAGTCCTTTCCCAAAAATCTTGTAAGATTCAAAATAGTTTGAAGGTGCTTGTGTCTTGTTGCCTTGGCCAAGGACTCTGCAATCATTGATTTGTCGTACTTTTCAATAAGATCGTGGTTGTTCTGTGATAGTTCTCTTTTGATAATTTTATAAGTCCTAGTCAGACGTTCATCATAGTTGTAGATGCTTGGAGTCTTGGAGATGGTGGATTCCTGCTTCATCAGGCATCATACAAAGGCGGGGCTTTTAACTAAATCTAAGGCGCCGGGAGAGAGATTTGAACTCTCGGACCCTTACGAGTACGCGCTTTATGGTTTTTTAATTTCCAGGCGCGCGCCCTACCAGGCTAGGCGACCCCGGCTCTGTCTTTTGGACAAAAAC
>Ga0187894_10003200_pt1 | contig 18637 bp, 20 predicted proteins | sample GBC1701081metaG_FD_136650 | JGI IMG/M metagenome (GOLD analysis project Ga0187894, IMG submission 136650) | White microbial mat communities from a lava cave in the Kipuka Kanohina Cave System on the Island of Hawaii, USA - GBC170108-1 metaG ...
AAGAAACGTGAACAAAATCTGTTTTGTCAAAGATCTTTATAAACCACCAACCGCCAATCGGCGGAACACTAAAACTGCACCTTGACAACGCCACCGTCTTTAGAGATGCGTCTTTGCGTGAAACCTCTTCTTCTGCCTTAATTCAACACCGGATCAATCACGCCCTGCCACAGCAGCACAAGGAGCGTGACGCCGAGCACGATGCGGTAAATTACAAAGACGAGCGTCGAATTACGCCGCAGGAACGCGAGCAGAAACCAGATCGAGAGATAACCGACGATTGCTGCGGCGATCGTTCCGGCGATGAGCGGGACAAAGCTTTCGGCGGGCAGAATGTGCAGTGCCTCGCGGAGTTCGAGCAGACCGCTGGCGGAGATCGCCGGTATCGAAAGCAAAAACGAAAAGCGCGCCGCGGTCTCGCGTTTTTGGCCCGCCAGCAAACCGCCCATGATCGTCGAACCCGAACGGCTCGCACCCGGCATTAGTGCCAAAACTTGCGCAAAACCGACGATCAACGCGTCGCTGATGCGCAGATGCCGCAACTCCTTTCGCTGTGAGCCGACGCGTTCGGCGACGACGAGCAAAAGGCCGACGACGATCAGCATCGTCGCGATCACCCACAGGTTCTTTGTGCCCGGCCCTTCGATAAAATCTTTGAACAGCAGCCCGACGACGCCGATCGGTATCGAGCCGAAGATTATCAGCCAGCCGAGCCACGCTTCACCCGACAGCCAGATCGGACGGGCGCCGTCGGTTCCCGAAAACCGCATCTTGCGTTTGTTGAATACCAGATTCCAGTGGTCGCGAACAAACGCCGACGAGATTCCCCAAATGTCCGACGCAAAATACACAAAAACCGCCGCCAGCGTGCCGAGCTGAATGACCGCCATCGTCGCCGTGATCTTCCCGGCGTCGCCGCCGTAAAGGTCGGTAAATCGGCTCGCAAACACAAGATGCGCCGTCGAGCTGATCGGAATAAACTCGGTCAGACCCTGAACGATGCCTAAAATTATGGCCTGGAGCAGATTCATATTTGCCGTGAGCGTTATGCGAGAGTCGCGCCTGAAAAGCTGTTCACAGCAAATTTATCATAGCGGCTGGATTTGTCCTACTAGGCTATTGGTCGTTCGGTTCATCCTTCAAAAACGACTCATCGATGTCCTTTTCGAGCTTTATGCGAAGCCGCTCGACCATTTGATCGGCTTTGGTGACGCTGGTTTCGAGGTTTGTTCGGTTGGTCTGTATCTGTAGCAGCAGCGAGTTTAGGTTATTTTTTTCGGCGAGCAGAGTTTTGCGGCGTGTGTCGCGGACCTCTTCGGGTCGCAGGCTGCCCGCGAGCTGCAAGGTGCGTTCGATCGCTTCGGGACGTGCGTCGAGATCGATTTGATCGATGCGCATCTTTATCGAATTTTCTTTCTCGATCATCTCGAAAAGCTGCTTGCGAAGCGATTCGCTGCGCTGCTCGGCACGCGTGAGGATGTCGAGATTTAACAGCAGACGTTTTTGTTTTTCGTCGTAGGTCGCCTCGCGCGTGGCTTCCAGCTTTTTGATCCGCTCAGTCAATTCCGCGATACGCGCGGAGTTTGATGTGACGGGCTTTTCGATCACAGGCTGCTCGGTCGTCTTAGGTTCGTTGAAGTCTTCGGCACGACTAATGATCTCGGCACCGGTCAGCGTCGGCAGCGGTGTCGCGAGCGGTTTGGGTTTACTTTTTGATTGAGCGCCGACCATCAACGGACAAACACCGATAACAAATAGGATTGCAAATTTTATAAAGCTTTTAGTCACTTGTCATTCTCCTTTCTTCTCTGCGTTCTTCGCGTCTTTGCGTGAATCCTCTTCTCTGAAAAACCATTTCACGCAAAGCCGCAAAGAACGCAAAGCAAACTACTTACCATCTTTGTCAGGGATAAAGTCGCCCGTAAACAACTCTACCGCGTTCTTTGCAAGCCCGACGAACGGTATCGCGTCGATGCCGGAATTCGCGATTCCCTTCACGACGCCTTTGTTCCTAATGTCGCTGCCGACGAGCAAGATCGCGACCGCCGTGCCGCCGAACGGCACCATCTTCGCCGCCCGTTTTGCGACTTGCCAGCCGCCGGCGTGAAGCAATTTACGCTTTATCTCGCGTCGTTCAGCCATAATTTGCACGAGTCGCGGTCGTGTAAGTTGCGATAACTTCGTGTCCGTAGCCCGCACGTTAGTAAGGGCAACGTGGTGAACGTCCAAGCTGGCCCTTACTTACGTGCGGGCTACGGACACGTGCACACGGACACTATGGTCTAGGAAACTCGATAATCACTTGCAGCCTTCGATTCTTCGCGCGATTTGCGGCGGTCGTATTCGGCGCGACGGGTGTTTGTGCACCGTAGCCTTTCGCGACGATGCGGCCTTCTTCGACGCCGAGCGAAGCGAGCTTATCGGCGACGGCATACGCGCGTTTGTCGGTTACCGATTGAATAATTTCAGGATCGCCGCTGTTGTCGGTGTGCGATTCGATCGTCATGCGATAGTCCGGATTATTCACGAGCGTCTCGGCCAGCAGAGTGAGTCTGCCGTCGGCCGTCGGGACAAACGTGCTCGAACGCGTGCTTGTCCAGAGCGTTTCGGGCAGCGTCAGAACGATGCCGCGCTCGTTTTTTACGACCGAGCCAAAAGCCTTCAGAGCGGCGATAAACGCAGGTTCGTTCGCCTTGACGTTCGCGGCTTTCACCTCTTTATCTTTCTCGGATTGAATATTTCGCTTTTCGTCCTCAGCCGCTTTTATTCTCGCGTTCGCGCTTTCGAGTTCGACCTTCGTTCGGCCAAGCTCTTCGCGCAGACGCCCGTTGTCGTCGCGAAGTTCGCGCACCTGCGACGTGTAATTCGCCACATCGCGCTCGGCCAGTTCGCGGTTACGCGTCTCGCGTGCAAGTTCGGTCTTTAATTCGGCGATCTCATTTTGCGCGTCGGTAAATTTTGCCTCGGCACTTCTAATCTCGTTGTCGGTGCGAATCTGCTCGTTACGCTTTTCGCGTGCTTCTTTGCGTTGCATCGCAAGGCTCTCGGCCTTAACCGATGCGCTGATCGAACGTCGTGCGGCGATGTCGATCGTATCCGAATCGCGTCCTGCCTGCCACGAGTTGGTCGCGTTTTGCAAAAGCATCTCGGCCTCGGTCAGCTCGGTTCGCGCATCGCGTTCGGCACCGGCGAATTTTGCAAGAGCGACGGCCTGCTTAGCCTGTAAGATCGTCGGCGGCGTTTTTGAATAATCGGTCTCGGCGATCTCAGGCGTTCGCGGATCGCGAAAAAAGTCGCTCGAGTTTCCAAAATATTGTACCGCCGGAATAGTGCCAATGCGTTTACCGTCGGGCGATGTCGGATACAAATTCTCAAGCATGATCTGCTGGCTCGGTCGTGTCACCATAAAGTGCGGTTCGGCTGTGATGATAAGCGCGAACGTCTGCAAATTTGTCGTCACCGTAATTTTCGAATCGATAAATCCCCAGCCGCTGCGTTTGATCTCGCCGAGGTTATCGATCTGGCCTTCGGGCGAGATCGCCCAGACAACGTATGTCGCATAACCGGCGCCGAGTTCGAACGGACGTGGCATGTTATCGACCTCGAGTTCGACGCGCGAGCCGGTGCGGCTCGTACGTTTGACCTTTGCATTTCCCTTCATCCGCGGAAAACGCGTCGTGCCGCGAAACTGAACGAGCACGGTGTCGTCGAGCGGATAAGTGATCGCGGTGGTGCGCCGCGCGACATCGACCTGTGCAAGCGCGACCGTCGTGGAAACGAACGTAAATACAACAACAAAAAGCGATTTAATCACGAGTGAGTCTTTCATAACATTATTCCTTTTTTAAATACGCAAGCGCTGTAAAAAAGATGCCACACCTGTGTTTGAAGTTGCAAACTAACCCGTTGGAGCTTCTTTGGTAGAACGCGCCAAAGTAAAGTATATTCAAGTCTTTACGTGTCCGATGAATGATCTAACGCGACTCTTAAAATATGTTCGCCCATACTGGCTGACGTTCGTGTTCGCGGTTGTCGCGATGGTCGTCGGTGCGGCGTTTGAGACGGCGGTCGGCGCGTTGATCGTGCCGATCTTTGACCAGTTTTTGAAAGGTGCAAGCGAATCCGAGACAAAAACTCTTTTCGATCTCAGCAGCCTGATTCCCCGCGACGATTGGTATCGAGCATGGTTGTGGATCTCGGTGCTGATCATCGGCTTTACTATTTTAAAAGGAATCGCCGAATTTTTTTCGTCGTATCTGATGGCGAAGATCGGTCAGTCGGCGGTTCTAAATCTTCGCGGCGAGCTTTACGAACATCTTCTCGCGCAGTCGGCAACCTTTTTCGAAAAGCATCGCACAAATTATCTCGTCTCGCGCCTTGTCGTGAGTTGTTCGGCGATCGAGCTCGCCGTCTCGTCGAACCTTCGCGACGTTTTGCGCGAGAGCGTGTTGCTGGTCGCGTTTTTCGGTGCCGCACTTTATTTTAATTGGCGACTCACGCTCGCGGCATTGTTAATCGGTCCGATCATCGCGTTCTTAACCTCAAACTTCAGCCGACGGATGCGAAAGCTCGCCGATGTCTCGCTCGAAGGCAACAAAGACCTCACCGACACGTCGCAAGAAAGCCTCGCCAATCAAGTCATTGTCAAAGCATACTCCGCCGAACCGCGTGAGAAAAAACGCTTTCTCGACGTTGCCGCTCTTATCGCACGGGCAAACCTTCGCTCGGCAAAGATCGCCGCGACATCGCCGCCGACCATCGAGATCGTCGGCATGATCGCGTTTATCGTTCTACTCTATTTCGGTCTGAGCGAAATAGACGCCGGTCGCATGCAATCGTCGCAATTTTTTGCCTTTCTGTTTTTTCTTTTCGGCTGTTATGCACCGATGCGAAAAATTTCGCGGCAGCACAACGAGATCGCTAAAGCTTTTGCAGCGGCACGCGACGTCTGGGACATTCTCGATGAGAACGAAACCTTGCCTGAAAAAACAAACGCTGTCGATCTCGCACCGCTCGCGTCCGAGATCAGGCTCGATCACGTTTCGTTCAATTATCAAAACAGCGTCGGCAAAATTCTGCACGACATAAATCTCACCGTCGGCAAAGGCCAAATGGTCGCGCTCGTCGGCGAGAGCGGCGGCGGCAAATCGAGTCTGACCAAGTTAATTCAGCGTCTCTACGATCCGGCAGACGGCGCAATTTTGTGGGACGGCGTCGATCTTCGCGACGCGTCGATCGCCAGTTTGAGACGACAAATGGCGCTTGTGACGCAAGAGACGGTTCTCTTTAACGACTCAGTTCGTCAAAACATCGCATACGGAAAACCCGACGCGACAGAAGAAGAAATTGTCGAGGCCGCACGCATCGCCTACGCTGATGAATTTATCGAGCAGCTTCCACAAAAATACGACACGCTCGTCGGCGAACGCGGAATTTTACTCTCCGGCGGGCAACGTCAACGGATCGCGATCGCACGCGCCGTGCTCGTAAACGCACCGGTATTAATTCTCGACGAAGCAACTTCCGCGCTAGATACCGAAAGCGAAACGCTCGTGCAGCAAGCTCTTTCAAACTTAATGCAAAATCGCACGTCAATTGTAATTGCACATCGGCTCTCGACCGTTCGCATGGCGGACAAGATCGTCGTCATGGAAAAAGGCCGCATCATCGAGACCGGAACGCACGACGAGTTGATCACTCGTGGCGGAACTTACAAAAAGCTTTATGAATTGCAATTTGCCGACAATTTGTCAGAACCGCCTGAGATAGAGGCTGTGTCAAAACTCGGGGACAGTACGAATTTTAACTTGCTTAGCAGAGAAGGCGAATAGATTTATGTTTTCATTCTCGGTATGTTTGTAGGACTTTAGCCGCAGATAAACGCAGATGACGCAGATCAGAAATAATTCTTTATCTGCGCCATCTGCGTAAATCTGCGGCAAAAAAATTCTTATTAATGTTTGGCGGGCGGCCCGTTTGCCGAATCACAGTAATTTTATGAAATCAATGACAGGCTTTGGCCGCGCCACGACGAGCGGCGACAATTATGCAATCAGCGTCGATCTAAAAACGGTAAACAACCGCTTTCTTGATGTAAATATGCGGCTGCCAAGCGAACTGCAAGCGCTGGAATCGACGATCAAAAAAATCATCGGCTCGCGGCTTGCACGCGGACGTGTCGAGGCAAATCTGCAATATGACCGGAGCGACGCGATCACGCTCGAGTTAAATCGCCCTTTAATTACGGGCTTTCTCGCCGCTATGAAAGATATGCGTGACGAGTTTTCACTAAGCGGCGAGCCTGACATAAATGTCATCGCTCGTCTGCCTAATGTTGTTGCGACAAAAAAAGAAGAACCGTCATCTGAGTTTTTGTCGGCAATCGAAAAAACTTTCAACGCCGCACTCGACGATCTTGAACAAATGCGCGCAAAAGAAGGCGAGATGCTCGCTGCCGAACTTGCTGCGAGGCTCAATGAAATCGAAAGCCGCATTCCACAAATCGAATCTGAGTCCGCGTCGGTCGCTGACGAGCACAGCAAGCGTCTGACAAAACGCATCAACGACATGCTTGCAAAAACCGATTCGCAGATCGAACTCGATCAAGCTCGGCTCGCACAGGAAGTCGCTTATCTCGTCGATCGAGCCGACATTTCTGAAGAAATAACGCGCCTAAGATCACACATCGAGCACTTTCGCGGAATCATGAAAGACGAAACCGACGTCGGCAAACGTCTCGACTTTCTCACTCAAGAACTCAACCGCGAGGCGAACACGATCGCTTCTAAGACAAACAATATGACGATCAAAGAAAATGCACTCGCGATAAAAAGCGAGATTGAGAAAATCCGCGAACAGGTTCAAAATGTAGAATGAATCTTGATCATCGTTCGTTGTTCGTCGTTCGTTGAAAGAAGAGCTACGAACAACGAACAACGAACGACGAACGAATCAATGAAAGGCAATCTAATAATAATCAGCTCTCCATCCGGCGGCGGCAAAGGTACGCTGATCAAAGAGCTGCGCGATATGTTGCCCGATCTTGGTTATTCGTGCTCGCATACGACGCGGCCGAAAAGATTTGGCGAGGAAGAAGGCCGCGAATATTTTTTCATCAGCGAAGAAGAATTCAAACGCCGCATCGATGCTGGCGACTTTCTCGAATACGCGATTGTCCACGGCAATTATTACGGCACATCGCTCGCCGAGAGCCGCAAAGTCTTTAACACGGGCAAAGATCTTGTCGTCGAGGTCGATGTGCAAGGCGCGCTGCAAATAATGGAGAAGCTCCCCGACGACAGCATCAGCGTATTCATTTTGCCGCCGTCTTTTGAAGTTCTTCGTGCGCGTTTGACCTCACGTGCGACGGAAGATATGGAGGAGTTAAAGACGCGGCTAAAAAATTCGTTTGACGAGGTGATGCAATATTCAAGATTCGATTACGTCGTTATCAACGAAGACCTCGCGTCCGCTGCCCGCCAATTGGCGTCGATAGTCGTCGGCGAACGCAACCGCACGAATAGACAAGCTAGTGCGATTCAAGGTATTCTTGATAGCTTCGATGCCTCAAGGCATCTGTTTTGAGGAGAATCACCGCATTTTATGGCTAAGAAGAAAGAAGAGATCGTTGAAGAAGTCGAGGAAATCGTCGAAGAAGAAGAGGAAATCATCGATCCGCCCGATATTGACTCGAAATACCGAATGATCATACTCGCCGCGCAGCGGAGCAAACAGCTTCAACGTGGTGCAAACGTTCGTGTTGACGCCGATCCGCGAAAGACAAAACCGACGCGAATCGCGATGAAGGAGTTCGAACAGCGTAAAGTAAATTTTACTTTTACTGATCCGATGCCTGAGCCGGAACCGGTTAAGCCCAAGTCAAAAGCAAAAGCAAAGACCAAATAGATAATCAAGGCTGCCATCTCGGCAGCCTTTTTGTTTACATTCCTTTGTAGTTCGGCCCGCCGCCGCCTTCGGGCGTGACCCAGTTGATGATCTGGTAAGGATCGGCGATGTCGCACGTCTTGCAATGAACGCAGTTTGAGAAGTTCACTTTCAACTCTTTGCGACCGTTGCGTTCCTCCATCTCATAAACCGCCGCCGGGCAAAAACGCTGACATGGATTGCCGTATTCCTCGGCGCAGCGAGTAGCGCAAATCTCTGTGTCGAGAACATGCAAATGCGACGGCTGATCTTCGTCGTGTGCGACCGCACCGTAAAAAACGTCGGTGACCTTGTCGAACGTTATTTCTTTATCAAACGGAACCGTCTTATAACGTTCGGTTCGCAGATGATCGCTTGGCCCGAAACCGTTTCCGTTACTGTCCACTGTCCACTGTCCACTGTCCACTGTTTTAATTCTTTCGTGTCCGGCGACATGATGTTCCTTCGGCATAAAGCCCCACGCCAAACCGCGCGTCAGGAACTGCAAACCTGTATTTATCAGCGCCGACCAGCGGCCTTTTTGAAACGCGCCGTGAAAGTTTCGCACCGGATGCAGCTCGTCGTAGATCCAGCTTAAGTTAATTTTCTCTTCGTAATGCCGCAGCGTGTGGGATGTAAAATCTTCATGCTCGAACGCACCGACGATCGTCTCGGCGGCGAGCATTCCGCTTTTCATCGCGGTGTGAATGCCTTTGATGCGTTGGCCGTTGAGCATCGAAGCCGAATCGCCAACCAGCAGCACGCCGTCCGCAAATAATTTCGGCTGCGTCCAATAACCGCCGGCGTTTATCGTTTTGGCGCCGTACTTGATCATCTTGCCGCCGCGCAAAACTTCGGCGACCTTCGGGTTCGTTTTGAACTTTTGAAACTCAGCGTGCGGGTCGATCATCGGGTCCTCGTAATCGAGACCGGTGACGTAACCGATCGAGATCATGTTGTTTTTCAAACCGTAGATCCAGCCGCCGCCATATGTGCGTGTGTCGGACGGAAAGCCGAGCGTGTGCACGACGCGCCCTTCCGCAAAATTCTCTGCCGGCACCTCCCACAACTCTTTGACGCCGAGCGAATAGACCATCGGCTCTTTGCCTTCGTCGAGGCCGAGCCGCGAGATGACTTGTTTCGCGAGCGAACCGCGAGAACCCTCGCCGAGAACGGTAACCTTCGCAAGCAGATCGACGCCCGGCTCGAAGTTCGGTTTCTTGTGGCCTTCTTTATCAATTCCCTTGTCGCCCGTGCGAACGCCGATCACGGCATCGTTCTCGTCATACAAAACTTCGGCGGCGGGAAACTCTGGAAAAATGTTTATGCCCGCTGCTTCGCACTTCTCACCGAGCCATTCGCAAACTCTGCTCAGTGACACAATGTACTTGCCTTTATTTTTTAGCGGTGGCGGAACGAGCGGTGCGTTGAAGCCGCCGTTCTCGGTGAGATACCAAAACGCATCGTCGGTCACAACCGTGTCGACCGGACAGCCTTCGTTGATAAAGTCGGGCATCAGCTCGCGAATGGCGATCGGGTCCATAACCGCACCCGACAAAATGTGCGCACCGACGAAAGAGCCTTTCTCGACGATCGCTATGTTGAGATCGCCGATCTTTCGGCCCTGCTTCATTCCCTTTTCAATAAACTCGTCGTGCTCCGCAACCTTTTTCCTGAGCCACAAAGCCGCCGCCAAATTCGCCGGCCCGGCACCGACAAAGACGACATCCATAGTTACTTGTTCACGTTCGCTCATAAGTTAATAATGTAGAACGGAAAGCGGAAAATGGAAAATACCGTGAGAATTATCTTCGTCTCTCTACTCTTGCTCGCCGGATGTAAGCAGCAAAATCAGGTAAATCCTCGCCTCGACGATGAAATGCCGAAGAAAATCCTCTGGGCGTGGGAGCGTCCCGAAGACCTTCGCTTTATCGACGAACGCGAATACGGTGTTGCGTTTCTCGCGCAGACGATATTTCTCGAAAATGACCGCGTGATGCCGCGAGGCCGCAAACAGCCGCTACAGACTCGGCCCGGCACTTACCTCATCGCCGTCACGCGCGTCGAGACCAACAAAGACGGCGGCAAACGGCCCGCCTTCGATGACGAAATGGTTAATAAAACCGCCGCGTTGATAAGAAATACGATCGAGCTGCCCGATGTTCGCGGCATTCAGGTAGATTTCGACGCCGTTGTCAGCGAACGCGACTTTTATCGCAAGATGATGAAAGAACTGCGACGGCTCTTGTCAGAACCGCCTGCGTCAGCGGGCGGCCAGAACGCAAACGACACTCACCGCTCACCATTCACCACTCACCGCTCTTTAACAATGACCGCCCTCGCGTCTTGGTGCACGGGCGACGCGTGGTTCAACGACTTCCCCGTCGACGAAGCCGTCCCGATGGTCTTCCAAATGGGCGCCGACAGCGAGAAGATAAAAACTTACCTCCGCAACGGCAACGACTGGACCGAACCGCTCTGCCGCGCAAGCTACGGCATCTCGCTCGACGAAGCCAAATTCGAAGGAATAAAACCCGGCCGTAGAATGTACTACTTCAAAAACTCAGCGTGGAATGCGGGCGACTTGTCTGGCACGAATTTAGAAAGATGAATTAGTCTGAAAACTGCTCGATGTATCTGTCGAAGTCCTTCAGCAGGTCTTTGTTTCTATTAAAGCCACGTTCTGTGATCAATCTCATCAAGTCTCGGGCCGTTTCGCACTCTGCGGTCGTTGCTTTTTTTATCAGGTATTGCAGGTCGATAATGTCCTGCATCCTCCTTTTCGGATTCGCAGACAACACTTTAAGAGCGATAAGGGAAGGAATTGTTGCAACAAGACCTGACACCCCCAAAAAGATCTCTGATTCTTCGGCCGAGGCCACGACCTCGGCCTCAATGCCCGATGACGCAAACAGCAGATCGATAAACATTTCGACTTCGCCTTTCGAGATCATCCTGACCGTCGAGAGACGTTTTGCATCATCCTGTTCTATCAGTGTTTCAACGAAGTAGCCTGATCGAGAAAGTGACATCACCAGTTCCTCGGCCTCGGCGTCATTGCTAACCGCGATGGCCAGATCCATGTCTTTGGTCAGTCGCTCAACCGTTCGGATCGACACAGCAAGGCCTCCGATGAGCGCGAATCTGACTCCTCGCTCCTTGAGTTTTTGAATGAATGGAATTCCGTGTAGCTCGAGTTGGTCGATCAAGATATTAGTTTTATCTGAAACGAGAAGGGTCGCCGACCGTTCCAACCGCGTCGCCATTTGGCGCTCCCGGACGATCCTTGTACCAAACATTTAACGCCGCAATGATGTCTTCGCGGGAGATCGTCGGCTTTTCTTTTTTTAGCTTATATATGAACGCCCGCTCTGCAAACCGCTGCAGGCTGGATATCATTTGGAATTGCGGGACAAAACTTTTCACCATGCTATTTTACCACATCAACGGCCTGCCGACGTTGGTGTCCTCCTTCATCCAACTCGCGACGATCGTGGAAGCAACCGCGAGAGCGTTGATAGCACGCCCGAACTTTACCATCGTCAGAAAATCGGGATCGTCCTTCAGATAGATCATCTGCGATGGCTTTATCTTCAAACTCCACCGCTTCGACAGATCGCGCGGCGCAAACTCGACCTGCTGCCGCTTCACCGCTTTACCAAGTATCTTTCGCTTTCTGGAACGTGGCGTAGACATTCCATGCTTTAGCTAGTTTTCTTATCGTTTGCGAAATCGATATGCTGAAGGTTCAAGCACAAAATACTCTTCGATTGCGGACTGTCCTCGAAAGATGCTCAACTTCGCCTCATTATTCTCACGGGAAAGTTCGCTGACACGGTAAAGCCAATAACGTTCACCGAGTTCCTTCATCTTCGCCCGTTCATTCGAGGTCAGAAAGAAGTCAGTCCAAAACGCGTGCCTAGTTGTCTTAACTTCAATGAAGACCCTCTCTCCCTCGAACATTGATTCTATATCGTAACCAAACATATCGCTGGCGTCGGAAACCCGACGGACCTTTCCGTTTGCTGGTTGACCGGTTTCTCTTTCGATTCATCGTCGCTCGAAGTTCGCACGCCGCTTTAAGGAGTCAAACTCCTTTCGAATAAGTCCAATCTCGTTACTATTTTTCAGCGAGTAATGTTCCACATTCTTCCGTGTCCTAAATTGGCGGCGCGGCTTGGCGTGCCGCCTAGGTTTCTATTAAAGAACCCGGTCGCTATGGCTCCCGGTTCTGACAGATCGTTTATGGTGTAGGCGGTGTGCCGCTGCCGCTGCTGCCGCTTCCGCCGCCTTTCTTTTTTGGTGGGGATTGGACGTGGCTGGCGGAGAGCCACGAGGCGAGGGCGGCGGGCCGATGGCGGCGTAGTTTTGGACTAGTTTGCCATTCCAAATTGCGGCGGATGTAATAGTTCATAGAGAAACTGAACCTCACAATTTTTGTAATTACTGTGAAAAATTTATGTAAGACGATAATACGCCTGTTTTTGCCGGTGTCAAGCCCGCTTCGCGGCGGACAGCTGTATTCATGCGGCTTGCCTTCCGGGAGCATAGCCACGCCCTTGAGGGGTCGTGTCAAAACCCGACGACAACACAGATTTTAGCTGCGGAGCAGCGAAATAACTGTAGCCCCACGTGAAGTCCGATGAAATCGGGACGCAACGTGGGGATGCAGCGAACGCGATCCAGAGCCTGCGACGCGGGCGATATAGATGACGCAAAGACGAATGTTGCCAGATTTTATCGGAGATCTGCCGCCTGCTTAGCAGGCTATATGCTTCGGTTGCCGATGACCCCACGTTCCGTCCCGATGAAATCGGGACTCCACGTGGGGCTACAACTATGCCGCTGCTGCGGCAGCTAGCAACCTCTCCGCGACGGGGCTATGGGCCGCGAAACGCGGGGTTCGTCCCCTCAGGGACGCAACCTTTTGGCGTACGTTTCCCAGGGTTGCACCCTGGGCTATTTTCTTTTTCCCCTATGCGGGGAAAGGCAAGAGCCGTTTTAGGCATTAAACTGCTTAATATATTGGTCGAGGTCTTTTTGCAGGTCCTTATTTCGGTTATAGCCGCGCGTCGTGATGAGATCGAGCAGTTGGCGGGCTTCGGCGATGTCGTGTGGCGAGGCTACTTCAAATAGGCTTTGCAGATCGACAATGTCGCGCATTCGACTTTCTCTAGCCGAAAGCACTTTGAGGGCAATAAGAGACGGAACCTTTGCTACGCGAACGTTGATGTCAGAAAACAGATGGCCTTCTTCCGCAGCATCAACGATCTCATTCTCGATTCCGGAAGTCGCAAAAAGTAGATCAACATACATCGGATTTTCTCCTTGTGAGATCATACGAACGGTAGCCATTCGTTTAGTTACTTCGTGCTCGAAAACATCATCGATCAAATAACCAAGCTGAGAAAATTCGTGGACTATTGTCTGAGCAGTTGAATCATCTTCGACAGATACAGCCAGATCGAGATCCTTCGTCAGTCGTTCGATTGCGCGAAAAGATACAGCTATGCCGCCGACAACTGCGAATCTGATCCCGAGATTCGTCAGTAATTCGATAGCTCGTCGAGAGTGGAGTTCGAGTTCTTCTAATGTCAATTGTGTTCTAGTTTGAGACCTGAAAGGTCGGAACGACGCACTAAACCTTCTTCAGGCGAAGCGTCAATTTTGGTCAAATACCAATGAGCAATTTCGGCGGAAATTTCCAATTCCGAAATACCAGGTCTCTTCAGCTTGAGCTTATGTACGAATGCCCGTTCACCGAGACGCTGAAGTTCAGAAACAACTCTGAATTTGGGCTCGAAGTCTTTCACGTCGTTTATTTTAGCACATTTAAGTCAATGAAATTGCACTTTCTAATCCTCAAACTGCTTCTTCAAGCTCTCGATGTAAGGTGCGCGGGCGACGCCCTTCTCCGTAATGATGGCGGTGACGAATTCGTTCGGCGTGACGTCGAAGGCGTAGTTCGAGACCTCGGCGTTGTCGGGGGTGAGTTGGATGTCGCGGACGTGGGTGACTTCGCGTGGCCCTCGTTCCTCGATCGGTATCTCGTCGCCGGTCGGGCAGTTGAGATCGACCGTGGACAAAGGCGCGGCGACGTAGAACGGAATGCCGTGCTGCTTCGCCAGGACGGCGACCATGTATGTGCCGATCTTGTTGGCGACGTCACCGTTAGCGGCGATGCGGTCGCTGCCGACGACGACGGCCTGGACGCGGCCTTTTTTCATCACGTGGCCGGACATATTGTCGGTGATAAGCGTGACGGGGATTTCGTCTTGCATCAACTCCCAAGCCGTGAGCCGCGCGCCTTGAAGGTATGGGCGAGTTTCGTCGGCGATGACGGCGATGTGCTTGCCCTGATCAACCGCGCCGCGAATCACTCCGAGCGCCGTGCCCCAAACTCCGCCCGTCGCCAAAGCACCCGCGTTGCAGTGCGTCAGCACAGTGTCGTTGTCATTCAACAACTCGCCGCCGAACTGGGCGATGAGGCGCTGGGCCTCGATGTCTTCGTCGTGGATGGCGACGGACTCGACCTTTAATATCTCTTTGATCTCACTGACGGACTTCTCTTGCTCTTTGGCGCTTTTGAACGTCGCTTTCATCCGGTCGATCGCCCAGAAAAGATTGACCGCGGTCGGACGCGTCTTGCCGATAACGTCCGCGGCGAAGTCGATCTCGTCTTCGAGGTCGACGACGGTCGTGCCGACGAAATTCTTTGCCGCAAGCGCCAAACCATACGCCGCCGAGACGCCGATCGCCGGCGCCCCGCGCACGACCATGTCGCGAATGCCGGCGGCGACAGCGTTGTAATCACGCAGCGTGAGCCAGACTTCCTCGGTCGGAAGCAGCCGTTGATCGAGCATCACAACGCCTTCGTCGGACCATTTAACGGGAATGATATCGAGTTTCATGTTTTGTCAGAACCGCTTACGGTAGTGAGCGGTTTAATGTGGATCATTTACTAGCGATCAACCACCCGCTACCGCAGGTGGTTCTGACTAAATTGCAGATTATAGCTGATTTGTGGGAGATGTTTCACGCAAAGCCGCAAAGAACGCGAAGAAAACCGTTGATCTGCCCGCGAAACACGCGAAAAGACGCGAAAGAGGAAAAGATATAAATCTAACTAGTGAAAAATCGTCTAGAGTCCCTGTTCTTAATTTCGCGATCTTTTGCGTGTTACGCAGGCAATATTCTACGCTAAGACCGCAGGTTTGCGACTAACGAGCGGTTCGTTTATTCTTTTGATATCCAAATCACGACAATGACGGAGGCCTCGACAGATATCGCCACTCAAGCAGTAACCGCACATAACGAACAAACTTTTAGAACTGATTTTGAATTTACACGCGAATTGCCGCCGGAGTTAAATGCTCTCGATACGATCTCGCGTAACTTTTACTGGTCGTGGCAGCCTGAGGGCGCGGCGCTGTTTCGCGATCTCGACCCGACATTGTGGGACAAATGCGAACAGAATCCGCGGGTTCTCTTAAAAAAGATCGGCGAGTTACGACTATGGCAACGCGCCGCAGACGCCGCATATGTCGCACGTGTTGATCGATTCAACGAAAAATTTACTCAGTATCTTTCCGCCACAACGAACCACGAACCACGAACCACGAACATCGCTTATTTATGCGCCGAATACGGCGTGCACAATTCGCTGCCGAATTACTCGGGCGGACTCGGCATTCTCGCCGGCGATCATCTTAAATCTGCGAGCGATCTAAATTTGCCGCTCGTCGCGATCGGGTTGTTGTATCGTTACGGATATTTTCGCCAGCGGATCGGTCACGACGGCTGGCAAGAGGAATCTTATAATGATGTCTTAGCATCGGAACTCGCGCTGACGCCGGTTGTTGACGACAAAGGCGAACGAGTGACTACATCGGTTCACATACGCGGACGCGAGGTCGTCGCTCAAGCGTGGCTCGCTCAGATTGGGCGAATCAAATTGTATCTGCTCGATACTAACGTCGAACAAAACAGCGATGTCGATCGTCTGATCACAGGCCACCTTTACGGTGGCGACACCGAAACGCGAATCGTACAAGAGAAAGTGCTCGGCATCGGCGGCGTGCGGCTACTTAGGAAACTCGGCGTCGATCCAACCATCTATCATCTCAACGAAGGCCACGCGGCGTTCTCGACACTTGAGCTTGCTCGCGAATATCTAGCCGATAATCGTGAACACAATTTCGCCGACGCCGTTTCGGCTGTTCGTTCAAAATGTGTTTTTACGACGCATACACCGGTCGCCGCGGGCAACGATATGTTTGCACCGGACACGTTGATTCAATGTTTTAGCAGCGAGTTTATTGATTCGTTAAAGCTCACGAGCGGCGAATTTCTCGCTCTCGGTCGCGCAAATCTATCCGACGACAAAGAGTTTTTCGGGATGACACCGCTCGCGATACGCATGTGCCGCTCGGCTAACGGCGTGAGCGCAAAGCACGGTGAAGTTTCGCGTGAATTGTGGTTGAAAATGTTCCCGGATCTCGCCGATGCGGGTGCAGTTCCGATCACGTCGGTGACGAATGGCGTTCACGCTCCGACGTGGATCGCACCGGTGTTTCAAAGTTTATATCGCGAACGTTTTGGAGAAAACTGGGGCGAACTCGCACGCGACGCCGACAAATGGCGCGAAGTTGTTAACTCGCTTTCGGACAGCAAAATTTGGACGACGCACCGAACACTTAAAAATCTTTTGATCGCATTTATCCGCGAGCGCACGCGCACAAAAGACGCCGGTGACATCGACACTATCCACGAGCACGAAGACACGAAAAAACTATTTTCGCCCGACATTTTGACGATCGGTTTCGCGCGTCGCGTCGCGGCCTACAAGCGTTGGGATTTGTTGTTCAGCGATCTCGATAGATTATTAAAGTTGGTCGATGACCCTGAGCGTCCCGTGCAGTTTGTCTTCGCCGGCAAAGCTCATCCGCAAGATCAAACGGCGAAAACCATCCTGCAAAAACTGATGTCGATCAATCACGATTCTAACTGGCAGCATCGCGCAGTGTTTATCGAAGACTACGATCAGGAAGTCGCGCGTTATCTCGTGCACGGAGTCGATGTTTGGCTCAACGTGCCGCGACGCCCGATGGAAGCCAGCGGCACCAGCGGTATGAAGGCCGCGATGAACGGCGTACTCAACGCGTCGATACTTGACGGCTGGTGGATCGAGGGCTACACGAGCGAAAATGGTTTTGCCATCGGCAATGCAGATGACGATATTACCGAAACTGAAATGGACGCCGCCGACAGTCTCGCACTTTACGAGACACTTGAGGACGAGATCATCCCGGATTTTTACTCGCTTGGCGAAGACGGTTTGCCGACAAAGTGGATCGCTCGAATGCGCGATGCGATCGCGACACTCACGCCGCAATTCTCCAGCGACAGAATGGTGAACGATTATTTAACGCAAATTTACGATGCAAAATCTTGAGTTCACAACCGGCCGGATCCGCCCGATCGAGTGTGTAAAAGAAGCTTGGGATCTGATAAAGGACGAGTATTGGGTGCTGTTTGCGGTCTCGCTCGTCGGTGCGATCATCGGCGGCATGACGATGTATGTGCTGCTCGGCGCGATGATCTGCGGCATCTTTCGCTGTTATCTTACAAAGATCGACGGCGGCAAAGTGAATTTCGAAGACCTCTGGCGCGGCATGGAATATTTCCGTCAGAGCTTGCTCGTCACGATACTTTTTGTCGTGCCGATCGTCATTTATTTTGTCGCTATTTTTGTGACAATGTATCTGCCGATCCTCATGAAAGCCGTCGCCGGTTCGCGTGTCAGCGACGAGGAATTGCTCATCACGGTTGTGATCGTGCTCGTCGTTGATGTGATAATCGCCGTCGTCATGGTCACGCTGCACTCGCTGATGATGTTCAGCTTTCCGCTGATCGTCGATCGCGGACTTCCGGGTTGGGATGCGATCAAGCTGAGCGCTCGCGCCGTTATGAAAAACCTCGGCGGCGTCGGTGGACTGATAGTCGTCAATTTCGGTTTAATTATTTTGGGCTATATCGCTTTGTGTGTCGGACTCTATTTTATTATTCCGGTTATCACGGCTGGCAATCTCGTGGCCTATCGCAAAGTTTTCCCCGCGATCGCTCATCCGCCGGCACACACGCCGCCTCCGCCGAACGCATATCCCTATCTCACTGCAAATTCATGATCGAGCCGCTGCAAATCATCGAGGAATCTGACAGCGAAGTTTCGATTCGCTGGTCCGACGACAGCGAGTCTCGCTACAACGCCGCACAGCTTCGCCGCGCCTGCCCGTGCGCGGGCTGCGTCAACGAATGGACGGGCGAAAAGATGCTCAAACCATCGCAGATCTCCGACGACCTAACCTTCTCATCCATCTCGATCGTCGGCCGCTACGCACTCAATTTTCACTTCTCCGACGGCCACGACACAGGGATTTTCAGCTTCAAGTATTTGAAAGATTTAGCATAGTTGCACAAGCCCGCGCGTAAGCAAGGGCGGCACACTCAACATCTCGCTTCGGTAGTGTTCTAAACTTGCGGTGTCCGATGACTTCCCTTTGTGCTCTTTGTGTCCTCGCTCGGTGCACTCTGTGATTACTTCCTTGTTTTAATCACAGAGTTCACGAAGGCAGGACACAAAGGGCACGAAGGCTGAACACCACAGGATTAGGACACTACCCTCGCTTCCGCACTCGCTTACGCGCGGGGTTGT
>Ga0187894_10003201_pt1 | contig 18630 bp, 15 predicted proteins | sample GBC1701081metaG_FD_136650 | JGI IMG/M metagenome (GOLD analysis project Ga0187894, IMG submission 136650) | White microbial mat communities from a lava cave in the Kipuka Kanohina Cave System on the Island of Hawaii, USA - GBC170108-1 metaG ...
AGACGATCTGCTCTTCGGAAAATCTTGACCGCTTCATCGATCCACTCCTTTCGTCGAGGACCGTCGAAGCCGGTAGTCTACTCCAGTTTTCAACTGCCGTCGTTTTCCGGGGAGACGTCAGTCGTGGGCCGATTGTCGACCTTCTTGAATATCAAGTAGGTCTTGCCGGAGGTGCTTTCATCAAGTTGTCGTTAGCCTCTCGAGACATTTGTCATGCTAGCATACGGGAATTCGAAACTCCTATATGTAGGGACACGATGCTGTGCTGTACTGCCCTAGAAAATCCTAGAAAATGCTCTTGCTGACTTCATTCGAACGGGCGCTTTCATTTCCAGCTGTGTCATAGGAAGTGATGACGAAAAAGTACGTCGTTCCCGACTGAAGACCTCCCGCTATGTAAGTTGTGACATTCCCTTGGACTGTTGTGATCGGTGCCCCGTATCCACCAGAAGTCGTTGCACGATAGATTTTGTACCCAGCCAAGTCGCTTTCCGTGCCGCGATTCCATGTCAACGTGGCGGATGACGTTGCAGGGGCGTTGACTGTGAGCGTGATGGCGACCGTTTTCGATGAGGCGCCCGGTGCGCTGACCGTAAGAATGGCATTATATGTCGCAACGCTGAGTCCTGCCGTATTCACACTTGTCGTTAATGTGCTGCTGCCGCTTCCTGATGCAGGGCTCACTGCCAGCCACGAGGCATCATCACCTACCGTCCAGTTCAATGTTCCGCCTGAGTTTGTCAGAGAAATATTCTGATTTGTCGGGTTTGCGGCTCCCTGTGTCGCCGCATAGCTGAGAATTGATGGGCTCAAGTTGATGGTTGGCGTTGATATGACAGTGAACGTCACTGGAACGGTGACCGAGGTTGCACCGGCAGCATGGAGTGTGACCATACCATTATGGGTACCGGCTGCAAGGGAGCCGGTGGTCACACTGATTGTGACCACGCCATTCCCAGTACCAGAGGTAGGGGAATGCGACACCCAAGTCGCGTTATTGCTGACGGACCAGCTGAGGGTGCCACCCCCGGTGTTGCTGATGGTCAAGGACTTGGGCGCCGGATTGCTGCCTCCCTGTTGGGCCGTAAAGGAAAGACTCGTTGGGCTCACTCCAATGGCGGGTGGGACCGGCGCTGCGATGATCGTCAACGTTACGGAGACCGTGACGGACGGAGCTCCGGTCGCACTGAGGGTAATGGTCCCGCTATGGCTGCCAGCGGTCAGTGTGCCGGTCGCTACATTGACAGTCACCACGCCTGCGCCAGTGCCCGAGGCCGGACTGAGGGACAACCACGTCGCACTGTCGCCGGCGCTCCAGGTCAAGGTCCCGCCCCCGGTGTTGCTGATGCTCAAGGTCTGGCCAGCGGGGTTACCGCCTCCCTGCTGAGCCGTAAAGGAGAGACTCGTTGGGCTAGCTCCGATCGCAGGGTTAACTGAAAGTACTGGGACCGAGGGCGGCGAGATCAATTGTTCTAACCCCGGCATCTCCGCGGCTAGTCTTCGCATCGAACGCCCACCACCACCTCCGTTTCCTGGAGAAGACGAGTTGCCAGAGCCTGGAGCGGCTAGCGGGATGGTTTCGGTTGGTGCTGTGTCGGTTGTACTGGATCCCTTGGCTAGCGATGACGACGGTGTGACGCTCATAGTCGCAAGAGGCGCGGCTGCCCCCATGTGCCTACTGAACGATGACAGCTCCGTGGGTTGAGAAGTCGTGCTGTCGGTTTGTAGCGACGGTTGAGGTGTTGGCGAGGAGCTGACAGGTAAGGAACTGGATGGAGAAGGTTCGACAGACGCGACGGGAGTGTTCTGTGGCTTTCGAATCAGTCGGTGCGGCTTAGGGTTCTCAACGCGCCGCCCTTGAGTGCCTGGTGCGCCGATTTCCGGACTGACAGGCTTTGTCAACTGCTGAGCAAAGACGGAGGGAGTAGGCTGAAGCAGCGACATGTAGACTGTCATGACGCCTACTGCGATCACACTAGTTATAACGAGATGCCCGCGTATTGCTTGGTGCATGGTCTTCTCCGTATCACTCAACCGTCCACCGCGCGAATCAATTGAGAGCATTCGTCGCCAAGGAGAAGCGGCAGCCGATTAAGGGAAGCCCTGGCTTGGACATAGATTACCAGTGGCCTGTGTAGTGAGGTGAGCAAGAGCAATGCCCTGGTCAGTGCACGCGATCGAGATCGACTCTAAATTCGAATTATCCCGTCAAAGCAATAGCTTGAAGTGCACGATCTGTCACAACTTCCGGCATGCGCGAGGCGCGATGAGTGTATGTGAGGAATGCGTTCTCACAAAGAATTGAACATATGATGTTAACGATTCAGTATTTCGTATAAGCGATTGAATTAGCATAATTTTATAAATTCGTTTGTTCGCATGGCTAATGGTCGAAAACTAGGCAAGAGTAATTGGTTTTCAGGTAGTCGAACAAATGCGTTCTTATCCCAGTAGCCTGATAAGTTGAGAAGGAAGCGGTGAGCATTAACTCACGATAAAACGGATATGCTCTGGGAGCCAGTCGAGAGTGTTTGTCGGTAGATCTTGTGCCGGTAGGTGCTATCCAGGCTTTCTTGTATATCTGTTATTCTTGGCGCATCCTAAGGGCCTGGTTGAGGAGAAAAGTATTGTCGATGAGCTTGAAATGAAACTGAGAAAGATAAATTGAACATGTTCTGCCGACATAGGAAGATTCCTTGCATTGAATTCACACGACTTCGTTGACGGTATTGCGACGTTCTGCCATTCTGATCGAAACCGACGGAGGGGGTCATGTCTCACGCGAAAGAGCGAAAGATTGCAGTCGTTGGACTCGGCTATGTGGGTCTTCCTATTGCGGTCGCATTTGGGAAGCGCCAGCGAGTGATAGGTTTTGATATCAACAAGTCAAAAATCGGGGAGTTACAGAAGGGCTTTGACCGTACCGGCGAAGTAACTGATGCAGATCTCAAAGTAACTGACGTTCAATACACATTTCAGCCCAGCGATCTCAAGGCGGCGGATTTCATCATCGTGGCCGTACCTACGCCGATTAATGAAGCCCTTCAGCCTGATTTGACGGCTCTTCGCACATCATCCGAACTCATAGGCGCCAATCTCTCACCCGGATCGATTGTGGTCTTCGAGTCGACGGTCTACCCTGGAGCCACTGAAGAAGTGTGCCAGCCTATCCTCGAAAAGGCCTCTGGGATGAAGTGCGGAGTGGATTTTAAGCTCGGGTATTCTCCTGAGCGCATCAATCCAGGGGACAAGGAGCATACTATTGAGAAGATCGTCAAAGTCGTTTCGGCTCAGGATGCGGATTCGCTTGAAGTCGTTGCGAATACCTATGCGTTTGTCGTAAAGGCTGGGATTCATCGGGCTTCCAGCATCAAAGTTGCGGAAGCAGCCAAGGTGATCGAGAACACACAGCGGGATTTGAATATTGCGCTGATGAATGAGCTGGCGCTCATATTTCATCGTCTCGGGATCGATACCAAGTCAGTCCTGGAAGCCGCGGGAACGAAGTGGAACTTTCTCAAGTTTTCCCCTGGATTGGTCGGAGGGCATTGTATCGGAGTCGATCCCTACTACCTGACGAGCAAAGCCGAATCAGTGGGCTATCATCCCCAAGTGATTCTCGCCGGCAGGCGTATCAACAATGGAATGGGAAAGTTTGTTGCCGAGCAGACCATGAAGCAGTTGAGTGAGTTGGCTCGGCCGGTTAAGGATCTCAAGGTGGCTGTGTTGGGGCTCACATTTAAAGAGAACGTGCCGGATTTGCGAAATAGCAGGGTACCGGACATTATTCACGAATTGCGAGAGTATGGCGTCCAAGTCCTGGTGCATGATCCGATCGCGCAATCGGAAGAGGCATTCGAAGAATACGGTATACATCTGAGCAAGTGGGAGGATCTCAGAGATATCGACGGAATTATTGTGGCAGTAGCGCATCGTGGATATGCGGATATGGGATTGCAGAAGCTCCTCAAGCCTCTCCGCAGTCAGCGGGAGGGTGTAGTTATCGATGTGAAATGTCTGCTTGATCAGACGAAACTGCCGAAGACGCTCAAATACTGGCGTTTGTAGGGCAGAGACCGACGGTTTTCTTCATCCGACGCCAGAGACATTTCCTCGTAGTCTGATATGAAAGAGTAGCGGGAAGCTGGCCTGTTCACACTGGGGAGCCCATGTAGTCCCTAGCAGACAGGGCCCCTATCTTTCAGCATCTGCTAAGTTTTTGATTCTGATTGCCCCACCTCATATTGGCTGCTATAGATTGCCTGTGGCATGAAAATTCCAAGTAGTTTCCCTGGCTCCTTATCTCTGGCGTTGGGGCTCTTGTGTGACCTATGAACAGCCTGGGCAATAACATCGTGAGACACACTGTAGTGGGGATGTGGTGTGCCATTGGGGCAATGGCCTTTCTTGCCGGCTGTGCCTATTTCAATTCACATGACATCAAGCGGGGTGACCAACAGCTCGCAGCGGGTAATTGGGAGGAAGCGAGTTTCGCCTATAAGCAAGCACTGAAAGATGATCCCTTCAATCCCACATTGCAGAGCAAATACGCCATGGCTCGGGAACGAGCTGCGGCTGCGTATGAAGAGCGAGGACGAGCGTATCTCAAAGAACATCAGCCCGATCTCGCGACGGAACAGTTTAAGCGCGCACTCACCATCGAACCGTCCAATGCCGAGCATCAATCAGGGTTGCTTGAAGCGATTCGGTTGAAAGATGCGCGTGGTCAGAATCGAGAAGCTGATCGCCTCGCCCAGCTTGGTCGGGCTGACGAGGCCCTGGAGGCCTATGCCAGAGCGGCTGAACTCGATCCCTCGTTCAAGGAACCCCTCGATGGTATCTCTAAACTCACCGAGGAACAGCAGGCGCTGAACCGTGACGATCGGCGGAAACAACCGGTGACACTTCGGTTTCGCAATGCCGGGCTCAAAGAAGTCTTGGAAGGGATAGGAAAGGCCGGAGGGATCAACCTCATTTTCGACAAGGATGTCAGGAATGATCCTGTGACCATCGGCATTCAGGACACGCCGTTCGAAGAAGCCTTCAATCTTATTCTCAACAGCAATAGCCTCTTCGCCCAATCTGTATCGCCGGGCGTCATGATTGTCAGCCCCAATACCAAGCAGAAGCAGGAACAGTATCAAGATCTGATGATCCGGACGTTCTACTTGTCCAACGCGAAAGCGAAGGACATGGTGATATTGCTGAAGAGCATGCTCGACTCTAAACGGATGCATGCCAACGAACAATTGAACACTATTGTCATCCGGGACCAACCGGAAAAACTGGAGATGGCTGAAAAGATCATCTTGGCCAACGACCGCCTGGACTCCGAAGTTCTTTTTGATGTTGAGGTTCTAGAGGTCGATCGCACAGTCGATCAGACCTATGGTCTGACCTATCCCAAACAAATCGCAGCTGCCATGGTACCTCCGGGGACTACGGGACTGATCGCCGGAACACTCGCACAGCAGTTCACGCTCAACCAACTCACCAGCCTTGGAGGGGACAGCTATCTCTTTAAGCTTCCGACCAACGTCCAGTTGGATTTCTTTAAACAAATCACCGACGCCAAGACCCTTGCCGCTCCGAAAGTTCGCGTAGTCAACAATAAGAAAGCGGAAATTAATATCGGGGATAAGCAGCCGATCCTGCTTTCCACAACGAATGTCTTGCCAGGTCAAGCGGCAACAGGAGCAGTTCCGACGACCTCGACGGTCACCTCGATAGAATTCCGTGACACCGGAGTCAAATTGACCGTTGAGCCTTCCATCCATCTGGGAAATGAACTTTCCCTGAAGATGAAAATTGAAGTTGTTCGTCTCGGCGACCAAGTTCTGCTTCAAGCCAGTCCTCCCATTACTCAGTTTAAGTTCGGCAATCGATCGGCGGAAACCATGCTCAACATTAGAGATGGCGAAACCATCGTGTTGGGAGGGCTGCTCCAAGAGGAGGATCGCAAGACCCGCACTACCATCCCTTGGATCGGCGATCTTCCCTTCATCGGCAATCTCGTGAGTTCTTTTAAGACCCAGCGTGTCACCACCGAGGTAATCTTGACGATCACGCCGCATATCATACAGGGGGTCACTCCTCCCGGCCTCAATACGCAGGTGTTCTGGTCCGGGACGGATTCAAGCTATGCCACGAGCCCGCTGTTTGCTCCAAAGGGGAAGAAGATTTCCATGATAGGCGGGGTTTCGGGTGCGGGGTTTTTATCGTCGAAAGGGTCGGCAAAAGGGGGAATGGCAGGGAAGGCGGCCACAGCATCACTCACCCCAATGACTTCGGTAGGGTCGATTGCCTCGATTAAGCCGAGCGAGTCGGTGATCCAAACTGGAAAGGAATTTAAGCTTGCCATCAATGACGAACGGCTTCGTCCAACGGCGGACAGCGTGTTTCAGCTTCAATACGACCCCCAAGTTTTGGAATTCAGAAAGCTCCTGAACGGCGAAGTCATACAGGCCGGCGGTACAGACAGGCAGGCCTCTAGAAGCCCAGAGACGCAAATGGGGATGGTTGCCTTCAAAGTCGCGCCATCAGTGAGGCAGACAGGAGGGAGGACCGTTACGGTCACCTTCTACGCCAAGGCGCCGGGTGTGTCCCCTGTGCGTGTGGCGTTGGTGGATTCTGCCGCGGAATCATCCACGGCACCGCTCCAAGAAGGAAAAGGTATCGTGAGGGTGCGGTGAAAGAGTCAGGCATGACCCTCTTGGAGCTTCTGGTTACGCTGACGATTGTGATGGTGCTTGCCTCTGTTGCTATGCCGCTCAGTCGCATGTCGGCGAAACGGACTCACGAAATAGAGCTGCGGCAGCATTTGAGAATCATGCGGGCTGCCATTGACACCTTTAAGCTGGAGTGGAATCGTGATGGCGACCTCTTATTGGGGCCGGCTTGTGTCAAGAACAAGCTCACGTGCAAAGACGTGACAAGTGTGTACGGATATCCGAAGTCGCTGGATAAGCTGTTGGGGATCAAGCTCACCAGTGAAGAGGCGACAGTCAAGGGCACAACGACGAGACGTTATCTAAGGAGTCTTCCCCTTGATCCTTTAACCGGCAAAGCTGATTGGGTATTCCGATGTTATAAAGATGCGTCGACTGCATCAAGCTGGTGCGGGGACGACGTGTACGACGTGATGACTAAGAGTGAGGATGTGGCACTGGATGGCACAAAGTATCGAGATTGGTAAGTGTGGAGTACGGGGCGCAAATGGTTTTACCCTGCTTGAGCTGATGATCGTCGTATCGATCATCGGCATCCTTGCCACCCTGGCGGTGCCCTCGTACCAATCGTCGATTGTGAAGGCCAAAGAGGCTGCCCTGCGTCAGGATCTCTCGACACTTCGTGATGTGCTGGATCAGCACAAGGCAGACCAAGGAAAGTATCCTCCATCTCTGTTGGCATTGGTGAGTGCCGGGTATCTGCGAGGGATACCCAAAGATCCCTTCACCGGTGCGACGACTACATGGCAAGAAATTTCTGATCCTGTTGAGGGAGGCGTGGTCGACATCTTTTCAGGGGCCGAGTTCGTAGGGATGAACGGTACCCCATATAACCGTTGGTAGGATGTCCATGCACCACCGCCATCACACGTTGGTTCAGACTTCGGTTAAAGGAACACGCGCCTGTGATCCGATGATGCGGGTCGGTGTCCTCTGTGCGGTCGGCTTCGCCGCAGCCTTGTTTGCGGGATGTGGAGAACTCGAGCCGATGCGTGAACCGGAAGTGGTCGATCTTGAGCTGACCACAGAGACATTAAGAGCGTCGATGCGCGATGCGCAACGGCTAGTCGCTGAGTTGAGAGCTGACCTCGAGGCGCGGCGCAGGGAACTGGCAGAAACTCAGGTCGCGCGGGCGCAGCTTGAAGGACGGGTTAGAGAATCGGAACGGCGAGTCGTCGAAGCCCGGCAGGTGATCGAGCTGCAACGGGAAGAACTGGTTGCGGCTAGGATAGAGAGGGTGCGTGCGTCACGAAGCAGTCTTCAATTACAGAGCCGGATGAGGCAGCTCCAGAAGCAGCTCTCAAGAATGGAAAAAGCGACCCCTGCTCCCAATGGGCAGGAGGCGGTCCCACTGCCATCCAGCGATGCGATACGGAAGGACCAAAAGGCCATGCAGGTTCCCGCACAACAAAATCAGTCTTCAGAATTTCCGGAGACGCCTCGGATGGCGCCGACCTTGGGCGCTGTGATGCCGGTGCGGGCAAGTCGTGAGCTTTCGTCAGGGGTTGAGCAACCGATGGCTTCAACCAAGCAGGTTTCTGTGAAACCTGGTGATACGCTCTGGAGCATTGCGCAGAGGTATCGCGTCCAACTAGAACAGCTGCGGACCCTCAATCAATTGATCGACAACAGGATTGAGATTGGTCAGGCCCTATGGTTACCGGATAATCGGCCCATGTCTGGGGTGAGTGCCGATAAGGGCACATCGACGCGGTAAGCCGACCTCCTGTTAACGGCCTGACATTCGTGCACATCGTATCATGCCAGTATTTGCATACAGAGTGGCCCGCCCTGATGGCTCAACCCTCGATGGACAGATTGAGGGGGAGGAAGAACACCTCGTCCGGGCCAAACTAGAAGGCCAAGGCTTCCTCGTCTTTCGGTTGCAGCGGCGGGGTGCGGCCACAACCGGTTTGGGTCTGGGGTGGCACGCGCTTGGAAAGCTGCCGCTCCAGGAATTCTTAGTATTCAATCAAGAGCTGCTCGCCCTCGTAAAAGCCGGTCTTCCCGTATTGCGGGTGTGGGATCTTTTGATCGAGCGGGCCAACCATTCAGGGTTTCAGCAGGCCTTGCGGACGGTTCGGCAGGATATTCGTGGCGGGGCGTCGGCTTCGGAAGCGCTGGCAAAACACCCGATCCACTTTTCAGAATTGTATATAGCCACGGTCAGAGCCGGAGAACAATCGGGGAACCTGGCGGAGGTGCTGCAGCGGTTCATTGCCTACCTAAAACTGATGATCGGGCTGCGCCAGAAGGTCTCGAAAGCGCTCGCGTATCCGGGTTTTCTCGTGCTTGTCGGGGTCGCCGTGATCGGGTTTCTGTTGAGTTATGTCGTGCCGACGTTCGTATCGGTCTATGCAGAGACGTCGAAATCCTTACCGGCTGCCACGCAATTGTTGCTTGACCTGGTGACCGGAGGACAAGCGTACGTTGTGCCTGGACTTGTGGGGCTTGCCGCTCTTGGGCTCGCAGGTCGTGCGTACTATACGACACCGGCTGGGCGATTTGCCGTGGATCGGCTGTTACTGAGCCTGCCCGTCATGGGACCGATTTTCGTGAAGCATTATACGGTTCAGCTCACGCGCACACTTGCGACGATCCTTGCCGGGGGCACCCCGCTTGTCGATGCGTTGTCTATTGCACGGGGCGCCATCGCCAATCGGTATGTATCGGTTGGAGTCGCAAGTGCGGTCGCAGAAATTCGCGAAGGGACGACTCTGGCTGCCGCACTGGATCGTCCCAAAATATTTCCGAAATTGGCGGTGGAAATGCTGTCGGTAGGAGAGGAAACCGGATCGTTGCCCGCGATGTTGCATGACGTGGCTGAATTCTATGAAGGAGACCTGGATCTCCGGCTCACGCAATTGACGACGTGGATAGAACCGGTGATGCTCCTGATCATGGGGGTCTTGGTGGGTGCGATCGTCATCGTCATGTATCTGCCGGTGTTTCAAATGGCGGGAGCGGTGTAGCGCAAACAGCCGTATTCACGCGGTGCGGCTTGGCCTCATATGCTGAAGGATGAATAGGAAACTATGACACGGACTGTGACGCGGCCAACGCTGGCGGAGGTGCTTCTACGGCAGGGGATTTTGCCGAAACCAACTCTCGACCAAGTCCTCAGTCGCTTGGGTGGTGTGACGGCAGCCTTCGGCCAGACCTTGGTGAGCGAGGGGGTACTTTCTGAGGATCAGCTAGCCCGTGCGCTGGCAGCCCAGTTTGACTTGCCGTGCAATCTTCTGACGGATTTCAGGGTCGACCAAGAGTTCTATTCCTCCATGTCGGTGAAACTCATGCAGCGGCATCCGTTTGTACCGATTGCAGAGCACCAGGGTCGGCTGACCATTGCCATTCCGGATCCGCAGAATCTCCTGGCACTGGATGAGTTGGAGCTACTTTTGGGGCGGCCTTTGGACTTGGTGGTGAGTTCGAGAAGCGCGATTCTGGCGGCATTGGAACACAGTGAAGGTTCCAGTCAAGCCCTTCGTGAGCTAGAGGCGGAGTATCGATCCGTACTCGTGAAGGAGGACGAGCGGGGAGAGGAAGTCCTCACCATCGATCACGTGGGAGAGGATCAAAGTCCTGCCGTCAAATTGTTGGATTCGATTCTCCTGAGCGCGTTGCAGCGCCGCGCCAGCGATATCCACATTGAGGCCGCCGATCGCGCCACCAAGGTGAAATTACGGGTTGATGGGATTCTTGTCCCGGCGATGGAGCCACTCGATATTCGTCTCCATGCGCCGTTGGTCTCGCGGTTGAAAGTCATGTCGGATCTGGACATCGCTGAACGGCGAGTACCGCAAGATGGAAGCTTTCGGATGCGGCTGGAGCGAAAGACCGTCGATTTCCGTGTCTCAATTCTCCCGAGTGTGTTCGGTGAATCGGTCGTCGTTCGTATTCTCGACCGCGAGGCGATTACCACGGGCGTTTCGGCATTGCGGTTGGAACGACTCGGATTCAATGTGGAAGACCTGAAGCGTTTTCGGCGCGCGATTACGCGACCCTATGGCATGGTGCTGGTGACCGGTCCAACCGGAAGTGGAAAGACGACGACGCTGTACGCGGCGATTACGGAGATGAATATTAAGGAAGATAAGTTGATCACGATTGAAGATCCGGTCGAGTATCAGCTGTCGGGGGTTGTACAAATTCCTGTGAATGAGAAGAAGGGACTGACCTTCGCCCGAGGGCTTCGATCGATCCTACGTCATGACCCTGACAAGATCATGGTCGGCGAGATCCGCGATGCAGAGACCGCGCAAATTGCGATCCAATCGTCGCTTACTGGACATTTGGTCTTGACGACTGTGCATGCGAACAACGTATTCGATGTCATCGGACGATTTGCCTCAATGGGAATCGATGCCTACAACTTTTTGGCTGCGCTCAATTGTGTGTTGGCGCAGCGGCTTGTTCGAATGGTGTGTCTCGCATGTCGAGTCGCGGTCAAACTCGACAGCGCGCTGGCGGAAGAATCCGGACTCGATTTCGAGGAATATAAGGATGTGCCGTTTTATGAAGGCAAAGGATGTCAGGCGTGCCATGGGACTGGGTATCGTGGACGAAAATGTATCACGGAATTTTTGGATCTGAATGATGAAATCAAGGAAATGATTCTTGCCGAGCGTCCCTTGTCCGAGATCCGCTATCGCGCAGTGACCAGCGGCATGATCACATTGCGGCAGTCCGCACTCAGAAAGGTACTGGAAGGTTCCACCACCTTGCGCGAGATCAATCGAGTGACGTTTAGCGAGGAAGGGTAAGCAATGTGGGGCTTTGTGTCGAGTCGTCCGCGGCACTGCTTGAAAATCGGAGTGCAGGCCCTCGCTTGGGGAGAGGCCATCCGCACCTGGCGGGGGCGTTATCGCTTCCGTTGTGCACTCTCGCCGACTCCCCCCGGAGCTATCAAGCTGTCCCCAATGGAACTGAATCTTACAGACTTACCAGCGATGGAAGGTCGCCTTCGATCGCTGGCGGGACCAAGTCGAGATACCCAGTCCCCAGGGCGTGCCTGGCTGTCCGACGTTCCGTGTCCGATTGTGTTGTTGTTGCCGGATCTGTCCGTACATGCGACTGTGTTGCAGTTGGAGCGCCTCCCGGCGCGGACGGAAGAGCAAGAGGCGCTGATTCGCTGGCGTCTGGGGCAGGAGCATCTGTTGCCACTAGCCGGGGCTAAGATTGCCTGGCAGGGGTTTCCCTCACATGGAGCAGGGGGTGAGCGTTCTCATGTGATGCTTGTCGTGGCGATTCAAGAAGCCATCTTGAAGCAATACGAGTCTCTTTGTGAATCGGTCGGGTTGCTTCCACAGGAAGTCAGTACGACCAGCTTTCGTCTGTTTAACCTCTGGCTGAAAGCGGCAGGTGGCCGGAAACGGTTGGATCGTGATTTGCTTTGGGTCAGTGTATCGGACGGCGGGTTAACCTGCTTCGTCATGCAGGAAGGCCGAGTGGTTTTTTTTCGGACCAAACTGTTGAGCGTCGAAGGACTGCAAGGTGAAGAAACCCTCGGTGGAGAACTGGTCGACAACATTGTTGAGGAGTGCGCGGTGTCTCTGCGTGCATGCCGTGAGCATCATCCCGGCCTGAATGTGACTGAGCTTGTTCTCGCGGGTGATAGCCCATTCCCGATGCTTGAACAAGTGTTGAGCCGGGAACTCGGCCTGTCGGTGGAGCGACTGGATTGGGAAGCTGTCGAACGGGTGGGATGGACTCATGACGGGGGGAGTACGTCATGGGGGACGCTTCCTGTTGTGGCTGGGGTGATGTAGATGATGCCGCCTGGATGGACATTCCTTCGTGCGCTCAGCGACAGCACGCGCAGTGTATTAGTGACATCAGGAGGGGGGCAGTTTTTTCACATCGAACTGGGCAGCCGATACCGGTGGTATGTCGCGCCTGCCCGTCTGGTGCTGGTTGCACTCAGCGGGATCGTCGGGGTCCTTATCCTCTGGAGTATGGCCCAGACCGTCATGACGATGCGCGACCAGCAGGATATGCAAGCACGCCTTGATCATGTTCGCATGCAAGATCATCAACTCCTTGCCGCAGCCCAAAACGAAAGCACTGATCTTTCCGGACCTTCATCACAGCAGTTATCGGTTGAAGTCAGTTTAGCGAATCAGTTGCTTACAAAGCGGCATTTTTCCTGGACACAGTTTCTGTCCGCTCTTGAAGCGGCAATTCCCCAGCATGTGTCGATTAAGAGTATACGCCTGGATACAGGAAGCGCGGTCGTACACATGACAGGGTTAGCGGTGACGGTCGAAGATGTGACGGCATTGACAGTCACATTGCAAGACCACGCTGTATTCCGCGATCCTGTGCTGGGCCAGCATCGGGTGGGGCCAAATGGCTTGGTGGAGTTTGACTTGACGTTACGCTATCGGCAACCTGGTGTGTAGAGCGGCACGATGAATTTCATATTCCAGCAATTGCGAAAACCTCATGGGATCTTGATCCCATGGCTGGCCTTGGTGGTGCTGCTGGCCGGAGTCTTATGGGTAGTCCGCACCGTTGGGATTGATGGGGCCGAGCAGAGCTTGGTGAAATTGGAGTTGGAGTTGAATCAAGCCCGTCATGAATTCATGCATCATAAGGCCGCCCAGAAGGCCCAGAAGGATCTCGCACAGGTTTGGTCGGTCTTGCCGGTTGAAAGGGACTTTGCTCCCTTGGCGCTGGGCATTACGGAGGAGGCGAAACGCAATCGTGTGATCCTCCCCGCGCTTTCCTACAAGACTGAGCTCACGCCGGTGGCCAACACAAGTAAGGGGGTGCTTCAGGGTACGATGACCGGTCGTTACGAAGATCTTCGACGGTTTCTCTATGGCGTGGAGACGGCCGAGGAACTGGTATACATCGAAGACTTGGAACTTGTTCCCTCAGACGCTCATCAGGACCAGACAGTGACGTTCAACATTAAGATCGCCACGTACCTTCGAGGTGAGCCAAGTAAGGCTACGGTTCAGTAGCACCGAAATATGATGACGACGAATCAAAAGAAGATAGCGGTGTTGGCCGCGCTTGGCCTGCTCTGGGGTGGGATTTTTGCCTGGGAATGGCTGACCGTGGAAGAGCCCGTGCGTGTGCCGCTGACGAATGTGAGTGGCCCTGCTTCCGGGCATCGGGGAACGCGTGCAACAGTCGATGGGTTACACGTGCAGCTCGATCTCCTCGCAGCCGCACGGACTCAACGGGAGATGACCTTCACGCCGCCCCGCAATATCTTTGCACCGCCTCAGCCTGATAACTCGCGGGTAACCGGCATAAACCAGTCAGAGTTCGATCCTGGGACCGGGCAGCCGCTGCTTCAACAGGACGTTACAGCCGGATTGGCCCAATTCCACTATCTCGGCTTTGTGCGCATGGAGGATGGGTGGAAGAAGAAGGGCCAAATGGCTGTGCTCACGAAGAATGACGATCTCCATGTCGTCAGAACTGGAGAAACAGTGGAGGGTCACGTCGTGGTGAAGGCGATCACACAAGAGAGTGTGACGTTGCAAGACCGCCAGTCACGAGCAGAATTTACGGTATTGCTTTCCGAAGAAGCTCCCTTACTGCCATAACATCTCTATGTTCATCAGCCACCGGCAACGCGTCATCGATGACCGAGGGGTGACCTACCTCATGCTCATGTTCGTGATCGTCCTTATCGGGATCGCCACGACCGCTGCCGCAAAACAATGGAAAGCTGTCGTGCAGCGGGAGCTTGAGGCAGATCTTTTGGCCAAAGGGGTTGAGATTCAGAATGCCCTGGCATTGTATTCCGCGACGGTCAAGGTCGGTCGCGTCATGCCTGGAGAGGTCTACCCACAAACATTGGCTGATCTTACGCGATTGCCCAAACCTTTCTTGCGCAAGGTCTATCTTGATCCAATGGGGCATGGAGAATGGGAATATCTCAGAGCGCCGACGGGCGGCATCATGGGGGTCCGAAGCAAGAGCCGGGCAAAGCCATTTCTACAGAAAAACTTTCCCCTCGCAGTCCGCCATTTCGAGGGACGCCGCACCTATTATGATTGGGTGTTCCAACACCCGAATCCCTCATCGGCTCCGATCGTGCCGCAAGGGACTTTGCCTGGTGCTGCAGTGCCATCGATTGCAGGATCGTCGATCGCTCCTGGCGAAAGCGCTCTGATTGCCCAGCCGGCTCAGGGGGGGGCGTTGCCCGGTGCTGCGGCGCCATCGATTCCGGGATCGTCGATCGTTCCTGGCGAAAGCGCTCCACTTGCCCAGCCGGCTCAGGAGCAACCAACTCCGAATCCGTAACTTGTTCCAGGTTGTCCGCTGCTGTGACGCGATTCCGGCCAGCGGTCTCGCGCTTCCCTCCCTGACTTCCCCCATAAGTATGGGCGAGCGATAGTGGGGGGACGACGAACCCATCGTGAATGATGCCAGTCGCCTGCCGGCCCGGCTATCCTACAATTGGCTGCCTTGACCGCATTGAAACTCTCACTGTATCCTGTGCCAACATCATGATGAGGAAAGAATTGCATGCTGTCTGACCCAGAGCACCAGGTGGAAGCGTCGGTCGCACCCGTCCAATCGGCTGGTATGGAAACGGTTGCGCCCATCCCGATTCCAGAGTATGTCAACGAGTTGGTCACGCGAGCCAAGCATGCCGCGGGCCGACTGGCTACGCTGTCGGCTGTAGTGAAGGACAGGGCCCTTCTTGCGATGGCAGAGGCACTGGAAGAGCAGAAGGATGCCTTGCTGGCCGCGAACGAACTGGATCTGGCGGCCTTCGGCACTGTGCCGGAGAAGAAGGCGATGGCAGATCGATTGCGCCTCACGGACAAGAGAATCGTCGAAATGGCAGCAGGCCTGCGGGAAGTGGCTGCGCTCCCTGACCCACTCGGTGACATGCCGAAGATGTGGACCAGACCGAACGGGATGCAGGTGGGGCGTGTGCGGGTTCCGATCGGCGTCATTGGTATTATTTATGAATCCCGTCCGAACGTCACGGCGGATTCCGCCGCACTCTGTTTGAAATCCGGGAACGCCTGCGTACTGCGGGGAGGGAGCGAGGCGATCCATTCGAATACAGCGATTGCGACAGTCCTCTCGGAGGCGGCAGAGAAAGCCGGTGTCCCGCCCGGGACGATCAGTTTTGTCGCGCGGCCCGACCGTGAACTGGTTCCTCTTCTGCTAAAGCAAGATCGCTACATCGACCTGATTGTCCCGCGCGGCGGCGAATCGCTCATGCGCGTCATCACCGAGCATGCCACCATCCCCGTCATCAGGCACGACGCCGGCATCTGTCACATCTATGTCGATGCCGATGCCGACCCAGCTATGGCGGAGCGGATCTGCTTCAACGCGAAGGTGCAGCGGCCCTCGACCTGCAACGCAATGGAGACCCTCTTAGTGCATCAGGCCATTGCGCGTAATTGGCTTGCTCCTTTTATTGAGAAGTTGACGGCGGCCAACGTTGAGGTTCGCGGCTGCCAGAAAACTTGTCAGCTGTCATCGTCGGCCAAACCCGCGGGCGACGACGACTTTGGAAAAGAATTCCTCGATCTCACCATAGCCGTGAAAGTGGTCAAGCACATCGATGAGGCGATGGAGCACATTGCCAAGTATGGATCACGCCATACGGAAGCCATCGTGACATCCGATTATCCCAAAGCCATGCGGTTTCTGCGTGAGGTTGATGCCGGCGCGGTGCTGGTGAATGCCTCGACCAGGTTGAACGATGGCTATCAATTCGGGCTGGGAGCAGAAATCGGGATCAGCACGTCCCGCATCCATGCCCGAGGCCCGATGGGACTGGAAGAATTGACCTGTTTCAAGTTTATCGTGTTGGGGAGCGGGCAAGTCCGCGAGTAGATGCCCTCCGATCCACTCCGTGCCGCATTGACAACCTCCGGTCATCTTCGCTTTCCAACCAATCTTCCCTTCGCACAGAATCTCGAACGAGCGGGTGGACGTGTCGTCCGCCAGGCCACCGGGCATCTCGTCTTCTATCGTGCGGACGGTCGCCGGTTTCTTGCGACCGACCCAGAAGGAAACCCTCTGCATGAGTGTGAGTGGGGGATCGATTCCTCAGGGGAAGTGAACCTTCTCCGCGCTCGGGTATGTCTGGATTGGGGGCAATGGGTCGGGCTGAAGCCTGCCGGTTTGGTGAATGACGCCAGCCTCAATCTCGCCGGTAAACCTGGCTGGCAACAGCTCACAGCCGACGATTTGCGGACGATGGCCGCTCAGGCGCTCCGGGTTCCACTCGAGGAAGTCCGTTTTTTCTATCGGGATGAAGATCTTCTGATCGAGCCGACCGGAAAAGCGACGATCCGCCAGCGGAAAGATGCCCTCTATGTGCTAGAGGACGGAAACTTCGAACGGGCCCGCTTCATGTCTTGTATGGGAATGATGCATTGGCCCTCGATCGACTTTCTCCCGGTCGTCGAACTGTTTAAGTCGCTACTGCCGGGAACCGGGTCCGCGGTCTTTGAATTGATTCGTGGACTCTACGACGATCAAAACGAGGGACCATCGACCCCCCGGACTTTGCGATATCGGGGCATTCCTACCTATCCGTCGGAAGCCGCGTTCCGATTGTTTAGTAGTTTCTTTACGCCGCAGGCACCCGATGGGAATGACCCGTTTACGCTATTCATGAATCCTGAACGGTCTAATTGCCTCACCTGGCTACCGGCTGGTACGCCGCCGACTCGATATTTCGATCAGCGCGTAGGGGCATGCCTGACCCTTCAAGGCGGTGTGTTGCGCAAGGTGACGGTGGCGTCGGATTCCGCCGGGCTGTCCTACATGAGCCCCAAAAGGCTTCGGTTCGCCCCGTGCGATCGAAGCGCAAAGATCGCCGGAGCGCACGTCATCCTGAAGGATCGCGATCGTGAAACGACGTTGACTGTGAGGCTGCCACAGGGGAGTTTGGAGCAGTCCGATGCGGCAGTGCTCATAAGTCCAGTAGACTGGCGGTCGGTCTTTGTCCAGGGAGTTCCATCCATTCCCCCTGCCGACGCCTACGGAGCGGTGTTGCTCTATCAGGACGACGAGTCTGAAATCAGCGAATGCTCGGCGCAACCGTTCGTGGCCGATTACATACAAGATATCGGTGAGCAAGATCGAAAAATCGGCGCGGTCCTTTCGCAAGCCCAGCGCGTGCTCATTGAGAATGGCGATGCCGTGGTTGCGACCTGCATCACCTTCGATCGGCTAAGAGACTATACCGTGCTGGTACGGCATCCTGCCTTTGCGCAAAAGCAGGCACAACGACTCTGGAACATCTGCGCCGAGTTGCAGCGGTGGGATTGGCTTTCGCACGTTCAATTCGCTTCGCACGAAGAAACGCACGATCGAGAAGCCGCGCATTCCTATGACGTGATCTACCACTGGGTGCCTTATGACAGCGAAAACCTACCTGCGAGCCTGGCCGAACGCATGAAGCGGATCAGCCGAAGTCTTCATGGAGGAGGCATTGCGTTTGTAACCGGTCCGGCACAGCTGGGTCAGTATGGCGCCTCCGACGGACTCCACGTCTGTTGGGAAGAACCAGTCGAACAGCTTCCCACGTTTCGGATGCATCGGACCATCCTTCCCAAAGCAAGACTGAAGGCAGGTCTGACGCTGTTCTACATCAAGAAGGTTTAGCAGGATGCTGAAAAAACCTGCCAGCTTCGTTCTCGACCCGTCGAAATCCTCAACGTACCCAAGAGGGTACGCCTCCGGTTTCAACTCGCCTGCGGCCGTGCTGAACAGCCTTGTTGAGCATCCTGCGGAGGCATTCTCTCCTTGTTCCAGACATACTGTTCCTCAAAGCGCTACCATGTCAAAGTGGTTTTCTCGTAACCTGTCAGATCGATTACGGGTGCCGAGATGAACGAGCTGACTCCGGAACAGGTGACCGGCGAGGAACCTGACGACAAGATAATCGTCTATTGGGAAC
>Ga0187894_10003202_pt1 | contig 18630 bp, 21 predicted proteins | sample GBC1701081metaG_FD_136650 | JGI IMG/M metagenome (GOLD analysis project Ga0187894, IMG submission 136650) | White microbial mat communities from a lava cave in the Kipuka Kanohina Cave System on the Island of Hawaii, USA - GBC170108-1 metaG ...
CCGGTCCAATCCTCGACCCGCACCCCCTTCACGTCCCCACCACCCCCGCGGGGTGGAGCAGCCCGGTAGCTCGTCAGGCTCATAACCTGAAGGCCGCAGGTTCAAATCCTGCCCCCGCAACCAGATCACCAACGCGGACGCCCAGATCAACGCCGGACGCCCGCGTCCAATCCCTCAGTGCCTCAGTGAGGTTTGTCAGGCTCTGCTCTTGGCCTTGGCTGCGCGCCTCCGTGCCCACTGCCTGGCGAGGGCAAAGAGCGCCCGGGCGTGTCCTTCGGTGTCGGCCGTCCCGGGATCAAAAGGTTCGTCGATCCATTCTTTGCATTCAGCGTGGCGCTCATGCCCGGGATCGGCGATCGCCGCAAGGAAGTCGCGGTAACCCCAGGGACCGCCGACGTCCTCGGGCGGGCAGCGCCCCGCAGCTTCCATCAGGCGCGGATAGTCCATGCCCGGGACCGCCTCGACGATGCGCTCTATCTTGATCGTGTGTTCCCAGCCATCGCCGAAGTCGTAGAGGTATCGCAACGACTTCGCGCCGGTATCTTCGAGCACGTCAAGGAGGCTGGTCTTGCGCGCGTCGAGCCGGTCGCTGCCCCAATCGGGGTCGGGCTCGCCCCAGCCCATGTCGCGGACGCGGAACTCGTAGAGATGGCTGTTGGTCCAGCCCATCGCCGCCTGAAGCGCGAGGTGCAGGCGGTCGAGCCGGAGGGAAAGTGGTATCTCGATGCGGCGCGTCACCGCCGGCGCGACATCGCGCAGGGCGATCTTGAGGCGGGCGATGCTCTTGGCGGTCATGCTGCCAGAATACGATGCGTCCGCTCCATTGCCGAGTGCCATGAGCGGCTATTCGATCTCACCGACCCGCCGACAAGAGACTGGCTGTCGGCGATGGCAGGCTGACCCTTTGTGCCGATCGGACATGGTCTTCAGTGCCACTACGCCTTTGAACGATCGCCGCCTATCGAAGCAGGAGTGTTGAATCCCAAAGCCGAAGGTTCTATCTTACGCTTGTCTTACCTCGGGAAGGTTCAGGCCGATGGCCGACGCGGAAAAGCTTACCACCACCGTCTCGACCAAGGGGCAGGTCATCCTGCCCAAGGTCATCCGCCAGCGGCGCGAATGGAATGCCGGAACTCGACTCGTGGTCGAGGAGACACCGGAAGGCGTTCTGCTGAAGCTTGCCCCGAGCTTCGCGGAAACCCGCCCCGAAGACGTGTTCGGCATGTTGCCCTACAAGGGTAAACCCAAGTCACTGGAGGAAATGGAGGCCGGGGTGTTGGCCGAAGCGCGCCGCCGCCATGCTCGCGATTGATACCAATCTGATCGTCCGCTACCTGACCGGCGATCATCCGATACAGTCGTCTCGCGCACGCACCCTGATCGACGGGCAGCCGGTTTTCGTGGCGATAACTGTGACGCTGGAAGTCGAGTGGGTGTTGCGCAGCACCTATGGCTATCGTCCTGCCGATGTAGCCCGCGCGCTGAGAGCTTTTGGGGGGCTTCCCACGGTGGCTATCGAGGATGGCCCCATGGTTGCTGCCGCCCTTGATCTTGCGGAGAAGGGCATGGATTTTGCCGATGCGCTGCATGTCGGCAGATCGGTACATTGCGAGGGCTTTGCTACCTTTGACCGCAAGCTCGTCAAGGCCGCAAGGGCTGCCGGCTACGGGGATGTGCGGGAGGCATGATCCCAATCGGCGGGCGCGATCATCTCGGAATCGTGGGCGGCTTCAGATCGGAACGGCGGGCGGCATCATCCCGGAACGCTGGGCGGCTTCGCCCGGAGTCCGCGGCTCGCAGTAGAGCGACCGTTCGAACGCAATTCATTGATAAGGCTTCGCCCCGTTCGTGTTTTGACGGTCGAGACCCCAAACGTCCGGATTTCGTGCGAAGTACTCGACCAGCATTTCGATGAGGATCCGGACTTTCCGTGCGGGGTGCTGACCCGGCGGTCGGACGACATACGCGCCAGCCGAAGGTGGGGGATAGCGTGTCATAACCGGAACGAGCGCGCCGGAGGCCACATATTCGTGTGTGATGCAATCGGGGAGCCAGGCGATGCCGAGTCCTGCCGCCGCGGCAGCGGCAAGCGCCGTAGCGTTGTCGGCCTTGAACCTGCCCTCCGGCTGAACCGTGACAATCCTTCTGCCATCCATGAACTGCCAGGCTTCCGTTCCTTGCATGAGGGCCTGATGGTTGACGAGCTGCTCTAGCGTCTCAGGTGAACCGTGCGCTTTGATATAATCCGGGCTTGCGACAAGCTTTCCATAGATCGGCCCGACGCGCTTCGCGATCAGGTTGGAGTCCTGAAGGTAACCAACCCGGATCGCGCAATCGAAACCTTCGGCGATGAGATCGACGAAGCGATCGCTGTAGGAGGCATGGATGTGGAGCTGCGGGTGGCGTCGCGCCATTTCCGCAAGCACGGGGGCGAAGTGATTCGGGCCGAAAGAAAGCGGCATGGCTACCCTCAGGCGGCCGCGCAACTCACCGGTTGGGAGGATCGTCTCCCTGGCCGTATCGATCTCGGCGCTGGCTCGGGCCGCGTGGTCTCTGAACGTGATTCCCGCTTCTGTGAGCGCGGCGCCGCGGGTCGTTCGTGCAAGAAGCTGGACGCCAAGTTCCGCTTCAACCCGAAAGAGCCGCCGACTGACGATTGACTTGGAGACGCCGAGCCAGCGCGCGGCGGCCGATACGCCCCCGGCATCGGCCACTGCGACGAATGTCTGTAGATCTTCGATGTCCATTCCGGCGTTCCTCATTTCGCGACACAGCTTGCCTAGCTATGGCACTACCGCATCACAAAAAGGAACGGCAAATTGCGACCAGGCAACGTCGCCCCTGGCGCATGTCTCCCGCAAAACCAATGCCGCTCACAACGGCAGCAAAGGATGTAGCAATGACCTTTCGTAACGGCCTTGCTTCGCTTCTTCGTCCCGAAGACTCGGTACTCGTGCTGATCGACCACCAGCCTTACCAACTCGCGAACCTGAACAGCCACGAGCCGCAGATGGTGGTCAACAATGCGACGGCTCTGGCGAAGGCCGCCAAGGCCTTCGGCGTGCCCACGATTCAGACGAGCGTGATCGCCGATCGGGGCGGCCTCCTCTTCCCCCAGATCACTGACGTGTTTCCCGACCAGGAGGTGATCGATCGGACGTTCATCAACACCTGGGAGGATCAGAAGGTTGTGGACGCGGTCAAGGCCACTGGCCGCAAGCAGCTTATCATCGCCGGCCTGTGGACCGAGATTTGCGTCGCAATGCCGGCGATCCACGCCCTCGGCGAAGGCTGGGACGTGACGGTCGTCACCGATGCGTCGGGCGGCGTTTCGGTCGAGGCCCACGAGGTCGCGATCCAGCGCATGATCGGGGCCGGCGCGAACATGATGACCTGGCTGGCGGTGGCGGCCGAATGGCAGCGCGACTGGGCCCGGACCGAAACCGCAGCAGCGCTGACGAAAGTGCTCATGCAGCATGCGGCCGGCAGCGGCATTGCGTATCTGTGGGAGCAGCAGTTGCTCAACACGCCTGTACCCACCAACGCACGATGATCCGAGCGGGGATGACGAGAGCCTTGAACGATACGTTGCGGAAAAGCCGACTGTTCGTCGAGCTTCGTCATCCCCTCTCAATAGAAGGTTCGTCCATGCCTGGATGCACTGGTCAGTCTGACTGTGCTTTCTTGCGGAACTCGGCGACGGCCGTGCCGCCGACGTACCAGTCGCCGGCCCGCACATCCTCGAAGACAACCCAAATGTCGTCCTTCGGCAGCTGCAACACTTCACTGATCGCGGCGGTGACGCGTTTCGACATTTCGTCCTTCAGCTGCTGCGAACGACCTTCGACGAGGCGGATGTTCACGAAAGGCATGGTCTCTCCCGGTTCCGAGCATCTCTTATGCTTCAAAGCATGCGCGGACGCGCCCTTCCAATCCAGCAAAACGACCACCACGCACAGTCTCGGACTGCGGCCCACTGTCCAATAGTCCTATCTCATCTTCACGACGACCTTGCCCTTTGTCCGGCCCTGTTCGACGAAAGCCATGGCCTCCTTGGTCGCCTCGAACGGAAAGACCCGATCCACAACCGGACACACGACCCCGGAAGCCAGGAGAGAGCCGATCTCGCGCAATTGGTCTCCGCTTGCCCTCATGAAAAGAAACGAATAGGTCACGTGACGGCGTCTCGCGCTTCTCCTGACCCGATGGCTCAAAAAGCGCATGGCCAGTCCCAGGATCCAGTTCGCCCCGATGCGTCTTGCAAAATCCGGATCGGGTGGGCCGGCGATGCTGATGAGCTGTCCACCAGTCTTCAGCACCCGCAGAGACTTTTCCAGCGTCTCTCCGCCCAGCGTATCCAGTACCACATCGCAATCACGCAGGGCGGTTTCGAAATCGTCCTTCGTGTAGTCGAAGGCGATGTCCGCGCCGAGGCGCTTCACCAAATCGAGATTCGCCGTGCTGGTTGTCGTCGCCACGATCGCACCGAGATGCTTCGCCAGCTGAATCGCAAACGTTCCGACACCGCCGGCGCCGGCGTGAATCAGGATCTTCTGACCCTTCCTCAGGTTTGCCGTTTCGATCAGTGCCTGCCAGGCGGTCAGGCCGACCAGGGGGATGGAAGCCGCTTCTTCCATGGTGAGCTCTCTTGGCTTGATCGCCACGGCATCTTCACTCACCGCAATGAGTTCCGCGAACGCGCCGATTCGATCCTGATCCGGCCGCGCATGGACCTCGTCTCCCGGCTTGAAGCGCCGTACCCGGGACCCCACGCGAACGACCACGCCGGCCAGATCGTTGCCCAGGATGAGCGGCAGGCGATAAGGCAGGATGAGCTTGAGCTTTCCGTCCCTGATCTTGCAATCCAGAGGGTTCACGCCGGCGGCGTGGATCTGGACCAGCACGTCGTCTTCGCGCAGCGCCGGCTCCGGCATTTCAGCAAGCCGGACGTGATCGTTGCCGCCATAGCGATCGACGACGAATGCCTTCACGACATTCTCACCATTTCTCGAGCCACGGCCGCAGCACGATTTCGAACGCCCATGTCGACCGATGCTGGCGATGCAGCTGCAGGTAGGTTTCGGCGATGCGTTCGGGGTCGGCCATGTTGTCGTCGACGGCCGTTCCCGCCAGGCGATGCGCGCGGCTGCCGTCTTCCTGTGTCCAGCCGATCGCGGCGTCGATCGGGACGTTGGCGACGTGGATACCCTGCGGCATCAGCTCCCGCGCCATGCTCTGGGCGAGTCCGGATTTGGCATGACAGGCCATGGCGAAGGCACCGCTCGACGGGAAGCCCTTGAGCGCGGCACTGGCGTTGGTGAAGATGATCGTTCCCTTCGCGCCGTTGGCGTTCGGCTTGTTCTCGCGCATCAGCCGGGCGGCCTGCTGACCGACCAGGAAGGCGCTGAACGCCGCGTTGCGAAGCGTCTCGAACGCCAGGCTTGGCTCGGCTTCGGTGATCCCCTTGCGGAAGATGCCGGGCACCCGGCCGTCGATGTTGTGCACGACCAGCGTGGGAGCCCCCAGGTCGCGAACGATTTTCTCGAACAGCAGAGCCACGGCCGCCGGGTCGCTGGCATCGCAGGCATAGCGACGCACGCCGTATGTTTCCTCCAGCCTCTGCAGGACAGGTTTGTCGGGAGTCCTGGCGGCGATGGCAACGCGCATGCCGTTCCCGGCGAACAGCCTGGCGCAGCTCGAGCTGATGCCGGGGCCGCCGCCAACGATGAGGGCGACGTCCTGCACCGTGGATTGAGTGTCGCGTGTGTCGGACTGGGTCATGGTTCGGGCTCGCATCCGTCAGGCGGGCAGGCGGATCTGCTTGCGCAGGGTCCTGTCGAACATTGTCACCGGCGCAAAGCAGAGCAGCGGGCTGAGATACTCGCTGCTTATTGCATTACGATCATATAGTGATATTATGAACATAGTGCAATAGAATGGTAACGGAGGCCATGCGCTACGAAAAAGGTCGGAAGGATGCCTCGCGCCGCCGCATCATGGAGGTGGCGGCCGAACGTTTTCGCAGTAACGGCATCGCTGCGTCCGGTCTCGCCGGCATCATGAGCGAGGCCGGGCTGACGAACGGGGCCTTCTATCCGCACTTTCAGTCCAAGGCGGAACTCGTCCGCGAAAGCGTCGCGGAAACACTCGAGGCTCAGTCAAACCGGCTGCAGGAGCTCCTGGCCGCGGGCGGCCTCGAGGCGGTGATCGCGGCCTATCTGTCGCCGGAGCATCGGGATGATCCGGGAAAAGGTTGCGTGGCGGCGGCGCTCCTGCCGGAGCTGGCGCGCCAGCCGCTCAGGACGCGCCGTGTCTGCGCCGAACGCCTTCTGACGACGGTGCGCGAGATGGCGTCGGCTCTGCCGCCGCAGACCCGGGCTCCCGAGGACGTTGCGCTGGGCGTCTATGCGACGCTCATCGGCGCGCTTCAGCTTGCCCGCGCCGCGAAAGGGACACCATTGTCGGATCGCATCCTGGACGCCGGAGCGGATGCGGCGCGTATGCTGGTCCAGGCGCGTCAAGACGAAGAGTCGTAATTCGACCTGACCTGCTCACACGAAGGGGTCGAAGGTTTGGCGGGCCGTCGTGCCAGCGCCGCCGACGAATGGGTCGACCGTCTGCAGCGGGAAGGCGGGCGGGCTGACGTTGATGGTCTCGATCTGGTCGCGGCTCAGCCGCCCCGTATCACTGAGCGCGGGAAACATCAGGTTGTCGGGGTCGTCGCCAATGTGATGGTGCCTGGAGGCGACGCCAGCCTCAAACATCAGATAGTGCATGACCTCGTGCGCCAGCGCATAGGCCGCTTTGGCAGGACCTTTGACATCTTCGATGATCACCATCTGGGCCGGGTCCGCCATGCCGATGACACCGCGTCTGTCGCTTGTTGGCTCGAAGCGGCGGACGAGGAAGACATTGAGGGGGCGGTACTCCGTCGTGACGCCCCGCGTGATGACGGCGTTGGGCAGGGATGTCTTGTGCCTGGCAAGAAGGTTGAACCATTCGTCCTTGTCGACGGTGCGACCGAGCGTCGCCGCCGCGCGGCGCTTCAGGTCCTCGATGTTGGTCTTGCCGGGCTCCGGCCTGAAGATGCGTTCATGCGGCAAGACCGTCTGCGTAGCCAGCATCAACCGGACGTTGGCTTGGCCCAGCAGCTTGTTTGCGCCGGCAATCATCTCGCGCAGATCGGCCGGGGTCGTGCGGCACTGCAGGCCGGGCGCGTGCTCGACATAGTGCGCGATGATCGGCAGGGTCCGCTGCCGCTTCGTTGAGACCATGACGCGGCAGGCCTTGCCGCGCACCACCAGGTCGATGGGAATGTCCTTGCGGGGCTGCACGCCGCGCAGCAGCAGCAGGTTGGCGTAGATCTTCGCCAGGCAGACGAGCGTGCCAGCCGCGTCCCGGACGTAGCCTTCCTTGCTGGCGTTGACGACGGTCGCAGACCAGGGGGCGGCGAAATTCAAGGTCACGGAGCGCTGGCCGTCGACCGGGACCATCAACCAGGGCGCCCGCGGGGCTTTGTGCTCATAGCCTCGGTCGCTGTCGGGGGCGCCGATCAAGGCCGCCGACGCGGCGATGGTGGACAGGTCGGGGAGGGTCTGCGCAGCGAACATGGTCGTGGTCTCCGGAAGGGGACGTGTCGTCGGTTGAGGGGCACTTGCCCACGGCTGGCGTCGTGGCCTGTTGAATGCCCCACGGGCATGAGGCTTGCCGTAAGGCCGGGCGTGAGGTCGGCGTGATTTCCGTTGGTTCAGGCGCTGGCGTAGCATTGCGGCCAGGCTTCAGTGGAGCGATGCGATGAAGGGCTCGCAACTATCGCCGGAGACGCTGGTGGCGCAGGCGCTGGGCGAAATCGATCCGGTGTCGGGTGCGCTCGCGCCGCCCATCAGCCTTTCCACGAACTACGAGCAGGCGCCTGACGGCTCCTACCATCAGGGCCGCGTCTATACGCGGGCAGACAACCCGACCTACGAGCAGGCCGAGCGGACGCTGGCGATGCTCGAAGGCGGCAACTGCAGCTGCATCCTGTTCGCCTCCGGCATGGCCGCGGCCATCGCCGTCTTTCAGTCACTCCTCCCCGGCGACCATGTCGTCGTCGCGCGCGTGCTCTACTGGGGCGTCCGCAAGTGGCTGGCGGAGTTCGGACTGTCGTGGGGCCTCGATGTCGAGTTCGTGGACACCGCCGATCTCAAGGCCGTCGCGGCGGCGATCCGTCCCGGGACCACGCGCCTCGTCTGGGTGGAGACGCCGGCAAACCCGACCTGGGAGATCACGGATCTCAGCGCCGTGTGCGGCTTGGCGCACGCTGCCGGCGCGCGGGTTGCCGTCGACAACACGGTGCCGACACCGGTCCTGACGCGCCCGATCGCGTTCGGCGCAGACCTCGTGGTTCACTCCGCCACCAAGTATCTCAACGGCCACAGCGATGCCCTCGTCGGCGCGGTGCTGAGCGCGCGCGACGATCCTTTCTGGCAGCGCATCCGCTCGTGGCGTCGCACTGCCGGCGCCGTTCCGGGACCATTCGAGGCCTGGCTGCTGTTGCGCGGCATGCGGACCCTGTTCCTGCGCGTGCGGCGGGCCTCGGAGTCGGCGCTGGCGATCGCCCGGCACTTCGAGAAGCATCCGGCGCTTCACGCGGTGCTTTATCCCGGCCTGGCGTCGCATCCCGGTCATGCGATCGCGGCGCGGCAGATGGACGGTGGCTTCGGCGGCATGCTGTCGATCCGCGTGGCCGGCGGCGCCGCGCGGGCGCGCGCGGTGCTCGCCGGCGTCAAGGTTTTCAAGCGTGCGACATCGCTCGGCGGCGTGGAGAGCCTGATCGAGCACCGCAGCAGCATGGAGGGACCGTCGTCTCCGGTTCCCGACGACCTGCTGCGCCTGTCGATCGGCATCGAGGCGCCCCAGGACCTGATCGCCGATCTGGAGGCGGCTCTCCGTGGACCCGGCTGAAAAGGTCGCCGCCGCGCTGCGCGCGAGCGTTCTGCCCTCGGTGATCGCGCGGGGCGGCGAGATTCGCGTGCTGGGCGTCGAGAACGGCACGGCCATCCTCGAGATGACCGGCTCACCCGGCGCCGCGCTGCCGCTCAGGGCGCGCATCGAAGCCTTGATCCGCCGTGCCGTTCCCGAGGTGGCAGGCGTGCGGATGGTCGGTCCCGGTGCCGAGCCGCCGGCAGCGGACCCGGCAGGCGACCTCGAGAACCTGGTGCGCGGCGTGCTCGACCGCGACATCAATCCTGTCATTGCCGCCCATCGCGGGCATGCGAGCCTGGTGGCCGTGGAGCAAGGCTGGGTGCGCCTTCGCCTCGAAGGCGGCTGCCAGGGCTGCAGCCTGGCGGAAGTGACGCTGCGCCAGGGCATCGAGCCGCTGCTGCGCGCGCGCGTGCCTGGCTTCCTCGGGCTGGCGGATGTGACCGATCACCAGGCCGGCCGTGCGCCCTTCTATTCGGCGGCGAAGCGATGAGCGGCGTCAAAGGCCGGCGCGTCCTGCTTCTCGTGCCGCCAATCACCTACAGGGCGACAGACTTCGTGGTCGCAGCCAACCGGCTCGAGCTCGATGTCGTCATCGGCAGCGATGGCGCGCTGCCCCTGGGCGGCAACCCGGTCGTGCCGATCGACCCGGCCGATCCCGGCGGCAGCGTGCGTTGTCTTCTCGCGACGGTCGGCAGGGTGGATGCTGTGGTCGGCGTCGATGCGCAAATGCTGCCGTTGGCGGCGCGGCTGGCGAGCCAGCTCGGCCTTGCCCACAACAGCGTCGACGCGGTGATCGCCGCCGCCGACAAGGCGATCCAGCGACGACTGTGGGCCGAAGCGGGCGTCGACCAGCCGCGCTTTCACGTCATTGCCGCGGACGGCGGCGAACGGCAGTTCATCGAAGCGGCGCGGGCGCTGGGCTTTCCGTGCATTGCAAAGCCGCCATCGCTCAGCGCCAGCCGCGGCGTGCTGCGCGCCGACGATGAACGCCAGCTGTTGGCGGCGGTGACGCAGATCCGCGACATCCTGGCGGAGACCAGCGGCGGCGATGTGGAGCCGGTCCTGATCGAGGAATATGTGCCCGGGTGGGAAGTGAGTATCGATGGCCTGCTCACCGACGGCGCCCTGGCGGTCACTGCTGTCTTCGACAAGCCTGATACGCCGCAGGGCCCGACCTTCGAAGAGACCCTGCTGGTGACACCGTCCCGGCTTCCGGAGCCGACGCTTGCCCTCGCGACACAGCTTGCGCAGCGCGCGGCCCTGGCGCTGGGCCTGCGCCGTGGCCCGATCCACGCCGAGCTGCGCATCGACAGCAGGGCAGGGGCGGCAAGGCCCGTCATGCTGGAACTCGCCGCGCGCTCCATCGGCGGCCTCTGCTCGCGCTCGCTGCGCTTCCTCGACGGCGTGAGCCTCGAGATGATGATCCTGATCAATGCCCTGGGCGGCACTGTCATGGCCTCTCCGCCGCCCGGCGCCGCCGGTGTCCTCATGCTGCCGGTGGAGCGTGCCGGCATCTTGGAAAGCGTCGGCGGCCGCGAGGAGGCCCTGGCTGTTCCGGGAATCACGGGTCTCTCGATCACGATCCCGATCGGCGAGAAGATCCTGCCGCTCCCCCGGGGCGATCGCTATCTGGGCTTCCTGTTCGCCGAAGGCAGCGCCGCGGCCGAGGTCGAGGACTCGCTGCGTGCCGCGCGCCGCCGGCTGCGCCCTCTGATCGTCTAGCGGTTTGGCATGGCTGGCAGGCTCCTTGGAAAGCAAACTTGGCGGACTTGTTGCGGCCGTGGCAAGGTCGGGTGAGCAGTGTCTCGCAATCACCGCATCGCGATGCAGGAAGAAGACCATGGAATTCGACGTCATGACGCGCGCGACCACGTGGGACCACGTGTCCGTCCTGGCCCGCCGCGTCGAAGCGGCAGGCTTTTCCGGCATGTTGTTCACCGAGGGGCATCAGGTGCCGTGGATGAATATCGCCGCTGCTGCCCTGGCGGCGCCTTCCCTGCATTTCTCTACCGGTATCGCGCTGGCCTTCCCGCGCAGCCCGATGATCACGGCAGAGATAGCCTGGGAACTGGCGCAGAACACCAGGGGCAGGTTCCGCCTCGGACTCGGCAGCCAGGTGAAGGCACACATCACCAAGCGGTACGCCAGCACGTTCGACAAGCCGGCACCGCAGATGAAGGACTACGTGCAGGCCGTGAAGGCCTGCCTGTCGGCCTTCCGTCGGGAGGGCCCGCTGCAGCATGACGGCCCTTACTACAAGCTCAGCCTGCTGACCGAGCAATGGACCCCGTCTCGACACGAGCACGAGGATGTCAAAGTGGACATCTCGGCTGTCGGCCCGATCATGGTCCGGGTGGCCGGGGAGGTTGCGGACGGCGTGCACGTGCATCCCATGCATTCGATGCACTACATCAAGAACCGACTGTTGCCCGGCCTTGCTGAAGGCGCGGCTCGGGCCGGACGCGATGTCGCGATGATCGACAAGATCATTCCTGTCATCGTTGCGGCAGGAAACACGCCGGAAGAGCGGACCATGCCCATCAGGGAGGCGAAAACCACTCTCGCCTTCTATGGCGCCACGCCGAACTATGCCTTCCAGTTCGATGACCTTGGTTACCACGGCTTGCGCGATCAGCTACGCGACTGCCTGAAGTCGGGTGACACCGCGCGCAGCGATGCGCTGATCACCGAAGACATTCTCGACCAGTTCGCCGTTGTCGCACGCTGGGACGACGTCGCCGACCGCATGATCGAGCGCTACAAGGGCATCGCGTCGCGTCTCGTCATCTACCTCGCCTCGCACTGGCGTGAAGTCGATCCGAAGACTCTCGAACGTTGGGGCGAGGTGGCCCGCGCCGTGCGCCAAGCGGGGTAAGATCCGGTTGTTCCGTGTCGGCCCTTGCGCGCCGAGGTCGCTCCCATCGTGTCAGCCGGCCGCTGCCGCATCGCCGGCAGGCCGGACGGATTGGACGAAGGCGCGCGCAATGGCATGGCCGGCCCGGTCCGCCGCCGCGGCGTGGCGCGCGGCCGTTTCAGGGTAGCGACCGAGCCAGCCGGGCGCCATCTGCTCGACGATGTCGCGATACTCGACCGACCAGGCTTCGACGACCGCCGCACTGGCCTCGAAGTGGAACTGAACGCCATAAGCGGCGCGGCCGACGCGAAAGCATTGGTTGGCAACCACCGAACCGGACACGAGCCGTACGGCATTGTCCGGCAGGGAGAACGTGTCGAGGTGCCACTGGAAGCTCTCGAACCGGGCGCCGACGCCGCGGAACAGCGGGTCGGCCGTGCCCTCCGGCGTGACGTCGAGCGTCGTCCAGGCGAACTCCCTGGCGCCTCCCAGGAGGTTCTCGGCGCCATAGGCCCGCGCCAGCACTTGTCCTCCGAGGCAAATCCCGAGCACCGCCTTGTCGGCATCGCCGAAGCGGCGCATCACGCCCGCAAGGCGCGGAAGGTAGGGCCAGGCTGCGTCATCGACCGCGCTCTGCGTTCCACCGAGAACGATCAGGCCATCGTGGTCGCGGGGCTCCGACGGCAGGGCGCCGTCCTGCCAGGGCCGAAACCATTCGAGCTCGGCGCCGCCTTCGTCCAGCGCCCGACCCAGCGTGCCGAGATGCGTGTTCTCCATGTTCTCGACGACGGCGATACGCACCACGCGACCTCTCGAAGCGACGAAGGACCTTGACGATCACCTTCCAGCAGCCGTCGACGTTGATCAACGTAAATCGAGGCCGCTCGCGTGCAGGGTGGAGCACTCGCCGGCCGCAACACGGACGGCCCGCAACCCATGTGACCTAGCTGCCCGTGGAGGCGTAGCGCGCCATGCCGGCGCGCCAGGCGAGGAACGACACGGCAAGGAACGCGAATCCGGCGAGCGGCGCGAGCGGCAGAAGCCAGTCCGGCGCGCCGAGCGGGTCCTGTCGCTTCAGGATCGCCAGCACCGGGTAGTAGGCGACACAGGCGAGCGGCACGCCGAAGGTGAGCAGGCGCCGGAACCAGTCTGCGTAGATGTTGAGTGGATACTGCGCCGCCTGAACGCCGCCGTACGTCAGCACGTTCGCGATCTCCAGGCTCTCGACGGTCCAGAAGGCGAGCGTGGCCTGCAGGACCAGGATCCCGATGAACAAGGCCACGCCGCCGGCCACCGCCCACACCGCGGTCGCGACCGCGGCTGCACCCCACTCGATCGGGACGAGACTGCTCGCGAGGATCAGCACCGCGAGGCCTTGCAGGAGTCGTCCCAACCGTGACAGCCGCACTTCGTGGCCGGCGAGTTGCAGCGCGGCAGCGCGCGGTCGCAGCAGCACGCGGTCGAAGGCGCCGGTGCGCACGAAGTCGGTGCCGAAAGCATCGAAGCCGCGGCCAAGCATCTCGGCGATCGAGAACGCGATGTTGACCAGCGCATAGAACAGGGCGGCCTCGCCGAAGGACCAGCCGCCGACCGGCCCGAAGCGATCGAACAGCGCGAACACACCCAGGATCTCGATCGCCGTGGCCGCGCAGTGGCCGACGGTGAGCATCAGGGTCGCCGCCGGATACTGCGCCTGCGCCCGCAGCGAGGTTGCGACGTAACGGCCGTAGAGCGCGAGCGCATTCATGGTCAGCCGCCCTGCATCTCGAGCCGGCGCATCATGCGCTCCATGGCGAGGCGGCCGACGGCGATCAGCACCACGGTCCAGCCGGCCTGCAGGGCCAGCCCCTGCAGTGCCGCGCCGCTGCGCAGGTCGGCGAAGTAGATGCGGAACGGGATATCGACGAGGCCGGCGAACGGCTGCACGTGCAGGAAGGGCCGCAGGGCATCGGGGAAGAAGTCGAGCGGCAGGAGCGTGCCGGAGAAGACGACCACCAGCGGCGTCAGGACGGCGTTCACTCCGCGCTCGTTGAGGCTCGCGGCCACGACGATGCTCGCGAGCATCAGGACGGCGGCGCCAAGCGCCGTCATGAGCACGACGGCGGGGACGAACAGCAACGCCGCCACCACACCGGACGGCGGCCGCCACGCCCAGGCACCGAGGCCCACGAGCGGCAGCACGATGCCTGCCGCCACCAGCATCAGCACCGCGCGCGGCAGGGCGCGGGCAAGCATCCATCCCAGGGTGCGTGCGTACCAGAATCCATAGGCGTCGAGCGGCCGCAGACGGTCGTAGCCGACGCCGCCGGTCCGCACCGCCTGGCTGATCTCCGGATCGGCGACCCAGGGCAGCAGGGCCAGCAGCGCCTGGCCGAGCCAGACATAGGTGACGGCGTCGGCCAGGCCGATCGGCGCCGCTGCGGCGTTGACGCCGTAGAAGGCGGCGAAGACCATGATGCGGATGGCGCCCCACCAACACTGCGTGGCAAAGCCTGCCAACGCCGCGGCGCGGTATTGCAGCATGAGCTGGAAGCGCGCACGGAAAGCCGCGAGGTAGGGACGTGCCGACTGCATCGTCATGCCTCGCGCGCGTCGTGCAGGTCGTAGAAGCGCGTGATCACCTCCTCGATGGCGGGCTCGTCGACATGGATGTCCTCGACGGCATGCTTCGTGGCGATGGCAGCGATCAGTTGGGGCGTGGGGATACGCGCCGGGTCGAAGGCAAGCTCGAGCGAACGTTCGGCGCGCGCCCGGACGGTGACGCCCGGCATCTCGAGCTCGGGCGCCGGACCGGCGAAGTCGATGTAGAGCCGTCGTTCGGCGAGAACGCCGGCCCGCAGGCTCGCGAACGGGCCGTCGGTGAGCAGGCGGCCCTGGCCGATGACGATGACTCGCTCGGCCAGCGCCTCGACGTCGTGCATGTCATGGGTCGTGAGCAGCACGGTCACGCCCTGCCCGCGGTTGAGCCGACGCACGAAGGCGCGCACGGCAAGCTTCGAGGGTGCATCGAGCCCGATGGTCGGCTCGTCGAGGAACAGGATCGCGGGATCGTGCAGCAGGGCGGCGGCGAACTCCGCCCGCATGCGCTGGCCGAGCGAGAGCTGGCGCACCGGCTGGTCAAGCAGCGGCTCGAGCCGCAGCATGGCGACGAGCTCGTCGCGTCGGCGGCGATAGTGTGCGGGCCTGACGCGGTAGATGTCGGCCAGCAGGTCGAAGCCATCGAGCACGGGCAGGTCCCACCACAGCTGGCTGCGCTGGCCGAACACCACGCCGATGCGCGCCACATGGCGCACGCGGTCCTCCCACGGCACGAGGCCATCCACCTCGACCCGGCCGCTCGTGGGCCGCAGGATGCCCGACAGGATCTTCACGGTCGTGGACTTGCCCGCGCCGTTGGGGCCGATGAAGGCCAGCAGCTCGCCGGCCTCGAGACTGAACGAGACGTCGGCCAGGGCATGGATCTCGCGCCAGCGCCGGCGCACGAGGCCGCGCAATGCGCCGGCGAGGCCCGGCGCGCGCTCAGCGACGCGATAGGTCTTGGCCAGCGCCTCGACGAGGATCTGGGGCATGGGCGTCGGTCCGCCGGTCGGTCGAAAAGGGCGCGGAAGCTATGCGGTGCCAGCTGCCGAGTCAACCGCGGTTCAGGTACTGCACCAGGTGATCGGCAAGGTCGCGGGCATCGTCGCCGGCGCCGTCGATCAGCGCGGACTTGCGGCGCCGTAAGAATTGCATGCCGAGCAGGTACATGCCCGGCGCCGCGACCACGCCGCCGTCGTGTCGTACCCGGCCCTTGTGATCAAGCACCGGGATCTGCAGCCAGGAGAAATCAGCGCGGTAGCCGGCCGCCCAGACGACGGCGCCGATCCCCGCGGCCGCGAGATCCATGACGAGCGGCGGCGACTCAGGCACCCGCGTCGGGGGCAGGCGTTGCGACGGCTCGACCTCGCTGTCGAGGCCATTAGCCGTGGCCCATTCGTCGATGGCCTTGAGAAGCCGGTTCATCTTGAGATCGGACAGCGCACACTGGTTGCGCAGCGCGCCGGAAAACTGCGCCTTTCCATCCCGGATGCCCGCGAGACGGCCGACGACGTCGACTCCGATGTCGGCAAGTGCATTGAGATCGAGCGTTGCGCGTGCGGCCGCACCGGTCAGCTGCAGCGAGGGAACCCGGCGGGCTCGGGAAATGTCATCGACCTCGTCGTATCGCTGGCCGAGGATACCAGCGGCGTCCATCCACCATTGGATATCCCGGCCGCGATACGTCCGGGGCGCCCGGATGTGCTCGCCGACGGCAATCGTCACCGCACGTCCCGATCGATGGATCTCGTCAGCGAGCTGCGTCCCGCTCGCCGAGGCGCCAACCACGAGCACGCCGCCGGCCGGCAGCTGGTCGGGACGGCGATAGGTCTGGGCCGTGAACGTGGCCACCGCCGGCGCCAGTTCCTTGGCCGCCTCGGGAACGTGGGCGATGTTGCAGGCGCCGGTCGCCGCGACGACCGTGCGGCATCGCCATGTGCCCTTGTCGGTCGCGACGAGGTAGTCATCGTCCGACACGCGCACCGACGTCACGGCCGTGTGGACTTCAACTGGCGCCGAGATCGTCCTGGCGTAGCCGTCGATGAAGGCGATGACCTCCCGCATGTCTCTGTAGCCGTGCGGGTCGTTGCCGTCGTAGCCATAGCCGGGCAGGCGGCTCTGCCAGTTCGGCGTGAGCAGCCTGAGGGAGTCCCAGCGTTCGGTGCGCCACGAATTGGCGACCAACCCCCGTTCCAGCACGACATGGTCGACCCCGCGTTCGGCGAGGCAGCGACTCATGGCCAGCCCGGCGTGTCCGGCACCGATGATGACAGTCGTGATCTTGCGAACGGCGGCAATCCCCCGAAGAAGCCCGTCGCCGATCAGGTCACAACGACCGTTACATTCGTGGGATTGGTGACGATGTCATAGACCGCCGACCGCTTTTGCGACTGGGCGACCAGCGCCTCGATATCCTCGCGGCTTGCGTCCGCATCGATCTTGTAGGTCACCTTGATACCCTTGAAGCCGTTGCGGACCTCGTCGTCGATGCCGAGGATGCCGTACAGATCCATGTCGCCTTCGAGCGTCGCGGTGACCGACTTCAATTGGACCTTGCGATACTGGGCGATCGCGGCGATGCCGGCCGTCAGGCAGCTTGCCAGCCCGACCAGAACGTACTCCACCGGCGTGGCGCCCAGGTCCTCGGATGCGAAAACTTCCGGGTGATCGGCATCGAACGCGAAGGTCTTCTTGCGGTGCTGCTCCTCGCCGAGGCCGAAGAAGCTTTCCACGGTGGAATGGCTGTGAGTGCCATTCCTCCATTCGCAGGCCGCGCGCCACTTGAACTGGGCGGCCGCCGGTGCATTCGTCAGGGCCTCGCGCGCGGCGACCAGCGCCTCGACATTGACTCCGTTTTTCACGGACGTGGTCGTCTCAGACATCCGATGGTCCCCCTTGGAGATGAGCTGGAATACACAGGCTCAAGGAATGGAGCTGCATGCAGGCTGGTACCGCTCCTGGAATGCTACCGACTACCATGCGGACTGTACGCGTCATGCAGGCCTGGCGTGGCGACAAGGTCGTCCATGTCCGCTAGTGTAGTGTCTCATAAAACGCTATACAGAAAGACAGCCTGGATGTACAGTAGCAGGCATGGGTCGCCCGATCCGCGCCTTGTCGCTGACCGAGACGCAGCGCAGCGAGTTGCAAGCGCTGGCGCGGCGCCCAACGACGCCGCGGCGGGAGGCGTGGCGGGCGCAGATCATCCTGCACCGGGCGGAAGGACTGAGCCAGGAAGAGACGGCGCAGCGCGTGGGCGTCAATCGGCCGGTGGTAGCGTTGTGGGAGAAGCGCTTTGTGCGGGCCGGGATGGCCGGCCTGGCCGAGGCCAAGGGACGGGGCCGCAAGCCGTCGATTGCGCTGCTCACCAAGGGCGAGATCCTCAGTCGCGCCACGCAGCCACCGCCGCACCGGCGGCGCTGGAGCGTGCGCACCATGGCCAAGGTGACGGGGGTCTCGAAGGCCACGGTGCAGCGCCTTTGGAGCGCCAACGACATCAAGCCGCATCTGGTGCGGACGTTCAAATTGTCGAACGACCGGCAGTTCGAGGCCAAGTTCTGGGATGTGATCGGCCTGTATCTGAACCCGCCCGACCGGGCGCTGGTGTTGTGCTGCGACGAGAAGAGCCAGTGCCAGGCATTGGAGCGCACCCAACCCGGCCTGCCGCTGGGGGTCGGCCATATTCGGACCAAAACCCACGACTACATCCGCCACGGCACCGTCACCCTCTTCGCCGCCTTGTCCTATCTCGACGGCAAGATCTTCGCCCAGACGGCACCACGCCACACTCACCAGCAATGGCTGGCGTTCCTCAAGCATCTCGACAAGCAGATGCCTGCCGATCTGGCGCTGCACCTCATCATCGACAATTACTCTACCCACAAGCACGCCAAGGTGAAGAGCTGGATCGCCTGGCGCAATGCCCGCCAGCGTCGGGCTCACGCCAACGAGCGGATCGTCCTGCACTTCACCCCGACCTCCAGTTCCTGGATGAATCTGGTCGAGCGCTTCTTCCGCGACCTCACCGAGGACGCCGTGCGCGAGGGTAGCTTTACCAGCGTCGCCAAGCTGGTGCAGGCCATCGAGGCCTATCTCGCCGACCGCAACCTGGCGCCCAAGCGCTACGTCTGGAAGGCCAAGGGCCACGATATCCTCGTCAAGATCAACCGGGCGCGTGCCGCCGCCGGCCTCGGCCAATATATTGGATAGCTTTTTACGAGACACTACACTAG
>Ga0187894_10003203_pt1 | contig 18625 bp, 14 predicted proteins | sample GBC1701081metaG_FD_136650 | JGI IMG/M metagenome (GOLD analysis project Ga0187894, IMG submission 136650) | White microbial mat communities from a lava cave in the Kipuka Kanohina Cave System on the Island of Hawaii, USA - GBC170108-1 metaG ...
CCGAAATCAAGTCAGCCGCAACCGCTTGGCGAAGACGACTCACCAACTGTTCTTCGGACGGCTCCTCCGCCCCCGCGATGCATCGGTTTGTCCTCTTGACAACGGCGGCCTCATAGGTGTTAGATTATATCCTGAAGTACCCTTTACTCCTTTAGTCTTTCAGCCCGGCCTCGCGAGCGAGGTGTGCTACCATTTCCATCAACCGGGGAAAATCAGCGGCCCAGGCGCATGGGGAGAAAGTGCTGGGTTCATCAAATAAGGAAGGTCAGATTATCGATAACCTCGTCGTTGTTGACCAGCAGGACTTTCTTAGAGGTAATCTTGAAGCTACCATCCTGTAGTCGCAGCTTGTGGATGGTACGGCCGGCGAAGATATCCTGTTTGCTCCGCCGTAATTCTGTCAGGTTGAAGTTCGAGTACACTGTCACCTCACCGTTCTCTTCTTCCTCGATTTCTATGTTTGAGACTACTCGCCGCAGCCGCGACTTTGGATCTTGCGCATACGCGGCCCCGCTCTTCAAGCGGTCGATGCGATCCTCAAGCCGCGCCCGGTTATCGTAGATGATCGAGACATGGCGCCGCGGGTCGATATCGTCCCCGTTGCAGGGCACCCAGTACAGCACCTCCTCCGCCCACAGCGCTAACCACTCGTCGTACGCGTGCTCGTCCATGAGCCGGGCCTCACGGTAGAGAAAGTTCTCAATTTGGTGACGGTCGACTGGCATGCGATCGCTCCTTGCGACTCAGGATGCGAGAAAAATCCCGCTCATCCCCTCGACAGGCTCAGGGCGAGCGGAGTGAGCATTGAGGACATTAAGATTTGTCGTTCGCACTGAACCTGTCGAAACACGAGCATACTCTTCATGCACTGGCTGCTGCGCTCATGCGCCTCTGCCGACGGGCCGGTGCCTCCGCACCCTGTGACATCATCCGCTTCCACTGGCGCCAGATGCCGCGCTGCGTCACCTCGTCAGTCATTTTCCCGATCAGGGTTCCATCGACGTCCCGACGCTCACGCTGAACTCCGCGTGATAGCACTAACCAGGGATCCACCCGTGCACTCAGACCGACCTGGTTGCGTTCGAACATTTCCAGGTCGTCTACCGCGCCCTTCCCGGCTGGACCGAAGAAGGATTCGTGTCCGCGTAACCGTTCGACGTTCATCTCTGGCGCCACGCCCTTCAGCAGCGTCGGATAGAGGAACACCTGCGTCTCGCCTGTGTTTATGGGCTGGACGACGCGGATCTGCACGCCGATCAGAATGAGATTGGGGAATACCAGCAGGTGCGTGCCACCCGCGGTCAGAATCTCCTCGGTCCGCTCTTGACCGTACCGGCGCACCATCGCCTCTTGATACTCCTGCCCTTTCGGCGTCGTCGGTAGGGCTGCGCGCAGGTGGCGGCTGTTGACCTTGTTGTACTCGCGCGAATCCAGCATCACGTGCCCGTTTCCCAGGTCACGCGTGAGTCCGGTGGAATGGCTGGTAAACAAATCCAGCTTGGTGCCGGTCCGCTTCTGGAGGGCAGTAAAAAAGGTCTGATGGACAAAGTTCGGGTGGTATCCGTCCATGGCGTTTTCGATCTGGAATTTCCAGTTCCCCTGGTAGCCATACTTATGCACACCAGCAGTGACATCGATTTCCCCCTCGGGAGAAAGATCGACGAACAGGTCAATCTGCTCTTTTGCCGGCTGGCCCAAGTGCTCGTCCAGGGTAATCCCTGCCGGGCTCAAGCTCCCAAAGATGAACCCACGGTACATGCCCATGCGCGGCACCTGACTCAGGCCGTAGTCTTCCTTGCGGAACGACGCGTCGTAGCCGTCCTGGTAGGTAACTGCCACCAGGTCCCCGTTGTTGCGGTACGACCACCCGTGATAGGCGCAGCGGAACGTCTTCGCGTTCCCCCGCTCGACCTGGCAGACGGTGTTCGCCCGGTGCCGGCAGCGGTTCATCAGCAGCCGTACCTGGCCGTCTTCACCCCGCACCATAATGACGGATTGTTGTCCGATCTTTTTGAGTCGGAAGTCTCCCGGTTCGGGAACCTCTCCAGCATGTCCGACATAGACCCATCCCCGATGGAAGATCCTTTCCATCTCCTCCGCAAAAATCTGTGGATCGGCATAGACACTGCCATGCACCCGGTCTTCCTTGACCAGCGCATCATAAGCAATTCCAGTCTGCGGTGTGGCCATGGTCTCCTCCTTTTTACGCGGAATTGTTGCAAATCCTTTCCTCTTCACTTCTCTTTCTATCTCTAGGCTCTACCATATCTTTTTTGCAAAGTCGCTAGGCTTGATTTTTGCCGGAAGCCATTTATCCGCCGACATGGATAGCCGGGCGGCGCTCGGGGTCTGGTTCAGCCTGGCGTAATACTTCACGCGTAACCGGAGCAGTATCTCCTTCTCCAAACGCAATGTATCTGAGCAGGAACAGCAGCGGGTTGCCTTCGGTCCAGCTAAAGTAAGCGTGCGGAATTTTGCCGGTCTTGTCGCGAAGGTAGAGAAGAAACGCCGCAATCGCATTGGGAACGGCTGTGCACTTGGCACGGAGTACCCGATACCCGCCGATCTGTACTCCCTTGACGGTCAGCACACCGGTAAACTCTGAGGCATCACCGACGGTAACTTCAAAGAAGAGAACCGGTTCGCCCGCGGGGATGTGGTTATTTTCACGTTCGTCTTTTTCTTTCAGTCGATATTCGGCCTCGTCCCCCGCGTCGAGATGATTGGCAATGATGCGGATGGTCCCCTGGCGCACCCCATCGATAAAGGCTCGGGCGGTTGCATCAATTTCGATCCGCTCGACGCGCAGCTCAGGGGTGCGCAAGATACGGGAAATGAAGGAGGTGAAGATAATCATGCCAATGAAAAAGGAAGCGATCTTGACTCCGTCAGGACGTTCGATCACGTTGACAATCGTCGTGTAGGCAAAGATCAAGGCGATCAAGAGAAATAGCCACTTTTGCCATCCCCGACGCCACACCGACAAAGTCACGGCAGTCGCGGCCGAGCTTATCAACACAAGTACCCCAGTCGCATACGCGCCGCCCTGAGCGTCAACGTCCGCGCGGAAAATAATCGTCACGGCAAAGGCAATCACCGTGAACACGAGAACCAGCGGTCGCGTTGCTCGCGCCCATGCTGGCGCCATCCCATAGCGCGGGAGGTAGCGCGGGACGATATTCAAGAGACCGGCCATCGCCGAGGCGCCGGCGAACCACAAAATAAGAATGGTACTGATGTCATAGGCTGTCCCGAACCATTCGCCGAGATATTGGTGCGCCAGAAAGGCGAGGGCGCGGCCGTTGGCATCTCCTCCCTTCTCAAAGGCTGAGGCGGGGATAAGGAGGGTAGTTACTACACTGCTTGTTATCAGCATGACGCTCATGATTAAAGCCGCGCCAGTCAGGAGTTTCCGCGTATTGCGGGTGCGCTCTTTGAGCTGGGCTTTTGCATCGGTACCGTCCCCGCGCACGAGAGGCATGACAGCGACCCCAGTTTCAAAGCCCGACAGGCCCAGCGCCAGTCTAGGAAACATCAGCAGCGAAGCGCCAATCATTCCCCACCAACTCCCGTGTCCGTGGGTGAGAGCCGCCCGCCAATTCGCCAGTGCTTGCGGCTGGAGGAGAAGTTCATAAAGGCCGACACATATAACTACGAGATTGAGCAGGAGGTACGCAACGACCAGGAGTACAGCCAAGCCGATCGCCTCAGTAAATCCTTTGAGAAAGATGGCGCCGAGAAAGGCGATTAGACATAAGGTGACGCCAACTTGGTGATGAAGAAAAGCCGGTACAAACGGGTTTTCCAGAATGTGAGCGGTGGCATCAGCGGCGGAGAGCGTAATCGTGATGATAAAGTCGGTGGCGGCAAACCCGAGCAGGCAGAGGACGAACAATTTGCCTTTCCAGCGTGGGAGGAGACGCTCCAGCATGGCGATCGAACCCTCACCGTGTGGGCTTTCCGCTACGACGCGACGGTAGACTGGTAGCGCGCCGAACAGTGTCAAAAGGACCAAAATGAAGGTCGCCAGAGGCGACAACATCCCCGCCGCTAAAAAGGCAATGCCGGGCTGATAACCGAGGGTAGAAAAGTAGTCCACCCCGGTCAGGCACATGACTTGCCACCAGGCATACTGAGCGTGGACCTTCCCGCGAGACCTCTTTTCCGCTTCTTTGCCGTGACCCGCGAGCAGCCAGAGTTTGAGCGGTGAGAAAAAGCTCTTCGGCGAGGAAAGGGGGCGAGGTGTTCGTTTTTCGGGCCTCTTTAGCGGCGGAACACCGCGGTCTTTACTTTCCGTTCGCCAGGTCCGCTTAGAAGAACTTTCTGCCATAGTTTTCGTTAAGAGGAATTATTTCGGGTCTCATATTTGTACTCAACCGTTCGCTTGCAGCAGAATGTAGCTTTTGTCGGGCAGGCTGCGCCTGCCAGCTCCGGCGGGCAGAGCCCGCACTACCTTGTTTTCTGTCGCAGATGTTCAACCCCAAACGGTAAACTTTACAACGCCGCCGCTACTCCCTCAGCTACACCCATCGCCACACGAAAAATGCCGTCTTGCGCCGCGCGGAACTTTTCACACCAGGTTTGCAGCGCCGCACGAATCTTTTCTTGGCGCTCCGGTGTGGTTGCATATTCACGCACCATCTCATACACCGGGTCTCCGTGGGCTTCTGCCTCACCCATATGGGCATAGAAGAACTCAAGGTCGCGCCGGCTCAGAGCGTATTTTTCGCTTAACGCCTGCACGAGCCGCTGGAGGGAATCTTCACGCCGGGTTTCACCGCCAATCGACATAGCAGCGAGTGTGACCAAGCCGTATTCTTGCCGTCCCAGGGCAATGACCCAATCGACATAATCCAGCGCCGCTTTGGCTACCCGCGGGTGGGTGAGTTCTTCCGCGGTTGCGCCGAAGGCCTCGGCTAACCGCCGCGAAAGCATCCAATGGGCGTCATCACCGCGCCCCATCACGGTCTCCTCATCGATGAGGTTCTCGACGATGTGACGACGGATCTTTTGATCCAGCGGGCTCAGGCCGGTGTTGAGGAAGATGCCGCCGAAGGCGCGAATATGCTGACCGGTGCGGTAATGGTGTTGGATCGCCCATTTTTTCAGCGCTTCGCGACTCATGGTCCCGGCCATCACTCCGTCAAAAAAACTCTTGCCGTACATGGGCAACTTCTCTTGTTCACGCATGTACGTCTTCAACTGCTCGATGAATGCATTTACCGATGGCGCCATATAATCCCCTCCTGAAAGCTCATTTATTCCGTATACGAATTGTGACTTTTGCGTGCACCCCTCTCAACGCGTTCCCGTACTTTTACTATCTCTCTGCCATCACGCGAAGCTGCGCGTCCAGGCGATATAGCGCTTCGCATTAAATTTGCGCGCCATACTGGTTGACGACATATAGCGGAGCGTACCGAAGATGGGACGCTCCGGTCCCCAGGCGCGGTCGTGCTTGCCGAAGCACCACAAGATCCCAGCATACGAGTTGGGGTTGCGACCATCCAGGGCATACTTATTGTTCAGGTGTTCGAGTAGACGGAACGCCTCTTCGTAAGTCGCCTGCCACTCAATCACCTTCTTGCCCCACAACATGCGAAGGTAATTGTGCAGTTCGCCGGTCACCAGGAGTTCCCGTTGCGTCGCATTCCACAACTCATCATAGGTCTCGGCGGCTTCGATCCGTTCAGCCCCGATGAGTTCAGGACGCGGATCAGCCGCGTGCTTGGCCATCGTCGCTTGCACCCAGGCCGGTAGGGCAGCGAGTGAGTTATAGCGCGGATTGAAGCGGGTGAAATTATAGGACAGTTCCCGCCGCACGATCAGTTCTTCGAGATACGCTGCTTTCGCCGACGGTGGCGCCCCGGCAGCGTGAACGGCTTCGACGATCTCATGCGCGGAGAGGAAGCCGAAATGCAAGTACGCGCTCAGGCGCGAGGTTCCGTCAACTGCCGGATTGTTCCGGAGGTCGTCATACTGAGGCAGGATATTCTCGGTAAAGTACTGTAGCCGCTTCCGCCCGGCGACACTGCCACCATGACACAGTGGCGATGGCGGCACGCTGTGATCAATCGCACACTGGCGGACGAGGGCAGGAATGCGCTCCAGAGTCACGCGCGTCTCTGGACAGTCTACCGCCAAAGCAGGCGCTTTCCGCTTGATCCGCTCGGTCGGGACCGGGGCGAGATAGCGTGGGAGCAGCCGCTGGATCTTGGGGCGAATAGTGCGGGCGGCAAACTCTTCTTTGGTAAAGGCCGAGAGGGGGATAAGGCCGTTGGCATCGACGGCATAGACTGGAATACGGGCTCGCACGGCAATGCGGCAGTTATGTTCGGGGATGATAAAACAAGGGAAATCGTCGGTCACAACGAGTGCGGCGTCTCGTGCAAGCCGCGCCACGGTGTGGCGGGGGTCGCGGCCGTGTCGTTGTAAGTAAAAGACATAGCGGATACCGCGTCTGGCGAACTCGCGTTGTTTCTCCGGCACCCCTTCGAGAATGAAGGTATGCAGCCGGTCGTTGGCCCACGGGTAGTAATACTTTAATCCTTCATACACCACTAATGGGAGGTTGCGCTGGTTAGCCATCTGGATGGCGACATTCAACGCGTGATTGTGGGTCGTGCGCTTGAACATCTGCATCCAGTAGAGCACATAGCGGGCGCGCGGGTTCTCGGGGCGGTCATTGAGAAGAGTCGTCCGTTCATCCAGTGCCATGCGCGCCTTTGCCGAATGAGCGAGAATGCGACGAGGTGGCGAGTTTTACCGCATCCCGCTTGTTGCTTACGCCTGTTCTCCCCAGTGTTTCACGGTGGTTGGATCGGGAAGGACAGTCCCGCACTGTTTGCACGTTCGCAACGTTTCGTCAGCGTTGAAAGCCATGATGACTTCCTTGATGCCGACTTCGATGTCTTCACACCAGAACTCGACCTTGTGCAGGCACTGACCGCAGTGCTCGCAGAACCACGCTACCCCGTCAAGTTCTCCTTGCTTACGCGGGCGCTCGACCACGAGTCCAATGCTGCCCGGCGGGCGGCGCGGTGAGTGCGGAACCTGTTTAGGCAGGAGGAAGACTTCGCCTTCATTGATACGAGCCTTTTGTTGCTGTCCACCTCCATCAATAAAGTGGACAAAAATATGACCTTTGAGCTGATAGAAGATCTCGTCCCACGGATCGATGTGGAAATCATTACGGGCGTTGGGACCCTTGATGATTTGGAAGATGAAATCCGAGCCTTTGAAGACCTCCTTGTTGCCAATGGCGCCCAGCGATTGGGGAAGGTATTGGTTAATCCATTCCTGAAGATTGAAAGGGTGTGCAACCATGGGTACGGCCATACCATATCCCTCCTTTATTCGTCAGCCCAAATCTTCTCGCTTATTCACTAAGTTCGCTCTATAGCCTCTGGTTTTTGCACTATGCCATAAGCTATAAGCTATACGCCATATGCAAGTTGCAGCTGGACGCAGTTTTTATGAGCGGGTCGTTGATCAGGCGCGAGAGATCGCGCCGATGTTGCGCTGGGTTTTCATCGGAGCGGACGGCTCGTGCAGTGAATCTCCCCAGCAGTGTGAATTGGTGGTGCTAGCGGGGGATTCGTATACGCGCCAGTTTGTCGAGACGGCGCTTAAACTTCCGGCGGTTCGTTGGGCGCATACTGAAGATGCGGGGACCGACGGTCTCTTCTATGACACCATGCGTCAGCGGGGAGTGACGGTTACCCACAGTCCGGGCGCCAACGCGCTCGAGGTCGCTGAATTCGCTCTCGGTCTCGTGCTCTGGTCGGCTAAACGCCTCGGAACCTTGCGGGACAATCAACGCGCCCACAACTGGCAGTTACTCGGCTTAGAAAGTCTCAGCGACAAGACCCTGCTCGTCGTCGGCTTGGGGGCTATTGGTCAACACGTCGCCGCGTTGGCGAAAGCTTTTGACATGCAGGTTCTGGGCATCCGCCAATCAGCGGCTCCAGCTCCTCACGTCGATCAGCAAGGAACTTTGACGGATCTCCATCGATTCCTTGCGGCCGCGGATTTTATTGTCCTGTCAGTACCCCTTACCGCAGAGACTCAGGGGCTGATTGGCAGTCGTGAACTTGCCTGTATGAAGCCGACGGCTACACTCATTAACATTGCTCGCGGCGCCATGGTGGATATTTCAGCGCTGAAAGAAGCGCTCAAGAGTGGGAAACTTCGCCACGCCTGTCTTGATGTCGTACCTACCGAGCCGTGGCCGGCGGACGATGACTTGTGGGACATGCCAAACCTGTTTCTCACGCCCCACAACGCGTGGGCGTCGCCACTGTACCTGCCACGGGTTGCGGAATTATGGCTGGAGAATCTGCGCCGGTACGTGCGTGGGGAAGACCTGCTCCATAAGATTCGTTAAGAGAGAGACGGTACCGCAGGAGGAGTGCAAGGATTCGCCCGACTCACTCTAGCCTACGGCTCTTCACTTGCGTGAAGGGGGCGGGCAGCCTTACGCCCCTACCCGGCGAGGGTGAGGCGGTTATACCGCAAAGCCGTATAACTTCGCGGCGTTGTCGTGCACGATCTTACGCTTATCGGCTTCAGGAATGTCCTGGAACATCCGGGCAAAGACTTCTTGGGTGTGCGGGAAAGTCGAAGCCTGATGCGGATAATCAGTTGACCACATGAAATTTTCCGCACTACCAGTGTGGTGGTAAGTCTTGAGGCCAAGGGGATCATCGATGAAGGTCGCGTAAACCTGGCGGCGGAAATACTCACTGGGCTTAAGCGATAACGACACGCCATAGCCCTGCTTAAAGCGGCGGAAGTATTTATCGGCGCGCTCCAGTAAGTGCGGCACCCAGGCGATGTCACCCTCGGCCGAGACGATCTTGAGCCGCGGAAACCGCTCTAGCACCCCAGAAAAAACCAGGGTCAAAAACGAGCGCTGAATCTCGTTGGGACGAATCACCATCCGCACGTATAGTTCGGCAACGTCCGCCTCGTCTTGCTGACTTTCTTTGCTGCGGCCGGTCACCAGATGGAGCGATAGCGGCATCTCCAGCTCCTGTGCCGTAGCCCAAAAAGCATCATACTGACGTGAACTGTACGGTTGTGTTTCCGGCGGAGAGGCCCAGATCATCGCCCCTCGAAGTCCCAGCTTCTTGCAGCGTTCGAGTTCTTTCCGTCCTTTCTCGATATCAAAGAGTGAGATCAGCCCCAGACCGGCAAACCGCCTGGGATCGTAGCGGCAAAACTCGGCCAGCCAGTCGTTATAGACACAGAAGCACGCTTCTTGTAACTCGGCATCGTCGAGCCAGAAAAGGACAAACGCACAGGTGGTGTAAAGCACTTCGGCCACAATCCCATCTTGCTCCATGTCCTTGACCCGTGCAGCCGGGTCCCAACCGCCAGGGATGGCATTCTCCAGGCCCGCCTCCATAAACGCTTTGTCAAAGCTCCTCCCTGCGGCAAAGGCACCAGACACGCGGAACGGCGGTAAATTCTCACAGACAAAGAACGAACCTTTCTGACCATTGGGATCTTTCACCACACGCGGTGCGCGCTCGCGAAAACGGCGGTCGATGCGTTCCACCCACAGGTTAGGTGGTTCACACATATGTGAGTCGGCGGAGATGATTTTGTAGGACACGGCGGCTCTTCTTTCTGTAGGCTGTCAGCTGCCAGCTATTAGCGAGAAAAAGAAGCTGCAGAGAGCCTGCTTCTATGCAGGACTGGCTAACTGCTAATAGCTAAGAGCTTCACCTTCAAACTTCCAGCTCAATCACGCGATTGTCCCGCTTCTTGAGATCAACGTACTCGACATAGGGACGGACCGCATTCGCCCGCTCGATGCGGCCTTGCAGTTCGTCAGCCGGGCTCGTGCCCTCGCCTTGATTCTTCCTGGTGACATTGATGAAGGTGCATTCGCTTCCGAGCGTGAGGGCATTGTGCCAAGTCCCCTTCTCAATGAAGGCCGCTTGCCCGGCTTCGACCACAAACGCGGCGATCTTTTCATAATCAACTTCGTAACCGGCAGGACCCGCCTCACGGTTGCGCGGCGGAGGCGCGACAATCAGGACCATCGAGCCCTGGACCGGAATAAAGGTCTGATTGTAGGAAAAATGAATGGCCAACTGATCCGTCCGTTTCGCGTTGGGGCGGTATTTGAAGGTCAACATCTCCATCGCCACCCGCCCTTCCTCGGTCTCTGGATAGATGAGCTGCTTGGGCTGCAATACCTGACCGTACGGACGGAATGCTTCGGCGGTTAATGGTTGGAGTTTCACTTTGAGTGCTTGTTCCATCGCAATCCTCCTTGCGGACTTCTCTCTTTCTTCACTGAGATAAAATGAATCGGGTCCCAACGCTATTCTGTACGAAGGCCTGCGGTAACTCACGAGCGATGGCATGCACCGCCTTCCAGCCGGTACAGTGTGCCGGCACCACCAGTTCCGGATTGAGTTCCTTCAATGCGGCGACCGTAGGAGAAATAATCGGCTCGAAGAGCGGACCAGAAAGATGAAACCCACCAATGACGGCATGAACCTTTTGCACGCCGGTCAGTTCCTGGGCTTGGCGGATCGTATTGATCGCACCCGCGTGCCCACAACCAGTAAGCACCACCAGGCCTTTGTTCTTCACATTGACTACGATCGCCTGATCGTCATGAATAGAAGGGTCCTTTTGCCAGGTGCTATCAATGAGGGCGTGGTGTAAGGGAAAGCCAGTCTCGAAGGCGGTCGTGCGGTGGACCTGTCCGGTCACCAGGACGAGGTTGCCTAACAAGTACGAAGGTCCGCGCTCTTCGATAAAGTCGATCCCGTCTTGTGAAAGGATGCGCCGATCCGGCGGCGGCAGGTTAATCTCATGGCCGTCGGGAAAGATCACTTTTCGTTCGAGGAAAGCGTCGGGATGCAAGAGCAATGGCATTTTTCGCGTGCCCAAACGCTCGACGAGCCCCATCAGTCCTTGCGTATGATCGGCGTGTCCGTGGCTCAGGACGATGGTATGGAACTCTTTAGGGTTGACTTCGAGCACGTCCATGTTGTGGGTGAGCCCGTGTTTGCTTAAGCCGGCGTCAAACAGTAACGACTCCGACGTATTATCCTTGGTAACAGTCACGAGCGCGGCGAAGCCGTGTTCAGCCTTGACGCTTTCTCGCGTCAGCGCATCAGGCGTCATTGGTAGGCGCTTGACCTTGTCGCTTCCGGCCAATAGCAGGTCGATCGTGTTATCGAGGAGAGTAAGGATTTCGACTTTATCGACTTCTTTGAGCGGCATGGTAGACATAGGGCCTGTTCCTTTCGCCAATCTGCGCGTTGGTGGTCCTTACTGTCCCGAGTTTCCTCGGGCTACACTGACTCGGGAGGGCTGTCAAGGTATTCGAGGAGCGATTAGCTCTTAGCATTGAGCTTTTGAGGTATTGGAAAAAGGCGTGTAAAAAGCGGCGGGCAGCAGTCTGCTTTTGGGTGATAGTTATATGTTCCTCTTCTCGTTATGCCTACGCTTCTTATTTCAGCTCAACTCATCCAACAGCGCGTTGGCCTCTTGCAAGTCTTTGGTGTCAAACCCTTCGGTGAACCAGATGTAGATCTCGGATAACATGCGGTGAGTCTCGTCGAGTTTAGCGCGTGATCCGTGGTAACTGATTCAGACTGCGCTGCTTGCTGTTGTCGCAAACGGACCAAGCTCATCACCGCCCGCAGCTCCAGCGATTTGGCTTGTTGCTTTTGGGCAATGTCGATGGCTTTGAGGAAGTACCCCCCCGCCTCCTGCGTCAGCGCGTGCTTAAAAATGTACTCGATTTCGGGGAACGCGGGTTGTTCGTAGAGAAATTCCTTGTGCTGCAGGGAGGTGAGCAAGCAATACAGTTCTTCTTCTGGTTGGGCAATGACTTGTCGGACCAGGCTCAGCGGGAACTCGCGCCCGATCACGGCGAGTTGTTGTAAGAGGGCTTTCTCGTCCAGCGCCAGACGATCGATGCGGGCGGCGAGAATGCCTTGGACAGTGGTCGGAATATGGAGGTCTGTTGGTAGGGGCACGGCGCGCCGTGCCCCTACGGCGTCGCGTGTAAGTACGCCCTGTTCAACTAACTCCTGGACGATCTCTTCCATGAAAAACGGCGTCCCTTGGGTTTTGTCGAGAATGAGTTGTTTGAGATCCTGTAGGGGCGACCCTTGTGGTCGCCCGGCTTGGGCAGGCACAAGACCTGCCCCTACAGTTGTCCCCAACAATACATCCAGAAACTCCTCCGCCTCCTCTCTCCCTAATGGAGCCAGCCGCAGTTGCGTGTAATACGTCTTCTGCCCCCACTCATGGCGATACTCAGGCCGATAGTTCACTAATAGGAGGATTCTCGCTGAAGCAATTCCCTCACTCAATGTGTCTAGGAATCCCTGTGTTTCGTTGTCAATCCAGTGCAGGTCTTCAAAGACGAGCATCAACGGCTGATTGAGACTCTCGTGCAGAAACAGTCTCTTGAGCGCCTCCAAAGTGCGGCGACGCCGTATCTGCGCGTCCATCTGGTGCAGTGACAAGCCTGGATCTTCGATCCCGAGCAAGGAAAAGAGATAGGGCAAGAGGTCTTCCAGGTTGCGGTCGAGGATGAGCACTTTCCCTGCCACCTTCTCCTTGCGTGTCCGTTCTTCATCCTGAGGTTGAATCTGAAAGTAACTCTTGAGCAGTTCGATAAGCGACAGATAGGGTGAGGCTTTACCATACGAAACCGAAAACGCTTCCAAGACCAAGCAGCCGCTCTGCGAGGTCAGCTTAAACTCATGGAAGAGCCGGGATTTCCCTAGCCCGGGCTCACCCATCACGCCCACGATTTGGCCATGGCCTGCCTTGGCCTGCGCTAGCGCCCGCTGCAACTGGTCCATTTCACTCTGGCGCCCGACAAAGCGCGTAAGCCCGCGTCTCATTGCGACCTGAAGTTTGGTGCGCAGCGGCCCCGCACCCAGGACCTCATACACCGGCAGCGGCTCCTCGACTCCTTTGATCTCCGCCACGCCCAACGCTTTCAGTGCAAAATAGCCTTCCACTAATTTGCGCGTGTACTCCGTGATCAGAATCGACCCCGGCGTGGCCATCTGTTCCATACGGGCGGCCAGATTGGTCGAGTGCCCGACCGGGACATAATCCGTATGTAAGTCGTCTTTGCGAATCGAGCGAAGCACCACCTCGCCCGTATTCACCCCCACCCGCATCGCCAACGGCACGCCGTGTTTGAGACGCACCTGATCTCCGTAGCGGCGCATCTCTTCTTGCATCCGCAGCGCCGCATACAGTGCCCGCTGGGGATGGTCCTCATGCGCAATGGGGGCGCCGAACAGGGCAAAGATACCGTCCCCTAAGACCTGCGCCACATAGCCGTCGTAACGATGCACCGCGTCCATCATGAGTTGGAGTGCCGGGTCAAGAATCGCCCGTGGCGACCGTGTAGCCGCAGTACAGGCAGTGAGTGACGCCATGATCGATACGTTTATGCTCGCCGGGACCGAAGACGAGTGCCGCGACCGCATCAAGGTCTGGTCCGGATGTGCCGACGTGTTGAGCCTGCGTCACACCTATTTTGATCCGACGATTTCACCAGAAGTCCTATCTGTTGCGTACCGAAGTCTTTTTCGGCTGGCGCGGGAGTTGTAGGGGCAATTGATGAGTTGCCCCTACGCCAGATCGGTTAGTCGGTTGGACAGTTTTGCGGATTGAAGGGGGGGGCGGTATTCGCGCAGCCGGGCTCGGTGGGATCAACATGGCGGCTGTTGCGACCGTTGTTGGCAAAAGCGACGTAGGGAAAAGTCTCCTGATACACCCTGTCGTTCGCGTTGGTTGCGTCACCAATACGATTGTTAGGGAAGATATTGAAGGCCGGATTGAGTACCCCGACCACGGCTCGCGCGGAGATGTCAGTGACATCATCCGAGACGCGGCGGCCATCCGGATAACCAGCAGTGTCTCCCGCCAGGAACCCTAACCGCTTGCGCTGCGCCTGTGGCGTTGGTGGAATGCCGGTATTGAGGCGAAGCAAGTCGGCGATCGGGCCCTGGAGTGCAGGCGTTGTACAGGCTGGGCAAATCGGCGGGGCATAAAAGACCAGTGGTGCCAGGTCGAGCCGGGGCGGGGTCGGAATAGTCACAACTCCGCCGTAAGCGGCATTAATCACCCGGGCTAACAGCGGATCGAGTAAAAAACTGGCAAACTGTGAGTCATTTTTCGGCTCGCTCATGCTGAATTTGTCTTTCGAGCCGGTCCCAATCAGCAACTCATTGATGAGCGCGTTGCCCATCCGCTGAATCTGCACCACATTCGAGGAGAGAGCAGGGCGGCCACCCGGGGTAAATGGCTGCACTTTGATTCGTGGTCGTGAAGTGGTGCCATAGGTACCGATGACCGCTTTGGCATCGTTGGCGGCGTGCAGTTGTCCGTCGCTAGTGAGCAGTGTGGTCGGCACTTCAAGAGCGATGGTATTGACGTTGAACCCAGAGACATCGTCCGAAGCAAAGTTCTTCGTATCATCCGCATCTTGAGTATCGCTGAGCACTGCAGGAACTCCGGTGGCAAAGGCGCTCGGACGGAAGTTCAGGGTATCAAAAGCGGCACCGAGATCAATGTAGAAGGGATCATCAACCGTTCCGGCGAATACCCGGATGCCGTTGCCTAAATCGTAGATCCCTTGTTTGGCCAAGTCGTCATAGTTAGGCATGGTGCGCGGGCCGACATTGGAAGGCACGGCGAACAACTTTTTTCCGCCAGTCAGGTCTATCCTCTTCGCGCCAAATCCCCTGCCTTTCACCATAGTCACCGTGTAGGTCTGCCGTAAGCTGAGGCCCTCAGAACCGGGACCGTCGAGTTTAGTGATAGCCGGAGGAACAATCAGGGTTCCGGGAGGAACGGGAGCCGGAGAGTTATTTGGTGCGTTGATACCACTTCCTGCTCCGACAAATCCGGTGAAAACAGTTGGCAAGCGAATTTCGGTCTTAAAGCGGAACTGGAAGGTGATGTCCTCGTCCGCATCTTTATTATTGTCGACCTTCATTTCATAGAGGATTTCCGGATCGAAGGGGAAATAATTGGGTCCGTTCGCCGGTTCGAGCAGTGGGTCCACGTTGAGGATCATCGTGACTTTGTTGGGGTTATCGTAACTGACAAAAGCAAACCAATCGGTGATATCCGCCTTCTGATCCAGCGCGGTTAGCGGCGCCTCGCGGTGATTCGCTGCCCATCCTAACGAGGTCACGCTGGTCAGCGCCAGTGTGAGCAGAGTCAGGAATAACGAGCGTTGAGATTTCCTTAGCCTGGACATTTTTCCTCTCCTTTCATGAGTACAGTGAAACATTTCAGTTTTGGTTAAAAATGACGCAACGGGCGTAGCGTCCGCCAGAAGAGGAACGGTAAGCAGACCATCATCAAGATGATGGTGCTTGGCTCTGGCACGACACTGATCTTAACCGCGGGGTTAGTGACATTGGCGATTTGCACGACACCCGCTTGCGGGCCGCCCAACTCAACAAATAGTAGGGCATCCTCGAAAGGGATCTGATCGTCGGGCCGGTCGAGATCGGTATCTATCAGACTGAAATTAGTGCCAGGATCAAGCAGGAAGAGCACCAATCGGTCTGGCGTACCGGGATCGCCGGCAAAATTATTGGTGAAGTCGAGATTGAAAGAGACAGAGTTGCCAAGCGTGAGATCTTGCAGGAACTGGCCGAGTCCTCCGGTATCGCTAATGGTAAAGGGAGGACCACCGGTACATGAAACCCCCACATCGCAGGTGGCAGTGCCAAGAATACCGTCGGTGGTCAGTCCTGAGATAGTTGCATTGTTATTTTCACTCAAATCCCCGTCTAACAGGTCAAATTCTAGCCTGGCATCAGTTCCAGCAAGGGCAGTGGTATCTAGAGTGATAGACAGAGCAAAAGCTTCTTGAAGATGCCCGCCGATGCCAGTGAGCGCAAGGAAAAAGGCAAGGGCGGTACCAACTCGCCACGGTAAGCTGGGACGTTGGCAAAGGGGGTGGCTGGCGCGTTTCGGGTTTTCTCCGCTGAGGTTGAAATGGTCAGTCATGATGTGCTCCTCCCTGAAGGGTTGATCAAGCAGCCTCCTATACCGTCGCTGTCACTAAGGCGGTATAGGCCGTTGAGTAGCAATCCCTCCCTCTTGGCAAAAATTCCCTACACGATTTCCACCAGCTTTGATTGCTATTACGTGGAGGAGAAAGAATTGGATGTGGTAAAGGAATTTTTTCGGATGCGAGGCAGGGGATAAGCACGGGAGCGAGTTGCTTTTCTCGTGTGCGAGATGGGAAAAATAATCACTCCCGCCCCTTTTCCCACTATATGGCGACAAGAGGCGTATGCAACAACTTTTTGCGAGTCGGTCAATCGATAACGGCGGCAAGGACAAGATCCGATAAGCGTTGGAATCGTTCCATGCTATAGGACTCCTCCAGCAAGCCGGCGGTCAAGCAAACAAACGTGAGGTCGCGTTCGGGCTCAACCCAGAACAACGTCGACCCCGCACCGATCGCGCCAAACGTGCCAGGTGAAGCCAGCGTGCCAAAGTAGGTGGGAAAGATCCCGGTACCGCGCAAGAAAAAACTGAGCCCGAGAAAGGCGGGAAACTCGTCCCACCCACGTAGCTCACGGGCGTAGTTCCATAAACTGTTTGGTCGCAGCCCGGTGTGGTTAGTGGTCGCCAGTTCAATGATTGCGGGCGAGAGAATCCGCACGCCATCCAGTTCGCCGCCGCACCGCAGGGCTTCGGCGAAGCGCAAGATATCCGCCGCGGTCGAAACGGCACCGCCGCCAGGAATTTCCGTTTCCTCAGTCAAGAGGAAGTTGAACGCTTCGAGCATCGCCGGCGGAAACAACCCTTCTCTCTGGTCGCGGACGACGACCGGGACTCTGCGCTCGGCTAGATCTTTGCGGAGCCCGAGCGAGGTTTCCCGCATCCCGAGTGGTTGGAATATCTCGTCAGCGAGAATTTCGCGGAACGAGCGCGTCCCGCCATCAAGGCGGCGGACGATTCCGGCCAGCACGGCGTGAGCTGTCATTGGACTATAGGTGACTTGTTGGCCAGGGAGGGATTCTGGACCCTGCTGACAGGCCGCGGCGACGACGGCCTCAAGGTTTCCCACCAAGTCGGGTGGAACTGGCGGTACACCAGCCGACATCCCGGCGGTATGAGTGAGCAATTGCGCCACTATCACTCGTTGTTTTCCTTTGCAGCCAAACTCAGGAATGATATCCGCTACTCGAGTCGTCAACGCGAGGTCGCCGCGATCGACACATTGAAGCACAGCCGTCGTGGTCAGCGCTTTCGTGACCGAAAAGAGACAGAACACATCATCCATCCGCGCGGGGCGACGGCTCGCCCGTTCGGAAAAACCTAGCGCTTCAGCCAGTGCGACCTCACCGCCACGCGCGACCATGACGACGGCACCGTCGTACTGTTCTCGGTCGATATCGGTGTTGATTGCGGTAGTCAGGCGGGCGAGCCTGGTCGAGTCAAAGCCGAGTTCTGCCGGATTGATAGTGTTCATACAACCCTCCTGGCAGAGTTCATAGTTGAAAATGAAGCCCGAAGTCTAGCCCTTAAGGCAGGGCTGTGCCCGCCGGAGCGGGCAGGCGTAGCCTGCCCGACACAAAAGAGCATCCGCCTCACGCAGTGTCCGGGCCAAAGTCAGACGCAGTGAAGGCGATCGGCCAGGGAAAGGTAGTGGCACTGCCCGTCCCGTGCGAATACTGCACCCCTGTGCCCAAGACATTATTGGGATAGGTCAGTCGAGGATTCGCCCCTTTACTGTGATCGTGGTTATCCTGCCAGCGTGCCAGGCTAGGAGAGATTTCCCAGTCACTGCCACTCCAACGAAATTCGCTCCCGCCATTGTAGCGCCGCACGATCTCGCGCTGATACACGGCGCGAATACGTTGATTCGCGGGCGTCGGCAGGTGGGCCGAGAGCAGCGCCAAGGCATCCCCGGCTTTGTCTACCATAATTCTCCGGACCGATTCGCGAATGTTTTCCATGAAGCTCCACGCCGCATTATCACTGGTCGGCGGGCTGTCTAACTGCCCAAACCCGTAGCCGTGCGGCGGCCCGAACAGCGGCAGGTCAGCCTCATGACCGTAACAAAAAGTTTTTCCCTGAAAGGCAAATCGCCGCCGGCCAATCCCGCGATGTTCGAACTGGTGGTCTCCCCCATTCTCGTGCGCCAGTATCCGGCGCACGGTGGTCTGCCAGCAGCGTAAACTCAAAAGACTCACTCGTTGTTGGGCATTATCTCGCCGAAAGCGGTCTTCCACTAATGCATTGATGAGCGCTTCCACGTCGGCATGTGGCGTAGGGTTGAGCCCGACGACGCGGAATGGAGGCAGACGGAGGAAGGGGTCGTTCGCTGCCGGCGGGTTCAATGCCTGATTTGCGCCGCGAATCAAGCCCGGAGAAAGACGCCGATTATCGATGGAGACGGAGACCAATTCTAGCGTCCCGTCGCCTCCCCTGAGGATTTCGCGACCATTGCTATCAACCATTCTCGGCTGATACTCCATCACCAGCGCCGGCTTCAGCACCCCTCCGACGCCACGCCCCCAGGCCCGTTGCTGGCCGTCGACGATCACTTGCGGCCGGCGACGGTTGGCAATAGGAAAAGTAACGG
>Ga0187894_10003204_pt1 | contig 18622 bp, 14 predicted proteins | sample GBC1701081metaG_FD_136650 | JGI IMG/M metagenome (GOLD analysis project Ga0187894, IMG submission 136650) | White microbial mat communities from a lava cave in the Kipuka Kanohina Cave System on the Island of Hawaii, USA - GBC170108-1 metaG ...
AAGCCACAGCCATCACTAAATTGGCAACCGCTTGCCGATTCGACAAGGGAAAAGTTAAAATATCCTCGCAGAACTGCTCGGCGAGAGTTTTTTAATTTCACAATAACAAAAGTTTAAACCTTGTGGTTCTGTTTTTCAAATAACTCTTTCGTCAAAAGTCTAATACTTATACAAATCAAGAAAAAAAATGTATGTCAAAAAAAAATAATTTCTTTCTCTTATTCGCTTTGGTCGCGCTGGTCTTCAGCGTATCGGCTCGTGCAGCAAATTTAGATTTGCATTTTGTGACGTATGAAATAAAAGTTTCAAATACGTCACTCTCTTTTGGACAAAACGGTTTCCCCAAGGACGCGAATCCGGTTTTCAATACGGGGTTTTCCGCCCAAACCCACGAAAAGTATCAATAAGGAATTTAAGGTCGTGGAAATGAAAGTGATTTCAGATTTTTAACAATTTCCTTAACATCAATAATTTCCGTTGGTTTATTGAACTCATAACGTCCCATAAAGTTAATATGTTGCCAAGCCATTGGCGATAGCTGGTTGATTACTCCAATTTCTTCCAACAATTTGTTTGCCTCTTTTTCTTTGAGGAGTTCGGAAAGAATCGTCAAATTGTAAAACAGAATGCAATTGGTGAGCAGTCGCGCTGCTTCATTCCAGATGTTTTGCTCGTATTCACTTTTGAATCGCAGCTTGCCGAAATTGGCGAATGAAACGGCTCGTTTAAGTTGGTGATAATTCTCCCCCCGATTGAGAGCTTGATGGACGTTTTGACGTAGTAGCGAAGAGTCAATATATTCAAGTAAATAGAGGCTTCTAATGATGTTATCGTATTCCCACAAGGCTTGTTTAGTCTGATTAGTCCGATGGTAAGAAGAAAGTTTGCGGGTAATGATATTTTGCGTAGTTGCTTTATTGGCTAACGAGAGAACTATTCGGGTGATATTTTCCCACTCTTTGATTATGAGTTTTTGATTGATCTTACGAATTGGTTTTATTTGGAAGTTTGGATAAAGACTTGGATGTTTGAATCCGTAAAGTGATTTGGTGACCGTATCGTAAATATCTTTGAAACGCGGAGCAAACTTGTAGCCGAACAAATGGAGTAGAGCAAAATTAACTTGATTTGCTCCGTGCGAATCTGTGGAATGAATTTCGGGCTGAATTTTAGTGGAATTATTAAATAAAAGATCAAAAACGTAATGACTCTCGTGTTCGTTGGCACCAATAATTTTAGCATTGACAGGAATATGATTCGCCACCAAAGTATAAGCCACGATACCTTTTTTCAGACCAAAGTATTTAGGCGAATAGCGGGAATTAATCGTTTGAAAACGTGTTTCAAATTTTTGTCCGTCGCTGCTCGAATGAACTAAACCGTTAATATTAAAGTCTTGCAATAGTTCAAATTCAGCAATCTCGTCAACGATTTTTTGATTTGCTTCCTGCAGAGTTTCAAGGCGAATGAAGTTATCCGAAACGGTTTGCAAAACATCCGCTGTTTGGTCGGAGATTTTACTCATTTTCCCGAGTCCGGTATTCGTTCCCCAAGCCATTAGACAAGCGGAAATAATTGTTTCATTCACTCTTTGTTTAGCATATTTGGGTAATCCGGCACAAAAGGTAAAAAAGAACCATAGAAATTTCAGATTTTTGGGCTTGCCGGTTGTTTGACCCGCAGGCTGTTTTTATTGAGCCAGTTGCAGAGATTCGCTTCGGTTGTTTGATAACGGCGAGCGATAAACCGCTGGGTGGTGCCATTGGCAAGCAGGGCTTCGATTTCCGGGCGAAACTGGTCAAGCTTTGATTTGCCAGGTCCGGGCGGTCTGCCGAGCTTGATGCCCTGTTCCTTTTTATAACGTAAGGCTTCTTTGGTGCGCTGCGAAATTAGATCGCGTTCGATTTCCGATGCCATCGAAAATGCCATCGCCACGATCTTGCTTTGAATCGAACTGTCGAGCGACCAATTGCCTTTGACGGCATAAACCCTGACACCTTTTTCAACCGCGACCGAAAGGATTTCCATACATTCGAGCATACTTCTGCCGAGCCGCGACAACTCACTAACAATTAAAGTATCGCCTTTTTTGAACTCTTCGATAATTTCCGCAATCTTCCGCTTTTTCCACGAAACCTTTCCCGAAACGATTTCTTCAATAAAGTTTATTTTTCCCAAATTCAGATGATTTGCCAGACGGAGAATATCGGATTTATTCTTTTCCAGTTCCTGATCATTGGTTGAAACTCTCAAGTAGCCGATGACTTTTGGTTTTTGATTGCCCGCCGCCGATTTCAGTGGCGGACGGTTTTTTGATGTGGAATCGGCAGTAGTTTTTTGTGCCATTTTCGTTAATTTAATGAAAACCCGTAATGACGAATTATTTTATAAACTATTTTACAATTATATCAGTGAGTTATATCGAAAATAGTTTATCATCAAAACGCTCGTTTTAAATGTAATGCCTATCGTCGATTTATGCCTTTATTAAAAATTCTCGGACATCTCGAACGCGAAACCTTTGATGCGCCGCCGATTTTCAAAACCGAAGAGCGGAAAAAATTCTTTACGCTGCCCGCCGGATTAAATTTAGCCCGGGAAACTTTGCGAACTCCGACCAATCAGGTTTTCTTTATATTGCAGGCGGGTTATTTTCGAGACCGCCATCGTTTTTTTGAGAACCAATTTCGCCCGGCGGATATTGCCTTTGTTGCGGATCGTTGTAAAGTGCCGGCGGATCAAATCAGTATCTCCAACTATCCGAAACAAACGCTCCTGCGCCCGTCAACAACTCATTGTTGATTATTTCGGCTTTCACAAGTCGGATGAAAATAATCAGAATCAGATTGAATATGAAGTCGAGCGGTTAGTCAGATTAGTCGTTCGTCCAAGCAATATCTTTTGGGAAATCGTCAGTTATTTTCGGCAAATGAAAATCGTCGTGCCGAGTTATAACCGGCTCGCCGTAATTATTTCCCGGCAGCTTCAGAATTATGAAAAGCAATTGCAGATTATTGTCGCAGAGAAATTGAATGACCGACAAAAGCAACTGCTCGACGCGCTGCTGGAAAAGGAACCGGCAGAAAATAATCCGACGGCGGAAGAATCTGCCGCTCCTGAGTTTCGCTTTCGCCTGACCCGCCTCAAACAAATATTTCAAACCAACAAACCTGCCGACATCAAAGCGAATCTGGCGGATTGGCAAACTCTGCAAACCATCTATCGGGAATGCGGTGAGCTAATTGTCGAACTGCATTTAAGTCCCGCCGCCGTGCGTTATTACGCCAACGCGCGTCCAGCACGCCAGAGTTTTGCAACTGACGCGCCGCAACCGAAATGAAACTTATCTTTATTTGCTGGCTTTTATAGCCTTTCAAACTTTTCGCCGCCAGGATTTGCTGATTGACTCATTGCTGCAATCGGTGCAAAACACCACTAATTCGGCAGTTTCCGAACAGCGCGTCAAACATTTCCGGGAACGCCACGAAAAACGTCAGCAACTGAGCGTTTGTCTGCAATCGCTGCAAAAAGAGGTGCTGCCCGCCTTCACTGATATTGAACGGATTCTGGCGGGTCAAAATTTCAATGACCGGGAAAAACTCCGGCTCATTGAAAAGACTCTGGCATCGACTTTGCCGGAGCGACAGCAAGTTGAGAAGCAAATCAAGCAACTTCAGTACGAAACCGGCGATGAGCGGGATGAACGCGATTATTACGATGTCCTGCAAGGAAAATCTCTAAAATTGCAGCAACGGGCATCTGCCATTGTGCGCCAATTGCAGGTTGATGAAAATAATATAAATCCGCCTCTATTCGATGCCCTCCGACACTTTCAAAGTAGAAGCGGCAGTATCGAGAAAAACGCTCCGCAGGGATTTTTGACAGTCAAAGAAAAATCTTTTTTGAAAAATACCGACGGTAAGTTTTCCGCTTCGCTGTATAAAGTACTGCTGTTTCAGAAGATCGCTGCCGGAATCAAATCCGGCACTGTCAACTTTGAGCAGTCACACAAATATCGCTCACTCGATGACTATCTAATCCCGGCGCGGAAGTGGCAAACCGATTCGGCGGAGTTACTGTCGAGCAGCGACTTGAAACGCTTTGTTAATTTTCCGCCTTTACTTGAAATTCTCGCGCCCGTCGTTGATCAAAGTTTTTCCGTGACGAACAACAGCGCGTCCGCCAACTCCTTCCTCAAAATAAAGGTTGACCAGTCTTGGTCGGTTTCGACTCCGAAGGAAGAAAGCGTTTTCGCCCAGCCGCTGAAACGCTTTTTTCCCGCGCGTAAAATCATTTCTTTGTCGGAAATTCTCTCGACCGTCAATCGGGCGACGGGCTTTCTTGCCGAATTCGATTCCGGGCAGATGACAGGAATTCGCAAAAGACCGCCCGATCAAATCTTTTTTGCCGGAATTATTGGTTTGGGCTGCGCGCATCGGGCTGCCTAATATCGCACACATTTCCAAACAAATCATCCACAGCGAATTGGAAAATACGGTCAACTGGTATCTCTCGCTGGCGAATCTGCAAACGGCAAACGCCTGTCTCGTCAATTTTCTCAATCGCCTGGAGTTACCAAATATTTACCGGCGTTCCCAGAGTAGTTTGCATACTTCCAGCGACGGACAAAAATTTGCGGTTTCGGTTGATTCATTCAATGCTAATTACTCGTTCAAATATTTCGGACAGAACAAAGGAGTCAGCGTTTACAGTTTTATCGATGAACGACATTTGCTGTTTTACTCAACCGTGATCAGTGCCGCCGAGCGCGAAGCGGCTTACGTCATTGACGGACTGCTCCACAACGAGGTCATTAAAAGCGACATCCGCGTCGATCCGATACGCATGGCTACACGGAAATTATTTTCGGGGTCACTTATTTGCTCGGGTTAACATTCGCTCCCAGACTAAAACAACTGGACCGGCAGCGGCTCTATTCGTTTAAGAAACGCAAAGTCTATGAAACCCAAGGCTTCAGAATCCTGCCCGATGCTTATATCGACACAGAACTGATTGCCGAAAACTGGAGCGACATCCTGCGTTTCGTCGCCACGATTAAACTCAAATACGCGACCGCTTCGCAGCTTTTCAAACGTCTGAATTCCTACTCAAAGCAGCATCCGCTTTACCGGGCATTGAAGGAATTCGGGAAAATCATTAAAACGATCTTTATTTTGCGCTACATCGACGATCCGGTTCTGCGCCAGTCAATCGAAAAACAACTGAACAAAATCGAGAACGCCCACAAATTCGCTAAAGCTATCGCCTTCGGCAACAATCAGGAATTCAGTTCGGGAGAAAAAGAAGAACAGGATATTATCGCCGGTTGCCGGCAGTTGATCGAAAACTCGGTCATCTGCTGGAATTACCTTTACCTGACCCAAAAATTAAATGATGCCAATCAAAAAGAAACTCAGGAACTGCTGACGGCAGTCAAAGAAGGTTCAATCGTGACGTGGCAGCACATCAACTTTCACGGTGAATACGATTTCTCGGAAGAAAAACTGCAAGATTCGGTCGGCTTAAACCTTCCGAAAATCTTAAGTTGGAGGAGAGCTGAAAATCAGGAGTGAATAATTGACACTAAAGTTACTTTACAACAGTGTTTAAGCGAATTTCTATGGTTCTTTTTGACCTTTTGTGTCAGATTACCCAAATTTTCGTTTTAGTCTTCCCAAACCGATATTTATCAAATCAATCGCGCCGTTTTTCAAAGCCGTCTTAACCGGGTCATCTTTTTTCTTCTCCTGATGTTTCGCCTTCGGAGTCGTATTCTCCCCACGACTTTCTGTATTGCTTGTTTCGCGCTCGGTCGTGCGCGTCGGAATTGATCGCGGTTGAACGATGACTGTTTCGCCGTTCAAATTAGGATTCGGCTTAACCTCCTGCTGCGGCTCGATTCTAGAATACGTCTTGACTTTTTGCTCTTCCGCAATCGGCGTTTCGATTTCATTCGGCTTGGCTTGGAAAACTTTTCTATCTTGTTTTTTTGGCGAATCATCAACCGGTGCGGAGCGGTCCGGCACTTCGCGCGTTAGATTTCTCGCGCTCGGCATTTCCGGCGCAGGTTGGGTTTTAACAGTCGGAACAGTGAACGGAGTTGCTGTTTCTGTTCCTGAGCGACTCGTTTGCTTGCCGGATTGGTTTTCAGCTTCTTTAAAGCGGTCTTCCCTTTCCTTGATTTCGCGCGTGTAGAGTTGAAATTGCCGCCCGTGTAATCGAATTCGGTTCTGAACTTCTGATTGTTTTCATCGAAAACTTCGATGGAGAGAGGACGCGGCGCGCGATAATCGCCTTCCTGCCATTCGACCGTTGATTTGCCGACCAATTTGAACGTTCCGGTCAGATTCGGAACGGATATGCCGTTCGGATCAGGCACATATGTTTCATCTTGATAGACGAGTCCGTCTCTATATTTGTTCGGGTCGGTTTCGGGAAGCGAACTATAGTTGAAAGCATACTGCCGGCTGACCGCCCCGTTCGGCTGCGTTACGGTCGTGACGCGCGGCGAGGCGTTTTGTTGAATATCATAATTCGTTACGGCAGGTGTGGCGACATCCATTTCAGCCCAGCTTTCCGTTAATTTGGTATAAGTCGGTGCGTCGGAAAGACCGACTCCGTTTGTTCTGCCGGTTTCATTTAATGTCGCCAGCGGGTAGTTATACAAGGCTTGTTTGGTCATCAGCCCGGCATTTACGATGCCCTGCTCGTCGGCGCTCGCCTGCCAGCTCATTCCGCGCTGCTCGACGACTTTCGTCAGCATTCCGTAGGACGAGTAGGAGTCGGTATCGCCAAACCAGTAACCCGTGTTCGTCGCCGGGTAGTAAATAGCATCCGGCACCAATGGCGCGTTAGCACCCGCTACGGTGATACCGGGAGCAAACGAATAATTAAAAGATTGCAATTGTTTATAGTGCAATCTGACAAGAGTTCGTGATCTGCTGAGACCGTAGTTTACTCCTTGGTTACGCATCCGCGGGGCGGTAACGGTCAGAAGATTTCCGCCGGAATCGTAATTAAAATTAATAACCCGTCCCATCGTGTCGGTAACGGTTCCAAGTTTCGGACCTTGGTTGCCCCGGTAAGTTATATTGATAAAATTACCGTTCGCATCTTCAATAGATAACGGATAAACCGCACCGCCGCCATGCGCGCCATAACTAATTATCGTTCCATTAGGCATCCGAACCCATGCCGTAGCAATTCCGTTAATATTGCGCTGGCTGTTATTGATACAAACGCGCAAAACGGTTATTACGACCCGTATTATAATCAGCAAAACAATGATTACTACAGGCAAGACCGCCGGCAGGACAAAAATCATCGCAAAGTTGAAAAGCGCGAAGTCAAACATCACCAGCGCGACGAGCGCGAAGAATACGGCAACAGCCGGGAACTGCGTCGCCATCAACAGCAGGAACACGAGCAGGTAAAGCGTCATCAACGAAATGAACGGCGCGGCAATTATAACCCGTATTACGATTATCGCCGGCAGTATTAATTGCTCGAATAATTGCGGAAACAGTTTATAATTCTTATTGAAAGAAAAATGGGCGAGTATCAGCATGACTAATCTCTGTTGTGCTCGTCATTATTTTTCCATCTCATTTAAGTTACCACTTCTCCCGCGCTAAGTTATGGCTGGATGATTTTTATGGACATGATTTCTGCTGTTTTTACGTCTTTTATTTGAGGTCTTCTTTGAGCAACGCCGCTTCCGCGCCTTCCCAATCGCAACCGGAACGCTCAGCTAACACCGTTTTTAGTTCATCGAGAAGAAGGCGAATTTCTACTTGACATCTGCAGGCGGTTTGCCGGTTTTAGAATCAAGATCTAAACGACCGGAAAGGTAAAGCATATCGCCAACAAGCACCCCGTCGCTGAAGAGGGCTTGAATCAAACGTCCGGGCAGATTAATATAACGCTGCGTTTTCTTTTTACTCTCTGTGGAAGACATGCTAATAAACAAACCAAGCAAAATTCCGACGATAAATAAACTTGTTGCTTTCACGCCTGCGCCTTCTTTAGCTGAATTTGAACTTAGGTGGACTTTGGTAATCCATTTTTTGCGACTTGCTCCATCACAGCACAGAACTTGTCAAGCTCTTGCAAAGTAGTGTGCAAGCTCGGACTGACTCGAATGCCCTGAAATTCGGATATGCGCTTTGCCACATCATAGACTTGAATCTGATGCCGCTTCATCAGGTAATCGGTCAACTCGCCGGATTTGATTCCCACGATCTCAACCGTAGCCATCGCACAACTCATGCCCGTCTTGAAAGAAGTGTGAAAGCGAATGTTGGGAAGTTTACTTAATCGCTCGACCCAATAACTCGTCAGATAGCGCAAGCGGGCTTCTTTGCGTTGCGCGCCGATGCCATTATGGAACGCCAGTGCTTCGGCGATTGCCAGATGCTGCGACGATCGCCCACCCACCATCTCGAATTTGCGAATGTTATCGCGCCTGCTTACAGGAGACGGCACGAGCGACCAGAGCTTGGCGATTTTGTCGCGTCGTACGAAGAGCATTCCGGTTACTTTGGGAGCCATCAGCCATTTGTGCAGACTCGCGCCAAAGTAATCGCAACCAAGATCCACAACCTTGAAATCAAAATGTCCGAAAGATTGCGCTCCGTCAACGGCGACCTCAATGCCGCGCTGATGCGCTATTTCGCAGATGCGTCTTATAGGGAAAATCTGTCCGGTAACACTAACCATATGTGAAACCAAAATTAACTTCGTGCGCGGCGTGATGGCTCGTTCAAAGGCTTGAGCCAATTCGTCCATCGTTTCAGGCGGAGTCGGGACTTTGATTTTCTTAACGACGATTCCTTCGCGTAAACGCCTTTGTTCAAGAGCGTCGAGCATCGCCCAATACTCGTGAGTTGTCGTCAGGATTTCATCACCCGCTTTTAACGGCACACCGAGCAAGACTGTACACATGGACTCGGTGGCATTGCGCATGATGGCTAATTCTTCCGCGTCACAGCCGAAGAGTTTTGCTACTCCTTGCCGCACAGGCTCAAGGCGCGGTTCAAACATGGAATAGATGAGCGGCGGAATTTTCTCTTGTTCCCAGATGTATTGCGTGACTGCTTCGGTCACAATGCGCGGCGAAGGGCAAACTGCGGCATTATGCAAACAGGTCGTATTACGGCTCACGCTGAATGATTGTTGAATCTCGCGCCAGAAAGATTCATCGCGTGCGATTTCTTCCGCGCCAAGCGTCATTGAGGTTTGCGCCATAGTCTCGCTGGTCTGCCAAATGCCCGAGCTGTCAAGCACCGTCAAAGCCGCTGCACTGCAACCAGCTTTCTCAAGGAAACTGCGTCTATTCAAAATACCCTCCTTTGCCCACGAGCATTGCAAGAAACTCGTTCACCGTTTGCCCTGATGAGCGATTTTGACATCAACGGTCAACGAGTGAAAGCGTCCACAGAATTTCAGTTTGATCCTGTATATTCGCGTACTGTCAGAAACCGAAACGGACCGTCACTTGCAACAATCGCGGGAAGCCGCCGACTTCAGTAATTCTGCCGAAATCAGCCCGCCCGAAAACAGTAGCGGGTGCGCGGAAAATCGGTATGTTGAGGACGTTGATCACCTCGCCACGCACCACTAAATTCTTACTTTCGGTAAAGCGGATGGTCTTCTGCAAAGCGGCATCCAAGGTTTTCTGAGACGGCGTACGAACGCGCGGGTCTGTCCGCGGCGCGTTTCCGAAGGTGAATGGCGCGGCTTGCGAATAAGCCAGCGGATTCAAATAACTTCGCAGACGATCTTGCAAACTACCGGATGTGGCGGGGTTCTGACCCGCTACGATGTTGGGTCGTTGGAAACTGCCGAAGAGACCGGAATTATTACTATTCTGGACAACAAGAATAGGATAACCGCTCTGATAGCTGCCTACGGCGGTGATTACCCAGCCGCCCAGCACAGCACTCGCAAAGCCCTTTTCAGAAACCCAATGCTTGCCTTTGCCGAAGGGCAGCTCATATGTGCCGACGAAGTTGAAGCGATGCGGCGCGTCCAAAGCCGAAAAGCCGAACTCCGCGTCCAAATCATAGTTGTTGAGTGGACGAGCAAACGCATTAGAATTGTTGCCGAGAAAGTTGATTTCGCCAAAGATATTGTCTTTCAGTCTGCTGTAAGTGTAGTTCGCGCGAAGACCCAACCCATCATTAAAACGTCGTTCGACTTTCAACACCAGAGAGTCGTAACGCGAACGTCCCGCGCTGACCTGGTTCGCGAGAATATCCCCGAACTGCGGAAAGGGGCGCAACAGTTGACCACGTGCAATGGTTGAATTACGGCTGAATGCGCCAAATGCGGGATTGCCAAAAAATGGATTTGCAACTTGATCGTTAAGGGTTGCGCCTAAAGAGAAGAATCTAGGGTCAAGTTGGTTGATGTTGACAGTATTTGACTCTGTGCCGCCGACATTGATTTGCTCGACGCGACTGCCGACATAGCCGATTGAAACTACTATGTCGCCGAACTGTCGCTCTAAGTCCACCGAGTATTGATGGACATATGGAGATTTACGGAATTGGTCAATGAAGTTGACAGTTCCGCCTGCTCCCGTAAGCAAGCCATTAGCACTGCCTCTCGGTTGTTCAATTCCGTTCGGGAATGGATTGTCAAGCCGACAGGTCGCACACGGCGTCAAGCCGCCATCGTTGCTGGCAAAATAACTGGTGACGGCTGTAAAGCCGCGTGTGCCGTAACTGTTTTCAGTGGCATTTGCATATGTATGCGGTGCCCAGAGAAGTCCGTAACCGCCGCGCAAAACCGTCTTCGAGTTGATTGACCAAGCAAAGCCGACGCGCGGGGCAAATTTTCTCCTTGACGGATCGCTTTGGTGTGTCGGATAGCCGTCAACGCCCGCATACTGCAAACCGCCGCGCAGGTTCAGCCCCGGAACTTGAATCGGAAACGGGCGGTCGCGGTCAAAGCCTACTGTGAAGTTGTTGTTTTTCTCTCGCAAGCCTTGCTCGAACTCATAGCGCAAGCCTAGATTCAAGGTCAGATTCGGGGTGACGCGGAAATCGTCTTGCACGTAACCCCCATAATAGTTAATGAAAAAGTTATTCCGCGTCGCCACCGTGATGTCGCCGCTCGCCGGATTGCCAAGCAAAAAGCTGGCAAGCGAATTACCGGAGTTAGTGCTTGCCACTAACGGGTTGGGACCCTGCGTAAATCCACTGTTGAAAACAAAGCTTCCGCTCGACTGCCCGGCGACGAAAAGTTTTAGCCCGAGATTTCTGTAATCCGCGCCGTACTTAAAAGTGTGGCGTCCGAGCAGAACAGAGACGCTGCCATTCACTTGTTGTCCGTAGTAGGTGTGAAGTCGCCGCGCGAGGTTGCCGAAAGTATTCGCGCCGGCGCGACCATAGCCACTAATGTTAAAGACCGGAAACTTCTTGATGGGGATCGCGCTGATGAAGTTTGAAGAAAAGCCCAACTGCGCCGGGTCGAACTCATTAGGCAGGTCGTTGTCTTTGAAACGATACCAGCCATAGCGAAGACTGATGACAGTGTTGTTTTTGGGCGCGATGATGTTGTTGATGGCGATAGTATCAACGCGACGGCGTAAAAAGCTATCGCCCGGGTCAGCCGGCGAGTTGCCGCCGTAAAATTCAGCCTGCGGTTCTTGCGATCGGTAAAAAGCGTACAAGCCTGTCAGCGTATATTTTTCGCTGAACCGATGTTCGACCTTTCCGATGGCTTGATTGGCTTCATTAACAAGAATAGCTTGGGCAGATAGCGAGTTCCCTGAAGTTGGTTTCGGAAAGAGCGACTGTAAAGCGCGGGAGACGGGATTGATGCGTCCGGCTGGTATGACATTGCCGGGAAACGGGTCGCGGATGAAACCGCCCGCGGGATTGGGGCGCGTGGTTAAGGGGTCGTAAATAACAACCAGTCTTCCCTGCGAGTCGAAGGTTTGCGAGAAGTCGCCGCTCAGTTCGCGTGCGGTCGGTAAAAATAAGACTGAGTTAAGCGAGGTTTTGGCTTTGTAATTTTCCGTACTCGCCCAGAAAAAGGTTTTGTTCTTGATGATAGGTCCGCCGATTGAACCGCCGTAGAGATAATAATAGGCATCCGGCTTGGGCAGCCCCGCTTGACGTGCAAAGTACGATCGCGCCGTCGCAAAATTGGGACGAGTCTGGAAGAGTCCGCTTCCGTGCCAATCGTTTGAACCTGACTTCGCCGTTGCATTGAAGACACCACCGCCGGTGCGCCCTAACTCTGCGTCATAAGTGTTGACCTGCACTTTAACCTCATCCAAAGCCTCGATAGAGGGAATGATGACGGAGCGGTTTCGCAGGTCGGTAATAGCCACGCCGTCAATCGTGTAGTTATTGGTTTGGCGGGGTCCGCCGCCGAGCGAGAGGCGCGCTGAAGACGCTTGATCTTGTTGTCGCGTCTCTGTTGGAGAGCCTGTATAAATTACGTTGGGAGTCGTCACTGAAACGGAGAAAGGGTTGCGATTGACTATTGGCAAAGTGTTCAGTTCGGTTCTATCCAGCACGGTCCCAACCGAAGCGTTGGAAGTTTCAAGCAGCGGGGCTTGGTTTGTTACCGTGACGGTTTCCGTAATCCCGCCGACCTCTAAAGCCAAGTCAAGCGTAATAAATTCCTGTGTGCCGATTCTTACACCTTTGCTCTCAAGCTTTTTATGCCCGTTCGCCATTGCTGTAACCGTATAAGTGCCGGGCAGGACATTAGCGAAGGCGTATTCGCCAGCCTCATTCGTAACCACCGTGCGCGTCGCGTTGGTCTCTTCATTGCGAAGCGTTACTTCGGCTCCGGGTATGACACTGCCATCAACTTCATTAACCGCCCCGCGCAGCCCGCCTTGATAGGATTGACCCATCGCTACTTCTACCGCGCCGACCAACAGAAGTAATACCACTGCCAAAAACTTGGACTGGAATTTCATATACGCCTCCTAAAACATTTGTATTTTTGTGTTGTTGCAAAGAAAGAGATGCAGAACAACTTACCCAACTTCTGCAAGTAACGTGCCTTAATACTAAATTATGACTAATACAAGAATTATTGACGTTTCTCGACGGAAGTTTAATTTGTTTGAGACGTTAAATTGTTGGATTTCCAGCAGGGAGGTGTTGTATATGCAACAGGAAAAAGGCAAGATAGGCTTCATGGGAGCAGGCGGAAATCAAGAAAAATTAAACTTCTGCATTCGATATATCAAAGTATTGCGCGTTATGTTTAGATACTTCGCAGTTTGCGTTTGATTCCAATCATTCTTTTCCAATGCCTGTCGAATTATCTCTTTCTCTACTTCTTCAAGATCAATCCCCTCATCGGGAAAGTTAAACGGGAAACCGTCCGCCTGAGCGCGCGTGTTCTTGATTTCGTCGGGCAGTTCGTCAGCCGAGACTATCTCGCCGTTTGCCAGCACTGCTAAACGCTCAACTGTATTTTTCAATTCGCGCACGTTGCCCGGCCAAGGGTACTTGTGAAAGTGGCTATAAACATCCGCTGCCAATCGCAACTTGGTCCTGCCGTAACGGCTGGTGGCGTCTTGCAGAAAGCTATTTGTGAGCAAAGGAATATCTTCGCGCCGCTCGCGCAGCGGTGGCATTTTAATTGGCACGATGTTCAGCCTGAAATATAAGTCTTCGCGGAACGAGCCGTCTGCAACCCTCTTCGCCAAATCGCGGTTGGTCGCCGCTATTACCCGAATATTTACGCGACGCGGTGTACTATCGCCCAATCTCAGAAACTCTCCGTCTTGCAGAACTCTTAATAAAGCGACCTGCAATCCGAGCGGCATCTCGCCAATTTCGTCCAAGAAGATTGTCCCGCCGTGCGCTTTTTCAAAGAGGCCGGGTTTGTCGTAAATCGCTCCGGTGAAAGCTCCCTTGCGATAACCGAACAATTCCGACTCTAAGAGATTTTCGGGGATAGCTCCGCAGTTGATAGCAACGAAGGATTTGTCGCGGCGCGAGCCGTGTTGATGAATGGTTTTCGCAATCACTTCTTTGCCGGTGCCGCTTTCGCCCAATAACAACACGATCACTTCTGTCTGCGCGACTCGTTCGACGATGCCATACAATTCCTGCATCCGTTTTGAAGTTCCGATAATGTTTTCAAACCGGAAGCGTTCGCCAATGAAAGCACGCAGTTCACGGTTTTCATTGACCAAAGCCTTCACCTTGAACGCACGCTCAATAATCAGATTCAACTCATCCCAGTTGAGAGGCTTGGTCAAGTAGTCTTCCGCCCCGCCTTTGATGGCTGCCACTGCCGATTGAATGTCACCGTAGGCTGTTATGATGACGATAGGCGTATCAGGCGCGACAGCTTTGATGCGCTTCGTCAGTTCCGTCCCGTCCATTTCGGGCATTTGTATATCGGTGATGACCAAATCGGGAGCGTTCTCGGTGAAGCTCTCGTAACCGCGCAGACCGCCCTCAGCCAACAGCACTTGATAGCCGGCTTCGGTTAGTTGAAACTCGATCACTTGCCGCAGCGACGGTTCATCATCGATGACTAGAATTGACTTTCGTTTCTTCATGTTTCTCTTTGGCGACAAGCGGCAGGCGAACGACGAATAAGCTGCCCGGCTCGTCTGTCTTTACTAATTCAATTTCGCCGTCATGTTGTTTGACAATCTGATAAGCAACTGACAGACCTAAACCGGAGCCATCGGGCTGGGTGGTAAAAAATGTATCGAAGATTTCATCTTCAATGCTTGGCTCGATGCCTATTCCGTAGTCACGAACAAATATTTCAACTGTTTCCGCTTGTCGTCTGCTGCCTACTTCGACTTTGCCGCCTCCGGGCATTGCGCGAACGGCATTGAGCATCAGATTGAGCAAGACTTGCTTGATTTGTTCCCCGTCGGCGTAAACCGGCGGTAAGCCCCTATCGAGTTGCGGCGTTAAGCGCACATTGGCTTTAGCGGCTTGACTTGCGGCGAAGTCCAAGACCGATTTAATTAGTTGGTTTAAATCAATTAATGCTTTGTTGGGCGGGCGCGGTCTGGCGAAACTGAGGAACTCGCTGGTTATGCGTAGCAACCTGTCTGTTTCGTCCTCAATGACTTTGACAAATTTGCGGCGCGCACTTCCGGACGGAATTTCTTTTTCTAAAATCTCTATCGCGCCTTTAATCGCGCTCAAAGGATTTCGTATCTCGTGCGCCATGCCTGCCGCCATCTTGCCCACAGACATCAGGCGGTCTGCTCTGATAAGAAAATCAACTGCGTTCTTCAACTCTTTGCTCGTCGCGTCGAGCTCAGCCGCCGCCTTTTCAAACCTTTGTCGTTGGTTTTTTTTTGCGTTAGCAAGAACTCCTGTAAAGATACCAAGTGCAAAAAACATCACTATCTCTACATACTGGTTCAGAATTGCCGATGGCGAATCGCCCGCGTGGTTGGCGATGTGCCAGTAATACCCTGCCCCGCTCAATAGCGCGACGGATACTCCGCCGTTGACACCAAAGCTATACGCAGCATAAACAATCGGAAGATAAAAGAGTCGCTGTGAGATTTCGTGCAATAAGAATCTGCTGTTCGACGTTGTGTAGTTATGAACGAGCGCGATGAGGATGACGCTGACAATCAAGCCCAAGACCTTAATGCCGTTTCTTACTTTTAGCTTCTCATCGTCCATAATATACGTCACCAGACTAGGGCAACCCGACCCGGCGTATCAGATTAGCAAAACGCGGGTCGGAGCGCAGGTTGTCCATCTGCGGCTCCACTTTGAGGTCAACCAGCTTGTCCGCGGGTTCATAAAACGCTTTTTCAAGCCACTCGAAGGCTTTGTCTTTTTCATTAAGCCCGGCGTAAATCAGAGCGAATTCATATGGCGAGACGTAACATTGCTGTGCAATCTCATTCAGGCGCCGGAGTATTTTTTGCGCTTCGGCTCTCTTGCCCGTCACCGCGTAAGCATGTCCGAGTCGAGACAGCAAAATGCGCTCGTCAGGATAAATTCTGAGTCCCTCTTGAAATATAGCGATGGCTTGATCGGTCATTCCTTTTTGTTCCAATGCCGAGCCGAGATAAGTGTAGGTCCGGATAAAGTTTCGATCCATCTCCAGCGTCTTATTCAACTGTTCAATAGCTTGGTCGTACTGACGCGAAAAGTAGTAGGCTCTGCCGACATTGCGGTTGACGATGAGCGAGAAAGGATCCGCCTCTTGCGCCTGTCGAAGGATGGCTAGGGCTTCGTCATGCCGCCCCATGCCTGACAGATAAGTCGAATACCAGAGACGAGCAACAGAGTAGTTTGGGTTCAATTCGATTGCTCGCTTGTATTCTTTTTCCGCCGCAGAAAAGTTCCAGTCGTAGATAAACAAAATGAAAGCCAATGAAGTGTGAGCTTCAGCTAGGTTGTCATCTGCCTGCAAGGCTTTCAATGCCTCCTCTTTCGCTTTCGGATAGCCTTCTTTGGGCGCGAGCAAACCGTAATCGCTCAGAAGCGCATAACAATCCGCCAGCCCTGAGTAGGCTAAAGCGAAGCTGGGATCTTTTTCTATCGCCTGATTGAAGAACTCAATGGCTTTTTGGAAACCCTGTTCCGTTCTTTTATTCCACCAGTAGCGACCCTTTAGGTAAGCTTGATAAGCTTCGGTGTTTTCCGTGTAATGCTTGGCGAGCAGATCGCGCTCTGCTCCGGTCAGCCGCAATCGCAGCTTGGCGGATATTTGTTTCGTAATCTCTTCCTGCACCGCCAGAACTTCCGTCAGCTTGCAACTGTATTTTTGTCCCCAGAGCAAGCTGTTGTCTGCGATGCTGATTAATTCGGCATTGATTATAAGGTCATCGCCGCGTTGCGTGATTCTGCCGACGACGGCGGTTTGCACGCCTAAGTCCGCTCCGACGGCTTGCGGATCTGTGTCTTTGCCTTTATAGCGAAAGACAGAGTTGCGCGACTTCACACGCAAATGAGGCAACTGCGACAAGCGATAAATAATGCTGTCAGTAATACCGTCGCTCAGGTATTCCATCTCAGGGTTGGCGCTCTCGTTGATAAACGGTAAGACGGCTAGGGTTTCAATCGCCTTTTCGTCGCTTTGTTGGTTGAAGTAAGCAGCTAACCTAACTGACAGAGCGATTGCGCCAATCGCAACTAAGGCTATCAAAATAAATGAAGAAAATTTTAGACGCTGCGCCACACCTGTTGAACCAGGCGCTTTGTCAATCGAACGGCGCAAAGAACCGTACCAAGTTTGCTTCGCGGGTTGCACATATGGGATCACCAAACCGCCCGGGAAATCGGACGGGGCGGCGCTCGTTGACTGCGCGACTTGCCGCAAATCTTCAATAACCTCTGGCATTGTTTGGTAACGGTCGCCTGGATTCTTTGCGAGCATGCGGTCAATCACGTCGGCGAGCGCGGGTGGAATTTCATCGTTCAACTCGCGCACCGGCGTGTGTGGGTTGTTAATGACCGCGTTCATAGTTTCGGCTCTTGATTTTTCTTTGAAGGGCGGGCGACCTGTTGCCATCTCGTACAACACAACGCCAAATGAGAAAATGTCGCTTCGATGGTCTAACCGCTCGCCTCGCGCTTGTTCAGGCGACATTGAGGCGGCAGTTCCGACAGGTTCGTGATCGCATGTTATGTCAATGGCGATTGCGCTTTCTTGCCTCTCAATTAACTTAGCCAGCCCGAAGTCGAGAACTTTAACTTGCCCGTGCGGGGTGATCATGATGTTGTCTGACTTAACGTCACGATGCATGATGCCCTGCACATGTGCCGCCGCCAACGCATCCGCTATTTGCATCCCAATCGAAAACAAGCTGTCCAAAGCCAAGGGGCGTTTGTCAATCGCTTGCCGGAGAGTCTGTCCTTCGACGAACTGCATGACGATGAAGTACTGCCCATCAGCTTCAGCAATTTCGTGGATGGTGCAAATGTGCGGGTGGTCAAGCAGTGATGCTAGTTTTGCTTCTCGTAAAAAGCGTGTGCGCGCTTCATAGTTGGCGAGCAGATGAGGGGCGAGCAATTTCAGGACAACAGGGCGACCAAGAACCGTGTCCTCGGCACGATAAACTTCGCCCATGCCGCCTGCGCCGATGCGTGCGAGAAGGTGATAATGTGATATTGCCGTTTTAGCCAATGAAGTATGTTTCATCTCGCCTTAAACCAACAGAATGCTAACTCTGCGCCATGCCTAAAAGCACTTTTACACACTTGTGTTCGCTGAATTCTGCTTAGGATACTACTCCGACAAAGCAACGTCTTGATGCTATTATAACCTCAGTTCGGGATAAGAATTAACAAACTAGACCAAGTTCTTTGACATTGTAATTCAATTCGGGCTTTTTCTCACGCATACTGTAGGCGGTCTAGGGCAAACGCATTAAAATTCTGTTGAAAATAAAGGCTTTTTGAGTAAATGGGGTATTAGGCACGAAGACGCAATTTTTTACTCCAGCGTATTTAATGCAATAGTATCCCCCTCTTTATTTAGACTTTTGACCAAACCAATCCTAACTCGCCAATTTTCTGGCGCGAGTTTTTTATGATTTGACTACTTTTTCCTTCCTTTTCATTCTTGTTGCGGACGATTTTTGCTGATTTCCACCAACTCTCCCCATTTCTTGACTACTTTATATCGTTTTCTTGGCTCTTGT
>Ga0187894_10003206_pt1 | contig 18620 bp, 13 predicted proteins | sample GBC1701081metaG_FD_136650 | JGI IMG/M metagenome (GOLD analysis project Ga0187894, IMG submission 136650) | White microbial mat communities from a lava cave in the Kipuka Kanohina Cave System on the Island of Hawaii, USA - GBC170108-1 metaG ...
AATAAGTCGAACTGTGCTTGGGTAAGCTCGCCTTCGGACAAGGCCGCGTTCAAGTCGAGGGGGATAGACCAACTCGGAAGCAAACTGAATTGGGCTCCGACGTGATTCTGGCCAACGTTCCAGTCCAGCGGATTGAACGGCCCCCACAGTGCCAACGGTGGTGTGAATAGTTGGTAAACTGTGCCGGCCCCGAACACGTCGTGCCAGATCGACCGGATCTCCGCGATCCAATCGTCGACGCAGATGGCGTCGCCGCCGTCCGGCGGGAACGCCATGCTCTGGCAGAGCTCGCCTCCCCGTTCAAGCTGTCGGGCCTGAATAGGCGCGGCCACAACTCCCACAAGCAGCGGAGCCGCGGCTGCTACCAACGAACTGAAGTATCCGCGATGCATCTGAAGCCTCCTTGAGGGGGCTGATACGCACGTGGTCCGCCCGCTCCAAGCAGCGCGTCCGCGCGATGAGCCCCCATAGAGAGGCGGTGCTCGCGAGTCATCTGTTGGCGCTTCCTGCGATTCTTTGAATCCCCGAAACGGTATGGGAATTGTGCGCCCCGCGCCGGAACACCATCACGTTCTCATACAGATACCACACGGCGTCAAGCTCGCAGAGCCGGCGCGAAAGACGCTTCGTCGCGGCGCTGTCGAAGACGAACCCTCGAGCCGCCATCTTCTCGATCCAGTACGACTGGGGCTGCTCGTTGATGTGGCCGTTGCCGCCCTGACCCGGGTAGGCGGCCGTCAGCACGACCAGCGGCCCCGTGTTGACGAGGTAGTTCACGAACGCATCGGCCAGCGGCTCGGGGATGTGCTCGGCCACCTCGAGGCTCATCACGAGATCGTAAGGCCTGCCCTCCAGCCCCGAATCGTCCTTGGAGACGTCGAAGGGAACGCACGTCACGCCCTGGCGGCGCGCCCATCGCCTGCCGCGCGCGCCGTACTCGCACGCCGTTACGCGCAGCCCCTTGTCCATGAAGCGGCGCGCGAAGACGCCCGTGCCGCAGCCCACATCGGCCACGGACTTCAAACCCGGGAACTGCTCAAGGACCGCCTGCACGACGCGCGGCGCATCCTTCAGCGCCGCGCGGTGGAACCCCGCGGTCACCGCGGGGTTGTACGTGAGCCAATCCCAGCCGAGTCGCTCGCCCACGCGGCAACCGACGCCGGCCACGATGTTCAGCACGCGAGAGAGCGGAGTTGTCTCGAATCCTCGTGGCATCGGCGCCGCCATCCTATCGGTGGGCATTCTCACCCTTCATCACCGCCGCCACTTCGAAGGCGCGATCCGTCTCCGAGGTGCGCAGCCGAATCGCCCGGCGGAATACTTTCTGCCACCGCGCGGGAGCCATGCTGAGCGCATCGACGATGCTGCTCGGCAGGATCAACCGCGTGCCCACGGCGAACATCGCGCAGAACACAAGCCCTCGAGCGAAGAACGCCAGCACCGGAATCCTGCCCGCGAGGAGATCTGCGATCAGGATCGCCGCCGGCGCGCAGACCAGCCCGATGGCCCAGGCCCCGAGGCACGTGCCGATCGCCGCCGCGGGACGAACCCCGAGAACTTTCATGCTGTGGAGCGTGAACAGCAGTCGCGAGACGCAGACGCAGCAGGCCGACGCGATCGAAATCGAAAGAGCAGAGCCGCCGATGACGGCGCCGAGGGCCGAGCCGGCTGTCACAAACGCTCCCTCCCCGATCGACCCCAGCGCCCACTGCTTAAACCGTCCCGTGCTGTTGTAGATCGAGGCGGTCAGCCCCCACGTGAGCGCCAGCGGCGTCAGCGCTCCGAACACCATCACCGGAACGACGGCCTCGCGCCACCGCCCTCCGAGAAAGGCTCGCTCCATGGGGTCGAACACCACGGCGAGGCCGAGCATCAGCGGCACGGCGAACACCATCAGCACGCGAAGCGTGCGCAGGGCGGCCTCTCTCAGGCGCTCCTCTTGATCCCGGATGTGCACGAACACGGGCGCCAGAACCGCCTGTGTGTTCGTGGTGACGAGCGCGCCGACCTGCTGCGTCATCTGGTACGCGAAAAAGAACACGCCGACCGTCGCGGCGCTGACAAACAGGGCCACGCAGAAATAGGAGGCCGCGCTGTAGATGACACTGCCGAGCGTCCCCAGGAGCAGCCATCGCGTCTCACGAAGAATGCCCGGCCAGCGGGCGAAGGCCGGGGGCCCGATCCAGCACTGGTCGCGCGTGGAGATCTGCGTCCACACCCATTGCACAATCGCGACGAGGAGCATCGGGAGCACGAAACTCTGGGCGCCCGCGCCGAGCAACGCCAGGATCGTGGACCCGACGTAGCGGCACAGGGCCAGGACGGCGGTGAGAGCGCTGAGCTCGCCGAAGCGCAGATCAAGGCGCATCAGCGTTCTCGTGATCCCGCCGGGAGTGGCCAGCGGCATGGAGAGCGCGATCACAAACAGCAGGCCGGGGAATTCGGGGTGCGCAAAGGGCGAGTCCGAGCCGCCTCCGGCCCGCGAGCGCCAAACTCCGATCGCGACGCCCACGCCGACGAGCAGCGCCGCCGCGATCGAGTTCACGGTCAGCGCAAGCCAGAACACCGGCGCGGCGAGCGAGGCGTATTGGCTCCTCCCGTGCCGCACCAGGTACGTCGGCACTCCCGCGTCGGAAAACGCGGTGATGAATCCCGCGACTCCGATCGCGGCCGCGTACAGCCCGAAGTCCTTCGGCGCGAGCAGCCAGGCCAGGATCAGTTGGGCCAGGACGGACGCGATCTTGGTCACGATCGTCCCGAGGAGCATCCAGGCCATGCCCCGGCGGGCGACTCTTCCGACCGCGATGGGCCCCGGCGCGCGCGGAGCAACATCGTCGAGCACGCCCGGCTCCTCGCGTTCAAGGCTTTGCGAAGTTGCTTCGCCAGGCGACGGCATCTTGATCGCTACATCGGCTCGGCGTGCGCCGTGAATCGTCGGAATCCGGCTTGGGACGGGAGCCGGCGCGGCTCCCGGGCTCGCCTGCGCAGCTCGACAGAAAGGGCCAGCATCGTCATCGCTCGTCATCCGAGCCTTCGCTCTTGTCGCTGGAGAGCGGCGCCCCAGGCCGCTGGTTCTTCAGCACCGACATCTTGACCGAGATCATCGTTTCATAAATGGCCCGCAACCGGACGTAGTTCCAGCCCGCCGCGCCGTCGAGGAAGCCCAGGCGCAGCACCATCTGGTACATCATGATCAGCGTGGTGCGCAGCGGGATCCGGTAGGACAGGCTCTTCAGAACGCGCCGGCGCTGCACGGTTCCGCCGCTGAGCAGGCCCGCGAGGATCGCCCCCGCGCCGCCGGCGCGGCGGGCCAGCGCCTGCTCGGCTTCCAGCTTGCTGTAGCGGTTGTGCTTATCGATCCACTCCTCGATGCCCTTGGAAAAGTTGTAGTGCAAGTAGGGCTGCACCATCACGCCCGTGCGGCCGGGGTTCACCTCGCGCTGCCCGTGGCCGTAGTCCTCGAACCGGCACACCTCCTTGTCGAAGAGGCGCACCTGGTACACGGGGTACTCGGCGGCGTGGCGCAGCCACCGTTCCATGAACATCATCATCGACGGGTTCTGATACGCCGTCACTCCGTCCACAGAACCGCGCGCCGTGATGCGCTCGGCCATTTCGTTGACGACGGCCGGGCTGAACCGCTCATCGGCGTCCAACTGGAACTGCCAGCGGTGCTTCGTGCGGATGTTGTCGATCGCCCAGTTGCGCTGGTCGCCGAAGGACTTGAACGGATGAACGTGCACCTTCGCGCCCCAGCGCTCGGCGATCTCGCGCGTGCGGTCGGTGCTGCCGCTGTCGAGCAGGTGCACATCGTCGCACCAAGCGCACGAGTCGAGGCAGGGACCGATGTTGTCCTCCTCGTTGAACGCGAGGATGATCACCGACACTGGCGGTCGCTCCGTGTGCGGCAGGTCGGCGTGCGACAAGGTCCAGTGCCCTGTCGGGGACAGGCGGCTCATCAGCCCGCGACGAGGCACGCGGGCTCGTTCGGCTTCTTCCGGTCCGGCGTGAGGCTGCCAGTCGAGCGTGGGAGCCGGCGCCGCGGGCGCGGGGATGTGCGGGGCCACGCGCGCGCTCGGAGGAGTCTCCGCCGGCAGGGCGCGACCGTCTTCGATCGCCTTCGGGCGCACAGCCAGTTCCGCCGGCGCGAGCGGGGCCAGCGTGCCCTCGGGCTGGGCCAGGCCGGTCGGCGCATCCTTCACGAGCAGGCCCTCGGCGTCCAGCCGCGCCTGGAGCGTGCGCATCTCGGCGAGCTTGAGCGAGATGAAGAAGTCGTAACTCGCCAGGAACAGGCTGAAGCGGAAGCCCGTCACGCCGTCGAGGAACCCGAGCCGGAAGATGTACATGTAGATGAAGCGCCACACGCCGGCCAGTGGCAGGCGCGGGAGCACGTTGCGCTTGAGCCAGCGCCGGGCCGCGATGCCGCGCTCCAGGTCGCCCGCCTGATCGGTCTTGGCGAGCAGCCGCTCGCGCGTCAGTTCCCGCGATTCGAGCGTCGAGTACCGGTTGTGCTTGGCGATGAAATGCTCGAGCCCGCGCCGATCCTCGTGCAGCATGATGTGCCTGAGGCGCGCTGTGGCCCCGTCCACCTCCATGTGCTCGTGGACCTCGCGTTCCTCGTACCGGGCCTTGCCCCGCTTGAAGAAGCGGAGGTTGTACGAGGGGTAATAGCCGCAGTGACGGATCGGCTTGCCCATGAAGTACGTCAGGCGATTGCAGTAGAAGCCGGCCTCGTTCACCTGCCCGCCGGGCCGGGCCGCGATGGCCAGCAGCTCATCGCGGAGTTCCGGCGTGATCGATTCGTCGGCGTCGAGGATGAACACCCAGTCCGCCGTCATGGGCAGGTTGTCCAGCGCCCAGTTCTTCTGCTTCGCGTAGCCCAGCCAGGGCTGCACAACGACCGTCGCGCCCATCCGCTCGGCGATCTGCCGCGTCTTGTCGGTGGACTGCGAGTCCACGACAAAGACACGGTCGGCCCAGCCGACGACGCTGCGCAGCGCGTGCGGCAGGTTCACCTCCTCGTTGAAGGCGGGGATGAGCACTTCGATGTTGCTCACCCGCTTCGACGGCGCGGTCTCGCCGCCGGCCAGCCGGCTCGTCTCTTGCGCGGGTTGGGTGGTGGTTGCCGGGGTCATCACGATGTGCCGAGCCGCCGCGCGATTCTACGTGTGGAGCGCCGCCGCACCTGTGTTCATGCCGCCGATGCCGCGGGGGCGGGCGCGGTCGCTGAAGACGCGCGCCACGCCTCCGGCACGCGCCCCGTCTTGCCCTCGACGATGTCGCAGAACCAGCCGCACAATGCGTCTTTGCTGAACTTGCCCTGCACCAGGGCGCTGGCCCGCCGGCCCATCTCCTCCAGCGCGCGCCGATCGGTGTTCAGGATCCGACGCACGGTGCGCGCGATCTCCTCCGGATCCGTGGTGTCGATGTGCCATCCGATCTCGCTCTCGCGCAGGATGTCGGCGGCGTGGCACTCGGCGGGCCCCAGCAGCAGGATGGGTCGCGCCACGGCCATCGCGCCGTAGATCTTGCAGGGGTGAACGATGCCGACCACATCGGCCTCCATCGTCACCATGTGCACATCCGCCGCCGAGAGCGAGAATCGCAGGCTTTCGATCGGCTGGTACGGCAGGGAGCGGACGTTTCGCGGCTGCCTCTCCTTCACGCGCGCATCGACTTCCTTCTTGCGCACGCCGCCGCCGACAAACATGAAGAGGGCCCGCTCTTCTTTCGCCCCGGCCAGCCGCTCCGCGGCGTCGAGCAGCGCCCCGACCGGCGTCGAAAAGCCGTGGTTGCCGCTGTACATGAGCACGAACCGGCTCTCCAGCCCGTGATCGCGCCGGAATGGGTTTTCTTCGTGGCGGACCAGGTCCAGCGCATCCTCGTGCGGCCAGGGCGGGAAAACGCTCATCTTGTGCGCGACTTCTCGCTTGCGGCACAGCCGCTCCGCCATGAACCGATCGAGCACCACGACATGCTGCGCGCGACCGAGCACGAACCGCTGGATCGCATTCAGAATGCGCGCGATCAGCGAGCCCGGCTTCGTCTTGCCCAGGGCGATGAGCTGGTCCGGGTTCATGTCCATGACCCAGTAGACGAACGGCACGCCGCGGATCATCGAGACGATCGCCGCCGCCAGCCCGCACATCGGAGGCGAGGTGGACACAAGGATCCGGCTCAGACGCGGAGTCGTGAATCCGGCCCACAGGCACTGGACCATGAAGGTCGCCATGCCGAGCCCGCGTGTCAGCAGCGATTTCTTACCGAACGACGAGAACGGCTTTCGCCGGACATCGACGCCATCGCGCATCTCGCGCCGCGGGTACTTCTTCGAGGGATCTTCGTAGCCGCTGTCGGCCGTGATGACGCGCACGGAGTGGCCGCGCCGGGCCAGCTCCGCCGCCGCATCGTGCATGTGCTGGCCCACGCTGGCCGGGTCAGGCGGGTACACCTGGCTCAGGACGAGGATCGTGCCTGAGTTCGTCGTGTCGCGCTGGCTCACGGTGATCGACCCTCAGTCGACGAGCAGGCTCAGGACAGATTCACGGGCGAGACCACGCCCGAGGCCATCTGGTCGTAGATCCACGCGTAGGTCTTCTCCATCCCGTCGCGCAGCCGGATGTTCGGCGCCCAGTTGAGCATCTTCTTGATGAGCGCGTTGTCGGAGTTGCGCCCGCGCACGCCCTTTGGCGCATCGAGCTTGTACTTGCGCTTGAGCTTGATGCCCGCGATGTCCTCGACCATGTCCACCAGTTGATTGATCGAGACCAGTTCATCGGAACCGAGGTTGATCGGCTGGAGCACGTGGTCGCTGTCCGTGATCAGGTGGATGCCCTTGACGCAGTCGTCGATGTACATGAACGAGCGCGTCTGCGATCCGTCGCCCCAGATCTCGATCTCGTGCTTGCCGCTCATCTTCGCGTTGATCACCTTGCGGCAGACCGCGGCCGGGGCCTTCTCGCGGCCGCCGTCGTACGTGCCGTGCGGCCCGTAGACGTTGTGGAATCGCGCCACTCGCGTTCCGAGTTTGAAGTCCTCGCGGAAGTGGCGGCACATGCGCTCGGAGAAGAGCTTCTCCCAGCCGTAGCCGTCCTCGGGCATCGCGGGGTAGGCGTCCTCTTCCTTGAGCGCCGTCACATCGGTGTTCTTCTGCTTGTCGGCGTTGTAGACGCAGGCGGAGGACGAGTAGAAGAACCGCTCGACCGTCCCCGCTTCCTTGGCGCCCATGAGCATGTGCGTGTTCGTCAGCACGCTCAGCATGCACAGCGCCTTGTTGTTCTCGATGAAGCCCATGCCGCCCATGTCCGCGGCGAGCTGGTACACGCGGCTGGCGCCCTTGCAGACGCGCCGGCAGTTGGCGAGGTCCTTGAGGTCCGCCTGGATGTTCTCGGCCTCGCGGTGCACCTGGTACCACGAGTCCAGCGGCTTGATGTCGGCGACGCGGACCTTGTAGCCCTTCTCGAGCAGGCTGCGCGCCAGAAACCCACCGATGAACCCGCCGCCGCCGCCCACCACCGCCAGTTTGCCGCTCATGGTCTTGTCCCCTGCTCCTGTCATCGGCGCCGCGGCGAGTCGCGGGTCCGTGTATTGCTCGGCAAGATGCCCGCCGCCCTCGCGTCACGGGCTCACAATTGACCGATCCGAACCACTCCCAAGGGTCCGGGAATTACGCCGACCGGCGGCTCATCCGCCCGGAACATCCGGCGTTCGACGCCCTCGTTGCTCACTCCTGCCCACCGCGGGAAGACTCACTTTACCTCCCAACTCTTGAGACTCCGCGAGACCCATCCGAACACACACCAACCTCGCTGCGCGATCGTAGAACCTGAGCGTGAGTCTCCGCATTACGAAGCAACGGGCTGCCCGGTTCGGAATCCATCCCAGCGGTCACTTCGCCCGGGTGTGCGCGCTGTACCACTCGATCGTCCGCTTGAGGCCCTCCTCCAGCGGCATCTTCGCCTTCCAACCCAGCAGCCGCTCGGCCCGCGAAACATCCAGGCACCGTCGCGGCTGGCCGTCGGGCTTCGTTGCATCCCAGACGATCTCGCCCTCGAACCCGCAAAGCCGCGTGATCAGCATCACAAGGTCCCGGATCGTGATCTCGGAGCCCGCGCCGATGTTGACCGGCTCCGGTTCCTCCAGCGCTTCCACCGCGCGCACGACCGCCTCCGCCGCGTCATCCACGTAGAGAAACTCACGGCTGGCGCTGCCCGTGCCCCAGCAGTCGAGCCGCTTATCTCCGCGCTGCCTGGCCTCGACGCACTTGCGCACCAGCGCCGGGATCACGTGCGAACTCTCGAGGTCGAAGTTGTCACCCGGTCCATAGAGATTCACCGGGAGCACGTACGCGCACCTCATCTTGTACTGCCGGTGGTACGCGCCCAGCATCTCCCCCGCCGCCTTCTTCGCCACGCCGTAGGGCGCGTTGGTCTCCTCGGGATACCCGTTCCACAGTTCACTCTCGCGGAACGGCACGGGCGTGAACTTCGGGTACGAGCAGATGGTCCCGATCTGGACGAACTTCGCCCCGCGCTCGATCAGCCCGCACGCGCGGAACTGCTCGATCAGGTGCAGGCCCATCGCCATGTTCGCGAAGAAAAACCGCCCGGGGTTGGCGCGATTGGCGCCGATTCCACCCACTTCGGCCGCCAGATGGATCACCGCATCCGGCCCGCCCTTGCCAAAGGCCTCGCGATAGAGGCGCCGGCAAGCCTCTTCCGAGGTCAGGTCAAAGTCCTTTCGCCGCGGCACGAACACGTCGCCCGGGCGCGCCCCTCGCCCCGTCAGCCGCTCGACGACCACACGTCCAAGAAACCCGGCGCCGCCCGTGACGATGACTCGTTTCCCGGCCAGTTCAAGCGGCATCCCGAACACACCTCCCGTCGCGAGTGTAGTGGCGCGGGGCGTGAGTCTTCGCCTGCTCGCCGGGCCACAACGGTGACCGATGCAGCATCGGGCAACCCGGGGCGAGGAATTTCCCGATAATCACCCGAGGAGCCTTCGATGCCCGAACCCAAACGCGCGCTCATCACGGGCATCTCCGGGCAGGACGGCAGCTACCTCACCGAACTGCTGCTGAGCAAGGGCTACCAGGTTCACGGCGTCATCCGGCGGGCCTCATCGTTCAACACGCAGCGCCTCGATCCGGTCTACAGGGACCGTCACGAAGCGGGCGTGCGCCTGCGGTTGCACTACGGCGACATGACCGACGCCACCACCCTTGACCACATCGTGCGCGAGGTGCGTCCCCACGAGGTCTACAACCTCGCGGCCCAGAGCCACGTGCGCGTCTCCTTTGACATGCCGATCTTCACCGTGGACGCAGGGGCGCTCGGGGCGATCCGCCTGCTCGAAGCCGTGCGCAACTTCGAGCAGCAGACCAAGGCCAGGGTGCGCTACTACCAGGCCTCCAGCAGCGAGCAGTTCGGCAAGGTCGCACAGACTCCGCAGACCGAGCGCACGCCGTTCCACCCGCGCTCGCCCTACGGCTGCGCCAAGGTTTTCGCCCACTTCGCCACCGTGAACTACCGCGAGGCCTACGGCCTTCACGCCTCCTGCGGCATCCTCTTCAACCACGAGTCACCGCGCCGCGGCGAGACCTTCGTCACCCGCAAGATCACCCGCGCCGTGGGGCGCATCAAACTCGGCCTCCAGGACAAGGTCTATCTCGGCAACCTCGACGCCGAGCGCGACTGGGGATTCGCCGGCGACTACGTCGAGGCCATGTGGCTCATGCTCCAGCAGGAAAAGCCGGATGATTACGTGATCGCCACCGGCAAAATGATCTCGGTGCGCACGTTTTGCGAGATGGCGTTCGCGCAGGTCGGGCTCGACTACCGGGAGCATGTCGAAACCGACCCGGCCTACTTCCGGCCCTCCGAGGTCGATCGCCTCCAGGGAGATGCGCGCAAGGCGCAGCGCGCGCTGGGCTGGCGTCCGCGCACCAGTCTTGAGCAGCTCGTGAGGATGATGGTCGAGCACGACCTCGAAGCGGCCCGGCGCGAACAGACGCTGCGCGACGCCGGGCACGCGCTCCCGCACGGGCAGGGGCATGACCAGTAGCGCACCCATGGGCACGCTGCCCCCCCTGGCGAGCCACGCCACTCCCGGGACAGCGATTCCGCCGGAGGCCGAGCCGCCGGCGCCGATGTCGCGGGTGATCGGCGGCGGCATGGCGTGGTTCGTCGCGCTGAATCTCGGTTCGAAGGTGGTCGCCTTCGCCGCCCAGATGGCGCTCGCCTGGCTGCTCTCGCAGAAGGACTTTGGCATCTACGCCACGGCCATCGCCGTCTCGAGTTTCGTTTCCGTGTTCCGCGACGGCGGCGTGGGCGCGATCATGATCCAGCGCGGCGAGGGCGAGTACCCGCGCCTCATCGGCCCGGTCTTCTGGATCGCGATGGCCGTGAACGGCGCGACCGCGCTCGTGCTCGCCGCCTTCGCGCCGATCGTGGCGAGCATCCACGGCGAACGCGCCCTTCTCGGGCTCCTGCTGGTCATCGCGTTCTCGCTGGCGATCGGAACACCCGGCTCGATCCTGCTGTGCAAACTGCGGATGCAGCTGCGATTCCGCCTGTTCAGCCAGATCGCAACCGCTTCGGCGCTCATCCGTTACGGGTCGACCGTCGCCTTCGCGTGGCTCGGATTCGGACCGCTCTCGTTCGTCCTTCCGTTGCCGATCATCGCCGTCTTCGAGTGCGCGGCGGGCTACATCGCAACTCGTGATCGCCCGTGGCGGATCTCCCCCGGGCTTCGCCACTGGCCGGAACTGCTGACCCAGGGCAAGTGGCTCGTGCTGGGCACGCTCGCCGGGATCATGATCGACATGGGCGACTACCTCATCATCGGCTTCTTCGTGCCCAAAGCGGTGCTCGGCGTCTACTTCTTCGCAAACCAACTGGCGCTCCAGTCGGTCTACACGCTGCTTTCGCACAACGCGGCCCTCGTGCTCGCGCCGGCGCTCGCCCGCCTCTCCGGGGACCGAATGCGCCAGCACGCGGGCGCTGTCCGGTCCCTGCGGGCGCTCATGCTCCTGGCCGTGCCGGGCTGTTTGGGGCTGGCCGTGGTGATGGAGCCGGTGGAGGCCCTGCTGCTGGGCGGGCGATGGCGCGAAGCGGTGCTCCCACTTCAGATCATCGCCTTCCTGCTCCCCTTCCGATGCACCACAGGGCTGACGACCGGCGTGCTCCATGCTCAGGGCCGCTTCAAGCGCCACGCCGCGCTGTGCATTGTCGAGGGCTCCGTGATGATGGCGGCGGCGGCGGCCGGCGCGATCCTCAGCGGCCAGCCAGCCGTCATGGCTCTGTGCACGGCTTCCGCCATGGCAATCGGGCGTCTGGTCATCACCGCGATCGTCATGCGCCGGTGCGACGTGAGCCTCCCCGAGGTGCTGGCATCGATTTTCCCGCCGTGGATCCTGGGCGCCGGGTCCGCCTGCCTGGTCTTCTGGCTCGACGGCGCTCTCACGCAGTCTCTGCCTTCCGCGGCTCGTCTCGTGATGATGGGCGGCGCATTCGGTGCGGCCTTTGTACTCAGCGCGCGCCTCGTGCTATCGCGCCAGATTCACGAGGCTCTGCCGGCGGCGCCGACGCGACTCGTGCCCTTCATCGAACGCCTCCTGCTGATGCGCCACCGGGAGGCCGCGCTTTGACGCCCGGCACGCGCGGCAAGAGAGTGGCTCGAGAACGGGCTCAACCACAGCGCTGGCCCAACCGAAAGGACACGGCAACTCCGTTGGAGCACTTTCCGCGATGAAGAATCATCCTGACCGACTGCACCTCGGTTGCGGGCTGACAACCCCGCCGGGCTGGCTCAACGTCGATGGATCGTGGAACGCTCGGCTGGCCAAGATGCCGCGCTTGCGATCCCTGCTTTGCAAGCTCCGCATCATCCCCGCCGCCAACGCCGAGATCCCGCTCGACCCCAATATCTTCATCCACGATCTGACGCGCCGGCTGCCCTTTCCCGACAACTCCTTCGGCGCCGTGTACGCGTCGCACGTGCTCGAGCACCTCTACCTTGAACACGCAAAGAAGATGCTGCGCGAATGCCTGCGCGTCCTGCGCCCGGGGAGTCCCGCCCGCATGGTCGTCCCCGATCTGCGCCCGATCGTGCTCGAATACCTGGGCCAGTTTTCCTTTGGCGCGGACCGCGCCTACGGCTACATCAAACCTGAGTTCAAGCGCACCCGTCCGAAGGCGGATGTGCTCAACACGCGCCTGCTCCTTCGCGACGAATCGGCGCCCAAGGGGAGCGTTGTGTTCCGCGCCTACCAGCTCCTGAAGAACCTGCGTCTGCACAAATGGATGTACGACGCCGAGTCGCTGGTGTGGCACATGCGCGACGTGGGCTTCGCCGAAGTCGAGGCCCGCCCGCTGCACCAGAGCCGCATCCCGGGCATCGAGGAAGTCGAGCAGCCCATCCGCGTCGAGAACGGGGTGGGGGTATGCGTCGAAGGCGTCAAGCCCCGCTCTTAGCGGGTCGATACTCAACGGTGTGCCGGTGCGCGCCGCGCGGCCGCCCTCGGCGCGTTGGTATCGTGGGCACGCCCCGGGAGCGCCGGCCGCGGCCCGCCCCGCGATCGGCTTCAAGGCGAGAGAAGCATGCCAGCCGCCCGAGGCCCTCAGCCGACCGCCCACGCCCCATCGCTGGACATCGGCGCGCACTTCCCCGCGCTCGACGGCCTGCGCGGCCTGGCCATCCTCCTCGTGCTGATTTTTCACGAGACGGTGATGGTCCCCAACACGGCGTTCGACCGGGCGTTCCTGCACGTCGCCTACCTCGGCTGGTGCGGCGTGGACCTGTTCTTCGTCCTCTCCGGGTTCCTGATCACTGGCATCCTCTTCGACACCAAGGGCACCGAAAACTTCTTCCGCAACTTCTACGCCCGCAGAACGCTGCGCATCTTTCCGCTCTATTACGCGGTCGTCTTCTTCTCGCTCATCATCCTGCCCGCCGTCGGACAGATGGGCCTGGTGCCGCCGGAGAAGTTCGCCAACTTCGGGCGCATCGAGGGCAACGAGATCTGGTACTGGCTCTACCTCTCGAACTTCTCGATCGCGAACGAGGGCCGCTTCCTGCACGCGATCCTCGACATCTCGTGGTCGCTGGCGATCGAGGAGCAGTTCTACCTGCTCTGGCCCACGGTCGTGTACTTCTGCTCGCGCCGCGCGCTGATGCGTGTCTGCATCGGGCTCGTGTTCCTCGCGATCGCTTGGCGCACGTCCCTGGTATTCGGGTTCAGCCGCGGCCCGTTCGTGAACCCCATCGGCGTCTATGTCATGACCCCCGGCCGGCTCGACGCCCTGGCCATCGGCGCCTGGATCGCACTCGCCGTGCGCGTGCCCGGCGGGATCGAACGCACCGTCGCGATGGCGCGCAAGACAATGCCCCTCGCGGCGTTCGGCGTCGTCGCGTTCGTCGCTCTCGACAATATGCGGCGCTGGTTCCCACCCGACTTCGTGGACCATCGCGATGCCCACTCCTTTGCAGGGCACCTGATGCAGTGCGTGGGCTACACGGTCTTCGCGCTCTTCTTCGCGGCCCTGCTCGTGCTCACCCTCACCGCGCCGGCCGGCACCGCGCTGGGGCGATTCTTCCACTGGCGCTTCATGCGCATGCTCGGCCAGTACTCCTACGCGATGTACCTCTTCCACCTGCCCATCCGCGCGCTGATCCGCGACCGCGTCTTCGGACCCGGGACCGCGTCGATCTCGCCCCGCTTTCATTTCCCCACGATCATGGGCTCCGAACTGCCGGGCCAACTGCTCTTCTACGCCGTTTCGACGGCGGCGACTCTGGTTCTTGCATGGCTCTCGTGGCACTGCTTCGAGAAGCATTTCCTCAAACTCAAGCGCTTCTTCCCAGCCAAACGGCGTCGCGCCGGCACGCCAGCGCCGGCGGGCGCTTCCTGGCAAGCGGGAGCCGCCCCGCCCGGCGATCCCGGCCCGCAATCTCAGCCACACCAGCCGCGAACATCCTCCACGCCGGTGGCGTAGGGGTCACGCCTGACCGATATACTCCGGCCCCATTCGCCGATTCTGCGGGGCGATGGTGGGACCGGCCGGGGCCGGAAATCGCCGCGTCGGAATCTACGCCTTGGCAGCCATCAAGCGCATCCTGGTCACCGGCGGCGCCGGCTTCCTCGGCTCGCACCTGTGCGAGCGACTGGTGGAGCAGGGGCACGACGTCATCTGCCTCGACAACTTCTTCACGAGCCAGAAGAGCAATGTCGCGCACCTGCTGAGCAAGTCAAACTTCGAGCTGATCCGCCACGATATCACCCAGCCTTTGTGGCTCGAAGTGGACGAGATCTACAACCTCGCCTGCCCCGCGGCGCCCGGGCACTACCAGTACAACCCCATCAAGACCATGAAGACCTCCGTGCTCGGCGCGATCAACGTGCTGGGCATGGCCAAGCGCTGCCGCGCCAAAGTCCTTCAAGCCTCGACCAGCGAGGTCTACGGCGATCCGGAAGTCCACCCGCAGCCCGAGACCTACCGCGGGAGCGTCAACACGCTCGGCCCCCGCGCCTGCTACGACGAGGGCAAGCGCGCCGCGGAGACGCTGTTCATGGACTACCACCGCATGAACCGCGTCAACATCCGCATCGTGCGCATCTTCAACACCTACGGCCCGCGCATGCACCCCTTCGACGGGCGCGTCGTCTCTAATTTCATCCGCCAGGCGCTCAAGGGGGAGGAAATCACGATCTTCGGCGACGGCGCCCAGTCGCGATCGTTCTGCTACCGCGACGATCTCATCGAGGGCATCATCCGGATGATGAGCACGCCCGACGGCATGGTCGGGCCCATCAACCTCGGAAACCCCGACGAGTTCACGATCCGGCAACTGGCGGAGCAAGTGATCGAGATGACCGGGTCGCGCTCGCGCCTGGTCCAGCGTCCACTCCCGGCGGACGATCCCAGGCAGCGACAGCCCGATATCGCCCTGGCCCGGAAACATCTGAACTGGGAGCCGAAAGTGCCGCTGCGCGAGGGGCTGAAGAAGACAATCGAGTGGTTCAAATCGATCGATATGAGTCACTACCGGGCGCCGACGCCCAATTACTAGCCGTCATTCCGATGGGAGCGGGATCATGCGACTGACGATGGTGGGAACGGGATATGTGGGTCTGGTCACGGGCGTCTGCTTCGCCTCCACGGGCAACGACGTCGTGTGCATGGATGTCGATCAGCGAAAGATCGACACACTCAAGCGCGGCGGCTGCCCGATCTACGAGCCGGGCCTCACCGAGCTCATGGAGAAGAACGTCGCCGCGGGCCGTCTCCACTTCACGACGGACGCGAACGAGTCCTACCGCGAGGCCCAGATGATCTTCATCTGCGTCGGCACGCCCACGGCCCCCAACGGCGACACCGACATGAAGTACATCTGGTCCGCCTGCGACGACATCGCGCGCGTGATCAAGGCCCTCGGGCCGCACCAGGATCCCAAGGTCATCGTCGTCAAGTCCACGGTCCCCGTCGGCACCACCCACGCCGTGCGTGAGCGCATCCGAAAGACCGTGGGCAACATCCCCTTCTCCGTCGCCGACAACCCCGAGTTCCTCAAAGAGGGCGCGGCGATCAACGACTTCATGAAGCCCGACCGGGTCGTCTGCGGCGTCGAGGACGAACGAACCGGCGAGCTGATGCGCGAGCTCTACGACCCCTTCGTCCGCCAGGGCCACCCCATCTACATCATGGACATCCTCTCCGCGGAAATGGTCAAGTACGCGAGCAACAACTTCCTCGCGACCAAGATCTCTTTCATCAACGAGATGGCCAACCTGTGCGAGGCCTACGGCGCCAACATCAGCCGCGTGCGCGAGGGCATGTGCGCCGACAAGCGCATCGGCAACCAGTTCCTGTACCCCGGCCTCGGCTACGGCGGCTCCTGCTTCCCGAAAGACACGCTCGCCTGCATCTCGATGGGCAAAAAGGCCGGCGTGAGCGCCCAACTCTCACAGGCGGTGCACGATGTGAACCAGCGCCAGCGGAAGCTCTTCTTCGACAAGATCACGAAGCACTTCGCCGGCGAGGGCGGGCTCCGCGGCAAGACCCTCGCCTTCTGGGGAATGGCCTTCAAGCCGCACACCGATGACATCCGTGAAGCGCCCGCCGTGGACCTGATGAAATGGACCCGCGATGCCGGCTGCCGCGTGCGCGGCTACGACCCCGTCGCCGCGGAAAACGTCGAACGCGAGAACCCCGGCGCGTTCGAGATCTCCGACGGGCTCTACGAGACATTGCGCGGCGCTCACGCGGTGGTCATCTCGACCGACTGGGATGAGTTCAAGACGCCCGACTTCGAGAAGATGAAGGCCCTGCTCGCCTCGCCCGTCATCTTCGACGGGCGCAACCTGTACAAGCGCGAGCAGATGGAGCGGCTCGGCTTCGTCTACTACTCCGTCGGCCGCGCGCCGGTCGTGCCATCGCTCGTCAGTTGAAGAGACGCAACCGCAGAGACGCCGAGCTCGCAGAGGGATCCACTGGGACGGGAATCAGATCGAGCGATCAGATCAGGATTCCTGAACCGTGATTGTTCGTCTCTGCGTCCTCTGCGCCTCTGCGGTTGCATCATCCGCGCGTCGCATCGATCAACCACAGCGCGCTCGCCGTCGCCTGACAGCCCGCTAGCGCGAGCGGCCCGAGCCACGCGACGCGCGAGGCCCACGCGACCGGCGTCAACGCCCGCATCCCCAGCGCCGCGAGCATCGCGAGCCCGATCAGGATCACGGGCTCGAAGTACCGCTGCCACGCCATCGCGTTGAACGACTGCGCGCACACCCAGCCGAGGAGTGCGACCAGCAGCACCCGCGCCTGGTCGCCTCGACCCGCCTCGCGCGCCGAGCGGAAGAGCACCAGCAGCACAATCGCACCGACAGGCGCCGCCGCCGCGATCACGAGCGATCTTCCCCCGACCTCGGGCGTCCGCTCCACCAACTGCCACAGCCAGCCATACGCGCGTGTCTTCCACGAGTATGAAGTCTCGACGGCCAGCGCGAGAACAATCCCCGCCGCCGCGGCTCCGATCGCTCCTGCGTCGCTCGCCCGAAGCGCTCTGACCTGCCTCCACGCCAGCGGCAGCAGGAACACACCGACCGCCCCAGTGAGAGCCAGCGCGAAGGCCGGTGTCGCCGCGTTCGGCCCGCCGGCGTGCAGCACGATCGCGCCGTGAGCCTTGGGAATCAGCCCGCCCCACAGCCACACGAATACACCGAGGAGCACGACGGGCAGGACACATGCCAGCGCCGCAGCGCTCAGATTCATCCATCCCTCGCGCTCGCTCGGCTCGTTGCCGGCCCGTCCCTCGCCGCCCAGCACCGCGCGCACAAGCCGACGCGACCAGCGCGGCCCGTTCATCGCCCCGGCCAGCGCGATCGGCGCAATCGACCAGATGTGAACCTGGCGCACGAACACGGCCAGCATCGACCACACGCCCGCCCTGAGCGCTCGCGCGCGCAACCACGGGCACATGACCATGGCGCCCAGCGCCAGCGTCACAAACAGCAGCGCCGTCGCATCCGTGGTCAGCCAGATCGAAGCGCCCAGCACATAGTGATTGAGCGCCACCGGCAGGCTGAGGATGAACGCGCTCCACGGCGAAGCAACGCGGCGCAGCGCCGCATAAACCGCCAGCACGAGCCCGAGCCCGATCGCGGCGTTCACAATGTTCATCGCCGCCGCCGATCCGGTGACGCCCAGCACCGCCGCCATCAACAGGTGGTAGCCCGGGCTCGTCGCCGATTCATACTCGACGATGTTCACGCGCCCCGTCGCGCGCCACTGGTCGAGGAACCCCTGAACCACCGGCAGGTGGTAATCGCGCTCATCTGCCGCCTCGCCCGTCCCGTCGAGTCTCAGGGCCACCGCCGTCGCAACGATGCCGAGAAATATCGCCGCGAGCAGCACCGCCGGCGCACGCGTGCGCCAACTCCGGGTCGGGCTCTGGTTGGTGTTATTCATGCCGATGAACGCAACGCGCGACCCCATCGCGGATTACCGCGTATTGTCATCGGCGGTTCGCGCGGCGCGCAAACAACGGCGAATCGTCGTGCCACGGACCCCCCTTCGTGGGTCAAAGCCGCCCGCGAATTCGGCGACGGTTTCGATGAATCCAAGTCGGACCATTCTGTTCTCCGCCGCCGTCGCAATCTTCTGGGTTGATGCGTCGTCGGCTCAACCGCCCGCGCGGCTTCTCAACCGCGACGACTACGCCGACCGCCTGCGCGCCATGTGGTTCGGCGAGGCCATGGCCAACTGGACCGGCCTCCGCACCGAGGGCAAGCGCAACGCGCCGCCCTTCTACGTCGATGCCGACTGGGGCACTCAGCCGCCGGACCTCCAGTACCCCATCATCATGGTCACATGGGCCAATCCCTGGGCCTCCGACGACGACACCGATATCGAGTACGTCTACCTGCACCTCCTCTCGTCGCTCGGCGTGACCGCGCTCTCGCCGCAGCAGATCGCGGCCGGCTGGATCGCCCACATCAACGCCAACATCTACGTCTCTAACGCCAGCGCCCGCGCGCTCATGTCTCGCGGCGTCGTGCCCCCGGCCACCGGCATGTTCACGCCCAACGCCAACGGCCTCATGATCGATGCCCAACTGACCAC
>Ga0187894_10003207_pt1 | contig 18611 bp, 15 predicted proteins | sample GBC1701081metaG_FD_136650 | JGI IMG/M metagenome (GOLD analysis project Ga0187894, IMG submission 136650) | White microbial mat communities from a lava cave in the Kipuka Kanohina Cave System on the Island of Hawaii, USA - GBC170108-1 metaG ...
GGCCTTCGGCGAGCCGCTGCGCGTGACGGCATCGGTGCGGCTGCTGTCGGACGGCGCGTTCATCAACGACGGCCCGATGGGCAAGGGCGTGGCGCGGTCGATGGGCGCGACGGCCGTGCTGCGCATCGACGGCATCGACGTGGTCACGATTTCCAACCGGCTGCAGACCACCGACCTGCAGGTGTTCCTCAGCCAGGGCATCGACCCGCGGCGCTGCACCGTGCTGGTGGTCAAAAGCATCCAGCACTTCCGCGCCGCCTACGCGCCGATCGCCGGCGATGTTGTCGTTGTGGACTCCGGCGCGCTGTGTTCGCCCGACGCTGCGCGCTTCGCCTACACCAAGCTGCGCCGGCCGGTCTGGCCGCTGGATGACGTGGCGGTGCCGTTCGGGGGCTAAACGGTTCCCTGGGAGCGCGGGCGTCCCGCCCGCTCATGTCAGGCGAAAGCAAAGCTTTCGCCTTGATGCGGGCCGGAGGCCCGCGCTCCCAGGACTCACCGCACATACGACCAATCCGTCGGGCGCAAGACCAGCCCGACGTGCGTCTTCTCCTGGCGCTGGGCCTCGCGCACCCACGCAGCATATGCAGGAAAGTCGTCAGGTCTGGACTGCACCCGGCTCAGCGTCCGCATATCGGGAAAGGACCACAGCACGACGGCTTCGCTGCCATTACGAAAGGCGACCTCATAGGCACCCAGCAGACTGAAGTGTCCACTGCCGTCGACCGGCCCGCACATGTCACCGAGCCGCTGAAGATAGGCTGCTGCCCCGCCGGGTGCCAGAGTGACGATCTGCTGCAGCACGACAGGCGCGCGACGGCCGGATGCGATCATGGCCGCGCGGTTCGGCGTGTAGTCGGTCCCGACAACGACGCGATCGAAACCGCCGCTGCGTTCGCCGTACCAGCGCTCCAGCGGTTCGTGGAATAGCGCCGGATCGCCGTCGAAATGACCGGCAAAGCCCTCCCAGCCGCCCGGCATTTCCCACAGCGTGACGATCTGTGGCCATGCACCGGTGAGAAACACGGGCACCCAGGCGGCGATGCAGGCACTGCCGGCGAGCCCCGGGCGTTGCCTTCCGTGCGCACCACCTTGCCGAGCTCGTCGAGATAGCGCGTGTGAGCGCCGGGTTGCCGCACCGGTCGAGGGTTTCGTGGAAATAGAGAGTCATCGCGTCGCTCCCGCATGCTGTCGCAGAATGGGCAGGATGCCGGCCAGCACCGCGTCGGGGACCTCTTCGGCCATCAGGTGACCGGCGTCGATCGCCTGCCCGCTCACCACATCCGCCCACCGCCGCCAGGTATCGAGCGGCGTTTCACCATCGGCGTGGCGTGACGCTTCCCACAACACATGCACGGGACAAGCGAGCTTGCGGCCGGCCTGCGTGTCAGCAGCGTCGATGTCAGCGTCGATCGACGCGGCGGCCCGGTAGTCCTCCATCATGGCGTGACGCACTTCGGGCCGGCGGAAGCAGCGGCGATATTCGGCGACCGCCTCGGGCACCAGGAAGCCGCGCCCGCGCGTCATTTTGCGCAGCGTCCAATCGAGGAAGAAATCGGGATCAGCCCCGACCAGGCGCTCCGGCAGATCATGGGGCTGCGCAAACAGGAACCAGTGATAGGCGCCCAGAGCGAAAGCCTTGTCGGTGCGCTGCCACACCTCGCTGGTCGGGATGACCGTCAGCGATGCAAACGCTGTGACGTAGGACGGATGGTCCAGCGCCAGGCGATAGCCGACGCGTCCGCCGCGGTCGTGTCCGACGACGGCGAACCGCTCGAAGCCCAGTGCGCGCATGACCGCTACCTGCTCCGCCGCCATCGCGCGCTTGGAGAACGGCATGTGATCATCGTCTGTTGGCGGTGCCGTGCTGTCGCCGTAGCCGCGCAGGTCGGTAGCAACCACGGTGAAGTGTTGCGCCAGGACCGGTGCCACGCGATGCCACGCAACATGGGTCTGCGGGTAGCCGTGCAGCAACAGCACGGGCGGGCCGCTGCCGCCGACCACCCCAGCGACAGTCGTATCGCCGATGCGAATTCGGCGGCTTGTGAAGGAGTCAAACATGAAAAATCTCAGTTTTACGTTGTGCGCATAGCGCTCAAATGTGCGATAATGTCAGCATCGTATTCGCATTGAGTCAATCGGCCGAGATGGGAGAAACGACATGGCAGTACGTCCAGGAACTCGGCGCAGCGCCACGTTCGTGACGGCCTTCGCGCGCGGCCTGCAGGTCATCGCCACTTTCGGTCCGACCGCCGAGCGCATGACGGTGGCGGAAGCGGCGGCCAAGGCCAGGCTCGATCGTGCCGTAACGCGCCGCCTGCTGCTGACGCTGGTGGATCTCGGCTACGCCGCCACGGACGGCAAGCAGTTCGAACTGACGAGCCAGGTGCTGCGGCTGGGCTTCTCCTATCTCGCCGCGATGGGCCTCGACGTTCGCCTGCAGCCCCATTTGGACGCGCTGTCACGGGAGATCCAGGAATCGGTATCGGTCTCAATGCTGGACGGCAACGAGGTGGTGTTCGTCGCCCGCTCCGACGCCGCCGGACGACAGATCGCCTCCTCGGTCAGGATCGGCACGCGCCTGCCCGCCTTCGCCTCCGCCTCGGGCCGCATGCTGCTGTCGATGCAACCCGACGAGCAGGTGCTGGCGCTGCTGCGGGCGGCGAAGATCAACGCCATGACCCGGCACACCATCGTCGATCGTCGCGCGCTGCTGGAAACCGTCCAGAAGGCCCGCAAGGATGGCTACGCCATCAACGATCAGGAGACCGAGGAAGGCCTTCTCGGCGCTGCCGTGCTGCTGCGCAACCGCTCCGGCCGTGCCGTCGCGTCGCTCAACGCGAACTCCCATAGTGCGCGCATGAAGAAACTGCACCTGGCCCGTGATGTCGTGCCCAAGATGCAGGCCTGCGCCAACCGGCTGTCCAGCCTGCTGCTGTAACGTGTTGACACATGAGCGCGCCGGGAGCGCGACGCCAGTGGCGCACCGGCCCGAAGGGCCGGCTCGTGAGCGGCGCCCGAAATATGAGCCAGCACTACGCCGCGCTCGGGATGACGGGAGGGACCTACGCCAGCAGGCCCACCAGCGCGTCCGACAGGCGTCGGGGTGCCGTCACCATGACGTCGTGCCCATCGGCCAGGTCAAGAAAGCGCCAGCGTTGATCGGCGCGAATCCGCTGCTTGGTCTCGTCGAGCACGGCAAGGGCCGGCGCGCTGCAGGAGATATAGGCCAGCTTCGCAACGGACCCGATGCCGCCCGTCAGCGTGAGCTTCTGCAGGTAGGTGCCGACCGGTTGCGGTGACAGGCACCGATTCACCCAGTCGGCGTCGGCCGGATCCGACACGCCGAAGGCGCTGGCAGGCAACGGCGGGATGTTCCAGCTCTCACTCTTGGCCGCATTCTCGCGATACGCGGCAGCGGTCGGTGCGTAGTCCAGCACGGCTTCGCCATCCTTCGGCACAAAGCCATCCAGGACGACGAGTTGGGCGATCGCTGTCGGCCGCCGATCGGCCGCGCCGCACACCACGAAGCCGGCGTAGCTGTGGCCGACCAGAACGACGTCGGAGAGTTCCTCGGTCTCGATGTGGCTAATCACATCCTGGATGTGCGTATCGAGCGTGACGGCCCGTGAGATCAGATGCCGCCGCTCGCTCAGCCCGGTCAATGTCGGCGTCGTCACGCGATGGCCTGCGACTTCCAGATGAGGCTTCAGTCGCGCCCAGCACCATCCACCATGCCAGGCGCCATGCACCAACACGAATGTCACGGGCTTGGCACGGGCCAAAACCGTGGATGCCGTCGTGGCGGCGGCACCGGCCAGAGCAACTGCGGCAGACACACGCAAGACGTCGCGCCGTTCCATGACTTCCTCCCGATCAGCCTGTTGCGGTGCGCGGCGGGCGATAGCCGCGACGGGTGTGCGGCGTCAGCGCACCATAGACCGGCCAGCGCAGCGGCACGCCCAGATCGCTCAGCAGAGCCTGGAAGTCGGCCAGCCGCCCGGCGCTGGCGCGCACGCCACGCGGCGGGATGCCCTGGCGCAACGCGAACGCGGCGAGCGCGCCGACCGCTTCGCCGATGCTCCACTCGACGGGGTGGACGCGATAGGCGCCGCTGGTGATGCGCGTGGTGCCGATGTTCTTGCACGCCGGCAACAGGTTATCGACCCGCACCGGCAACAGGGCGCCCATCGGGATCTCGAACGGATAGGAGTCGATATCGACCGTGTCGCGCCCGCGGGTGCTGGGATGAAGGTCGATGCGGTAGGCGCCGATGCCGACGCTGTCGGCAAACGACTCGGCCGCCGCCAGGCCGGCGCGGGCCTGCACGCCGATATGCTGCTCCAGGATCGTGAATTCGGCCCGGATGCGGCGGCCTTCGCGGTAGTAGACCTGCTTGGCAAGACCATCCGTGCTGCCCAGAACGTCGCCGCGCAGGCGCAGGCCGGGATAACCGACTCCGCCGTCGTCGCGCGGTGCCTCGGTCTGCATCCAGTAGAGAAAGGCGAGGCTGAACTGCCGCGCCTCGCGCAGCGCCGCGGCTGCCTCCTGCGGCGTCACGCCAATGACCGGCCGCCGCCAGTAGTCCATCTGCGGCCAGTTCGCGATGGTGATGTCGCTGGCATAGGTGCCGGGCAGGAAGTTGCGCCGCCAGGCGACGCGGCGTGCGTGCCAGAGATCAAAGAGATACGCCTCGTCCGTATCGCCGGCGAAGAGGTGGCGAGTCAGCGGCCGATGGGTGACATGGTCGCTCACTACCCAGCTGAACTGCGGCCCGGGCCAGCCGTCGATGCGCAGCGCGCGATAGAGGGCATAATCATCCGGCCGGTCGATGGTGTGATCCTCTTCAGGCCGATAGTCGAGCGCCATGCACCAGGTCAGCGCCTGCTGGTCGAAAGGATCCGCCACGCCGGTGATGGCGTGCGGCTCATCCGTCGTCGACTGCGACTCGGCGCCGAACACGTGCTCGACATCCGCCGCTGCCAGCAGTTCGCCCGTCTCGCTGGCATCGACCACGAGGTCCGCCGCCACGAACAGCGGCGCACCATCTTCCAGACACTGCAGTTCCAGTCCCAGCACGCGATCACGGTCACGCACCGCGCGAACAAGCCGGTGGCGCCGCAGCACGCGCACCCGTGCACTGCTGACGTACGGCGCCAACAGGTCGTCGATGACCCGCACGGCCACGGTCGGCTCGACGCAAAGCGATCCGACATTGCCCATGCCCGGGTTCAGCTCGACGCAGGCTCGCGCCTCGCCGGTCAACGGATAATGCAGACGATAGTAGTCCCGCAGCCGCTCGCGAAACTGGCCGTAGCTGCGCGAGCGCATGCCGGTCTCGATCCACGGGCCTTCGTCCAGGGGCACGCCCTGTGCCGTCAGCTGGCCACCCAGCCAGTCCAGCTCTTCGACGAGGATCACCTCGATGCCCAGCGCGGCGGCCGTGAGTGTCGCGGACACGCCGCCCAGCCCGCCGCCGAACACCAGCACCTGGCCGCGCAGCTCTTTTGCACGTCCTGCGTGGGTGCCGTTGCCTGTTGACGTCATGATGATGAACGACCTTCTTCCCGCCGCCGCAGCAGGGCGCTGCTGGCCGCAAACGCAAGCCGCGCGCGTTCACGCGCGCTCAAATCCCGATGCCGCGCGTGCGGCGCCTCAACGCTGAGCGGCACATCCGGCGGCAACGCGTCCAGCAGTTCCGTCAGCGGCAGCGCGCCTTCACCCGGATACCGTAGCCAGCTGCCCTGGCGATCCACCTGAACGGCTCAGATGCAGCGCGTCAATCAGGATGCCGGCATTGGGCTCGCCGGCGGCGCGGATGACCTCTGCCGCCTGCGCCAGCGTTTTCACTTCGGAGTACGGGATGAACTCCAGCATCACCTGCAAGTGCAACGGTGCGGCGGCCTGGCAGAGCCGCGCGACGGTGGCGATCAACCGACCCTGGAGGGGATCGTTGCCAACCACCAGCAGGAACCGGGCGCCCAAACGCGCTACGGCTTCCAGAGCCGGCAGGAAATCATCAACGACGGTGTCCGGTTCCAGCCAGAATGTCTCGACGTCGAGCACGGCAAGGCCCGACGCCTGCAGGCACCGCTCGGTCTCGCGCAGCGATGCCTCGCTGTCGAGGATCGAATCGAAAGCATCCGCAGGCGACGGCGCAACCAGTCGCAGACCAACAGACTGAAAACCCGCATCCGCCGCAGCGGCGATCAAGGTCGGTGGCGTCGCATCGAGGATTGTCAGGTGCGCAAGAGACAATGGGTTCATGGCGCGATCATGATGAGCCTGGTTCGTTGCCGTCAAGGGCGAGAAACACGTTTGTGCGTTTTTGTCCATATTCGTGCGTAGAGCGCACAAATCGCTTTAAAGAATTTACAGCTTTGCCAAAGTGGTTTTTCAGTCACATTCCTGGAGAGAAACGCAGGCGGTCTATCTCGTGACCAGTCACGTCGAGTCATCGCGAGGCGATGCGCCGAACGGCGTCACGCGCCTTCTGGCCATCATTGGCGATCCCATCGCGCAGGTGCGCGCCCCCGCCTTCTGGAGCGCGGTGTTCCGGGCGCGCGGCATGAACCGGCTGTGCATCCCCGTCCACGCGGCGCCGGCAGATCTGCCGCGCGTCTTGGGCGGACTGAAGGCCATGCACAATGTCGACGGCATCATCGCGACGGTGCCGCACAAGGTGGCGGCCCTGCGGCATGTCGATCACCTGTCGCCTGCCGCCACCCGGATCGGCGCGACCAACGTGTTGCGCCCTGAAGCCGATGGCACGTGGTCGGGCGACATGTTCGACGGGATCGGCTTTGTCGCCGGCCTCGCGGCAAACGGTATCGCGGTCGACGCGCGCTCGGTCCTGCTGGTCGGCGCCGGGGGCGCCGGAACAGCCGTTGCCGTTGCGCTGGCGGATGCCGGCGCTCGCGAAATCACGGTGTTCGACGCCGACCCGGAGCGCGCGCTTCGTCTGCGCGACAAGCTCACTGCCCATGGCGGGCCCGACGTGCACTGCGCCGCAGCACCCGATCCCGCCGGCGTGGATCTGGTCATCAATGCGACACCGCTGGGCATGCGGTCCACGGACAGCCTGCCATTGCCGGTGGATCACCTCCGGCCCGAGACCGTGGTGGCCGACGTGATCATGAAGCCGATGCGCACGCCACTGCTGGAAGCGGCCGCACGACGCGGCTGTCGCACGCATACCGGCGTGCACATGATGGATCACCAAACACCGCTGTTCGCCGAATTCTTTCGCTTCCCTGCGCATGACTGGAGCATCGCAGCCATCAGACGGCTGCTCGACAAAGAACAATCACCGGGAGGATGCCGATGACGAGGATGATGTGGGCACTTCTTGCCATGGCCTGGGTGGCGCTGGGCCCATCGCTGGCCGGCCCGTGCCGGGCGGCCGATGATGAATACCCGTCGCGGCCGATCCGTATCGTGGCGCCGTTTCCGCCGGGTGGCCCGCTCGACACGATCTGCCGCGTATTGGCACAGCAGCTCACGCAGCAGCTGGGCCAGCAGGTCGTCGTCGACAACCGGCCGGGCGCCAGCGGCATCATTGGCGTCGATCACGTGGCGCACGCGCGACCTGACGGCTACACGCTGGTGATGACAGGCAACAGCTTCGCCATCCATGCGACATTGATGAAGAAGTTGCCCTACGACACCACCCGGGATCTCGTGCCGGTCGCGCAGGTCGCCACCACGCCGCTGTGGATCGTCGTCACCCCGAAACTCGAGGTGAAATCCGTGCGCGACCTCGTCTCGTTGGCCAAAGCCAAGCCGGGGAAACTGACCTATGCCGGGACCATGGGCACGGTGACTCACCTGAGCGTGGAATTGTTCAAGCAGGCCCAAGGGATCGATCTGGTGTTCGTGCCCTACAAGGGGTCGGCGCCGGCCATGACCGACCTGATCAGTGGCCAGGTCGATGTCATGTTCGACACAATTCCCTCGTCGCTGGGCTTTGCCCGCAGCGGTTCGCTGAAGGCGCTGGCGATCACCAGCGCCAAACGGGTCGGCATTGCGGCCGACATTCCCGCCATCACCGAGGAAGGTCTGCCGGATATCGATGTCGTCGGCTGGTACGGCCTGCTGGCGCCGGCCGGAACCGACAAGAAGATCATCGACAGACTCAACGCGGAGATCCGCAAGGCGTTGGACGACCCCGGCGTCAAATCACGGCTGGAGGGCGCCGGCGCGGACGCTGCCTACAGTGCAACCGATACGTTCGCACGTTTCATCAACAGCGAGATCGCGCGTTGGAAGCAGGTCGTCGTGCAGGCGGGTATACCGCTCATGGACTGAGATGATCCGGACAGCGCAGCGGTAATAACGGGATATTGGCGGCAGATTCCCGGCTTCGCTCACGGCGCCGCGCCAAGCTGCATTCTGCTGGTTCATTGATAACAGGCGCGGCCCGCCCGGCCGTCCGGCATGTCCTTTGCTTGGTCCGCCCAATGAGCAGGCGGTTGTGGCGCCGCCGGCTTGCGTATCATTCTCATCGCCACGACGAGGCTGCTTGCGTGCCTCTCAACGGCAGCACCAACGTGTGTCTGCGTTCGGTGCCGCGGCGGCACGCCGCAGATGATCGATGCGCGCAACACAAACACGCCCTCGCCGCCGCTGGCACGCCCTTCCCCTGGGGCTGGCCTGCATTCTCGTGATCGCTCCCGCTTTGGCGCACGACGATCACGACTGGATCCGCACTGGCCGCTTCCGCAGCCCGACGACCGCAGAGTGGTGCTGCGGCAAGGATGATTGCGTGGTCGTGCCCGCCGTCGACGTCGAAGCGGCCGAACCCGGCTGGCTCATCCGCTCGACGGGCGAAACCGTCCCCTACGGCGAGACGCTGCCCAGCCAAGACGGCCATTTCTGGCGCTGCTACCGACCCAACGGCTCACGCCGTTGTTTTTTTGCACCGCCGGGCACGAGCTGACCGCACATTCGTCGGTGTTGATTGCAGTCATCGTGCGGCGCGCGGTGGTGCAGCGCAGCGACGTCAGCTTCGCGTCATATTGCCAATTGCGCTCGAAGAGACCCATACTCCGCACAAGTGGACGGCTTCGGTCGAGCCACATCGATTCCGGGGGGCTTGATGTCGATCGCTTCTAGCACTGTACGATGGTTCGTGACCGCGGGTGCCTTGCTGGTGCCCCTGTTGCTTGGTGCACCGGCGCCGCGCGCCGAAGAGAAGGTGCTGCGCGCCGTGCTGCATGCCGATGTGCGCGTGATCGATCCGATCTGGACGACGCAGACCATCGCCAACATCCACGGCATGCTGGTCTACGACACGCTGTTCGGCAACGACGCCAACATGCAGCCCAAGCCGCAGATGGTGGACAAGTACGAGATCAGCCCGGACAAGCTGGTCTATACCTTCACCCTGCGTGACGGATTGAAGTTCAGCGACGGCTCGGCAGTCACGACCAAGGACGTGATCGCCTCGCTGAAACGCTGGGGTGCCAAGGACGGTGTCGGCATCCGCCTGTACTCGTTCGTCAACAAGCTCGAAGCCGTCGACGACAAGACGTTCCGCATGACGCTCACCAAGCCCTACGGCATGGTGCTGGAGTCGCTGGGCAAGACCAACAGCTCGGTCGCCGCCATCATGCGCGAGAAGGAAGCGCAGACCGACCCGCAGCAGCAGGTCAAGGAGTCGATCGGCTCGGGCCCGTTCATGTTCGCCAAGGACCTGTGGGTGCCGGGCAGCAAGGCGGTCTACGTCAAGAATCCGCACTACGTGCCGCGGCCGGGCAACGAGCCGCCCTCGTCCTTTGCCGGCAGCAAGATCGCCGGCGTCGATCGCATCGAGCTGGTGTGGATCTCCGATTCGCAGACCGCGATGTCGGCGCTGATCAACGGCGAGATCGACTTCTATGAGAATCCCGGCATCGATTTCCTGCCGATCCTCGAGAAGAGCCGCAACGTCAAGCTGATGAACACCGGCGATCTCGACAGCACGCACGGCATGATCCGGCTGAATCACCTGCATCCGCCGTTCGACAATGTGAAGGCGCGCCAGGCGATGTACTACCTGATCAACCAGGAGGATTTCCTGCGTGCCGTAGTTGGCGATCCCAAGTACTACCGGGTCTGCGCCGGGCTCATCACCTGCGGCGCACCGCTGGCCAGCGACGCCGGCAGCCAGTGGTTCAAGGAGTACAATCCCAAGAAGGCACTGCAGCTCTTGAAGGAGGCCGGCTACAAGGGCGAGCCGATCACGATCCTGGCCGCCACCGACCATAACACCATCACGCCGGCGACGCAGGTGCTGATCCAAGCCATGCGTGAAGCCGGCATCAACCTTGATGTGCAGTCAATGGACTGGGGCTCGGTCGTATCGCGGCGCGCCAAGCGGGAGCCGCCGGCACAGGGCGGCTGGCATATCTTTGTCACCACGACGGGCGGTGTCGGCTCGGCCAACCCGGTGCTGCATACCTGGCTCGGTGCCGCCTGCGACAAGGGCTTATTCGGCTGGCCGTGCGACGAGAAGGTCGAAGCGCTGCGCAGCGAATTCGCCTTCGCGCAGACCGACGATGAGAAGAAGCGTATCGCGCGCGACCTGCAGGCGCGGGCGATGGAACAGGTCGTCTACATCCCCTTCGGCCAATGGACGACACCGCTCGCCTATCGCTCGGACCGTCTCCAGGGGATCGTGCCCAACACCGGCCTTGTGGTGCTGTGGGGCATCACGAAGAAATAATCGCTAGGCGATGGTCGATATTATTTCTCTTCCCTTCCCCACGCAGTGGGGAAGGTGGCCGAAGGCCGGATGGGGAGCCGACGTGGTCTCAGTTGTGACGATCTCGTCGGGTCCCCTCCGTCCACCGACGTTTCGGCGCTTCGCGCCGAAACGCCGTATCGGGACACCTCCCCACTACGTCGGGAGGAGTATCACATGACCGCCTATATCCTGCGGCGGCTGCTGGCGACGTTGCCGGTGATGGCGGTGGTGGCAGTGTTCGTCTTCTTCCTGTTGCGCATCGCACCGGGCGATCCGGCGGCGATCATCGCCGGCGAGGATGCCACCCAGGAAGCCATCAATGCCGTGCGCGCCAAGCTGGGGCTCGACCGTCCAGTACTGGAGCAGTTCGCCCTGTGGCTGTGGCGGCTGGCGCAGGGTGATCTCGGCGTCTCGATCTTCTCCAACCTGCCGGTGACCCGGCTGATCGCGCAGCGGTTGGAGCCTACCGTGGCGCTGACCCTGTCGACGCTGTTCGTCGCCGTGGCGCTGGCGATCCCGGTCGGCGTCGTCGCCGCCTGGCAGGTACGCAAGCTGGCCGACCGGCTGGTCATGATCTTTGCCGTGCTGGGCTTCGCGGTGCCCGGCTTCCTCGCCGCCTATGTGCTGATCTACATCTTCTCGGTGCAGCTGCAATGGCTGCCGGTGCAGGGCTATCGCCCCATCGCCGGCGGCCTGTGGCCGTTCATCGAAGGACTGATCCTGCCGTCGATCGCGCTGGGTGTCACCTACATGGCACTGATCGCCCGCATCACGCGGGCCTCGATGCTGGAAGTGCTGTCGCAGGACTACATCCGCACCGCCAACTCCAAGGGGCTGGCCACGCGCCGCGTGCTGCTGCTGCATGCGCTGAAGAACGCCGCCGTGCCGATCGTCACCGTGATCGGCATCGGCATCGCGCTCTTGATCTCCGGCGTGGTGATCACCGAGACCGTGTTCAACATCCCAGGCCTGGGCCGGCTCACAGTCGATGCCGTGCTGAAGCGCGACTATCCGATCGTGCAAGGTCTGATCCTGGTGTTCGCCGCGGCCAAGGTGCTGGTCAATCTGGTGATCGATATTTCCTACGCCTTTCTCGATCCGCGTATCCGGTACTGAGCCATGGTCGCCATCGCCGATGACACCGATGCCCCGCGCGCCGTGCCGCCGGCTGCGACGCGGTGGGTGACCGCGATCCGGCGCAACCCGACGATCGCCACCGGCGCCGTGCTGTTGGCCATTCTGGTGTCGCTCGCGATCCTGGCGCCGTGGCTGACCACCGATCCGTTGAAGCAGGCAACCATCAACCGCCTGCGGCCGCCGTCCGAACGCGTCTGGTTCGGCACCGACCAGTTTGGGCGCGACATCTTCGCCCGCACCCTGCATGGCGCGCGCGTATCGCTGGTCGTCGGCCTGACGGTGGCCGCCATATCCAGCGTGATCGGGCTGGCCTTGGGCATCGTCTGCGGCTACTTCCGCCGCATCGACGGCGTCGTCATGCGGGTCATGGACGGGATCATGGCGATCCCCTCGATCCTGCTCGCCATCGCGCTGATCACGCTCACCCGGCCCGGCCTCGCCGTGGTCATCATCGCCATTGTCATTCCCGAAGTGCCGCGCGTCGTGCGTGTGGTGCGCAGCGTCGTCCTGTCGATCCGGGCACAGCCCTATATCGACAGCGCCATCGCCGGCGGCACGCGCGGCGTCAAGCTGCTGACGCGCCACGTGCTGCCCAACACCTTGGCGCCGCTGATCGTGCAGGCGACCTACATCTGCGCTGCCGGCATGCTGATCGAAGCGGCGCTCAGCTTCCTCGGCGCCGGCGTGCCGCCGGAGATCCCGAGCTGGGGCAACATCATCGCCCAGGGCCGCAGCTTCTTTCAGATCGCGCCGTGGACCATCCTGATCCCCGGCGCCTTCCTGGCACTCACGGTGCTGGCCGTGAACCTGATGGGCGATGGCCTGCGCGACCGCCTCGATCCGCGCCTGGCACGGCGGATGTGAGACTGTCGCATGACCAACATCCTCGAGGTGCGCGACCTGGCGACGCATTTCTTCACACTCGACGGCGTGGTGCGCGCGGTCGACGGCGTATCGTTCGATCTGGCGCGCGGTGAAACGCTGGGCATCGTCGGCGAATCGGGCTGCGGCAAGTCGGTGACGGCGCTGTCGATCCTGCGGCTGATTCCGCCCGAGACCAGCCGCATCGTGGGCGGGTCGGTGCGTTTCGACGGGCGTGATCTCGCGGCGCTGTCGGAAGCCGAGATGCGCACCATTCGCGGCCACCACATCGCGATGATCTTCCAGGAGCCGATGACCAGCCTGAACCCGGTGCTGACCATTGGCACGCAGATCGCCGAGAACGTGGTGCGCCATACGGGCGTGCCGTGGCGCGCTGCGCTGGAGCGCGCCCGGGAGATGCTCGACCTGGTGAAGATCGCCGATGCGCGGCGGCGCATCGATGAATATCCGCACCAGCTCTCCGGCGGCATGCGCCAGCGCGCGATGATCGCCATTGCGCTATCGTGCAACCCGCAGGTGCTGATCGCCGACGAGCCGACGACGGCGCTAGATGTCACCATCCAGGCGCAGATCCTCGACCTGATGCTGGAGCTGAAGGAAAAACTCGACACCGCCATCGTCATGATCACGCACGATCTGGGCGTGATTGCCGAGACGACGCAGCGTGTGGTGGTGATGTATGCCGGCCGCAAGGTCGAGGAAGCGCCGGTAGAGGCGCTATTCGCGCAGCCGACACATCCCTACACGCGCGGCCTGATGCGCGCCGTGCCCCGGCTGGATGCCGAGGCCGAGATCGCCGGACGCCGCCCGCGCCTGCAGGAGATCCCGGGCATCGTGCCGGCCTTGAATCGGCCGATCGCGGGCTGCGCCTTCGCCCCGCGCTGTACCTTCGCTACCGAGCGCTGCCGCGCCGAAGCGCCGCCGCTGGTCACGACATCGGCCGGTCATGCGGTGGCGTGCTGGGAAACGGCACGCGTCCTGGAGGCGGCATGACCGAGCAGCCCAGCCTCGAGGTGCGCGATCTCGTCAAGCATTTCCCGATCCATGGCGGCCTGATGCAGCGGCGGACCGGGGCCGTTCAGGCCGTTGACGGTGTCAGCTTCGCGATCCGGCGCGGCGAGACGCTCGGCCTGGTCGGCGAGTCGGGCTGCGGCAAATCGACGGTCGGCAAGACCGTGCTGAAGCTGATCGACCCGACCGCGGGACAGATCCTGATCGGCGGCACCGACGTCACGCGTCTGAGCCCGCGCGCGATGTGGCCGCATCGCCGGCGCATCCAGACGGTGTTCCAGGACCCTTACTCCTCGCTGAACCCGCGGCTAACGGCCGGCACCATCGTGGGCGAGCCGCTGGAGAATTTCGACATCGCGCGTGGGGCTGAAAAGGACGAGCGTGTCGCGGCCTTGTTTCAGCGCGTGGGTTTGCGGCGCGACGCGATGGCACGCTTTACGCACGAGTTCTCCGGCGGCCAGCGCCAGCGGCTGGGCATCGCCAAGGCGCTCTCGGTCAACCCTGATGTGATCGTGGCCGACGAGCCGGTATCGGCGCTCGACGTGTCAGTCCAGGCCCAGGTGCTGAACCTGCTGATCGACCTGCAGGACGAGTACCAGCTGGCCTATCTCTTCATCAGCCATGACCTGGCGGTGATGCGCCACATCAGCCACCGCATCGCGGTGATGTATCTGGGCCGCATCGTCGAGCTCACCGACAAGCGCACCTTGTTCTCGACACCGCTGCATCCCTACACCGAAGCACTGCTGGCGGCGGCGCCGATCCCCGACCCGATGCGTAAGCGGCGCGGCCGCGTCATCCTGAAAGGCGATGTACCCAGCCCGGCCAAGCCGCCCAGCGGCTGCCGCTTCCACACACGCTGCCCCTACGCACTGCCCGCCTGCAGCCAGGACGATCCGCCGCTGGTCGAAGTTGCACCCGGCCACCACGTCGCCTGCCTGCGCCGCCCGGTCGGCGGCGATCCGGTGCCGCTGTCTTAACCTCTCCCGCAAGCAAGCGGGAGAGGGGGTTATACGCTGGCGCCCGATGCCGCACGCTGCGAAGGTTTTGCATCCAGCACCGGCGGGTGCGTGACGATCGATTTCAGCTCGGGCACCGGCTTGGCAAGCTTGGCGAGATCAGGCCGCGGCCGGCGCAAGGCATCGATCGCTTCGAATGCCTGCTCCATCGCATGGGCGGCACCCAGCAGCGCACGATCGCTGCGGAAGCGACCCACCACCTGCAGGCCGAACGGCATGCCGGCATGATCGGTGCCACTGGGAATGGCGATCGCCGGGTTGGTGGCCAGGGTGACGAAATAGGTCGGCGCCAGCCAGTGATAGTAGTTGCGCAGCTTCTGGCCGTTCATCTCCTCGAGATAGAGCGTGGTCCACGGGAACGGCGATACCGGCGTCGTCGGCGCCAGCACCAGATCGTAGTCGCGGAACGTCTGCTGGAAAGCGCGGAAGATGCGGGTCTGCTCCATGTGCGCCCAGGCGAAATCCGCCAATGTCATCTTAGCGCCAATCTCGTAGTTGGCGCGCACGTTGGGACCGAGCGACGCGGGATCCTTCTCGTAGGCCTCGCGATAGCGGGCGAGGAAGCTCACGGCGCGAATTACGTCAAAGCAGCGATCGGCCTCGCCGAAGTCCATGGCCACCTGATCGCAGCGCGCGAAGAGATGCTGCATCGCCTGCACCTTGTCGCGCATGGTCTGGCGGATGGGTCCGTCGACCGGGCATTGGCCGAAATCCTCGGTCCACGCCACGCGCAGGCGGCCGAGATCGACCGGCGGCGGCACCGCAAAGGCCGCGCCGCCCGCGTCGTAGGACAGCGGATCGCGGTCATCGGGCGCCGCCTGCGCCGCCAGCAGCAGGCAGGTGTCGGCCACCGTGCGACCCATCGGGCCCAGCACCGAGATCGGGGTCCAGCCCAGCCCGCGGCGCTCGACCGACACGATACCGGGTGACGGCCTGAAGCCGACGACGCCATTCATCGCCGCCGGGATGCGCAGCGAGCCGCCGGTATCGGAGCCGGTGCACACCGGCAGCATGTCGCAGGCCAGCGCCACGGCCGAACCGCCCGACGAGCCGCCGGCGTTGAGCAGCGGGTTGAACGGATTGCCGGTGGCGCCCCACACGCCGTTGCGGCTGTTGGCGCCGGCGCCGAACCCCGGCACGTTGGTCTTGCCGACGACGACGGCACCGGCGGCCCGCACGCGCGCCACCATGGCGTTGTCCTGCGTCGGCACGAAATCGCGGTAGAGTGGCGAGCCGTAGGTCGTCAGCAGCCCCTCGGTCTCCTCGAGGTCCTTGACGCCGGTGGGCAGGCCATGCAGCAGGCCCAAGGTCTCGCCGTGGCGTACCGCCTGCTCGGCCTCCTTCGCTTCCTTGCGCGCCCGCTCATAGCATGTCGCCGTCACGGCGTTGACCGCCGGGTTGATCGCCGCAATGCGTGCGATGCAGGCCTCCAGCAGCTCGACCGGCGAGACTTCCTTGCTGCCGATGCGACGGCGCAGCTCCACTGCCGACAGCGACAGGAGTTGCTCGTTGGCTGTCATCGTTTGCTCTCCCAGGGCCGTTAGATGGACCACCAATCCGATGCGGCCGCAGGTGCGTCAACTCTTTTCGCCATGAGACGTGCGTCGAGCCGGACCGGTTGACGCCGCCATAGGCGGTCGCCAAGCTGACCGCACATAGGGAGGAATTCCATGACCACCGTCTTTTCACGGCGCCGCCTGATCAAGGCCGCCGGTGCGTCCGCCGCCGCCGCGACAGCCGGCTTCCCCGCCATCCTGAAGGCCCAGGGCGGCGGCACGATCAAGATCGGCGTGCCGACGATCCTGTCCGGCCGCGTCGCGCTGCTCGGCACGAGCAGCGTCGGCGGGCTCAAGACCGTCTTCGACAAGGTCAACGCGTCGGGCGGCATCAACGGCAAGAAGATCGAGCTGGTGGTGCGTGACTCCAAGGGCCAGCCGCAGGAAGCCGCCAAGGTGACGCGCGACCTGATCAACAACGACGGCTGCCAGATCATCATCGACGCCGAGGCATCGAGCGGCGCCTTCGCGGTGCACGAGGTGATCCGCGAGGTCGGCGCGCTGTGCATCCATACCAATTCCGAGACCACGTCGCTGACGGCGGATCCCAAGCTGCATGTGCCGACGGCATTCCGCACAGCGCGCCAGGGCATCCATGATGCGATCGGCGGCGGCGAGTACGCAGCCCGCATCTCCAAGGCCAAGAACCTCAAGAAGTGGGTCACCTGCTCGCCCGACTACGCCTATGGCCGCTCCAACACCGCCGAGTTCATGGAGTACGCCAAGCACTTCGACGGCTCGATCCAGGTGATCGAGGAGTCGTGGCCCAAGCTGTTCCAGCCCGATTATACCGAGGTCGTCACCAAGGTCCTGAATGCCAAGGCCGATGCCATGTACTCGGCCCTGTGGGGCGGCGACCTGGTGTCCTTCATCGACCAGGGCAACCTCTACGGCCTGTTCGACAAGCTGACCTGCTTCATGGTCAATCTCGGCGACTATGGCGTCGTCGACGAGGTGAAGCAGTTCCCGGAGGGCGTTCATTCGGGCGGCCGCTATAACCGGACGGTGCCGGCCACGCCGGAGAACGAGGCCTGGTATCAGGAGTACGTGAAGCTCAACAAGTCGAAGCCGACCAACTGGTCATGGGAGAACGCGGTCGCAGCGCAGATGATCGTCGAGGCACTCACCAAGACCGGCGGCGACACCAACGGCAAGAAGCTGGCCGAGGTGATCAAGGGCATGACGATCAAGTCGCCGTGGGGCGCCGACGGAACGCTGACCATGCGGGCAGAGGACAACACGCTGGTCAACTACATCATCGGCTATGGCCTGTCGCAGCCCAAAGAGCCGTTCATCACTGCGTTCCAGAGCTCGAGCTGGCCGGCGATCATCGAGCTGGAAAAGCAATGGAAGAAGAAGCAGGGCTTCGCCTGATCCGGGATCTCCACCTTGGAAATCGATGCGCTGGCGCGCTGTTTCGGAACCGCGTCCTGCCTGGTGACGCAGCTCACCAGCGGCCTGATCATCGGCATGCTGCTGTTTTTGATCGCGTCGGGCGTAACGCTGATCTTCGGCGTGCTGAACATCATCAACTTCGCGCACGGCTCGCTCTACATGGCCGGCGCCTATGCTGCCTGGACGCTGTATCAGGTGACGGGCAGCTACTTCCTGTCGGCCGCGGGCGCCGCTGCCGTGGTCGGCATCCTGGGCGTGCTGTTCGAGCGCCTGCTGATGAGCCGGGTTTACGGCTCCAACGTGCTGATGCAGCTGCTGGTGTGCTACGCGGTCGTGTTGATCTGCGATGACCTCGTGAAGATCCTCTGGGGCCCGAGCTATCTGTCGATGGGCATGCCCAAGGAATTCCGACTGCCGCCCTACCGCATCCTCGGTGGCGTCGTGCCACCGTTCTACCTGTTCATGATCGTGACCGCGATGCTGATCGGTGTCGCGCTGTGGCTCGTCATCACCCGCACGCGCTTCGGCAAGATCGTGCGGGCGGCGGCGGTCAACGGGCCGATGGTGTCGGCGCTGGGCATCCGGGTGAACCTCTACTATGCCGCCGTCTTCGGGCTGGGCAGCGCACTGGCCGGCGTTGCCGGCGCGCTCGCCGCGCCGGTGCGCTCGCTGACACCCGGCATGGGCTTCTCGATCCTGATCGAGTCGTTCATCGTCACCGTGATCGGCGGCATGGGATCGATCGGCGGCGCCTTTCTCGCCTCGATCATCCTGGGGATGACGCGCGCCTTCGGCAGCGTCGGCTTCCCGCTGTTCGTCGACGGCGTGATGTTCCTGATGATGGCCCTGGTCCTGATCTTCAAGCCCAGCGGCCTGTTCGGCCGCGCA
>Ga0187894_10003208_pt1 | contig 18609 bp, 19 predicted proteins | sample GBC1701081metaG_FD_136650 | JGI IMG/M metagenome (GOLD analysis project Ga0187894, IMG submission 136650) | White microbial mat communities from a lava cave in the Kipuka Kanohina Cave System on the Island of Hawaii, USA - GBC170108-1 metaG ...
AAAGTTATACTATTTTCATTACAAGGTTGTTTATTTGTCATAATTCAAGTCTGTAGGAAAATTTCAATTATTACATTTTTACAGCCTTGTTTTCCACTTTCCGTTTATAAGAAAATCCTGTATCCCGAAATTTGCCACAGCACTACTGTCAAGAAAAGAATAAACAACCCGCCACACACTGCACTAAACAATCCTAACAGCACCGTCAACCAAACAAAAAAGATTTTCTTAGACCACATAAATTTCTTTCGCTTCTGTTAATGGCTTACCACCGAAAAACTCAACACTCTTCGCGCAGTTTCCACAAATCAAATAGTAACGAACATTGTCCTCGTTCATATCAATTACAGCCTTAATATCCCTTTTCAACTGCTCAATCTGTCGCGGCATCAAATCACATTCAAATACCGAAAATTGCACACGCATTCCATAACGCAACAATGTCTTACGCAAACGCTCGCGCCGCTTGTTATTCGGTATGTCGTAACTTAAAACTATGTGCATATTTTATTGCGGTTTTTTGCCCTTTTCTCTTATCCCCAACTCCGTTTCTTCACTTTATAGTGAAGGGCTTATAAAAACTCTCTTCGCCCGTTATAACTCTTGCGAATTGATAACACTGCCGCTTGATGATGTCTGTATAGGTCAAGTTCAAATCGCCGTTGTCGCTTGAATTTCTGCGTGAGTTCATCTTGTTTTCAAACTCTGTGAAAAAGACTTTTGAAGCCTCTTTTGTTATGTGAAACTCGCCGCGCTCACGCACAATCTGAGCAGGCAAAATCTGTTTGCGTTTGATGAGTTTCATAACAAGCGAATCACAAAGTACAGGTCGAAAGTTTTCCATCAAATCAGATCCTAGTGCCGCATGACCATGGCGAATCGCATGATAAAAACCTTGATAAGGGTCAAGCCCAATCAAATTAAGATTCGATACGACGCGGTTGTAAATGAGTGTGTAACTCAGACTCAAAAGCGCGTTCACTTCGTCTTTCGGCGGATGTGCCGTGCGCCCCGAAAATGTCCATTCAGAAGGCATCCACTTTGCGAAAAGGCGAAAGTAAGTTGCGGATGCAGAACCTTCAACGCCAAGCAATGTTTCAATTGAAGCGGCACGTTCCGCGCTCTCTAAAGACCTCTTTAACGAATCTATCTCACGTTGCGAAGATTCAGATTGACGACGCGCGAATGCAACCATGTTCTTTATCTTTCCCATTACAATCGCACGCGCATTCTGCAAACAGAATTGCTGGTCAAACGCACGCTCGTACTGCTTTCGCCTAAGCTGTGCTGTCTTTCCGCCCTCACCGTTAAGCCGCCCTTGAAACCTTCCGCCCTGCGTTAAGAAAACAACCTCAATCTGTTTCTCAAAACAGAAGGAAATCACAGGCGTAGTCAGATGCACATTGCCGCAAAGTATAATTTGTTTGACCAACGTCTCTGGAATGTTTTGTAAAATATCATCACTCTTAAAGACTACGAGTTGCCCGCTTCTGCGTTGTATTGTTGCGCCTTGTGTTGTTACGTAAATACTCGTTGACATATATTTTAATCTGGATTCCGTTCTCTTAAACCTTGAACTTTTAATTCTCTCTTCTACGCATAGCCTTTTTCGCCATCGCTTTTATTTTCTCTGCCATCTGCGCTGGTACGCTTGGGGGCGGAATCACGCGCCCGTCTTTTGCAAAAATGTATCCTAAAAATTCAAACTCTTCGTTTGGTGTGACAATTCGTGTTTTGTTCGGGTGAAGATTCAAACGCCTGTTTGCTAAAGCTTTTTCAGCAGAAATCAAAGCGGCTTGTGCTTCTTCTTGCGTTTGGGTTTGGATAACGAAATCGTCACAGAAACGAACCAAACGCCAACCTTCATTTGTAAGCGTTGTATCAAACGGCGTCATGTAAGCATTTGTAAGTAGAGGCGAAAGCGGTGCGCCTTGTAATGTTCCCGACTGTTGGTGAAAGTAATTGCGATAAACATTGATAGCTTTCGGTGCAAGCACAGCAGCCGCAACCACTAAACCGCTTACGCCCAAAAGTTTCACGCCTAAAAATTTTCCGATAAGAGCACGTTGTGAAATTGCAAGCAAAGCCCCGTCTTGCAGAAGACGCTTTATACCTTCGCGCCTTGATTCTTTCTGTGCCTGTTCACGCAAATTTGCGAATGATGTTTCATCTGTGTGTTGAAGGCCGCTTGTGGCATAAAACAATTCATCACTTGTACCTAATTGTTGTATCACATAATCATCAAGCGATTGATTAACCGTATCATTCAACATCAGCTTTGCGCTCGCAATCACTTCTTTCCCATGTCGCCAAAGGTTTGAAGAGGTGATGAAGTTCACTTCTTCGTTGTCCAACGCGCCAGCTGAAAGCCAAGCCTGTATTAAGCGTAAAACATTTTTATCGTGAATTGTCTGGTCTAATTCGCACAACAAAAGTCTTCTATCAATCGAACCGAAAAAATCCTGAACATCGGATTCAACCGTCCACCAATAACCGTTCGCACGTGCAGCAATCATTCTTTGAATTGCCATCTCAACCGAACGCCCCACACGAAAAGCAAAACTGCAATCTAAAAATTGAGGCTCGAACAAAGGTTCGATTGCATCAAGCGTAGCGCGTTGTGCCACACGGTCGCGTACAGTCAAAATTCCTAACTCACGTTCTTTACCGTTATCCTTCGTAACCAACACATAACGCGCAGGCAATGGTTGATAAGTACCGCTTTGCAAACTGCGAGACAACTCGCACAGATTCGCTTCAAGGGCGGATTCAAAAGCCTGTAAACTCACAGCATCAACGCCTGCCGCACCCCGATTCGCACGCACTTTGTGCCAAGCCTGATATAGCGATGTCACGCCCGTTATTCGCTGAAACAATGTTTGATTCATCCCTTTTAAGCTGAACATATCTAAACCTCTGTTAAATGAAGGCAAATATATTTGCCTTCATTTTCTGGAACATTTTCAACAGCAATCGAAACTGACAGATGTCGAAATTCATCATGTAAATCCTCATTCGTTTTCTCCTTTCGTTCCTCGCATGAAATCAGGGAGCTGTCCGACCCCATCTGTAGCAAAAACAACCTCGGAAGCTCCGCCCGCTTTGAAAAACTCAATCCAGAAACTGCGAATTGCCTCGCGCCTTTCCGTTTTCAGTTTCTTCAAGTCTTCACTGCGAAGCTGTCCCAGAAAGATTCGTGCACCCTTCCAGACCTTGTCGTATCTCTCAGCCAATTCACGTCCAAATTTTCGAGCTGACTCTTCGTTTGCAAAAGCTGTATGAGTGTTGAAATTCAAATCCGGCGTGTCGTGAATCATGTCGCTCAAAACAGCAAGTATGAATTCGCCATCTTCCGTTCCGCGATTTTCTTCTGCCGCGATTCTCAAACTGCCAAGCAAATCAGTTCGTATGAAAGGCTCTGCCGCCGTTTCCTCGCGCATTCTGTTCAGCAATGTCTGAATCTTTTCGCGTGCCTCTTTCAAATCGGCGTCGAAAGCTTTGCGCTTCGTGCTGAGACGAAAGCGAGCCACTTTGCCTGAAGCCTGTGTTGCGGCATCGCCGGTGAGCGGAATTGCGACCAATTCGTCACCTCGCTGTAAATTGCCGCCGCTTTTTTCAATCGCCACGTAAGCTTCAGCACGTGCGTCTTCGGGAACACTCTTTGTAGCCTCAATCACAAAAACAAACTTTGCGTAACATTTTGTAGAATCAACTGTCACAAACCACAGGACAACGGCACTTGCCGTAATCACTCCAATCACTCCAATCACTCCAATCAAAAAGTTTTTCATCATTGTTTCTCCTTTCGTTCACCTATCTGTAATCGCAGATGGTATTGACTTGTTTTTGAGGAGGCGCGTCAGTTTCGCGCCACCTCAATTGTTTCTTCGCCCCATTCGTCATCTGTGTTTTCTGCATTGGAACCACGGCTCTTTGCGGTAACAATCATCTTCGTTGCGTCCGGGTGTGTCGTGTTTTCAAAATGCGTCACACGAGCACTGTAAAGGTCTTCTGCCGTCGGACGATTCCAACTTTTCAACACGCGCTCTGCGAACACGCCTGTGATTCCCGTAGCAATCATCACGTAGAGCGCGAACCTCGCCACATCTGTCCGAATGAAATCAGCAAAGCTTTCATCAAAGACGATGTAAGCGACAATCAGGACGCCAGCGAAAACCAAGAGCGCAAACCAGAAAATGGGAAGCAACACATCGCGCAGAGGTTTTTTGTAAGCACCGTTGCGGAAGCCTTCCAAATGTGCCTGCCGTGCTGCCGCCAGCCATTCCTCTCGCTTCTGTGCAAGCGTCTCACGCGCACGTGCAAGCTTTTCGTTTTCAGCCTCAAGCTGTTTCACAGTCTTGTTCAACGAGGAAGTAAACCCGAAAAAATCATCCCGGGCTTTCTTCCATTCGTTGAAGTGACGTAGCTTCTCAACCCCGTACTCGAGCGCGAATGCAGCCCCAACAGGCAAAGCAATTGTTGTCAAAGTCATGAAGAAAATGGTCAAAAATGGAACAGTAGCCGCGAAATTGTTTCCCTTCTGCAAACCTGCAAAAATGACTTCATGTCCACGCCACCAACCAAACACTGAAAGAGCAACAATGCTGAACGCTGCTGGCGCAATGATCAACCAATTCTTGCGCTGTGGCTGTTTGTAACTGTGAATTGCCATCTTCAACCAAACACTGTAAGCACCGACAATGGCAGTTGCGACAAACCACTGCTGGTAAAACTCTGTTGTGCTGAGACCGTCCATGGCAGGTGTGAGCAACCATCCTTCTGCAACAACCAACGCAACCGCAGAGAACACTGCCAACAAAGGTTTTGCGGCTTCTGGTTCGCGTCCTTTGTTGAAAGCCTTCATCAAATTCCAATGTTCTTCTGCATCGGTTTTGCGTATGGCGAGCGTCTCTTTTGTCGCTTCAAGATTTTTGATTTTGTCCGCAGCGGCTTTTGTTTCCTCTTCGCGCTTCTGCTCGAAAATCGCTTCCGTCATGCGCTCGGAATCTGTCTGGCTGATGCCCTGTGTCCCGTCGCGGTATGCAAACGGTTCAATGTAGTTAACATTCTTTCTTTTCATTTTTTCTCCTTTTCAACTGAAATTTTGTTTGTCGTTTCTGGGCGGTTACTGCCACAGACAGCAATAACCACCCCGTTTCTTTTTGCTTTCTTTTTTTGTTTCTATGTAAACATTTGCATCACCTTCCTTTTTTGTTTGTAGCCTTTTGGCTTGCGTTTGAGCCGAGCAATTGCCCGGCTGTTTTTGTAGGCAGTGACAATGTGGTTGTTCTCAACAACCACCGTGACGCCTACAAGATTCTCAAGCTGTTTTTCAGTTCCGCTTGGCAAATCGCTTTTGCCGACAAAGAAGAAACAAGCATTTGCGCGATAAATCTTTCGCCCTATCTCAAGCGCGAGAAGAACATCGCTCAACGTCAAACCTCTCTGTGCCAGCCTGCGAAATGCGTGTGCGGTCAATCGGAGTTTTTTGTATTTCATTTCCTTTTCCCGTTTCAGTTTTCAAAGAGCATTTCAACTCTCAACGGGCGTAAAAATACCGACGCGCTAACTCAAAAGCGACGCAAAGCCACCAAAAGAAGATTGGCGCAATGTTGAAAAAACATTGCGCCAATCTTGAACAGCTAATTGAATTTAAGGGTCTCTACTTTATTTTGGTTTTGGACTGATAACGCGAATAAGTGTCTTGTCTATTTTCAAGCCATAAACAGCCTGTCCGTTTCTGTATTCTTTAACGACTTCTAAAGAGTCAGAAAACTTTTTGGAAGTCGTTTTGATTTTGCTGTGAGTAGGTAAAAGGTTGAGTTCTCCTTTGTTGAAGTTGTTTCGATACTGTTGTTCTTGTTTGCCTGAAACTTTGTGCTGAACAATCTTGTATGTTTTAAGCAGACTTTCTATATCGAGTTCTAACGGCGTTCTATAACATTCGTAACAGCCTCCACAATCGGTTCTCCATTCTTCTTCGCAGTATTGTGCTTTGCGTAATGCGTAGTAAATGAACAATGCTAAATTGAAACCACGTAAATTGATTTCTGTCTGACCCAAAAATGCTTTGCCATTTCTAAGGTCTATTGTCAGACTCTCTTGTTCCGTTTGGCTAATTTCGATTTTGGTCTGTGCAATATCCAGTAACTCAATGTCAGGGTTTTTCAATTCGTTAAGTTTGTCGCCAAGTAATGGGCGCAGACGTGCAAATGGAATATCTGCAAGTTCAATCTTGGCTTCTTTTGAGTCTTTTACGATCCATGTATTATTGGCATCACGAACTGCAAACTGCTCGTTGACTTTTGGCGGGAAGAAAAATTTAGAGTTCGTTTCAAATTCTTCACTCACAAGAACATGAGACAAACTATCCTCTTCACGCCCAAATAGAGTTAATGCCAACATCATGAAGGCAGACATCGTGCGTCGCCCGCCGCCCATTGAGCAATGCAAAACTATGTTATCATTTTCTGTGAGTTGCTTGATGAAACTCAACATTTGGGTGCGAAGTAAATGATTATCTTTTGTCGTGCGTATGTCATCCATTTCGCTACCGTCACGATTTTTGAAAACAAATATATGTTTTTCAGTAAATGCTATTTGTGGTTTCATGTAATCTTTACAAAATCTCGCAATCGCTCCAGTTGGTCCACCTAAACCTTTCCAAGCTATCTGTTTTCCTTTGGTTGTGGTCAGTATGTGAACCTCACTTATTGGGACGGGCTTATCGCACATCATCAACGCGTAGAGGGTTTCAGTAACAATCTGTGGCGTGTTGCCCGACACAGCTACGAGAATATGTTTCTTACCCGTGATTTGAGATTTCATCTTTAACCAATTAATGCGCGGCAATTAAAACTTTTCCGTCCGCTTTGCCGTCGTCGTAATAAACTTTGCGGAAACGATGAACGACTATGTGAAAAATCACCAAGTAAGCCCAGATAGCCATCGCTCCTGAAAGCGTAATTTCTTCAACACCGTCTTTCACTAATTCATCCACAATCTTATTTGCATTGCGACCTACGATGTTCGCGCCTTCGTTCGGTTTCGTCATCAACGCAAGCCGCCCGGCCACTTCTTGAATTTCGCACCCTTCGTAAAGCGCGTTGTTATTTAGCGATAAATCAAATACTGATTTGTTATTGTTCATACTTCAACAGATTTCGTTTATATCCCAAAGTTTTTTTTACAGTATCAATTAAGTAATTTTTATCTCTTTCACTAAGTCCTGTTGACTTGTCATCAAGCAGCTCAATTATTTTGATATTGTGAGCCAACGCTAATGCGCGGTTTTCAGGAGGAAGCGTTCGATCCAGAATCAAAAAGCGTGCAGTATATGTGCCTAAAAATTCTCTTTGACTTGCCGTGCTTAATTGGTCAATACCTTCTTTCTTTTCGGCTTTTCTTCCGGTTTTAACCTCTGCAATGCCCACTTGATTCTTATGGCGTAATATCAAATCAATCTCAAAGGCATTGAACCCCACAGCTATATAAACTTCTGACAACTCCGAACGTAAACATTCTCCCACTAATTCCTCGAAAGGCTCTCTATCCCGTTTGAGTTTGTATATAAGACCATGAACTTTTAGATAGTCATCAATAGTCAACACTTCGCCTATCTCTAAATAATCACATTGCACAATTTCATCGCCTTCAAATTCGTAGCAGTAAAGCAGGCTTTTCCCGCCCTCGCTTTGCAGATAAACAATTGGGCGTTCACATTCTTTTGCAAGAAAAAATCCAGCCAATGCCATTGGTTTTGTGCCGCCTGTGATATTAAAAAGCAAATCCTCTTTATCTTTCAGGTACTTTGCTAATTGTTCTTTAGCTTTAATCAAATCGAAAGCGTCTATCGAACCCGTGCTTACACTACACTTATCTTTAATTAACTTTTCAAGATTTTTACTGACTCTTTCTGTCTGCTCAGAGTGAACCAAAAAGACCTTTTCTGGTTGGAAATGACGAATTGGCAATAGATTGGAAACAGGCTGTTCACCTATCAGGCAAACCATTGTGCTTTTCATTCTATTTTCCTCATTCGTCAAAATTGTTTAAAACAAAGAAGCTTTTCATTGTAATAAAGAATTCAATAAGCTTGTTCCTTCGTTGTAAATCTTATTAAAAACAACTGAATCTTTTAATGCTGACTCAATACTGGATTTTACTCTCGAAGGCTCCAACTCTGTTCCGTGCATAATGGCATTTCGTAAATACTCGATTTTTTGTAGTACCTCTTTGTCTTGCTCATTGATTTTACTCTTCAATTGTTTTCTGGCAGCTTCGCGTGAATCGAAAGACATTGGTTGAGAAATAGAATACTTTTGGCAACCCGCAACCATAACCGCTTCCCACAAAAAAGCTATAGATTGAAAATATTGCTCGTGTTCAAATGCAAATTGCGCTTTCCGTTTGTAGATATGAGCCAGAGATGTTTCACTTGCCCAATCCAAAGCTTCATCAAGCAAAGGAGAAAGAGTCGTTTGAAACGAATTATGGGATTGTGATTTCAATTCGCCTCTGAGTTTTGTGGCAAATCCTTTTTCAGGATGATTTATCTCATCGGTAAAAACTACTTTTTCTAAATTATTTGCTGACAGATTGAACCATTTCCCCAAAGGCGAAAAATTTCCTGTTTGTTTGAGCATTGAAACCGCTTCTGTTGCTTCAAGCAATTCGTTGCACAACGGCAAACGAATAACGGGGCAAACGTCTTCATCGTTTTCTTTTGCCGTTAATTCAAACGCTCTATAGTAAAGGTCAACTTTTTTAACGTCACGCAACCAACGAAGCAACATCACCATAAAAGAGGCTATAACAGGTTGATGCCGCAACCCGTTTGTTACATCAAGAACAATCTTGTCACCGTCTTTGATAGTTTCAGCGAGTGCCTGCCAGATTTTTTCTTGTGATTCAAAACCGTCAGCTGTACCGACAAGGCGACAAATAATTTTCGTAGTCGCAAAGTTATTCAACTCAGTTTGCCATTTATCAAGCAAAGATTGAGTAGCGTTCGATTGTTCAACTGCTTCTCCGATTTGAAGATAAATGTTTTCAAGTTCGTTATCCTTATCGCTCTCGACGCATTCAAGTAAAGCATCCCAAGTGGAGATTTGAGTTCCCATCACAAGCCAACGATCAACACCTCGTTTACAAGCTTGCAATCGCTTTAGTAAAGAGACACCAAACAAAGATGAATTTTTAAATAACGCTTCGTCGTGTCCTTCATCTTGGGCAAACTTGTAGTTGGCTTTTCTGTAGTTTCTTTTTCCTTCTTTATCGAAACTACCTTTGCCAATGAAGCTAACCAAAACTGTTGCCATAAATTCCTTTGTGACTAAGTTTAATGTTTAAACTTACCGGTGAGCATACATTACCTGCCAGCCGCTATTGGAGGTTATGACCTCATCCGACCATAACCGCTTGAAGTCTTAGCCCCTATGCCTTCATCTGCCAAAGCTTTTTCGAGAATTGTCAGCGCAATTTCACGCCATTCGAGAGCATCAGGGGCAGCTACTGCCAAAAGATATTCTCCTGTAGCAGATATAAACGAAACGGGAGTCGGATCGTCCCAATCCGCAGGCGGCTTTGTGCCGTCTTGGTAATAATCCGCGTGATGCACTGTCATTACATCCGGGCGAAGCGGATAACTAATGCCATTTACTTTGTGCCCTGTATTTGGCACATAGAGCGCATCGAAGAATGTCACATAACCCGCTGCTTCTTTTCCTTTCTCATCGCAGCCAAAAAGTATTTGCGTATGTTCTTTTGTCCACTCACCGCCACTTTTCTCTAAACGATTCCAGGCATAACGCAACGCAAGACCTTTCAAAGCACTCCCCGGAATATAAGGCACACCGTAAGTTCGGTGAAGCGTGATTGACGTTTCCAGAACGCCGTCTGCCCCCAAACCAACAGCCATCCGCCCTGAAACTCTAATCTCACACTTTACAGCATCGCAATCAACAAGCAATTGCTCCCAACGCTCATAAAACTTTTCGTAAATTGGCGAAACCTTGATGCAAGCAACTTCTTTGACTAATTGAGTTTTGGCTTTATTATCTTTTTCACCTTCTTCACCTTCTTTGCGTAAAGGCTTATTCAAATATTTATCCAGCCAAAGCCCTGCATTGGCATTTTTGTAATTATCGGCTTTAAGGTCTCTAAGAACTTCTCTGCGCGTTGTTGGTATTGGCATTTTTATGTTCCTTCTACGTTCGTGGGTTGCTCTTCAGCTTTTTCATCAACTTTGTCTGTATCTTCTTCACCTTGTTTTACATTCAGCACAGATTCGGCAAAGCGTTTGAACCAAACAAGCGCATCCATAGTTTTTCGCGTCAAGTGCATGTAAGAAAACAAATCTTCACTGAGGCTCGCCTGCAATAAATCTTTACCGTTTGTCTTACCAACAACAGCGTTCAAGTCTTCAACCAAACGCGTCCAGCCTGCTTCGCTTTTTCCTTCAACAAATGCCAATGCCTGGGCCAAACCAGCAGTGCGAATCAGCACAGGAAGTTTGTGCGCCATACCACCGTATTTTTTGCGAAACGAATCACCTTTTTTCGTAGATTCAACGTCCTTCACTTTTCTGTAAACAGCCGCTGCGTATTTCTGACTTCGTGTTCGTAGCTTCAGGTTTTCATCTTGTACCTCATCCGATGAATCAATAGTAGTGACACCAGTCTTTTGCGTTTCTTCGTTTTCCTTCACGGAATGTGCCGGTTTTGTTTCAGGTTTTGCCTCTGTTACCTGTGTCCGCGTTTCTGACAACTTTTGTTGTACGGATAGGGGTAAAGTTATTTTCTTTATTGTTTGTTTTTCATCATTCATAACGCTATTCCTACGATAGATAGAGATGACAAATACCGCGTCCAACTGTCCCCTTACCACCGAATTGCATTACCTTGCGTGTTCTGATCAAATCATCAACTTGTTGCATCGCGTCGTTTGGCTGTATGTAATCAATACCGCTCGGATTGTTACTTTTTGGGATGCCTATTTTTGAAGCTGAAACCATACCGTAAAGAACTGTTTCGCAAGGCAAAGCCTCTTCGTACCAAAGACTGCCATCTTTGACTGTCTTTGTATCATCTTCCAATCTGATACGCGCTGAAACCTCTGTTGCAGTTTCGACTAAGAAACTCATCACATCATCGGACACAATGCAAAAACGTCTGCTCAAAAAATCTTTCCATGTTGTATCGCTTTGAAAAAGATACTTTGCAATTTTATCTGCCCAATTTTTCACTTCAGCTTTTGAGTCGTCCGCAATCAGATCAAGGTCTTCCAGATAAACGTTTTTGCCGTTGCTAATATCATTAGGATTTGCGACAAAACAATTTTGTCTATTGGTAATCGTTGGTACCATGAGCGCGATACTATTGGGCATGACATCGTTAGCATCACGTTTGAAGCGGCTTAAAATGTAGGGAGATGTGACCCAAACAAAAGTCCCTATAAGGCTACGCACTGGTAACAGCAAAAGTTTTTGGTCAGAGAACTGTAAGGCACTCGCGTACTCTGCTACGTTTGCGTCACCTGCATCGGGTCCAAAATATTTTACAGTCAGTTCTCTCGCTCTTATCCCACCTTCTGTTTTCTCTTTCATTGTAAGGTAAGAATCGCGCGATGTACCTTTAACGGATGAGCCTGGTAAAAACGGCAAGCCCGTAGCCTTCTCGCGTGCTATTGGTAAATCAATGACACCAATGCCTTGTCCCGTTCCGGCATGGAGTGGCGAAAGTGCATGTGTGAATAGTAGTTTTGTTTTCATCTCATTTTTATTCCTCCACATATTTGAGAAAGGCTTTCAAAACTAAATCAGGGTCATTATGAGAAATTGTTCCTAATTTAGTAAGCTGTTTCTCTATTGGATATATGTTTTTTGCTTCGCCCGAGGTCAAAGTTACTTCTACTGAGTTAGCAGCAACTTTACGGCGACCTGTTTTGTAGTACAAATAAACTCCTTCGGGCGGGATTCGTGTTGATTGCAAGATTAAAGCTAAACCAATTGCTCCATCCGAACACGCAATCGGACGCAAAATCAAAGGACTTGCCAAACGGCTTATCCCGCTCTTGTTTTCGCTTTTTTCTCTTCCTTCTAAGAAAGTTTCAGGCGGATCATTTTTGTCTTCGTCTTTAAATTTGAAGCCAATCGGCAAACCAAAAACTGCTCTCGGAAATTTATTATTAACGGGGTGTTCAGGTGGACGAAAGATAGCATTCGTTGTCATCCGTCTAATAGCATCTGGTTCAGACCAATTGCTTCTTCCGCTAAATTTGAATTCTCTTTGAACTCTTGGCGATTGTCTAAAATCTTGTAGTTTATCAATCAACTCTTTCCAAGCTTTTATAGGATCACTTTTCCTATTTTTGGTAAATGCAATTAGCGAATTAGGTAGCAAGTGAGGGACATCATTGTCCCATTTTCCTTTAGCCAATTGTTTAGTAAGTTCCTTACGAATTGATTGTTTGAATTCATCTACTGTTTTTGTTTTTTGTTCCTTCCCATCTATTTCTAATAGCTGCAATGCCCCAAACCCCCTGCGCGTTCTGGCTCCTATCCCTCCAAAAGTTCCCCAAACCCAAAGAGCTGAGTTAATTTCAGTCTCAATATCAATGATTTCAAAGATTTCATCCTCTATCTCAAATTTAACTTCTTTGGGATATTTCAGTTGGATTGTAAATTCAATTTCAGACCAAACTTCTGAGGAAGTCCATTTAGGATTTTTTCTTTCATCTTTGTCAGGTAAGAGCGGAAAGGCTACATACTGAGCGATACTATTTGATGGTTTAGGTTCAAGTTTTCCTTTACTGTTTCTTGTATTCGTAAACGCAGGTTCTTTTTTTTTCTCTTTCTTTATAATTTCCAGAATTTCGACAATAACCATCGAAGGCATTTTTTTATTCTTTGTACTTGCCGCGCCCCAAATTGCTTCTTCGGCTTTTTTCATTTCGTCAACCGTTCCGACTCCACACGTAGCACGCCACCAAAAGCGAAGATGTCCGCGAATTGCTTTTCCGCTGATTGGAGTTAAATCATCATTGATGCCTGCTTCTACACCGCCACCGAAAAGTGGTGTAATGAGTTTGTAACGACGCGTTTGCATGATGATGTTAGGGTCTTTGTATGTAAGTTTATCAATACCTTCGCAGAGTTTTGTTTCCATCTCTTCGCCCGTGTTCTTTTCAACAATTGCTTTGAGTGTTGACGGAAGGTCTATCTTTGGTCGTCTCATCTTTTCAATCCTCAATATGACACGCTCCCGCATGTCATGTTTATGCCTTTGCCTATTTGCTCCAAGTACCAAGTACGGCTAGCCCGAAGCCATCTTTGCGGTCCTGGTCTTCATCGCTTACACAACGCATCCAGATTTTTTCAATCCACTCTTTGATTTGCTCATCTGTGCCTTTCAATAAGTCAAACCAAAAGACCGCACCAGCAGGAACAAGTCTGCGTGTAGGCTTTGGTCGCCCAAATGGATTGCTTGCATTTTTTTCAAAATCCCAGCCCGATACCACTTGATAACGGCTGTTAGCAATCGCTTTTAATTCAGCTTTGAAGCCATACAGGGTATCATCACACAACCAAGTCGGCATTACACCGTTTATGAAATGCGCGGGTGTCAATAAAACGATTCGGCAACATTTACTTTTAATAATTGCTTCTTGAATTGCTTCGGGACAGTTTGAATTGAATACATCGCACATTGCTTTACCTTCACGCCAGCAGACGAAACGACGTTCCCCACCTAAGTGGGATAAACCGTCAAGCGATTCAGTTGCGTTTGTTTGAATTACGAGAGCCAAACGGTCTGCCGCACAAGTCTCTTCATCAACACGATGGGTGAACTCCAAGCCGCTCGTTTGAAATAAATTACCTTCTTCCGACGTTTGTGAATCGTGAAGAACTTTGACGTGAGTGCGTGAGTCAAACACAGGACCGTAGTTACCTAAACAAGAAAGTTGATGCTCTCGGTTTGCAAGCGTGTCTGGAGTGAGTAACCACTTTTCAAATTCACACCAGTACCAGTATCGTGGGGCATTGCCGAAAGGTTTGCTTTTTTCATTAACAGACAAATAGACGGGCTGCAAATTATTGTCACAAAGGAAATCTGTCGTCGCTCCGGTTGGTAATTCACGCGGTAAGAGTTGACGCAACATTGCTTGTTTATCTTTTCCTTCAATCTCAAATAACAAAGCATCAGATGGCGCAGGCGCGAACCATTCCGCAATCGCACCTGTGACATCATCTAATTGCACCAACAATGGTCCACGAACTTCTATTTTCTTAACATCAGCAATCGCAGCCACAAATATACCATCGGTATCTAAACCGGTGCGTGTGCGTGTTCCGCCTGTCGTTGTTGAAGGAAAAGGAAATGGCAAAGACTTGGCCCGCCCGCCAGTACTAAAAGGTCTTCCGTCGCGTGCGATGAAAGCATCTCGTGGTTCGATTATCCAAGTCTTCATTTCGCAGCTTCCTTCTGTTCTTCAATTTTCTTTTTCAATCCCTCTTCTGTAATTCCCGCTTGTTTCATAGCTTTTGCAAACGTGCGTGCAAGTATTATTTCATTCGCTAAATCTTCGAGCATAGTGTTTTCGCTGACAATGTAATTTCTGAGTTCGTCCAAAATATCTTTTTTAATTTTTTCATCTTTGGCGCGTTTGCGTTTGAGTATTCGCATTGCTTCGACGCGTGTTGCGTTATCACGAACATCATCCGGCATCTCCTTGAAACTGTGTGCGAGTTCGCGCAGTTCGTAAGCCGCACCGTCCGGCATGGCTTCGTCCAGATGTAAATAAGTAAACCACTGCAAGCGTTTGTCTATTTCGTTCCAATGACCTTTGACAGTGAAATCCACCCCACTCCGTTTACTGATTGTTATTGCCAGTGCGTCTTTGAATTTGCTTTTACTCTTCACTCCTTTGGCTTTCTTTTCAGCTTGTCGTGCCAATTCCAAAGTATCTGACAAAGGGTCTAAGTGATGTGCGATAGCAACACCAACAGAAAGCGTGGGTTGATACTCTTTTTTATCTTCACCTGTGAATTTGAATTTGCTTAACTCAGTTTTGAATTTAACCGCCAAGGTGCGGGCGCACTCTATGACTTTGTGTAATGGCACGAACGCCAACACATCGTCTCCGCCTGAATAAACGAGCGATCCTTTGTGATCAACTTGCACAATATCGCGTACCGCTTGAGCGAACGCGGAAAGCTTTTCAGAGAGTTTTTGATGTTCTATCCACCCACCCTTTGCTTTGGCATCTATTGCTTTACCCATGAAATCGCCGTCCGCGTGTATGAGCGCGTAGTAAGGGAAAGGTTCAGACACTTTTAGCTCTTTTTTCAAAAGATGGTTTAATGCCTCTCGCACTTCTTTCAGATCGTTCTTATCTTCGATGTAATCGCCCAAACGCTCTTTGAAGAGCAAGTGTCCGTCGTATCTGTCAAATGCTTTATGCCATGATGTTTTAGGATATAGTGGGACGAAGTTTAATCCGTTTTCCTTTTTTAGCCCTTTACTTCGTAGTTTTTCGATGTATTCAACGAAAGCCTTTTTGTGCTTTGCGTCGTCAATGCTTTCCAGCAAGGGCAGAGCGGCAACATGCGATGTGCTAAAAAAGCTGTCGTCGCCTCTTGGATTGCCATGACGTTTGAACAAACCTACACCGCAAAGACGTTCCCCCTCGCGCACGTCGAAAGTGTGATACAACCAATCCTTGGTCTTGCGCTTTTCTTTGACATCTTCATAAACGCTCTCGTCGATCACAGATTCGCGTTGACCATCAAGTGAAGATTTTGGAGCGTGCTTAATTTGGTCGTTTGTCTGCCAACTCACAGCTTCGAAATTTCGTGTAGCTTTACGTGCAGAAAGCAGGCTTTCTGCATCATCACGCGCCTTTGCGTAATCACCGTTCAAAGGCACCACCGCCCAATAAAGTTCAACTAAATCGTTTAACTGCTTTTCCGCAACGGTTCGGTGAAATTGTAAGTTGTTTGTCGGCGTGATTTTGTCGAAAGCTTCTTTGGCTAAGGTTTTCAAGCGTTCTTTAACTGCATTGTCAATATTACTGCAAAGATTTTTGATAGTTGCTTCATCATCAGCATCAATTTTCGACAGAATTTTATTGACAACATTAAATTCCGTGCATGGCACAAGCTCGTTTGGGTCTGCGACAAAAGGGAAAATCAAACTCTCTTTTCCAAATTTAAGCACAATCTCATGTGCGGCAGCTTTCGACAGTTCGCTAAGCAACCATGAGCCAAACCACAAGTCACGGCTACGGCGTGCGCTTGCGATAAAATCTTGCACTGGACCAATTGCTATTGTGAGCAGATAAGGCATAACTCGCCCCTCTAAAAATATAGTTATCCCTAATTTATATTAGGCATTTAATTACTGATTTTTTGTTTATAACAATGTATTTTTAATTCGTGACAACAAATTGAAAATAAACTCACTGAGAACTATTGATAACTAACACACATAGAAATAAGGCGAAGTATAAATACAGTTAACATTTGACAAGCCAGTTTAGTTGAAAATGCTCGTGGGAGGTCATAAAGCCGCCTAATACATAGTTCCTTAAAAAAGAATGTGCTGATGTTACTCCCATAAGCCCTATGCGTCAATAAAATTTTCATTAAAAAAAACAACAAAGGTAGAGCAGAATCTGCTGATATAACAAACTGAATCGCACCTTATAGAGCAAATTATTTACAACCCCCTGCTTTTAGTAATGGTAGTTGACTTATTCTAATAGTTTCTTTATTTGATGCCAATTTTAGCTTCAAATAAGCGGAATGTGGTGTCTTAAAAAACCGCTTGTTAATAAAGTGAGAAGCCATGTCTTTCTCTGTATGGTCCAGATTTGCAAATTTATCCTATTCTGCTATCCTTAATAGTATCAAACAATTAACCTCAATTTTATGCCTCACAATCCAGAATATAGGGGTCAGGAATCCCCAGAAAAAATCGAAACTACAGAACAACAACCTAACCAAGCTCAAAGGGAAACTGTGGAGTTTTTACGAAATACTTATAAAAATAACCTGATATCCGAGCAAAGGGGTCACACAGCAGGCCACTGGGGTGCTGGTCTAGGATTTGAAAATGAACAAGGAACTGGAACAAAAATCTCTTGGGAAATTCAACCAGATGGGAAGGTAGAAAAAATTATGGTTCACAGAAGCTATGAGGAAACAGATGAGCCATTAATACTAGACCATATTGCCAATGCATGGGTTGATACAGATGAAATTCAGGAAATTGATAGCTATGAACTAAAAAATCCAGTGACAGGTGAAACATATATAGATAAAACGCACAGCAAAACTTTGTTGACCGATGAAAGAAAATTTCTTGAAGAAGCTCTTGCAGTTCTTAAAAATATATAAAATTGCGATTTAGGTTGGTGTGGCAAGTTTAGCTTCATGCATTTTTAGTTTGTTATCGGAATATCGGAATATTGCTGCGAGAAATATTTGTCACTGCTGTTTACGTATGGTAACCTTTGTAGCACTCTTGTGGGTTTCTTGGAGTCTTCTTATAGACTTTATCTTTTATATTTTGCTTTTTAGGTATGGGCGTGTGAGCGACGCTTTTTGAGAGGTTTGGCTTTGTTAAGTACATATTTGTTCTCGCATATTAATATGCTCCGTTATTCAATTAGTTCTCGCACGCAGCACGTCCTATCCGAATACGAAGCAAATTGTTCAACAACTCTTTTGTTTAGCGGAAGACAATAATTAAAACTCGTAACCGTCCGTAGATCAAATCAACAAAAACTCTGTCAGAGGTAACAGAAACAGACGAGGAAGATATTTATGTTAACCGGAATTCTACTTTTGGCTATTGTTGTGTTCGGAATTTTGGTTTTGTTCGGGCAACGTGACGCCGGACAATTCTATAAGTTTGTTATTTTTCTTATCATCGCTCCGGTCTTACTTGCCGTTGGAATAAATCATGTGTTGTGGTTTTGGTACAGTCTGCCATACTGGATACAGATTCTCGGTTTTGTACTAATGCCATTTCTCTTACTTTTCACTTTGCGTTCGCTTTTTTCTAAATCCCCAGTTGTTCGTGCGATAACAGATGTTTTGTGGGATGCGACCGTGTTTGCTTTTACATTCCCCTTTCGCCTTCTTTATCGCTCGGTTAAATTGATTTCACTACGTGAACGTAACCGCACCCGACTTTCACCACATCCACAGTCTGTTGTTGGTCGCCGTCCGCCGCTTGTACAACAAAAAAGAAGTGGTGGCGGATTCGATGATGAGGATTAACTGCAATGGGACAAAAGGCAATCGGTCAATTATTGGCACATTGGGATGTCATGCTTGAAGATATACAAGTTTCCCCTCTATCGGTTTATGAAGATATTGAAGATACAATTCTGTCTCGCGCTCTTCCCGGCATTGCCTTTTCACGCGTATTTCATAAGGAAGGAGGTTTCTTTTCTTCATCGCGTGAATGTATGCGCGTCCTAAGCACACGACAGTAAAAAGGAGTTTGTTAGAATCTGTTGTGTGAAACAAGAAAAACAAACTCCAGATAACGCTTTACGAGAAGCGTTGCAAGCAAATATAGAAGGAACCAGACACGCTAT
>Ga0187894_10003209_pt1 | contig 18606 bp, 29 predicted proteins | sample GBC1701081metaG_FD_136650 | JGI IMG/M metagenome (GOLD analysis project Ga0187894, IMG submission 136650) | White microbial mat communities from a lava cave in the Kipuka Kanohina Cave System on the Island of Hawaii, USA - GBC170108-1 metaG ...
CAAGCTGGCGGCGGCCAAGCTGTCGGTGTCGACGGCCTTCGTCAGGCGGCAGGTGCGCTGATGAGCAGGAAGAACGTCAAGGAACGGGCGCGCACGCTGAAGGCGCTGCGCGGCAAGACCCGCACGGAGCTGCGCGATGAGCTCGCGGAGCTGCGCAAGGAGCAGTTCCGGTTGCGCATGGCGTCGGCCTCGGGCCAGCCGGCGCGGCCGGACCAGCACGCCAAGGCGGCGGGCAAGGTCGCGCGCGTGAAGACCGTGCTGAACGAGATGGACCGCGCGCAGGCGGCCGGGAGCAAGGCGTGAACAACGCGATCGTTACGAATTCCGCGGACAAGTCGGCCAAGACGCTGACCGGCACCGTGGTCAGCAACAAGATGGACAAGACCATCTCCGTCGAGGTCGAGCGGCTGATCAAGCACCCGACCTACGGCAAGTACGTGCGCCGCACCAGCAAGCTGCTCGCGCACGACGAGAAGAACGAATGCCGCGAGGGCGATACGGTCGCCATCTCGGAGTGCCGGCCGCTGTCGCGGCGCAAGGCGTGGACCCTGGTGCGCGTGATCGAGCGCGCGCCGGCGGAATGACCGGAGGTAAGGGGCCATGATCCAGCTCAGGACTCGCTTGCAGGCGGCGGACAATTCCGGCGCGCGCGAGCTGATGTGCATCAAGGTCATGGGCGGCACGCGCCGCCGCTACGCGGGCGTGGGCGACGTGATCAAGGTCAGCATCAAGGATGCGATCCCGCGCGGCAAGGTCAAGAAGGGCGAGGTCTACGACGCGGTCGTGGTCCGCACCCGGCGCGGCGTGCGCCGCGGCGACGGCTCGCTGATCCGCTTCGACGGCAACGCCGCGGTGCTGCTGACCAACAAGCTCGAGCCGATCGGCACCCGCATCTTCGGGCCCGTGACGCGCGAGCTCAGGAGCGTCGCGTTCATGAAGATCATCTCGCTGGCGCCGGAGGTCCTGTGAGGAAGATCCGCAAGGGCGACAGCGTCGTGGTGACGGCGGGTCGCGAGAAGGGCCGCACCGGCACCGTGGTCGGCGTGCAGGCCGACGGCCGCGTGCTGGTCGAGAACGTCAACATGGTGAAGAAGCACCAGCGCCCGAACCCGCAGCGCAACGTGCAGGGCGGCATCGTGCAGAAGGAAGCCCCGCTGCACGCATCGAACATCGCGTTGCTGAACCCGGCGACCCGCAAGGCCGACCGCGTCGGCGTCCGCACCCTCAAGGACGGCCGCAAGGTGCGGTTCTACAAGTCGAACGGCGAGCTGGTGGACGCGTAATTGGAGAGCATCGAGATGGCCGAGACAGCCAGGCTGCACAAGCATTTTCGCGAGGTCGTGAAGCCGAAGCTCCGTTCGGAGCTCGGGCTCGCGTCCGACATGCAGGTGCCGCGCATCACCAAGATCACCGTCAACATGGGCGTGGGCGAGGCCGTGGCCGACAAGAAGGTCATGGATGCCGCGACCGGCGACCTCGCGAAGATCACCGGCCAGAAACCGTCGGTCCGCAAGTCGAAGAAGTCCGTCGCGACCTTCAAGATCCGCGAGAACCTGCCGGTCGGCTGCATGGTCACGCTGCGTGGCGCGCGCATGTACGAGTTCCTCGACCGCCTGATCAACGTGGCGATGCCCCGCATCCGCGACTTCCGCGGCGTCAATCCGCGCTCGTTCGACGGCCAGGGCAACTACAGCTTCGGCGTGAAGGAACAGATCATCTTCCCCGAGATCGCGTACGACCAGATCGACCAGCTCCGGGGCATGGACATCACGATCACGACCTCGGCGGGCGACGACAGGCGCGGCCGCGCGCTGCTCGAGGCGTTCAATTTCCCGTTCAGGAAGTGACCCGATGGCGAAGACCAGCATGATCGAGCGCGAGAAGCGGCGGGCGAAGGCGGTGAAGAAGTACGCCGCGAAGCGCGCCCGGATCAAGGAGCAGATCCGCGACCCGAAGGCCTCGCAGGAGGACCGGATGGCCGCGGTCGAGGCGCTGCAGAAGCTGCCGCGCGACTCGAGCCCGAGCCGCGCCCGCAGCCGTTGCGCGATCACCGGCCGTTCGCGGGGCAATTACAGCAAGTTCGGCCTCGGCCGCGTGAAGCTGCGCGAGGCGACGATGCGCGGCGACGTGCCTGGCCTGCGCAAGGCGAGCTGGTGAGGAATTCAGCATGAGCATGAACGACCCGATCGCGGACCTGCTGACCCGGATCCGCAATGGACAGGCCGCCGGCAAGCCGGAAATCCGCGCCCAGTCCTCGCGCGTCAAGGAGGCGATCGTCCGCGTCCTGAAGGACGAGGGCTACGTGGCCGATTTCGTGGTCAGCAAGGACGGCGGGCGCTCGACGCTGGTCGTCGCGCTCAAGTACCACGCCGGCAAGCCCGTGATCGAGCGGCTCGAGCGCGTGTCGCGCCCGGGACTGCGCGCCTACCGCGGCAAGGACGCGCTGCCGAAAGTGCTGGGCGGCCTCGGCGTCGCGATCGTCTCGACGCCGCAGGGCGTCATGAGCGACCGCGAGGCGCGCCGCGCCGGGCAGGGCGGCGAAGTGCTCTGCGTCGTGGCCTGAGGTAGGGAACCATGTCGAGAATTGCAAAGTTGCCGGTCAAGCTGCCGCAGGGCGTCAACGCGACGATCGCCGCGGGCGCGGTGACGGTGAAGGGCGCCAAGGGCGCGTTGACACTTCCGCTGGCCGAGGGACTCTCCGTGGCGCAGAAGGACCAGGCGCTGGTCGTTTCGGTTGCCGAGGGCATGTCCACGAACGAGCGGGTCGCGGCCGCGGGTGCCGCGCGCGCGAACCTCGCGAACATGGTCACGGGCGTGACCCGCGGCTTCGAGCGCAAGCTCGAGCTGGTCGGGGTCGGCTACCGCGCGGCGGTGCAGGGCAAGGCCCTGAACCTCACGCTCGGCTTCTCGCACCCGGTCAGCTTCCCGGTGCCGGACGGCATCTCGATCGAGACGCCGAGCCAGACCGAGATCGTGGTCAAGGGCACTGACCGTCAGAAGGTCGGCCAGGTCGCCGCGGTGATCCGCGGCTACCGCCCGCCGGAGCCGTACAAGGGCAAGGGCGTGCGCTACTCGGGCGAAAAGATCGTGATGAAGGAAGGCAAGAAGAAGTAAGCCATGAAGCTCACGAAGAAAGACCGGCGCCTGCGGCGCGCGACCCGCGCCCGCGCCAAGATCCGCGAGAAGGCCGATGCGCGCCTGACGGTGCACCGGACCCCGCGCCACATGTACGCCCAGGTCACGACGCCGGACGGCGCCCGGGTGATCGCGGCCGCGTCGACCGTGCAGGAAGCGGTCGCGTCGGGGCTGAAGGGCACCGGCAACGCGGACGCGGCCAAGGCCGTCGGCCGCGCGATCGCCGAGCGCGCCAGGGCGGCGGGCGTAGAGTCGGTCGCCTTCGACCGGTCGGGATTCCGTTATCACGGGCGCGTGAAGGCGCTCGCCGAGGCCGCCCGCGAGGCCGGCCTCAAGTTCTGAGGGACACGTAATGGCACGAGTGGAACGTTCGCAATCCGGCGACGACCTGATCGAGAAGCTGGTCGCGGTCAACCGCACGGCCAAGGTCGTGAAGGGCGGCCGCCAGTTCGGGTTCACCGCGCTGACCGTGGTCGGCGACGGCGCCGGCCGCGTCGGCTTCGGGTACGGCAAGGCGCGCGAGGTGCCGGTCGCGATCTCGAAGGCGATGCAGCAGGCGCGCAAGAACCTGACCAACGTGCCGATCACCAACGCGACGCTGCACTACGCGGTGCAGGGCCGCCACGGGACGACGCGCGTGTACATGCAGCCGGCCTCGGACGGCACCGGCGTGATCGCGGGCGGCGGCATGCGCGCCGTGTTCGAGTGCGCGGGCGTGCGCAACGTGCTCGCCAAGAGCTACGGCTCGCGCAACCCGATCAACGTGGTGCGCGCGACCTTCGACGCCTTCGAGCGCATGGTTTCGCCGGACCGCATCGCGGCGAAGCGCGGCAAGACACTGGACGAGATCACGGGCTGAAGCCGATGAGCAACGCGAAGCTGAAGATCACCCTGAATCGCAGCGTGCACGGGCAGCTGCGCAACATCCGCGCCTCGGTCCACGGGCTGGGGCTGCGCCGCATCCGCGACAGCAAGGTCGTCGCGGACACGCGCGAGGTGCGCGGCATGATCAACGCCGCGAGGCACCTGCTCGCCGTCGAGAAGGCCTGAGCCCCGAAGGAGCGATGACATGCGATTGAACACGATGAAGCCGGGCCCGGGCAGCAAGCGCAAGCGCCTGCGCGTGGGCCGCGGCGCGTCCGCCGGTCAGGGAAAGACCTGCGGCAAGGGCGGCAAGGGCCAGAAGGCGCGCAAGGGCGGCTACCACAAGGTCGGCTTCGAGGGCGGCCAGGTGCCGCTTCAGCGCCGCCTGCCGAAGGTCGGCTTCCGCTCGGCGATCCGGAAGACCCGCGCCGAGGTGACCCTGACCGACCTCGAGAAGGTGAAGGCCGAGCTGATCGACCTCGCGGCGCTGCTCGCCGCCAGCGTCGTGCCAGCCGCGACCGAGCGCGCGAAAGTGATCCTGTCCGGCGAGATCAAGCGCAAGGTGACGCTGCAGGGTCCCGCCGTAATCGCGACGAAGGGCGCGCGCGCGGCGATCGAGAAAGCCGGCGGCAGGATCGAAGAGGGCAAGGCGGCCTGAGGGCCGGTAAACGGGCATGGCGACGACGGCAGGCAATGCGGCGCTGGCGATCGGTGAAGTCACGCGCTTCACCGAGATGCGCCATCGCCTGCTGTTCCTGCTGGGCGCGCTGGTCGTCTACCGCATCGGCACCTTCGTGCCGGTGCCGGGCATCGACCCGATTGCGCTCGCGCGCCTGTTCGACAGCCAGGAAGGCACGATCCTCGGCCTGTTCAACATGTTCTCGGGCGGCGCGCTCGAGCGCCTGTCGATCTTCGCGATGGGCGTGATGCCCTACATCTCGGCTTCGATCATCCTGCAGATGATGGCGGTGGTCGTGCCCTCGATGGCCGCGATCAAGAAGGAAGGCGAGTCGGGCCGGCGCAAGATCACGCAGTGGACGCGCTACTTCACCGTCGTGCTCGCGGCCTTCCAGGGCTTCGCGGCGGCGGTCGCGTTCCAGAACCAGGGCGTGGTCATCAATCCGGGCACGTTCAGCTTCCTGCTGCCCGCGGTCCTGACGCTCACGACCGGCACGATGTTCCTGATGTGGCTCGGCGAGCAGATCACCGAGCGCGGCATCGGCAACGGCATCTCGATGATCATCCTGTCCGGCATCATCTCGGGCCTGCCGGCCGCGATCGGCGGCACGCTCGAGCAGGTGCGCTCGGGCGAGATGAACCCGGCGTTCGCGATCATCCTGCTGCTGCTGATCGGCGCGGTCACCGCATTCTGCGTGTTCGTCGAGAGCGGCCAACGCCGCATCCCGGTCAACTACGCCAAGCGCCAGGTCGGCCGGCGCATGTATGCGGGCCAGACCAGCCACCTGCCGTTCAAGCTCAACATGTCGGGCGTGATCCCGCCGATCTTCGCCTCGTCGCTGCTACTGTTCCCGGCGACGCTGGCGAGCTTCTTCGGCACCAGCGACGCGGGTAGCTGGCTGCAGACCGTCGCCGCGGCGCTCGGCTGGGGGCAGCCGCTGCACCTCATGATCTACGGCGGCCTGATCATCTTTTTCTGCTTCTTCTACACGGCGCTGGTGTTCAACTCGCGCGAGACGGCCGAGAACCTGAAGAAGGGCGGCGCCTTCATCCCGGGCATCCGGCCCGGCCAGCAGACCGGCGAGTACATCGACAAGGTGCTGACGCGCCTGACGGTCTGGGGTGCGCTGTACGTGACGCTCGTCTGCCTGCTGCCCGAGATCCTGATGTCCTATGCCCGCGTGCCGTTCTATTTCGGCGGCACGTCGCTGCTCATCATGGTGGTCGTGGTCATGGACTTCGTGGCCCAGCTGCACGCCCACATGATGTCGCACCAGTACGAGGGCCTCATGAAGAAGGCCAACCTGCGCGGCACGCCGAAGAGAGGTCCTTGAGATGAAGGTTCGTCCATCGGTCAGGAAGATCTGCAAGAACTGCAGGATCGTGCGGCGCAAGGGCGTCGTGCGCGTCATCTGTTCGTCCGACGCCCGCCACAAGCAGCGTCAGGGTTAAGGTATTGAGCCAGATGGTTTTTTCAATTAAACTTCGCGGTTCACCGCGGGTCGAGGTCAGGTAGCCATGGCGCGTATCGCCGGGATCAACATTCCCGTCAACAAGCACATCTGGGTGGGGCTGATGCACATCTACGGCATCGGCCGTACGCGTGCCCTGTCGGCCTGCAAGGCCGCGAACGTCGCCCCGTCGACGCGCGTGCGCGACCTCACGGAGCCCGAGGTCAACGCCCTGCGCGCGCAGGTCTCGCGCTACATGGTCGAGGGCGACCTGCGCCGCGAGAACTCGATGAGCCTCAAGCGGCTCATGGACCTCGGCGCATACCGCGGCATCCGCCACCGCAAGGGACTGCCGGCGAGGGGCCAGCGCACGCGCACCAACGCGCGCACGCGCAAGGGTCCGCGCCGCGCGGCGGTCAAGACGAACGTCCAGCCGGGCAAGGTCTGAACCATGGCCGAGCAAGAGACCAAGCAGAAGACCGACGCCAGGCCGGACGCCAAGGCCGAAGCCGACAAGGCCGCGGCGCCCGCAAAGGCGCGCAAGAAGGTCAAGCGCCAGGTGTCCGACGGCGTTGCGCACATCCACGCGTCGTTCAACAACACGATCGTCACGATCACCGACCGCCAGGGCAACACGCTCGCCTGGGCGACGTCCGGCGGCTCGGGCTTCCGCGGCTCGCGCAAGAGCACGCCGTTCGCCGCGCAGGTCGCCGCCGAGAAGGCCGGCGTCGCCGCGCAGGAATACGGCCTGCGCACCGTCGAGGTCCGCGTGCGCGGCCCGGGCCCGGGTCGCGAGTCCGCGGTCCGCGCGCTGAACGCCTGCGGCCTGAAGGTCACGAGCATCGCCGACGTGACGCCGATCCCGCACAACGGTTGCCGCCCGCCCAAGAAGCGGCGCGTCTGAGGTTTACAGGAACATGGCCAGATACCTCGGTCCCAAGTGCAAGCTCTCGCGCCGCGAGGGCACTGACCTGCTGCTGAAGAGCGGCCTGAAGCCGCTCGAGAGCAAGTGCAAGCTCGAGGTGCCGCCGGGCGGCATCAAGGGCGAGCGCCGCACGCGCCTGTCCGGTTACGGCGTGCAGCTGCGCGAGAAGCAGAAGCTGCGCCGCATGTACGGCGTGCTCGAGCGCCAGTTCCGCAACTACTACACCAAGGCGGCGGGCCGTCCCGGCTCCACCGGCGAGAACCTGCTGCGCTTCCTCGAAGGCCGGCTCGACAACGTCGTCTACCGCATGGGTTTCGCCGTGACCCGCGCCGAGGCGCGCCAGCTCGTCTCGCACAAGTCGATCGAGGTGAACGGCGAGGCGGTCAACGTGCCCTCGTACCAATGCGCGGCCGGCGACGTGATCGCAGTGCGCGAAAAGTCGAAGGCCCAGGCCCGCATCGCGGCCGCGCTCGCCATCGCGACCCAGGTCGGCTGGCCCGACTGGGTCGACGTGGACGACAAGAAATTCACCGGCACGCTGAAGGCGTTGCCGGACCGCGACCAGATTCTCCCGGACATCAACGAGAACCTGGTCGTCGAGCTCTATTCCAAGTAGCAGGTGATCCCAATGCAGGGTAGCGCCACGGAATTCCTCAAGCCCCGTTCGGTCAAGGTCACCGAGACCGGTTCGCGCCAGGCGCGCATCGTGATCGAGCCGTTCGAGCGCGGCTTCGGCCACACGCTCGGCAACGCGCTCAGGCGCGTGTTGCTGTCCTCGATGCCCGGCTGTGCCGTGACCGAGGTCGAGATCGAGGGCGTGCTCCACGAGTACACCAGCATCGAGGGCGTCCAGGAGGACGTCGTCGACGTGCTGCTGAACCTCAAGGCGGTCGCGATCGAGATGCACACGCGCGACTCGGTCGAGCTGCGCCTCGTCAAGAAGGGCCCGGGCCCGGTGACGGCCGGCGACATCCAGCTCGACCATGACGTCGTGATCGTCAACCCCGACCTCGTGATCGCGAACCTGAACAAGGCGACCGAGCTCTCGATGACGCTCAAGATCGAGCGCGGCCGCGGTTACCGCCCGGCCGTGCAGCGCCTCGAGTTCGAGGAGCAGAGCCGCCCGATCGGCCGCCTGCAGCTCGATGCCTCCTTCTCGCCGGTCCGCCGCGTGACCTACGGCATCGAATCCGCGCGCGTCGAGCAGCGCACTGACCTCGACAAGCTGATCATCGACATCGAGACCAACGGCACGATCAACCCGGACGAGGCGATCCGCCGCGCGGGCGGGATCCTCAAGGAACAGTTGACCGTGTTCGTGGACCTCGAGGGCCAGGGCGAGTCGCCCTCGCGCGATGCCGGCCCGCTGCCGGACCCGATCCTGCTGCGCCCGGTCGACGAGCTCGAGCTCACCGTCCGCAGCGCGAACTGCCTCAAGGCGGAGAACATCCACTACATCGGCGACCTCGTGCAGCGCACCGAAGTCGAGCTGCTGCGCACGCCGAACCTCGGCAAGAAGTCGCTCACCGAGATCAAAGAAGTCCTCGAGAGCCACGGGCTGACGCTCGGCATGCGCATCGACGGCTGGCCGCCGGCTTCGCTGCGCCGCGAAGACGAGCTGCGTACGGCCTGACATGAGACACCAACTGTCGGGACGCCAGCTTTCGCGCAACAGCTCCCATCGCAGGGCGCTGATGCGGAACATGTGCGTGGCCCTCCTCCGCGCGGAGACCATTCGCACCACGCTGCCGAAGGCGAAGGAACTGCGCCGGGTCGTCGAGCCGCTCATCACGCTCGGCAAGACGGACACGCTTCCCGGCCGGCGCCGCGCCTGGGTCACGCTGCGCGATGACGCCCTGGTCGAGAAGCTGTTCGAGGACATCGGCCTGCGGTTCAGGAACCGCGCGGGTGGCTACACCCGAATCCTGAAGATGGGCCCGCGCCCGGGCGACTCCGCGCCGATGGCGCTGATGCAGCTGGTCGAGGGCGAGGCCCTTGCGGCGGCGCCCACCGGCGACGACAAGCCGGCAAAAAAGGCGAAAAAGGAAGCTGCGCCGAAGAAGGAAAAGGCGCCCGCAAAAAAGGCCGCTCCGAAAGCCGACAAGGCTGAAGCGAAGCCGAAGCGACGCAAGAAAGCGGCAGCCTTATAGGGTGCCGGTGCATACATTCGAACGTATTGCCGCAATACGTTCGAATGTATGCACCGGCACCATCTGAGGAGACACCATGAGCCTGCTTTCTGAATTCAAAGAGTTCGCGATGAAGGGCAACGTCGTCGACATGGCGGTCGGCATCGTGATCGGCGCCGCCTTCGGCAAGATCGTCTCGGCATTCGTGGACGCCGTCGTCATGCCGGCGCTCGGCTGGATCATCGGTGGCGTCGACTTCTCGAGCCTCGCGCTCACGCTCGGGGAGAGCGCGGCGACCGGCGACCCGGTCACCATCGGCTACGGCCGGTTCATCCAGGCGCTGGTGGACTTCCTGATCATCGCCGCGGCGATCTTCATGGCCCTCAAGGCAATCAACCGGCTGAAGAAGCCTGCCCCGGCCGCGGCGCCGCCGCCCGCGCCGGCCGACGTCGCGCTGCTCACCGAGATCCGCGACCTCCTCAAGCAGCGCTGAATCGAAGGGGACACGCCTCTTCAATCCCCGGCGGCGAAGGCCTCGCGCGTGAGGTTCCGCGGCGGCGCGCCTGCCTGCGCGACCACGTTGTCCTCGATGCGGATGCCGCCGAACGGCCGCAGTGCCTCGACCCGCTTCCAGTCGATCGCGCGCCCGCGCCCGTCCGCGCGCGCAGCCTCGAGTAGCGAGTCTATGAAGTAGACGCCCGGCTCGATCGTCACCACGAAACCCGGCTCGAGCTCGCGCGTCAGCCTGAGGTACGGGTGTCCCTCGGGCTTCTCGAGCGTCCCGCCGGTCGGCGCCGCGGCGAAGCCCGACGCATCGTGCACCATGATGCCGAGCAGGTGGCCGATGCCGTGCGGGAAGAACACCGACGTCAGCCCCGACTCGACGGCCGCCTCCCGCGTCCCCGACACGATGCCGTGGGTCACGAGGATCGCGGCGATCGAGCGGTGCGCCTCGAGGTGGATGTCCCGGTAATCGACGCCCGGCAGGACGCGGGCCGCCAGCTTCTGCTGCGCGGCGTCCACCGAGCGGATCAGCTCCAGGAACTCGCCCGCCTCGGCCGAGTAGGTGCGCGTGATGTCGCAGGCGTAGCCCGCGTGTTGCGCGCCCGCGTCGATCAGGAAAGACTTCACGCCCGCCTGCCGCTCGCGATCGAGCACCTGGTAGTGCAGGACCGCCGCATGCCGGCCGTAGCCGATGATGTTGTTGTACGGCAGTTCCTCTTCGCGCGCCCCGGCCGCCTGGCAGTAGGCGAGGTGGACTTCGTACTCCGTGGCGCCCGCCCGGAAGGCCTTTTCCGCCGCCCGGTGTGCGCGCACGCCCGCGACCGTCGCGAGCGCCATGCACTCGATTTCATAAGGTGTCTTGGCCGCGCGGGCATGATCCAGCGGCCCCGTGACAGCCGGGGGATCGTGATCGCCCAGCCCCTCGGTGGCCGGCCCCGGCTCGCCCAGGACCGCCCAACGCGCCGTCCCGGCCAGCCGCCGCAGTTCCGCCGGCGACCGCACGATCTCGAGGTCGAAATGACCGACCCAGTAGCCCTCCGGATGCTCCGGCGGCAGGTACCAATAATCGTCCGGCTGGGTGAAGACGAGCTTCGGGCGGCCGCCCGGGCGGTGGACGATGAAACAGTCCGGGCTCGTGTCCGGCAGCCAGGCCCGGTAGCGGGGGTTCGGCCGGAAGGGGTAGGTGGAGTCGTCCAGGTAGTAGTACACCTGGCTTCCAGAGCACGTGATCAATCCGTCGTAACTGCCTGCATTCAAAGCCCGGTCGGCCCGCGCCATGACCTCTTTCAGGTGCCCGCCGTAGAGCTCCGCCAGTGACTTTTTCGCCATGTCCGTACCCCGGCCAATCAGGCAGCAAGGGTAACCGGCCGCGGTAGTTGTCGCAAAATGGCGACCTTTGCTTGCCCGCGCATAACCGCTAAAATCCGCGCACGCGCCGGGACGGCAAAGCCAAAAATTGAGCTGTTCCCGCCGCGCAAGTGCACTTGTAACTCTCACTGACGTACTGGGGTAACTGACGATGAATGCAAAGATCTGGGGCGCCATTGCGGTTGCCCTCGTGCTGGGCGCCTGCGGCGCCAAGAAGGAAGAGGCCGCCGACGCCGCTGCTGATGCGGCTGCTGCTGCCTCCGAGGCTGCTTCGTCCGCTGCTGACGCTGCCACTGCCGCGGGTGACGCGGCTGTCGGCGCCACCATGGATGCGGGCGCTGCTGCTGCTGACGCTGCTGCCGGCGCGGCCGATGCCGCTGCCGACGCGGCGAATGCTGCTGCCGATGCCGCCAGCGCGGCCACGGAAGCCACTCCTCCGTCGCAGTAAGCGATTGCTGTAGTAGGCCTGAACGGCCGGGCGGATGGCGCGGAGAACCCGCGACTTCCCCCGGCCGTTCTCTTTCCAGGACAGGGAATGCCGATCACCATCCGCGAAGCCCGCACGTCCAAGTCCGATCGCGACTGGATCGAGGAAACCTACGGCGAGTACCTCGCCGATCTCACCGCCGACACCACGGGCGTGTATCCCTCGCTGACCATCACCGGGCAGAGCATCGAGGAGATCATCCAGGGCTGGTTCCACGATGACCGCTGCACCGCGTTCATGGTGCTGCGCGAACAGGAGCCGGTCGGCTTCGCGGTCGTGCAACGCAGCCTCGCGCAGGCGCACAGCGACGACCCGAAGCGCCATTTCCGCCTCAGCGAGTTCTTCATCAGGAAGCCATTCCGCAACCGCGGCGTGGGCCGCGGCGCGGCGATGCTGATCTTCGCGCGCTACGCCGGCGAGTGGACCGTCCCCGAGCAGTCGCGCAATCCCGGCGCGATCCGCTTCTGGCGCCGCGTCGTGTCAGAGTTCACCAACGGCAAGTTCCGCGAGAAGCGCGGGCAGGGCGAGATCGCGCACTCGTTCACGAGCGCGGGCCCCGCGCAGGTGCCTGGCCGCTGATGCGCGCCGCGCGGCGTGCAGCAATCGTCCTGCTTTGCGGCAGCACCCTGCCGGGCGCCGCGATCGCAGCCGACGAGCCGGGCGCGAAGCTTGGCGCCGCCGCCGCCTGCGCACGGATTGCTGCGGATGCGGAACGGCTGCGCTGCTTCGACGGCTTGTTTGGCGGGCCGCGCGATCCCGCGCCGAATCATGATTCGGAGTTCGGATTGAGCGAGGCCCAGAAGCAGGCCTCGAACCCGCAACCCGCCGAGGAAGCGGAGCCGGACGACCTGACCTCGCGCCTCACGCGCGTGATCCCGCGCGGCTTCGAGCCTCCGGTGCTCGAGCTCGAGAACGGGCAGCAGTGGCGGCTGCTCGAATCGTTGGCGAACGTGCGGTTCCGCGCCGGCGACCCGGTCGTCATCCGGCGCAGTTCATGGGGGTCCTACCTCGTTTCCAATCCGGAGCGCAACGGCGCGTGGCGGGTGCGGCGGATACGGTAGCCGGTCTACTCGTCCCGGATCTGGACCTTCACCGTCCTAGGCCCCGCCACTTCGAACAGCAGCTCGAGCTCGTAGTTCGTCCCGGCGACCAGCGGTCTCTTGAGCCCCATCAGCATCACGTGCATGCCGCCTGGCTTGAACTCGAGCGTCTGGCCCGCGTCCAGATGCAGCACGGCGACCTCGCGCATGCGCGCGATGCCGTCGAGCACCTCGGTGCGATGCACTTCGACCTTTTCCGCGACCGGGGTCGAGAGCTTGAGGAGCCGGTCGGACTTGTTCGTGTCGTTCTTCAGCGTGAAGTAGACGACGCCGACCTTCGCGACCGGCGGCGTCGAGCGCGACCAGGCATTCGTCGCCGAAAGACCGGCGGCGAGTGCGGGCAGGGCGGCGAGCGCCGCAGCGAGCGCGAGTGCAAGTGCTGCCATGCCGCCGTGGGCGAATTTCACTTGCGGTCGCCGCTGGGAGAAATGGTCGTTCCGGCATTGTCGGCCTTGAGCGCCTCGCTGCGATACGCGAGCTCGAGCGCCTCGATGAGCCAGGCGAGGCGCTCGGCGGGAGTGCGTTTCAGGAACGCCCATCGGCGGAGTGACTCGGCATCGGCGTAGCTTCCGGAACCGGCGGGAGGCAAGGCGTCGCGTACGCGATTGATCACGGCTTTGCTTTCTGGATCGCACGCAGCCTTTCGATGTCTGCGAGGTCCTGGGGCCGGCCGGCCAGCTCCTTGCGCCGAATCAGGTGCGCGATCGACGCCACGGGTACCCGCAAGTCCTTTCCGATCTCCAACCGCTCCGAATCCTGCCACAAATCCTCGAACGGAATCGGCGATGCAATGAAGACATCCAGGGTCGGGCGCGTTTCGGTCGAGTCCCAGTAGCTGAACACACGCATGTTCCGCTCCTGGTACCAGTTTTCCCGCATGGCCGGGTCGGCGAACTTGCGCGGATCGACGGGTACGGCGGGCCGGTAACCCGCGCGGTCCAGCGTTTCGACCAGCTCGAGGGCTTCGTCGGCGGTCAGGTCGACCGCGAGATCGACGTCAGCCGTCAACCGGTCGACGCCGCGCAGTACGAGTGCGAGGCCGCCCACCAGCACATAGCGTACCGGCGCCGCTTCCAGCAATGCGAACAGGGCATGGATGTCGGTCGGCATGCTCTCAAGCCGCGCGGCGATGGCGTGCGAGAATGCGCTTCAGGTAGCGCCCGGTAAACGAATCCGCCGCGCGCGCGAGCTGCTCGGGCGTGCCCTCGGCGACGACCTGCCCGCCGCCGTCTCCGCCCTCGGGGCCGAGGTCGATCACCCAGTCGGCGGTCTTGATCACGTCGAGGTTGTGCTCGATCACGATCACGGTGTTGCCCTCGTCACGCAGGCGGTGCAGCACGGCGAGCAGGTGCTTGACGTCCTCGAAGTGCAGGCCGGTCGTCGGCTCATCCAATATATAGAGTGTCCGTCCGGTCGCCCGTTTCGACAGCTCCTTCGCGAGCTTCACGCGCTGCGCCTCTCCGCCCGAGAGCGTGGTCGCGTTCTGGCCGAGCTTCACGTAGGAGAGTCCGACGTCGAGCAGGGTCTGCAGCTTGGTCGCGATCACGGGCACGGCGGCGAAGAACAGCGCCGCGTCCTCGATCGTCATGTCGAGCACTTCGTGGATGTTCCTGCCCTTGTAGCGGACGTCGAGCGTCTCGCGGTTGTAGCGGCGGCCCTTGCAGACGTCGCAGGCGACGTAGACGTCCGGCAGGAAGTGCATCTCGACCTTGATGACGCCGTCACCCTCGCAGGCCTCGCAGCGCCCGCCCTTGACGTTGAAGCTGAAGCGGCCGGGCTGGTAGCCGCGCGAGCGCGCCTCGGGCGTGCCGGCGAACAGCTCGCGGATCGGCGTGAAGAGTCCGGTGTAGGTCGCCGGGTTCGACCGGGGCGTGCGGCCGATCGGGCTCTGGTCGATGTCGATCACGCGGTCGATGGCTTCGAGTCCCTCGACGCCGGCGGAGGGTGCGGGCTGCTCGGCCACGAGGTTGAGCGAGCGCGCGACGACCCGGTAAAGCGTGTCGTTGACGAGCGTGCTCTTGCCGGATCCCGAGACACCGGTGACGCAGGTCAGCAGGCCGACGGGGAAGGACGCGTCGATGCCCTTCAGGTTGTTGCCGGTCGCCTTTTTCAGGCGCAACTGCTGCTTCGGCTCGTTGCGGCGGCGCTTGTCCGGGATCTCGATGCGTTTGCGGCCGGCGAGGTACTGCCCGGTGAGCGAGGCCTTGCTCGCCTCGATCTCGGCCGGCGTGCCCTGGGCGACGACCCGCCCGCCGTGCACGCCGGCGCCGGGGCCGAGGTCGACGACGTGATCCGCCTGGCGGATCGCATCCTCGTCGTGCTCGACGACGATGACGGTGTTGCCGAGATCACGCAGGCGGTGCAGCGTGTCGAGCAGGCGCTGGTTGTCGCGCTGGTGCAGCCCGATCGACGGCTCGTCGAGGATGTACATGACGCCGACCAGCCCCGAGCCGATCTGGCTCGCGAGCCGGATGCGCTGCGCCTCGCCGCCGGAGAGCGTTTCTGCGCTGCGGTCGAGCGTCAGGTAGTCGAGGCCGACGTCCACGAGGAAGCCGAGCCGGTCGGTGATCTCCTTGACGATCTTGGCGGCGATCTTCTGGCGCCAGCCCTCGAGCTCGAGCCCGTCGAAGAACGCGAGCGCGCGGCGCACGGGCAGGGCGCTGACCGCCGGCAGCGACGAACCGCCGACGAACACGAAGCGCGCCGCCCGGGTGAGGCGGGCGCCGTCGCATTCCGGGCAGCGCCGCGTACCGAGGTAGCGCGCGAGCTCCTCGCGCACCGCGAGCGATTCGGTCTCGTCGTAGCGCCGCTCGAGGTTCGGCAGGATGCCCTCGAACTTGTGCCGGCGTTTAACCGTGCGTCCGCGCGCGTCGAAGTAGCGGAACTCGATCTCCTCGCCTTCGCTTCCCTGCATCAGCACGTCGCGCGCCTGCTGCGGAAGCGCCGAGTACGGCGCCTCCGGGTCGAACCGGTAGTGGTCGGCGAGCGCCTGGATCATCTGGTAGTAGTACGCGTTCCGCCGGTCCCAGCCGCGCACGGCGCCGTTCGCGAGCGAGAGCTGCGGGTTCGCGACCACGCGGTCCGGATCGAAGAACTGCTTGACGCCGAGGCCGTCGCAGCCCGGGCAGGCGCCGAACGGGTTGTTGAACGAGAACAGCCGCGGCTCCAGCTCGGACACGGAATAGCCGCAGACGCGGCAGGCGAAGCGGTCCGAGAAAACCAGTTCCTCCCGCTTCGGCTCGTCGAGGAAGGCGACGCGCGCCGAACCCTCGCCCAGCCGCAAGGCCGTCTCGAAGGATTCCGCGAGCCGCTGCTGCAGGTCCGGGCGCACCTTCAGGCGGTCGACGACGGCGTCGATCGAGTGCTTCTTCTTGGCGTCGAGCCTGGGAACGGCGTCGAGCTCGACGTACTTGCCGTCGACACGTGCGCGCACGAATCCCTTGCCGCGCAGCTCCTCGATGGCCTGCAGGTGCTCGCCCTTGCGGCCGGAGATGACCGGTGCGATCAGTGCCAGGGCAGTGCCCTCCGGCAACGCGAGCACCTGGTCGACCATCTGGCTCACCGTCTGCGCCGTGAGGTCGAGCCCGTGGTCCGGGCAGCGCGGGATGCCCGCGCGCGCGTAGAGGAGCCGCAGGTAGTCGTAGATCTCGGTGACCGTGCCGACGGTCGAGCGCGGGTTGTGGGACGTGGATTTCTGCTCGATCGAGATCGCGGGCGACAGGCCCTCGATCGCGTCGACGTCCGGCTTCTCCATCATCGACAGGAACTGGCGCGCGTACGCGGACAGCGACTCGACGTAGCGCCGCTGGCCCTCGGCATAAATCGTGTCGAAGGCGAGCGAGGATTTTCCCGAGCCGGAAAGTCCGGTGAATACGATCAACCGATCGCGCGGCAGCACCAGGTCGATTCCCTGGAGGTTGTGCGTGCGCGCGCCGCGGATATGGATCGTCTGGCTCATCGGGACAGCCTGTTAGAATAGCCCGCCCATTCCGGGCACCGCAAAGGGATCTCCAGTGGCCTTGCCGAGGGGTGCGGCACTCCTGCCCGCCGAGCGCCGCGCCGTCGCCGTGCTTTCGGCCATCTACGCGGTCCGTCTGTTGGGGCTGTTCCTGCTCTTGCCAGTGCTGGCGCTGTACGCGGGCTCGCTGCCGGGGGGTACGCCCGTGCTGGCGGGGCTCGCGGTCGGTGCCTACGGCTTGACTCAGGCGGTGATGCAGATTCCGTTCGGCGCCTGGTCGGACCGCATCGGGCGCAAGCCGCTGATCGTCGTCGGACTCCTCCTGCAGGTCGCCGGCTCCGCGCTGGGCGCCCTGGCGGGCAGCGCCGTGTCGCTGGTCGCGGCGCGGGTCGTGCAGGGGCTCGGCGCGGTTTCGGGTCCGGTCACCGCTTACCTCGCGGACCTGACGAGGCCCGAGTCGCGCACGCGCGCCATGTTCGCAATCGGCCTCAGCATCGGCGTTTCATTCGTGGTTTCGCTGGTCGCGGGTCCGCTGATTGCTGCCGGCCTCGGCGTCGCTGGCGTTTTCTGGCTGATCGGAGCGCTCGGCCTCGCCGCGCTCGGCCTCGTGCTGTTCGCCCTGCCTCCCGAACGGCGCGCTGCCGAGCGCGGCTCGCGCGGGGACTGGCGGGCGGCGCTCACGCACGCGCTCGTCCCGCACTACGCCGGCGTGTTCGTGCTCCACCTGACGCTGACGGCGACGTTCATCGCCGTCCCGCACGTGCTGCGCGACGGGTACGGCATCGAACCCGGGCGTCACTGGATCGTCTACCTCGGCCTGTTTCTCGCTTCCGTCGTGCTCACCGTGCCGCTCGTGCTCTGGTCGGAGCGGAATCGGGCGGCCGGCCGTGCGATGCGGATCGGCGGTGTGGCGCTCGCGATGGCCCTTGCGGCGCTCGTCTGGGCCCAGGCGAATTTCGATGCCCTGCTGGCGGCGCTGGTCGTCTACTTCGGCGCCTTCAATTTCCTCGAGGCGCGCTTGCCGGCTGCCGTGGCTGAGGCGGCCGGCGAATCCAACCGTGGGGCGGCCCTCGGCGTCTTCGCGACCTCCCAGTTCGCGGGCGCCTTCGCGGGGGGTGTCCTGGGCGGGGTGCTGCTCGGAAGCCGCTGGCACGAAACGGGAATTTTCGCCGTCGCGTCGCTCGCAGCGCTCGCCTGGCTGCCGGTCGCGGCCCGCGGATATCGGGTCGAACCCGCGGGATAGGCGGTGCGCGCCGGGGTGCCGGGCGACTACAATGGGTCACTCGAATACCCACGGGGAACGGCCATGGCACGCGGCGTCAACAAAGTCATCCTGATCGGCAACCTCGGCAAGGACCCGCAACAGCGCGCCATGCCCTCGGGCAAGGCCGTCGTGAACTTCAGCGTTGCTACCACCGATCAGTGGCGCGACAAGCAGACCGGCGAGAACAAGGAAGCGACGGAGTGGCACAACGTCGTGATGTTCGACCGGCTCGCGGAGATCGCGGCGGAATACCTGCGCAAGGGCTCGCAGGTCTATATCGAAGGCAAGATCCGCACGCGCAAGTGGCAGGACAAGGAAGGCAACGACCGCTACACGACCGAGATCATCGCCAACGAAATGAGCATGCTCGGCGGCCGCGGCGCGTCCGATCGCGGCGCTGCGCCGGCGCAAGACCGCTCGCGAGGCCGGGCAGAAGAGCCGGCCGCCCGCGCCGAACCCGCCGGCGTCGCCGAATCCTTCGACGACGACATTCCGTTCTAGCGCCCGCGAACGGGCGCGTCCCCTGTTGATTTCCGGGGGGATAGGGGACGTTCACCTTTTCTGCCAAGTGACCGTCCTCAGTCGAGGGGGACTGTCCCCTGCGTTCCGCTTGACCACCATCACGCTACGGCCCTGAAACCGCCCCGCCAGCCCCGTTTTATGTGATGCGCTTGGCGTCCCGCGACGCCAGATTAAGTCACCATCGAGCCGATTTTTCGGGTTTCCCGAGATGCCTTCCCGGG
>Ga0187894_10003210_pt1 | contig 18601 bp, 24 predicted proteins | sample GBC1701081metaG_FD_136650 | JGI IMG/M metagenome (GOLD analysis project Ga0187894, IMG submission 136650) | White microbial mat communities from a lava cave in the Kipuka Kanohina Cave System on the Island of Hawaii, USA - GBC170108-1 metaG ...
AAAAGGAAACAGAAGAATCGGCCTCGGTGTAATGGGCTGGGCAGAAATGCTAGCGCTGCTTGGAATCCCATACGACAGCGAACAAGCTATCGCAAAAGGACACGAAATAATGGAATTCATCAGCGCAAAATCCCTTGAAGAAAGCGAAGAACTCGCAATGGAAAGAGGACTCTTCCCAAACTTTAAAGACAGCATATACGATCAAAGCGGACAATTCGCAAGAGAATACGCAAAAGGACGACCAAGAAACTGCGCGAGAACAACAATCGCGCCAACAGGGACAATCGCCATTTGCGCAGGACTTCAAGGCGGAGGAATTGAGCCGTTCTTTGGAATCGCGTACACAAGATACAACGCGAAAGCACTGGACGCGCTAAAGAAAAACGAAACACCAAACGAATCAGACGTCTTCCACGAAGTAAACCCAATTTTCATGTCTGTCGCCGAAAAACACAACTTCTTCGGACTAAAACCAACAGACCTTTGGAAGAAAATTGAGGCAAACCACAACAGCACAAGAGGAGTTTTGGAAATACCTGAACAAATACAACAGGTGTTCGCCTCAGCGCACGACGTCGCTGTAGACTATCACGTAAAACACCAAGCGGCGTTCCAAAAGTTCACTGACAACGGGGTTTCCAAAACAATCAACCTGCCAAACAGCGCAACAGTTGATGACATCAAAGAAACTTACATGAAATCGTGGGAAACTGGCTGCAAAGGAATCACAGTGTATAGAGACGGCAGCAAAAGCCATCAGGTCTTGAATATAGCTGAAAAGAAAGCGGACAAAAAAATCGAAGAAAAAGCAAAAATTGTCGCCGACCCAACAGAAGGAATCAGCTCTGTTTACTACCAATTTGAAACCGGATACGGCCCTGTGCACATACACATCGACCACCAACAAGGGCAGCCAACAAAAGTATTCACAAACATAGCGCCAATCGGAACCGAAATCGCAGGATTGACGTCAGTTATGGGAATACTCATCTCCAAATATTTGGAAATGGGCGGCGATGTAAACAACTTAAGAAAACATTTGAACAGCATCAAAAGCGACAGACCTTTCGGATTCGGACCAAAACGAATTGAAAGCATCCCGCACGCGGTCAGCATGGCATTAAACAAGTTCCAATCACAACACGGAACACTGCCAGGACAGCAGCTTTTGACAAACGTTCCTGAAAAAAAAATTGAAGTAACAAAACCTCTTGTCTCAAGCGTGACAAAACACGAAGAGAAAAAACACCAAGAGCACTGCCCAAAATGTTATAGTCCGAACGTAGCACATCTAAGCGGGTGTTCAGGACCTACCTGCTACGAATGCGGGTATTCTGAGTGCAGTTAATTTTATTTTATTATTAACCTTTTTTAACTTAGCTGATGCCCGCACCAAGGGCATTTAATGTGCTCAAACTGCTCAGCATTTAGAGAAAACTTGTAATTGCACTTCTCGCATCTAAAATCTTGTTTCGCCATCATATCAAACCTCGCAAATCAAACAACGCACTCAACAAAACATTCAACAAAAAAAGAAAAAAATTTGAGGAAAAACTAACCCCCTAGCAGCACCATTACTTTGCTGGTGGTACTTGTGTGTTCTTGTCTTTCTTGCTCATGTTCGTCCACCTCCAAGAGCTTTTGGCTCTCACCCAAACTAAACTTCAGAATCTACCTTCTCCAAACACCAATTATAAACGTTTCTCCCGTCAATAGAAACCAAAAAAACAAGCCAAAAAACAACTCCCAAACAAGAGTACGGCTCTTTTCAAACAACGCCAAAGGCGAAAAAAAGGAAGAAAAAAGCTCAAATTGGCAAACACAGAAAGAAAAACGCCGGGAAAAATTCAGCCGTTTATAAACAACCACAATGTTTAATTATATCGACGATATACACGACGATATGAGCATCGCTACAAAAACAGGAGACAAGGGAGAGACGTCATTACTTGGCGGGACGCGAGTAAAAAAAACAGACATTCGAATTGAAGCTTACGGAACAATAGACGAACTCAACGCAGCAATAGGAGTTTGCATTAACAAAATTCACAACAAAGAAATCACCACAATTTTGTTCCGCGTTCAAAACGACTTGTTCAGAATCGGCGCAGAACTCTCGTCCCTAGGAACAAACACAAAAATAAACATACCAAAAATCACCGACAAACAAATGAAATACATCGATGAGGCTCTAATAGATGTAGAAACAACACTGCCAGTTCAAAAAGAATTCATACTGCCAAGAGGAACAGAATCAAGCGCCCTCTTGCACCTCGCAAGAACAATATGCAGACGAGCCGAGAGAAAAACAATTCAATGCCAAGAAAAATACGAAGTCTCAAACCTACTCATCCAATACCTAAACAGACTAGGAGACCTACTGTTTTTATTCGCAAGAAAAGAAAATGAAGGCAACGAACAGAAAGTAACATATGAATAGCGAAAACTTCTTCTAACGAGAAAAAGCAAAAAAACTTCTTGGAACAGCGTTCGACCCCTGCAACATCTGCGGGATGCCAATGCTTGCGAACAAATGCAAAATTACCTGTTATAACTGCGGATTTAAAAGAGACTGTTCTGACAGCTAAATCTTTAAATAATCCTTGAAATTTGACTCATACAGGGGGACACATGCAGGAGAACACAAAAGAGGTCGTTCTTACATACGAAACGCTTTACGAACTACTTCGTAAGGAAAAAGCGCGACCTGAACTTAGCAAACAAGACGAGAACTTCTTACACGATGCCCTAAACTACCTTCGAGAAAAACAAAAAGCGTACGACGACAACCTCGCCAAAAACGACATATTCTCCCAAAGCGAAAGAGACAAACTGCACATACAAATAACAAACATTAGAAAAATTCTTCGAGACCTATACGATCTTCGTGAAAGAAAAATACTAACTATGGCTGTCAACCATTCAAGAACAGGAGCTTACATACCTGACACAACAAACCTTCAGCCATCAGAGACCGACATGTTCAACTCAATTTGCTCGATACTAAAACAATACAGAACAGGAGTCTTGCACAGAATAGTAGAACTTCGAGAACCAAACGTAATGCCAACAATACTATCAATTCCTGCGAAAAAAGAAACCTCGCAAAAAGAACAAAACACTCAAACAGACGAGAACAATCAAAAAACAATAAGATTCCTTGACACAGTAGACCAATTCGTTGGAGAAGAACTTGAAACATACGGACCATACAGCCCAAACGACATAGCAAAACTCCCAAACACGCTCGCGAACATCCTAATAGAGCAAGGGAAGGCCGTTGAGAACCCCGCCCAACAGTAAGCTTTTTAAACCCCTTCTCGTCCCACTCACCTATGAAGCTTCCAAAAACTCGAAAGAAATACTGCCCAACGTGCAAAAAGCACACTGAGCACAAAATAATCGAGGGCAAGAAAAAAACCAGAGGAAGCGCTCACCCACTCTCATGGGGTTCAAAAGTTCGCATCCGCGGACGAGGACACCTAGGATTTGGAAATCACGGAAAATATTCAAAACCAGCTATCACTAAATGGCGAATGGCAGGACGTAAAACATCCAAAAAAACAGACTTAAGATTCCAATGCGGCGTTTGCAAAAAAATGCACGCAGCATCAGGCGGCGGCTTTAGAGCAAGAAAAGTCGAATTCAAACAGTAAAGGTACCAAAAATGAAAAACAAAATGCGCGAATCAACCGCAAAATTCATCAAACTACGCTGTCCGAAATGCAAAAACGAACAAATCATCTTCGGAAAATGCAGCACAATAGTTAGCTGCCTTGTCTGCAGCACACAACTTGCCGAACCAACATCAGGAAAAAGCAAACTAAAAGCAAGAGTGCTTGAAGTACTGCAATAAATCCGCGAAAATGAAGAATCATTTTCGGGGCATCGGAAATCAACAGATTTCCAATGTTTTAATTTCTTAAACTCAACAATACATCATGGTCAGAATAAACCTTCTAAAACCAAAACAATTAGCAGACCAACACCTCATTGCCGAATACAACGAAATACTAATGCTTTTCGGACACGTCAAAAAATTTCCAAAAATAAACCAAATCCCCTCTGACTACTGCCTTGGCAAAGGACACATCACGTTCTTCAAAAACAAACTCATCTACCTTAAGAAAAGACACGAAGAACTCAAAAAAGAAATGAAAAAAAGAGGATACGCCACAAACAAAACAATCAATTTGAAACTTTACGACAAAACACTTTCCAACGACTGGAAGCCAAAAGAGAGCGACAAAGAACTAATAAGAAAAAGAATCGCTCAAAAACTCAGAAAAAAACCAAAATACTATACATATTACGGGAAGAAAAAACCAACTGAGTATTTAATCAACCTCATAAGCAGATAGCCACAACCTTTTTAAACGCCCCCCGTTCTTATCGTCAATATGCTATTAAAGAAAACAGGATTTCCACAGGACGAAGAATTTGTTCTATGTACGGTAACAGGAATCAACCCACACTCAGTCTTTTGCACTCTTGACGAATACGGCGGAAGAACTGGAATGATACACATCTCAGAAATCGCTCCAGGAAGAATCAAAAACATCAAAGAGCACGTCACAATCGGCAAAAAAATAGTCACAAAAGTTTTGCAAACAAACCAAGAAAGAGGGCACATTGACTTGTCGCTAAGACGAGTCAGCGAAATGCAAAAACGAGCGAAACTAAACGAAATAAAACAGGAACTTCTCGCGGAAAAAATGATTGAGCACGCGGCAAAACAGCAAGGCCTTAGCGTTCAACAAGTGTTTGACAAAATCGCAGAAAAACTAATCCCAGAATACGGAACAATATTTGGCGCATTCGAACAAGCGGCTCACGATAAAATAAATCTTGAAGATTTAATTGACAAAAAAACAGCAAAACTTCTAACAGACATAGTAAAAACAAGAATCAAACCACCAGAGGTCAGAATCTCAGGAACTTTACACTTATCATCATACGAATCAAACGGAGTCCAAGAAATCAAAGACTGCCTTGTAAACATAACAGACGCGGGAGCTGCAGTAAAATACCTGGGCGCAGGCGGATACTTAGTTGAAGTAATCGCGGAAGATTACAAAACAGCAGAGAAAAAACTAAAAGCGGGCGTTGAAAACACGGAAAAATTCGCCAAAAAACACGACATGACGTTCGAATGGGAAAGAAAAGAGGAATAAACAAATGAAACACATCCTTCGCACACCATCAGGAATTCTAACAATGAAACAAGAAATAAACGGCGAAAAAGCCATAACAACAAAACCGCCAAGATATTCGCCTGACAAATACGCAAAATACAGAAAAGAAGCAAGACGCGAAGAATTAACATCGATGGGACTTCTATAAACATTTAAATACTCACTTAAGCTAAATATTACTTAAAAAAAGAGGAAAATGACCAAAATACTAGCCATAAGAGCAAGACAAATTCTTGACAGCAGAGGAACTCCTACAATAGAATGCTCACTCAAAACAGAAGACGGAGTTTTCAAATCAAGCGTGCCTTCAGGAAAAAGCACAGGAGCGCACGAGGCCAAAGAGCTGCGAGACGGCGGAAAAAAATATTTTGGAATGGGAGTTCTAAAAGCGATAGACAACATAAACACAACAATCGCAAAAAAACTAATAGGAAAACATCCAGCAAACCAAGAACAAATAGATGAAATAATGCGAGAACTTGACGGAACTGAAGACAAACATAAACTCGGAGCAAACGCAATACTTGCCGTTAGCGTCGCCTCATGCAAAGCAGGAGCCGCATCACAAAAAATCCCTCTCTACCAACACATCGCGAATTTAGCGCACAACAAAACACTAACAATTCCAGTCCCTGCTTTTAACATAATTAACGGAGGCGCTCACGCCGGAAACAAACTAAACATACAAGAACACATGATAATGCCAACCAAGGCAAAAACATTCAGCGAAGCTATGGAAATTGGCGCAGAAATTTATCACGCTCTCAAAAAAAGACTTGAACACGATTTAGGCGCAGCATCAACTAACGTTGGCGACGAAGGAGGATTCGCGCCCCAAATGAACTGCGCATTCGACGCGTTTGACGCCATAATGGACACTGCCCTCTCGCTAAAATATCAAAACAAAATAGAACTCGCAATAGACGCCGCCGCGACAACATTTTTCAAAGGAAAACACTACAACTTTGAAGGAAAAGAACTTAACTCAGAACAACTCTCTCAAATTTACGCAGACCTTTGCGCTCAATATCCACTAAAAAGCATCGAGGACCCATTCCACGAAGAAGCGTTCAAAGACTTCGCAAACTTACGGAAAAAACTCAACATTCAAATTGTAGGCGATGATTTGCTCTGCACAAACACAAAAAGAATTCGAAAAGCAATAGATAACAACAGCTGCAACTGCCTACTCTTAAAAATAAACCAAATAGGAACAATAACAGAAGCACTAAACGCCGCAAAACTTGCCAAACGATATGACTGGAACATAATGATATCGCACAGAAGCGGAGAAACTAACGATTCATTCATAGCAGACTTTGCCGTTGGAATAGGCGCGGGACAAATAAAAGCAGGAGCCCCTGCAAGAGGCGAAAGACTCACAAAATACAACAGACTGCTTGAAATAGAAAAAGAAACAGGACTACCTTATGCAAAACCAAAACTATCGTAACTTCGCGATAAAACTTGCAAAAGAATCAGCAAACATACTTATTAGAATGCAAAAAAACGCGAAAATAGTCAATGACAAAGGAAAAGGAGACTTCGCCCTAAACGCAGACATTGAATCAGAAAAACACATAATACGCGCGATAAAGAAAAAATTCCCAACACACGCAATTTTAACAGAAGAAACAGGAGATATGCGAGGAGATTCCGCTTATCTTTGGGTAATAGACCCGCTTGAAGGCACACTAAATTACGCGCACAACGTCCCATTCTGGGCAGTAAACATCGGACTATTCAAAAACGGAAAACCTATACTAGGAGTTGTTTTTGCGCCGGTAATAAACGAGCTTTTTGTTGCAGAAAAAGGAAAAGGCGCTACATTAAACGGCAAAAAAATAAAAGTAAACAATGACGTACAACTCAACAAAAGCTACCACGCGCTAAGCAGCGTAAAAATCACGACAACAATGAGCCCACACGTTCAAAGAGTATTCGGATGCTGCGGACTTGAACTATGCTATATCGCCTGCGGACGGCTCGGCAGCAGAATCAAAATGCACGGCTCAGACCCATACGGATACGGCGCGGGAAGCATAATAGTATTCGAAGCCGGCGGAAAAATAACAGACTCTTTAGGAAAACAATGGACACTTAATTCAGATGGCGCAATAGCTTCAAACGGAAAACTTCACCAAAAAATTTTAAATTTAATCAATAATACTTCTTGAATACGTTGCGCTTATCGGATGCTAAAAGAACTTTCTTTGGCAACAATACACTCTTCCAATCTTTCTTTGAAGGTTTTTTCACAATCTTTTTTGAACCCACATCAAAAGAATATTCAAAATAATCATCATAAGGCATTTCCCACTTAACCATCCGATTTACTGACGCTTTCTCAAAATAACGCCGGAAAGGACGCATACTATTGCCATGCGCCGAAATGGCGATATTAACCTGATATTTCTTCATAAATTTGATTAAGTCGCGAATAAAAGGCAAAACACGCTTCTCAACCATCTTAACACTCTCACCCTTAGGAGGAGGAAAGTCGTAAGAGCGATGATATTTGTCAAAGAGCGCTCTGCCCTGTTTTGCAATAAAATCTGAATGGTAATGCCCCTGAAGCTCGCCATAACAGCGCTCCATCATACGATCATCTCGTAAAACAAGAGCATTTTTATGAAATTTGCGTACTTCTTTAAGAGTATTTTTTGAACGAGAAAGACGAGTTTCAAACAAAACATCAATTGATTTATTTTTTAAAAGCTTCGCGACAACTTTGGCGTTTTGCTTACCTTTAGCTGTTAACTTAGAATCAAGCCAGCCAGTAAAACGTTTAGCCTCATTAAACTCTGTTTTACCGTGACGAAACAAGAAAATGCAGCACTTCATAGGTTCATAAGCATCAAAGCGCCAATGCCAACAACTACAACAACCACAACAAGAATTGAATAAAGTTCAAACGCTTCCATAGTTCACCAGTTTTAAGAAAGAAAAAAAGAAAAAATAAAAAATTTATTTATTGTGCTTGGTTGTTGTCCCAAACAATACCTGAACTTCCGTATCCGGTGTTCAAGCCCATTGAGATGATACCACAAGCTTTGCCAAGTGCCTCAGAGACCTTAGCGTTGTATGGGTCAACAGCTACTACTGACTGACCTGCGTCGCCGTATCCGCCTGAGCTCTGGATTCTGCTACGTGATATGTCACCTGTGCACCATGCCTGGATTTCAGTTACCAACAAGCCTTGCATTTGCGCGTAAGCACATTGATCTGTGCTACTCGTGAAACTTACACCTGAGATAGCTTCTGGGTAGACGTAACACGGGTTACCATCTTTAACAGTTCCTTGGTTGTCGTACGCTTGGAACGAAACCGCTGGAGCCTGTGTCAAGACTCTGTTGTAGTGTGCTGGGTTAGAGACACCACGGTCTGGATTTATACTACCGTATGATGTGCCTGATGTTCCTGCACTACCATAGTTTTGAGCGGCGAATTCGTCAACAACACCTGAATCCGTAGCTTCATACGCACGTCCTGAGAACGCACGCGCATACGGGTCATAGATGCCCTTGATTGCTCCACCATACTCTTTTACGCCTGGGACTGCGAACTCACCGACTGCCTTGCGCGCACCTGTAAATAGGAGCACAAGACCGACTACGGCGATAATCGCAACAATACCCAAGATTACTAGCGCGATTCCTTTTCCACTTTCTTCTGCCACAACCGATCACCTCGTTTAGTTGTTTGGTTTAATCGTTTTAATGTGCTATGCACATTCCGATTTATATACTTTGCGTTTTGACAAAACGTTTCGTTTTGCCAAAATTATGCTCATGAAAAAATAAAAAAATAATTAACCTGTCCAGCCCGCGACGCCGCCCATCATTGAGCGCTGGTCCTCAGCTAGGAAAACACAAACTCCTGGTTTGCCATCGCCTGGGTCAATAACTGTGTAACCCTGACTTATGTACCAACCCGCTTGGTCTGCGTTTAATGAAACACGAAGACTGTTTACTCCGCACTTCGTTTGAACTGCTGGGATGTCAACGATTGGTGAACCCTTTGGAGCACCATAGTAATTCCAGCTTGTCTTCATATTCATATTTTGTTGATCAAAAACGTAATTTTCCATGTTACCCGGAACGTTTCTTGGAGTGGATTGACCATCAGCCCAGTATGGGAATGCGTTTCGGTCCGCTCTTGCGTTTCCGCCATAGATTTTCTCAGATGCAGCGACATAATTTCCTGTCGTCTTGCCTGCTGTGAAAAGAAGCACTAATCCGACAACTGCAATTATGGCAACTATGCCAAGTATAATCATTGCGATGCCTTTGTGTTGTTCAGCCATTGTTTCACCTCAATTTTGATACTGATATAGCTAAAAGTATACTGATGTGGTATTTAAATGTTGCGTTCGGCATGTACGTACTCTCCGACAATAAGCCACACAACAGCTATTGAAATCGCAGAGTCCGCCACATTAAAAATCGGCCAAAAGCCCACATGAATGAAATCAATAACACCACTATATAATAGTCTGTCAACAAGATTTCCAAACGCCCCGGCAAAAATAAGCGCTGAAGGAATGACGTACCACGCCTTAAACGAAAGATACTTCCATAACACATAGGCGCAAACAAGCGCGGCAAGCACGATAAAAATCCATTGCGCGTTCTTGAAAAGACCAAATAACGTGCCCGTATTTGTAACGTGAGTCAATGAAACAAAAGGAATTAGATTAATTGATGAATTAACAGGAAGATAACTTAAAATCAAAAGCTTCGTAATTCTGTCTAAAAACAGAACACTTAGCGCAGTCCCCCAAAAAACTACATTCCTGTTCGCCATCTTTCCTTATACGGATGCTCGTCCCGCTCAATTCTCTCGAGTCTTTGCATGATTGTTTCAAGCTGCGCTTTTATCGTGTCGAGTTTCGCTGAAAGCAACTGAAACTGTTGGTCTTGCGACATACTTTGCGAAAATTCCTGACGCTGATTAAACGCCGACGGAGCAGAAACAGGCGATTGATTAAAATCAGGACGCATAGGCGGCATTTCTGGCCCCCTATCACCCATATCAGGCGGCTGAGAAAATCCAGAATCCATTCCTTGCATTTGCGCGTCGATTAAATTAGGAGGCGCGATAGACTCGTGATGCTCCTCTTTTTTCTTAAACAAATCCAAAATACCCATGCTTTATGGAAAGAAGGAGGAAGTTAAAAAGGTTACTCAGATGCCTGCCTGAAAATAAAGCGGAACATTCGAAAACAACTGCTTTTGGGTTGGCTGGGACGAAACAACTCTAGGAGTTGCGCCATAAATCTTGTCGTTTAAAAATTGATATTCTTGAACGTAAGGATTGCCATCCGGTAAATTGTCAAGCATAATAGGAAGTCTATCCGTCATCAAATTATCGACGTGACTGTCCCTTTTTTTCGCAAACGCCGCCGCGTGCATATCATTTAACAAAAACTCAAGAGGGCGCTTCTCATACGCTTTCTGATATTTTTCACGAAGAATTGCAACAATTGCACCCGCGATTTTTTTATGATTAGAGGGCCCAGCAGTTTTCATATCATAGACTAAACTTTCCTTGGAAGGACCAATTTCAAATTCAAGATTTCGATCATCGCTTGACAAAATTTCTTTAACACGCGAGCGACAGTCAAACAATTCCTTTACACGCTTCGTTAAATTTCCACGAACTCTTGGAAATAAATTAATCGCGTCGCAGCGCTGAACCTGTTTTGAGGCGAGAGGAAACTTTTTCCAACCATGTGAAACTAAATTGGAATACATTTTTTCAGGAGTTGTCAAGACAGAAAAATCGTGATTTGACGCGGCAACAGCCCAGCCCGCGCTAAACGCTAAAATTTCATCAGGATTCATAACTTGAAACAAATCAGAGATTACAGGACCCTGTCTTAGACCAATATACGCGTGCTTTAGAAGACCAAACATATAACCTTCTCTTGGAACGCCCGCAAGTTTTGAGGCGTTAATTCCCTTCTTTGAAAAATTGAATTCATAGTTGATGCTGTACGGGATAGTTTTGTTCATTTTCTCAACTCCAGTAACTTAAAAAAAGATATTCCTGATTTATACGCCCCAATTGGGGCGTTCTTGACGTGCATCGGGTGATTTGATTTCAAATAATTCTCAAAAGCAAATTTGTCTCCTTTTTCTACACCAAGCACTGCCAAATCATAGGCAATCGCGTATTTTACCGCTCTCTCCATCAAACTCGCTTTCACATCTGCATTTTTTTCAGATGGCAGAGGAGTTATGGCATAACTGTCAGGAAGCACTCTTTTGGCAGTCCATAACGCACGCATCATATGAAAGTTATCCGTTACCAGACCAAGTCTTTTAGTTTGAAAACCGGACAAAATATCATCCAAAATCGGCCATGAGAACACTATGTTGCCAAGAGTGTCAAGAGATTTGGTTTCAGTATGCAAAAATTCATTAGGAATTCCTTTCTCAATTAAGTAATCCCTCATAACATCAGCTTCAGGTTTAACTGGAACTAAATTTTTCAAACCACTGGAGTTTCCGCTCAACACAATCTCAATGGGAACGGCGCGTGACTTGTACAGGCTGTTTGTGTGATCGCTACGACTATGGTCTGAACCCTCACCGCCAAGCACCAATAAGGCGTCAAGCGACCGCACATCTTTTAATTGAGTCATAGACGATAAACTCATTTTGCCCTTTATAAATCTTTCTATATTTACCACTTAAAAGGGACTATAAATTTATGGTGAATTATATTAACCTAAAACAAAGGAAGAACAATATGAAAATTAACGCTCTAAATTTTAGCTTGCAGCATACACTAGAATCGGGGCAATTCTTTCGCTACCAAAAAGTGGGCGATTGGTACTACTGCTGCGAGCGGGACAAACTATTCAAAATAAAGCAAAACAAAAATGAAATTGAATTTGAAGGAACAACAAAAGAACACATAGAACGACTTTTTGGACTTAGCAAAAATTACGAATTAATTTTGAAAAAATTAAGCGAAGACGAAACACTTCTCTTAGCCATACAAAAATACGGCGGACTTCGAGTAATGAGGCGAGACCCATGGGAGACTTTAATCTCATTTCAATGCAGCATAATGAGCAACATAAAAAAAATAACACTAAACATGAACAGAATAGCGCAAGAATTTGGAAAACCGCTAGAACTTGACGGCGTCAAAATGCACTCTTTCCCAAATCCCGCCGAAATAAAAAATTTAGAAACAATAAAAAAATGCGCGACAGGATTTCGAGCCAAATATATTTTCGCTGCAAACACAATGGTCAACGATTCTCTTTTAAAAAAATGGGAAGAACTAGAATACGAAAAACTAATTGAAAAACTAGACGAAATACCGGGAGTCGCTCGAAAAGTCGCCGACTGCGTCGCGCTATTCGGATACGGCAGAGGCGAGGCGTTTCCTCTTGATGTTTGGATGGAGCGCGCAATGAAACCATATACAAAACATACAAAACATGACGACATAAGAGAAGTCGCGCACAAACGATGGGGACAAAACTCAGGGTACGCACAGCAATTCTTGTACCATCACATAAGGAACAATTAAACAAATATCTTCAGAATTAAATAAAAGAAACTGTCAAATTCTGCGCATTAAAACTTCGAAGCAAATCAGGACCAATCGCTCTCGCTCCAATTCTCACTTCATATTTGCCAGGAGATAACGAAACCTTCGTTTCGCCCGAAAACGGATAGAAACAACGGTTCTGATTTGGCGCCTGCTCATCTATAATTGACGACACAAACCAATCACCCTTGCGATAAATTTGAACTCTCGCCCACTCGCTCGCCTCAACACTTGCGCCCAAAATAACAGTAACAGGACGGCTCACTTCAAAATCCACCCACTTCTCAACAACCCACTGCTCGGTTCCAACCAAACAAGAAAGCTGCCATGGAAGAGCAACAGAAGTTGTCTTTATGTCTTTTTTATCACAAAAAGTTTGCGTCAAACAATCATTATAGCATTCTGAAACCTTAATCGCCGCTCCAAAAGTAGAGTTCACAACACACTCACCGTTTTCAACGAGAGAAAACTTAGTTCTAGGCGCTGACCTACACGTTCCGCTCTCGCAGCCAAACTCGCAGTCAATTATATCCGCAACAACATTATTGCTATCGCACGAATACTCTGCTAGCTGGTCAAGAGGAACATTAACTCCTTCTTTTTGAGAAAACAAGCAAGAATCCAAAACATCATCAGTGCCGTTAAAGACCCTGCCTCGCTCAAATTCATTTAGCCCGCCATCAACATCAAAACAAGAAACAACTTCAGACACGACAACTTGAGGAGAATCTGAAGTTAAACCTGTTTGCTCGATTTCTTTAGGAATATCTTCCAAAGAATCATTCGCAGGAACAACTATATTTGTGTTCTCTGGCGCGCAGGCGACCAAAATAGCTAGTATCAAAATCCACCGCATAACCATGACCCGCAAAATAACAGACACGTATATAAACATTCAGTTCATAAACTAACTAATGGTTAGCCACGAGCAAATCGACAAAACACTCACCATTCTAAAAAAAGAGCAAAAAATAACAACAATGCTTCACAGATTGGGAGAAAAATACGGACCATATCAAGTTCTAATATCAACAATTCTCTCTGCCCGCGCAAAAGATGAAACAACAGAAATTATTGCAAACGAACTTTTCAAAAAATATCCAAACGCGAAATCACTCGCAAACGCAAAACAACAAGACGTAATCAAAATAATAAGAAAAATAGGATTTTACAACGCCAAATCAAAAAACATCATTGGAACAGCGCAAAAACTTCTTGACGAATTTAACGGAAAAGTCCCTGATGAACTTGACAAACTAATTACTTTTCCAGGGGTTGGAAGAAAAGTCGCGAACTGCGTTCTTGTTTATTCCTTCAAAAAAAACGCAATTCCTGTAGACATACACGTTCACAGGATATCAAACCGCCTCGGCTGGGTAAAAACAAAAACCCCCGAAGAAACGGAGAAAAAACTTGAAAAACTTGTCCCAACAAAACATTGGCAAACACTAAACGACACGTTCGTATCACACGGAAAAACAATCTGCACGCCAATAGGGCCAAAATGCTCACAGTGCCCAATATACAAATACTGCAAACGAGCCGGCGTCATTAAACACCGCTAAACATATAAAACAAATCAGAATACCAATACCAAAATGGTAAACATGCTAAAAGTTATTGGCGCGATAGTTGTTCTTTTAGCAATTATCGCGTTCGCAATGTTTGGCAAAAAAGCCCTTCGAACACTAATTTTCAAAACAGCCAAAACACAAAACAACGAAGGACTTTGGCTAGAAATAGTCACAGCAACACTTGCAATAACAATCGCTCTTGCGTACTACCTTCAAAACGAACCAATAGCAGACCCATTCATGTGGATTGGACTTTTGATATTTATTGGCGGATGGATTTTCCAATTCATCAACAGAAAACACCTAGGGGACAACAGAACATACGAAGAGAGGCTCGCAAGCGGATTTAACGCGGCGCAACTTGGAATTTACTCAAAATTAAGACACCCAAGCCAAAGCGCGCTACTCATCATATTATTTGGATTCTCACTCTCACTAGGCAGCATCTGGGCGTGCGCGATTGTTTTATTCTTGGTTCTTCCAAGCGCAATATATCGAGTCAGCCAAGAAGAAAGAGCGCTATACGAAAAATTTGGCGAAAGATGGCTAGACTACAAAGAAGACACCAAAAGAATAATTCCTTACGTTTTCTAAACGGCAAACACAACGCATATAAAGACGCATTAATAACAAATACCAAATGGCAAAAAAGAGCGCAGAAAAACAAGGAATGAGCGGCTGGCAAATTCTTAGCCTAACTTGGAAAATAGTCAGCATATGCATCAGCGTTCTTTTGTTCATGTTCTTCTTCGTTATATTCGCAAGTTTTGTATCGCTTTTAATTCCAGCAGAATATGAAAGCGGAAACATCGCAATAATCCCAATTGAAGGAGTAATAACAACAGACGGCCCAACAACATTCACAGCAGGAATTGAAAGCGGCGATGTTGTTGAACTAATTCAAAAAGCACAAGAGAATGACGAAATCAAAGCAATACTTCTTGAAATAAACAGCCCAGGCGGAAGCCCGGTCGCTACAGACGAAATCGCCCAAGCAGTCAAACAAGTAGAAAAACCAGTCATCGCAGTAATTCGCGAAAGCGGAGCTTCAGGCGCATACTGGATAGCAACATCAGCCGACACAATTTTCGCGAACAGAATGAGCATAACAGGAAGCATTGGAGTAAAAGCAAGCCATTTGGAATTCGCAGGACTTCTTCACGATTACAACATAACATACAGAGAGCTTGCCGCAGGAAAATACAAAGAAGCAGGCTCGCCATTCAAAACAATGACACCTGAAGAGCAAAAAATGTTCCAAAAACTCCTCGATGAACTTCACACAGAATTCATAACAGCAGTCGCGACAAATCGCAATTTAACAGAAGATTACGTAAGAGAACTTGCGACAGGATTCGTGTACACAGGCTCTGAAGCCAAAAAACTAAAACTTGTTGATGAACTTGGCACAAAAGAAGACGCAATAAAATACATCGAAAAACAACTAAACATAACAGCAGAAACAGTCGAATACGAGAAAAAAGGAAGTTTTCTTGACGAATTAAGCGGAATGACTGCCAACAATTATTACAATATGGGCAGAGGAATGGGAAGAATGTTCACCCAAGAAACTACTGTTTCATTTTCATAATTCTGCCAACAACAATGTTTGACTGATTGGCAACACCCGCGTTCAATTCTAAAACAAACTTGGAAGAAAATTCAGAAGGATACGTGGGACAAGGATCAGATTCGCAAGGCAAAACATTTTCTTTTACTTCCAAAACAACACCATTTTCATCAATAAAAACCATATCAAGAGGAATCAAAGTATTTTTCATCCAAAAAGTTCTTGGCATTGCCTCATCAAAAACAAAAAGCATTCCCTTATCTTTTGGCAAACTTTCAACAAACATCAAACCTTTTTGCTGCTCTAAATGATTACTCGCGATATCAACAAAAAATCTGGCGCCGTTATCAAACTCAACAAAAGCAACTGAAGAAGTTTGAGAACACGCGACAAGAAAAACAAAAACTAGTACGGGCCATTTCATTTCGTTAAACCCATATCACTCATCCAAATAGGAGTTTCATACGCAGTCTTGTCTTTTTTAAGATTAAAAATTCCCGCGTCAATCAAATCATCAATATTCACCATATTTATCGCCTGATCAGGAATTCTTGGGCACGCAGTATTCACCCACATGTCAATAAAATTAAAATTTTCAAACTCGCCCATGTTCATCTCATCGCAGGCGAATAAAAACCATTCTTTGCCCTTATTTTGCATCAATTCTTTTGCTCTCGCAAGGTTTTTTTGCCCCATTTTAGTTGAAACAATAATTCCCACGCGTTTTGCCACAATAAACTTTGAAATCTGACCATCTTTTCTTTTCTGCCAGCTCTCAACACGCTCTTTAGGAAGCTCGCCAAGTTTTTGAGCTGTCGGATTCCAAAGCCAAACAGGCTTTTTTGTTTTGAGCGCAACCTGAACAGGATGAAACTCTCCAGAACCTACAAAAAGCCACCCGTCAACCTGATCGTTAATCTTTTCCGCCTCAGATGCGTTGCAGCCAAGAACCTGCCCTGCAAGCTTTGCGTCCTTTAACTGCGCAATAACATCGCCAATCTTATGCATATGCTGAATAGTTGTCACAACACCCCACTTTTGCTTTGGAAGCTGTTTTAACAAATCAGCAGGAATATGAATGTCAATATTGCTCTTGGCATTAACGTGCATTAATTTCATAAGGGTACTTTCAAAAAGACGGTTTAAAAACCTTGTGGAAACGCTTTAAATAACCCTCATTGAGACAACAAAACTATGGCTGAGGAATTTAGAATACGAGCGATAAGACCTGAAATAAAAGAAAAGCTTAACACACTCTTCTCAGAACTTATGGACGCGCACCTCGTTTATCAGGAAATCAACAAAAAAGGATATGACGTTGGATATCCAGAAGTTGTTGAACACTTACAGTACCATCCATTCGCGGGAATGCTTCCGCTTGAAGACCCAACTGAAAAACCTAAAAAAAGAAAAAAAGAAAATAACAATCCAGTCAAACAACCACCTATTCTTTTGCCGCCAAAAAAAATGAAAAAGGTTTTTCTTCTTCCAGAAAAGAAACCACTAATAATTGAAAATCAAGAACCAAATGTTTCAAACAACAAATCAATAAGAGATGAGCTGTACTTTGCTTTCTCAAAAATTCTTGAATACAAAACTAAAGAACAGGGATGGGTGTATGAACAAGCAGCAAGATTTGACGCGCTAACCAAAAGAAAATATAATTTCGACAGAATAACAGGAGTTTTGCAATCATACCAAAAAAGACAAAATCAAGGCATACCTTTTAGTACAATTGAAATAGCGATTGAAACAATAACTGTTGAAAGACTTGTCAAACAAATACTCGGCAAACTCGACCTCATTCCAAAAATAAACATAACAATAGACGACAAACTTGAAACCGCAATAAAAAACACTCTAAACATTCCTGAAATCAACATAAAAGAGGCAGCATACTTTCTTAAAATTCCACTGGTCGCTCTTAAAAAATACATAAAAGAAAAAAATCTGATTTTCCCAAAAAAAATGGTTTATCACAACTTCATCGAAACAAGCGGCATCTATGAAGCTCAAGACGCAGGATTTTCATTAAAAGAAATCTCAGAATACGTAAGGGCGAACCAGCGAAACACAGAACACGCAATAAAACGAAGAGGCTACCTTGAGCCAAAAATCATAGAAGTATTAAGACAAATATACCCAGAAAAAGAAATAAAGAAGCCATACATCTAAAACAACAAAGATTAAATAGTTAGGGAGTGTCTAAAACGTCATGCTTGACAGTTTGATTCTCGCGTTCATTTTAATCATACTAGGTATTGTGATTTTCAGGCTGTTATCAGGAACGCTAAAATTCGTCGTGAGCTTTGGGCTATTCTTTTTGGCAGCGGTGATTTTCCTTTACATCTTCTTAGGACTTGACCCAACAGGACTTGGAACAACAACCGCGGCAGTCGTTGATCAAATCGTTAACTGACGAGTCTTTTGCCAAAGCAGCGGAATAACCTTCTTCGCAAGCGGTTTTAGATTCAAAATATCCTCTTCGTTATACCAAACAAGCTTGTCTAAATGTTCTTTATCACCAGTTGCGCGCCAATTCTCCCACAAACTAACCGCGTCCTCACCGCAAAAATTTTCAACTTCAGGACGCCTCCTAATACCCAACTCTTTCTCAATCGCCTTAAGACCGCCGGAATACCCCGCTTTTTGGCAAACAAAACGCAAATCAACATGAGGAATCTTTGTTT
>Ga0187894_10003211_pt1 | contig 18600 bp, 17 predicted proteins | sample GBC1701081metaG_FD_136650 | JGI IMG/M metagenome (GOLD analysis project Ga0187894, IMG submission 136650) | White microbial mat communities from a lava cave in the Kipuka Kanohina Cave System on the Island of Hawaii, USA - GBC170108-1 metaG ...
GGCGCCACTCCGCTCTACGACGGCATCACTCCCGCCTAAAACCCGACCGTGCCACCGCCGCCACCCGCGACCAGTTTATTGTTACAGGTGTAACATCCAAGTGGTCGCCGCTCGCGCGGGCTTGACCGGCGCCACTCTCGCCTGAGACGGAACGATGCAGTTGAGGTGGAGCGCGGCCCTGGATTAGACGTGACGCCGCCGGCGCCGCCGCTAATCTCCCGCGCCATGAGATGGCGGCGATTCGTCAGCGGACTCACCTTCGCGTGGTTTCTGGCCTGCGCATCAGTCATGGCGCAAACCGCCAAGGACTTTCTCGAGTCGGCGATGCGGAAACTGCAGTCCCGCGACCTGGCCGGCGCGTTCGCCGATTTCGACCAGGCGATCGCGCTCGATCCCGACTTTGCAGATGCCTACATCCAGCGCGGCATCGCGAGGGACGACAATGGCGACCGCGACGGCGCCATCGTTGAATATAACAAGGCCATCGCAATCGCTCCCGGCAGCCCTGAAGCCTACAGGAACCGCGGTATCGCCAAGCGGGGTAAAGGCGATTTCGCCGGCGCCATTGCCGACCACGACAAAGCCATCGCCCTCAGGCCGGACTACACCGCGGCCTTCATCGCCCGCGGCCTCGCCAAGCAGGACCGGCGTGATTTTGATGGCGCCGTCGCTGATTACAGCATGGCGATCTCGCTCGATCCGGAATTCCCTGGAATCCACCGCCGGCGCGGTGAAATCAGGATGGACCAGGGTGACCTCGACGGCGCCATTTCCGACTACGACCAGGCCATCGCCCGTCAACCGGACGAGGGCGACGACTATCTGATCCGTTCCACGGCGCATTGCTTGAAGGGAAACTTCGAGCGGGAACTGGCCGACCTGGAGAAGGTGATGGCGATCCATAAAAGCGCGAAATACCGGAACATGGCGAGATTTCGCCGGTTGCTCGGGCTGCGCCGGTTGCACCGGGAAGAGAATCGCGACGCTTTCGCCGAGGAAGTGGGAGCCTGGCCGGAAGGCTGGCCGAAGGTGGTCGGAGAGTTTCTGGGCGGCGGGCTTCCGGAGGAGAAGTTCCTCGCCCGGGCCGAAAAAGCTGCTGGGCAGACTCCAAGCGAGCAGCGCTGCGAGGCGTTCTACTATGCCGGCATGATGCGACTTCTCGCAGCAGATCGAAGCGGGGCCCGGGCCCTGTTTGAAAAATGCCTGGCAACCAACGAGCACTATTCCCTGGAATTCGGGCTGGCCCAAGCCGAACTCATCCGTCTGCCGAGCGGATAGCCGCACATTGATACGCTTGCGAAATCTGCCTTCCGTCCGGGGAAAAAGCTGTCCCCGGCCGAAACCACGCCCGCAGCAGCCACACCGGGCGCGCGTCTCTCGGGAAAAAGTATTGCTTGAAATCCGCTGGGCGGTCGTTACCGGCTCGCAGGCCCATGAAATCGCTCGTCATCGCCGAGAAGCCGTCGGTCGCCGCCGACATTGCGCGCGCGCTCGGCAAGGTGCCCAAGAAGGGCGACCACTACGAGAACGACGAATACGTCGTCTCCTCGGCGGTGGGCCATGTCGTGGAGCTCCAGATGCCGGAGGACATCGACAAGAAGAAATACGGCTTCTGGCGGCTGGAGATGTTGCCGATCATCCCGGAGAAGTTCGAGTTGAAGCCGAGCACGGATTCCAAGGACCGCTTCACCCAGCTCAAGAAGCTCATCGCGCGGAAGGACATCAACCTCCTCATCAACGCCTGCGACGCCGGCCGCGAGGGCGAGCTGATCTTCACCTACCTCTGCCAGCTGGCGAAGAACAAGCACCCGGTCAAGCGGCTCTGGCTGCAGTCCATGACCGCCGAGGCCATCCGCGAGGGTTTCAAGAAGCTGCGCGACGGCTCCGAGCTGCAGGGCCTGGCCGACGCGGCGCGCTGCCGCAGCGAAGCCGACTGGCTCATCGGCATCAACGGCACCCGCGCGATCACCAAGCGCATGTTCGGCTCGCGCACGGGCAACGTGGCCTCGGTCGGCCGCGTCCAAACCCCCACCCTCGCCATCGTCTACGCCCGCGAGCTGGAGATCCGGAACTTCGTGCCGCGCGCCTACTGGCGGGTCACGGCGAAGTTCGGCCTTGCCGCCGGCGACTACGAGGGCGTTTACCAACGGCCCGATTTCAAGAAGAGCGACGACGAGCATGACCGCATCGACCGGCTCTGGCACAAGAAGGCCGCCGACGCCGTCGTCGCGGCCTGCACCGGCCAGCCCGTGGCCGTCGTCACCGAAGAAAAGAAGGCCAGCACGCAGATCTCCCCGCGGCTCTACGACCTGACCACCTTGCAGCGCGAGGCGAACGGCCGCTTCGGTTTCTCGGCCAAGCGCACCCTGCAGCTCGCCCAGGCGCTCTACGAGAAGCACAAGATGATCACCTACCCGCGCACGGACTCGCGCGCGCTGCCCGAGGATTACCTGCCGGTGGTCCGGCAGACGCTCGAGAACCTCCACGGACAGCTGCAGCCGTTCGCCCGGAAAGCGCTCGACCGGGGCTGGGTGCAGTTCAACAAGCGCATCTTCAACAACGCGCAGGTCAGCGACCATTTTGCGATCATCCCGACCACGCACGAGGCCAAGCACCTCGACGAGGCCGAGGCCAAGGTGTTCGACATGATCGCGCGGCGGTTCGTGGCCGCCTTCTATCCCGTGGCGGAGTTCGACGTGACGACCCGCCTCAGCACGGTGAAGGACCACGCCTTCAAGACCGAGGGCAAGGTGCTCACGGCGCCCGGCTGGCTCGAGGTCTATGGCAAGAGCACCGTGGACGAGGGCGCCGACAGCAAGGCCCTGCCCGCGCTGACTGCGGCGGACTTTGTGGGCGGGGTGCCCTCACCCCGCATCGCACACGACAACCCGCGGGGTGAGGGCACCCCGCCCACACCAGCAGCGCACGCAAAAACCCTCGCGGCCGAGCTGCACGAGGAGTCCACCAAGCCGCCCCCGCGCTACACCGAGGCCACGCTGCTTTCCGCGATGGAAACCGCCGGCAAGCTGGTCGAGGACGAGGACCACGCCGAGGCGATGAAGGAGCGCGGCCTCGGCACGCCGGCCACGCGCGCCGACACCATCGACGGCCTCATCTACCAGAAATACCTCGATCGCAACCAGCGCGAACTGGTCCCCACCGCCAAGGCCGAGCAGGTGCTCCAGTTCCTCGCCGCCGTGAAGGCCGACGACATCACCAGCCCGACGATGACCGGCGAGTGGGAGTGGCACCTGCGCGAGATGGAGCACGGCAAGTTCCCGCGCGACAAGTTCATGGCCGAGATCGTCAAGGAGACGAAGGGCATCGTGCAACGCGTGAAGGAGTTCGAGGAGGACGACTCGGTCGCGCGCGTCACCGACATCCCCGCGCCCACCGACGGCAAGCCGCTGCGCGAGACGCTGCGCGGCTACAAGTCGCAGGACGGCGCCTTCATGGTTTACAAGATCATCGGCGGCCGCCGCATGGAGGAGGCGGAGATCCGGGAGCTCGTCACCACCGGCAAGGTCGGCCCGCTCGACGGCTTCATCTCGCACAAGACCCGCAACCGCTTCTCCGCCCTGCTCAAGCTCAACCGCATCGAGGAGGAGTCGAAGGTCGGCCCGGTGGTGAAATGGAAGACGGAGTTCGACTTCGGCGACAAGGCCGACCTCGCCACCCTCACGCCTTTCTGGACGCATCCCGAGACCGGCGCGCAGCTCTGCGAGAACGGCAGCAGCTACATCGTGCGCGAGCCCGACCCCGCGGCCGGAGGCGGCTGGAAGCAGACCTTCCGCATGGGCCGCATCATGTGCCAGAAACCCATCACGCACGAGATGGTCTCGGACCTCGTCGGCCAGGGGAAGACGGAGCTGATCAAGGGATTCATCTCGAAGAAAGGCCGCCCGTTCGACGCATTCCTCAAGAAGGAGGGCGAGCGCATCGCCTGGGAGTTCCCGCCGCGCGCGCCGAAGCTCGACAAGGACGGCAAGCCCATCGTCCGCAAACCCCGCGCCAACGCCGACCTCTCCAAGGCGAAGGTGCTCGGCGAGAGCAAGACCCACGGCGGCGAACTGGTCGAGCTGGGCGACGCCTACTACGTGCGCAAACCCGACCAGGACAACCGCCAGGTTTTCAAGCTCGCCAAGAAGCTTTGCGAGGTGGAGATCCCGGTGGAAGAGGTGAACCGGTTGCTCGCCGACGGGAAGTCGAACCTCATCGAGAACTTCGTCTCCAAGCGCGGCAACAAGTTCGCGGCCTACCTCGTGCTCTCGCAGAAGAAGGACAAGGCCGAATTCGAGTTTCAGCCGCGCTGAGGCGGAAGCATGGCGAACCCGCAGGGTGAGTCCCGCAGGGATGCGTGGCTTGCCACGCACAATTCCCGCCTCGCCGAGGCGGAGGGCCGGTCCGGATGATCCGGCAGGCCGGGCACCGTCCCGCCGCGACGCGGCGGGCACGGCATGCATGCTTTCCGGCCACAGGTGCACAGAGAAAACCCTTGCCGGTATTTTCCGCCCCCGGGTATTCTGCGGGCTCTCCCGCCCTTTTCACCATGATCGTCACCACCGCCCAGCTCTTCAAGCACGCCTACGGCCGCTACGCCGTCGGCGCCTACAACATCAACAACGCCGAGCAGGCCATGGGCCTTTTCCGCGGCTGCATCGACGCGAAGGCCCCCTTCATCATCCAGATCTCCAAGGGCGCCCGCGCCTACACCGACAAGCGCATGCTCGAGGCCATCATCCGCACCGCCTCCGAGATCTTTCCCGAGGCCATCTTCGCCGTCCACCTCGACCACGGCGACGAGCAGACCTGCTACGACTGCATCGAGTCCGGTTTCTTCAGCTCGGTGATGATCGACGCCTCGCACGATCCCTTCGCCGAGAACGTCGCCATCACCAAGCGCGTCGTGGACGCCGCCCACAAGCAGGGCATCTCCGTCGAGGCCGAGCTGGGCATGCTCGGCGGCGTCGAGGAGGACATCAAGGTCGAGGAAGGCAACGCCTGCCTCACCGACCCGGCCGAGGCCGAGCAGTTCGTCCGGCAGACCGGCTGCGACTCGCTCGCCTGCGCCATCGGCACCTCGCACGGCGCCTTCAAGTTCAAGGGCCGGCAGTCCCTCCATTTCGACGTGCTCGAGAAGATCAAGGCCCGCCTGCCCGGCTTCCCGCTCGTCATGCACGGCAGCTCCAGCGTGCCGAAGGAGGAGGTGGACCGCATCAACAAAGCCGGCGGCACCATCCAGGACTCGATGGGCGTGGACCCCAAGGAATACCTGCCCGCCGCCAGACTCGGCGTCACCAAGGTCAACATCGACACCGACGGCCGCCTCGTCTGGACGCGCGTGCACCGCGAGTTCTTCCGCGACAAGGCCGGCGAGTTCGACTTCCGCCCGCCGGGCAAGATCTTCATGGCCGAATACGCCAGGTTCATCGCCTCGCGCAACGAGCTGCTCGGCTCGGCCGGCCAGCTCGCCGACCTGCGCAAGTCGCTCGGCAAGTAAGCGCGCCCGTCGCGGCGACCGGCGAACTCTTCCAGCCTGTCACCCTGAGGCGCAGCGCAGCATCCAGCGATGGGGCCGCAACCCCCGGGCCTTCTGGATTCTTCGCTTCGCTCAGAATGACACTTGACCCGCTTCGCAAGCGCCCCGGCTCACTCCTGCACCTTGTGCTCTTGCCCGGGCCGCCCGCCACAGGCCAATACACAGTTCGACGCGAACTCGCCGCCAGTGCGACAAGCTCACCGACGTCGCACTTGATCGGCCCCTTCGCCACCCCCGTCATCCCGCGCACCGACCTCCGGATTGACGCCGAGGGTCTGGAACCCCGCGAAGCCGCCGCCCGTCTCCACCGCCATTTCAAGCTGGGCTGAAACGGGGCGGCGGTCATAGTTCCGTCCATGCTTCCCGCCCTGGCCCGCTTCCCGGCCGGACTGGCGCTGATGACGCTGGTCCTTGTGTCCCCGGCCGTGCCCCTTCCGGCCGCCTCCACGCCGAAGAAGTGGAAGGCCGACCGCAACGCGCCGCTGGTGAAAGTGGACGAATTCCGCCTGCGCACCGCCCGACAGGGCGCCGCTGCGGTATCCCTCGGCGATTACATCTATGTCTTCGGCGGCAGCAATTGGGCCGCCACCGCCAGCACCATCGAGCGCATCGATCCGGCCGCCCGCCGGGTCGAGATGCTCCAGCTCAAGCCCCTCACCCGCGCTTTTCATGCCGCGCTGCCCTACAACGGCCGCATCTATCTTTTCGGCGGCCAGGAGACGGCCGTGGATTACCGCGATGAGGTCCAGGAGCGCTTCCCCGGCCAGCCCAACCGGTCCGGCCTCGACCTTGTTCCCATCGTCACGCTCAAGCTGACCTCCAATGCCCGCGCCCAGACCAGGGTGGAGGTCTTCAATCCCGAGGCCCTCACCCTCGCTCCCCTCTTCTCCATGCCCTTCGCCCGGGCCGGCATGGCCGCGACCGTCATCGGGCACGCCGCATACTTTGCCGGCGGCACCGAGTTCGGCCGCGTCTCCCCCGGTCAGAGCCCGCGCAACGACGTCTACGATTTCACCACGGGCGAGTGGTCCACCGCCCTGGCCATGCTCCATCCGCGCGAATGCCCCGCGGTCACCGTGGACCGCCTCATGGTCGTGGCCGGCGGCCGGCAGAACGACCGCGGCCTGACCGCCGTCGAGATCTTCGACCCCGGCGCGCGCGCCTGGAAATTCCTGCCCGCCCTGCCCCGCCCGGTGGCCGGCCACTCCCTGGCCCGGCTGGGGCGGTGGCTTTTCCTCTTCGGCGGCTACGACAGCCCCGGGCGCGTCATCGCCTACGATCTCGTGCACCGCACGGCGGAGGAATTCAACGCCGGCCTGTCCCCCGCCACGCACTCCACCGCAGTGACGCACGGCGACCGCATCTACATCATCGGCGGCAAGCCCCACTCCGAAGAGAACGAGCTCGACCTCATCCAGGTCTTCGCCCTCAACCCCGACCACCCGCCGGAGTGATCGGAGGAGCCAATTTCCGCCTCGGCAGCGGCGAGGCTGTCGCCTAATCTGATGGCCGTGCCTCCATCTTGGATTTCAGGTCTTCTTCCCCGCTTGTCGGTGGGAGCACTCCTTGGCCTGCTCGCTTCCACCGCCACCGCAGTGGCCTCCGACGCAAGCTTGCCCCTGCGCAAGGTCGGCGAGTTCCGCCTGCAACACCCGCGCCAGGGCGCCGCCGCGGTGGTCCACGACGATTGCATCTACGTCTTCGGAGGGGGTGCCGGGGGTGCCATCACCATCGTGGAGAAATTCGACACCCGCACCGCCGAAGTGGCCCAGGTCGACACCCGCCTCATGCCGCGCCGGTATCACTCGGTGCTGGAGCATGCCGGGAAATTTTATCTGTTCGGCGGGCCAGGCCACGGCTTGAGCGGCATCCTGTATGAGCATGCCGTGGAAATCTATGATCCCGCTGGAAACACCGTCTCGCGCGGACCTGCGATGGCCGAGGCCCGTAGTCACATGGCCGCGGTGACCTTGGGGGACAAGGCCTATCTGATCGGCGGCTCCAAGCTGCGTGACAACGACCGGGTCCAGACGAACGAAACCTCTGTCTTCGATTTCGCCGCGGGCACATGGAGCAAGGGCGTTCCCATGCCGACCCCCCGGGAAACCCTGGCCGCCGTCGTCACGGGATTCATTCTGGTTCCCGGCGGCTATCGCTCCAGCAGGGCTGCAACCGAGGTCGAGATGTTCGTTCCCCAGGAGAATGCCTGGAAGAAGCTGCCCCCGCTCTCGCGGCGGACCAGCGCCCATTCCCTGGCTTTCCTCGGCGAGCACCTCTTTCTCTTCGGTGATTACGACGACCTTGACACCGTGCTGGCCTACAACCTGCGCACCCGGAAATCCTCCGTCCTCCGCATCCCTGGCTACCGCGGCAACCGCCACGCCACCACGGTCGTCCACCGCGATCGCATCTATGTCATCGGCGGCAACCGCACGACCGAGAGCGGCGATGAATCCTATCGCATCCAGGTCTTCGCCCTCAACCCCGACCACCCGCCGGAGTGAGTGCGCCCGCGTTCGAGCCGCGGTTGCGCGGAATGGCGGAGATCATCGTCCGCATCGGGCTCAACCTCCAGCGCGGCCAGCGGCTCCTCGTCACCGACCCCTATGAACTGCAGGGCGTGGCGCGCGGGGCGGCCACGCTGGTCGCGGCGGTGGAGTCCGCCGCCACGGCGGCCGGCGCCCGCAGCATCGAGGTGATCTGGGGCGACGGCGGGAGATTGCGGCAGATGGTGGCGAATAAGGACTGGCGCGGCCTCGTCGCACTGCTCGGCCGCCATGCCGCCCTCATGCACGACCATGTCCAATCCCACGACGCGCTGCTCTTCCTGCAAAGCAGCCAGCCCGCCTTGCTGGCCGGCGTGCCCCCCGCCTCCGCCGGCGAGCTGCGGCGCCTGGCTTGGGAGCGCTTTGGACCGGTCGCGCAGGCGCTGACCGGAGGAGCGACCAACTGGACCGTCGCCCCGGCGCCGACTCCGGATTGGGCCGGGGCGGTCTACCCGGAGCTGCCGGTCGGCTCGCGCCTGCAGGCTCTTTGGGAGGACGTCCTTGCCGCAATGCGTGTTTCAGGGTGGAGCGCGGCCTCCGGACGCGCTCCAGCGCACCCCTCCGGCTTGTCCGCCATCGCCTCAGCGACAGCGGAAGACCGGGTTCCACCCGAGGCCGATCCGCTGCACGCCTGGGTAACCCGCCTCTCCGCTCTCTCCCACCGCTGCGACGAGCTCAATGCGCGGCAGATTCGCACGGTGCGTTTCGAGGGCGACGGCACCGATCTCACGGTCAAGTTGGCTGCTGATCACGTCTGGCGGACGGCGCGGCTCGTCACAAAGTCTGGCCTGCGCTTCGTCGCCAACCTGCCCACCGAAGAAATCTTCACCGCGCCCGACAAGCATTCCGCCAGCGGCACCATTCGCGTCTCCCGGCCCGTGAGCCATGCGGGCACGGTCATCGAGGGCACCAAGCTCACCTTCAAGCGCGGACGGATCACCGAAGCCTCCGCCGCTTCCGGCGCCGGTGCGCTCGAGCAACTGCTCGCCACCGACGACGGGGCGTGCCACCTCGGCGAGGTGGCGCTCGTGCCGGCTGTAGCCGGCCTCGCTGAGGCCGGTCCGGATGATGTCCTGAACCCGCCGGGATCACCGACCCCGCCTCCAACCGTGCCCGCGCGACATTTCTTCCATCCCCTGCTCGACGAGAACGCCGCGAACCACGTTGCGCTCGGCGATGCCTACGCCTTCACTGCGCGCCGGCCGGATGCATCGTGGCTGAACCGCAGCCTCATCCACCTCGACCTGCCGCTCGACGCCCGGCCGGCATTCTCAAACTAGAAACCGATTCCCCGCGCCAGTTTCCCACCCGACCGTGGCAGACACTGTCCAGACCATCCCCGATGCCGATCCCGAGACCCTCCGCCGCGCCCAGGGCGGCGACGAAAACGCCTTCGGCCAGCTCATGAAAGCGCACTACGAGCACGTCTTCCGCCTCGTTCACTCCGTCCTCCGCCACGAGGAGGACGCGCGCGACGTCTGCCAGGAGGTCTGGCTGACGGTGTGGAAGAACCTCGCGGGTTTCCGCGGCGATTCCAAGTTCACCACTTGGGTCCATCCCATCGCCACCCGGCGCGCCATCGACCACCTGCGCAAACGCCGCCGGTGGTATGACCGCTTCGTCCCGTTCTCCGCCGATCCCGAGGAGGCTGGCACCGTGCCCGAGCCCTCGACCGACGACACCGCGCGCGACGACCTCGACCGCAGCGAGCGCAAGGATCGCTTCGAACGCCTCCTCGCCGAGCTGCCGCCCGCCCAGCGCACCGTCCTCGCCCTGCGCGAGGTGCAGGGCCTGTCCTACGAGGAGATCGCCAAGGCCGTCGAAATCCCGGCTGGCACCGTCATGTCCCGCCTTTACCATGCGCGCCGCCTGCTGGCGCAGAAACTCAAGGAGCAATCATGAACTACTCGAAAATGTCCTGCTGCCAAAGGCAGCATAATCCTTCCGGGTGTTGGGACGCCGCCCATACAGTCGGTCCATACCGGGCGGCGTTCAAAACCCATCGACTCATCCTTTCCGTTCTCGCCCTGCTGGCGCTTGCCGCCGCGCCCGCCCTGCGCGCCGCCGACCGCGCCACCGTGCAGGCCATCCTCATCATCGCCTCCAAGGAGCCCGGGCAGACCGACCGCCGCCTCGCGCCTTATGAGTCCAACCTCCGCCGCATCCTCCGTTTCGAGAGCTTCAAGTTCGTCGCCGAGGGCAGCGCCAGCCTCAACGTCCCCGGCGAGGGCCGCATCGGCCTCGGCCGCGGCCAGAGCGTCTCGCTCGAGGCCGAGTCCTCCGACGGCCGTTCGCTGCGCGTGAAGGTGAGCTGGCTCAGCATCGAGACCGGCCTCGCCCTGCGCCCCGGCGTGCCCGCCATCCTCGGCGGACCCAGCACCGGCGATGGCGACGACGTCTATGCCCTGCTTGTCATCGGCCGCTAGCAACCCGTTGCCGCCGCGCTTCTGGGGCACCCGGAAATAGTTTGAATAAGCCCGCTTCGAGCCACGTCCCACCCGGCGAACCCAACAAGGAGTCATCCATGAACAAGCTCGCTGCCCTCTCCCTTCTCGCCGTCGGCGCCCTCACCTTCGCCCCCAAGTCCGCCTACGCGGGCCGCGGCGGTGACGAGGCCATCGCCGCCATCGGCGGCTTCCTCGGCGGCCTGATCGTCGGCACCGCCATCAACGACCGCCCCTACGACCGCACCGTCGTCGTCACCAACCACAGCCGCTACGATCGCTACGACCGGCGCGACGATTGCGACGACGGCGGCTACTGGAAGGTCGTCACCGTGAAGACCTGGGTGCCCGGCTACTGGACCACCGAATACCGGCACGGACGCCGCATCCGCTGCTATGTCGAGGGTCACTGGGGCTACCGGACCGAGCGCGTCTGGGTCAGCTATGACCGTTACGACCGGCACGACCGCTACGGTTACGGCTACGACCGCCGCCGCTGAGCCGCGCCAACCCGCACACACCTGCCCGACATGAACTGCCGCGACACCGAGAACCTCCTCTTCGCCGAACGGGACGGCACGCTGACCAGCGAGCAGCGCGCCGTCCTCGACCGGCATGTCGCGGAGTGCGCCGGCTGCCGGCAGTTGCGCGACGATCTCGCCGCCGCCGCCGCGGCCTGGCGCGCCAACACCGCCGCGGTGAAAGTGCCGGACGCCGACACCGAGTGGCGCAAACTGCGCGCCCAGTTGCACGGCGAGGAGGTCCGCACCCCCGCCAGGCGCCGCCTCGCGCCGGTTATTTTGCTAAGCGAAAATCAGAAACGAAACCTATTCTGGCTCGGCGCCCCGCTCGCCGCCGCCGCGGCCGTGGCCCTGACGCTCTTCGTCCAGACTTCCCCGACCCCGCCGGCCCGCGCCACGACCGCCGCCGCCCCGGCCGCCTTCACCGCCCGCGCCGAATATGTGGAAGTCTCCGATGCGGCCTCCCCGCTCGTCTATATGGACAAGGAGAGCGGCTGGCTCGTCGTCTGGGCCGTGGACACCAAGGCTCCGACCAGCGGGTGAGCCTTCTTACTCGAGTGGGGCTATAGGCTGCAGCGGGAGTTGCTGGCGGGCCAGTTCCCAGTCCTCGCGCAATTCGCGCAGGTGAATCAGCCGCCACTTGTCCACCAATTCGTATGCGGTCTGCGGCAGCCAACCGCGGTAGATGGCACCGGTCTCAACCTCGATCAACGCCTCATGCTCGCCATAGAGCGCATGGAAATGCTTGGGCGGGTGATCCCGGTAGTAAAACCTGATGATTATGCCGTAGAACCGGCTGACTTCAGGCATGGCGGGCGGCCATAGGCATCCGGCCCGTGATCTCCAGATAGGCGCTGTCCGGGCAAAGCTCGATCTCGTCGTTCCATGCGATCTGCCCATGATCACCCAGGCGGACCTTGCAGAAAAACTCCGGCTTGGCCAGCGGAGCGAACACACCGCGCCCGACATTCTTGGAAAGGTCGATCATCCCCTCTACACCGTCGGTGTAGACGAGCTTGAGCCGGAAGCCATCCAGCGGCGTGACTGATGTCGGCCTGACCATGTGGATAGAGTGCCGTGACCCGAAAAAACGTCAAGTCGCCGCCAGATCGCCTCACCGCTCGTCTACGTGGACAAGGAGAGCGGCTGGCTCGTCGTCTGGGCCGTGGACACCAAGGCTCCGACCAGCGGGTAACGCCTACGGCAGCCAGGGGAACTTCTTCGCGTCGGGCTTCCGCTTCTCCTTCTGGGCGGTCATGAATTCCTTCGCCTCCTCGGTCATGTAGTAAAGCATGGTGGCGTTGCCCGCGAGTTCCTGGATGCCGCTCTGGCCGTCGAGCTCGGCGTTGAAGGCGGCCTTGAGGCAGCGGATGGCGAGCGGGCTGCGCTGCAGGATCTCGTTGGCCCACGCGACGCCCTCGGCCTCGAGCTGCGCGACGGGCACGACCTTGTTGACGAGCCCCATGTCGAGCGCCTCCTGCGCGCTGTATTGGCGGCAGAGGAACCAGATCTCGCGCGCCCTCTTCTGCCCGACCATCCGGGCGAGGTAGCTGGAGCCGAAGCCGCCGTCGAAGCTGCCCATCTTGGGCCCGACCTGTCCGAAGATGCCGTTGTCGGCCGCGATGGTGAGGTCGCACATGACGTGCAGCACATGCCCGCCGCCGATGGCGTAACCGGCCACGAGCGCGATGATGACCTTGGGCATCGAGCGGATGAGCTTCTGCACCTCGAGCACGTTGAGGCGCGGCACACCCTTGTCGTCGATGTAGCCGCCGTGTCCGCGCACGGTCTGGTCGCCGCCCGCGCAGAATGCATACTTGCCGTCCTTGGCCGGGCCGGCGCCGGTCAGGAGCACGACCCCGATGGCCTGGTCCTCGCGGGCGTCGAGCAGGGCGTCGTGCATCTCGGCCACAGTCTGCGGCCGGAAGGCGTTGCGCTTCTCCGGCCGGTTGATGGTGATCCTGGCGATGCCGCCGGCCTTTCCGTAGAGGATGTCGCCGTAGGTCTTGGCTGTCTTCCAGTCAGGGGACATGGGCGGGAGAATGCGCAAAAGACCTTGAGCCGCAACCGTTTTCGCTGCGCTCGAGGAAACGGCTTGGAGTGCCCCGACACGTCCCCAACAGTCCGCCGCCTCATGCACGCCAAAGGCAAGGAGACCACGGCCGCCCTGACGCTGGGCGCGCTCGGCGTGGTGTTCGGCGACATCGGCACCAGCCCGCTCTACACCATCCGCGAATGCCTCGCCGGCCTGCCCATGGCGGCGCATCACGACGGTGTGCTGGGCGCATTGTCGCTGGTCTTCTGGTCGCTCATCTTGGTGGTCAGCATCAAATACACCGTGGTCGTGCTGAAGGCCGACAACCGCGGCGAGGGCGGCATCTTCGCGCTGCTGGCGCTCAGCAAGCTCGAGCGCTCGGCCAAGACGGGACTCGGCATCGGCACCATGATAGTCCTGGCCGGAGCGGCGATGCTCTGCGGCGAGGCCATCATCACCCCCGCCATCACCGTGCTGAGCGCCTCCGAGGGCCTGAAGTTCATCTGGCCCTCGGTGGAGCGTTTTGTCGTGCCCATCGCCATGCTGGTGCTGGCCGGCCTGTTCGCGTTCCAGAGCCGCGGCACGGACTTCATCGGCCGCATCTTCGGACCGGTCATGCTGCTGTGGTTCGTCGTGCTCGGTGGGCTGGGCCTCTGGCACATCGTCCACCACCCGGTCGTGTTGCAGGCGTTGAATCCGCTGCACGGCTGCCGGTTGCTGCTGACGCACCCGGAAATCGGCGTGCTGCTCGGCGCGGTGGTGCTCGCCATCACCGGCGTCGAGGCGCTCTACGCCGACCTCGGGCACTTCGGGCGCAAGGCCATCACCCGCGCCTGGTATTTCATTGTGCTGCCCGGCCTGACGCTGAACTACTTCGGCCAGGGCGCCTATGTGCTCGCGCACGAGAAGCACGCCGAGAACACCTTCCTCGCTCTTGCGCCCGACGGCGCGCCGCGCATCGCCCTGCTGCTGCTCTCCGGCGTGGCCGCCATCATCGCCAGCCAGGCGCTCATCTCCGGCGCGTTCTCGCTCGTCCGCCAGGCCATCCAGCTCGGCTACTTCCCGCGCCTGACCGTGCGGCACACCAACCCCGACCGCCGCGGCCAGATCTACCTGCCGCTGGTGAACACCTTCCTCGCCCTCGGCGCCATCGCCACCGTCTACGGCTTCAAGTCCAGCTCCAACCTCGCCGCCGCCTACGGCATCGCCGTCACCGGCACGATGATCGTCACCTCGCTCACCCTGTATGTCGTCATGCGCCGGGCCTGGAGCTGGAGCCTCTGGCTGGCCGCGCCCCTGTGCGCATTCTTCCTCCTCATCGACACGACTTTCTTCTCGGCCAACCTGCACAAATTCGCTGATGGCGGCTGGCTGCCGGTGTTCATCGCCCTGTTCCTGCTCGCCATCATGGCCACGTGGAAGTCCGGCAAGGCCGAGATCTACCGCCGGGTCTACGCCAACGAGATCACCGAGGACGAGCTGTGCAACATCGCGCGGAGCGACCGTGTCACCCGCGTCAATGGCACGGCCGTCTTCATGGCCGGCAACGCCCGGGGCACGCCCCTCGTCCTGCTCCACCACGTCAAGGCCAACAAGATCCTGCACGACACCATCGTCCTGCTCACCGTGACGACCGAGGAGGTGCCCTTCGTGCCCGACGACGAGCGCTGCGAGACCCGCGAGATCGGCTGCGGCATCTGGCGCGTCATCGGCCGCTACGGCTACATGGAGTCGCCCGACGTCGCCAGCCTCATGGAGCAGACCCGCGCCGCCGGCCTGCCCGTGAAGCTCACCGAGGCCACCTACTACTTCAACCGCGAGATGATCATCACCGGCGGCGACACGCGCCTCTGGCGCTGGCAGAAACACCTCTACGCCTTCCTCAGCCGCAACGCCCGGCAGGCGCGCGACTACTACGAGCTGCCGCCGATGCAGATCATCGAGGTCGGCCTGCCCATCCAGTTGTGATCCGCCGCGCCCAACGCCCGGTTGAGATTGTCAATCATTAATTGACAATCTCAGGAGCAGGTGTTTTCGCGCGAGGCGCTCCCACGGTATACCGGTTTGGCGTCATGGTTGAGGGAGTCGGTGAAGCAAGCGTGGAGGCGCTCCCCGGCCGTTCTCCACGCGCTTGCCTGCGACCAGGCGGAGCCCTACAACACCCGCGCGATGGACCTGAACGCGCACCGCTTTTTCAACCACTTTCCCGCCGTCCTCGGCGCCAGGCTGGCCAGGATCGCCGAGGTGAAGCGCTGGCCCGACCGCGGCCTCATCTTCGAGGAGAACGCGCCGTCCACCGCCATCCACCTCGTCCTCTCCGGCCACATCAACCTGACCAAGCGCGTGCCCGGCGGCTTCACGCAGATCATCGCCCGCAAGGGGCCCGATGACTACTTCGGCGAGCTCGGCGTGCTCGACGGCAGCGGACGCAGCACCAGCGCCACGGCCGACGGACCCGTCACCCTCGCCCGGCTGGAGAAGAAGGCCTTCCTGAAGATTCTCAGCCTCGCCCCCTGGCACAGCGTGCTCCGGCTCTTCAACCACGTCAGCGAGAACCTCCGCGCCACCAACGACCGCTACGTCACCGAGGTCGTCCGCAAGGAGAAGATCACGCTCATCGGCGAGATGGCCAACGCGATGATCCACGACTTCAAAAACCCATTCACCACCATCCGGCTCGCCATGGACATGCTCGCCGGCCGGCACAGCGACGAGGCGACGCAGCAGGTCTGCCGCACCGTCCACCGCCAGATCCACCGGCTCGGCGGCATGGTCGAGGAGGTGCTCGAGTTCGCCAAGGGCGACACGCGGCTCAACATCCAGCCGGTGAAGATCAGCGCGCTTTTCGACGCCCTCGCCGAGCACAGCCAGGACGCCCTCGCGCAGACCAAGACCACCGTCGTAGTCCGCCCCACCCCGCTGGTCGCGCCGCTCGACTTCGACCGCTTCCTGCGCGTGCTGCAGAACCTCGTCACCAACGCCGCCGAGGCCATCGGCGCCGAGAAGCGCGGCCGCATCACGCTCGCCGCCGCGCGCAAGGGCCGGCATTGCGAGCTGACCATCGCCGACAACGGCCCCGGCATCCCGCGCGCCATCCGCGGCACCCTGTTCGAGCCGTTCGTCACGCATGGCAAGCGCGGCGGCACCGGCCTCGGCCTCGCCATCGCCAAATCGCTCACCGAGGCCCACAAGGGCGACATCAGCTACCGCAGCACGCCGGGCCGCGGCACGACCTTCGTCATCCGCCTGCCGCTGGCGATGTAAGGCGCGGCGGGCTTTGAGTCTGCGTCGCCTCCTGATTGCAGGAGCCTGCTTGCAGGCGATCATTGGATCGGTCGCCTGCAAGCAGGCTCCTACCACTACTCCGTTACATTCACCCCGTCCGGCAACCACGGCAAGGATGTCACCTATTAGGTGACATCTCCTCTGGGAAACGGAGCAGATTCGGCCGGGAACTTAACGCAGTAGTGCTACAGCACGCTGCGAACTTGAGCGACAGCGCCGCTACTCCAGCGCGCGGTCGATCTCCTCCGCCACCTCGGCGAACATCCGCTGCCGCAGCGCCGCGTCGTGCTTGCGGTCGGTCCGCAGCTCGAGCACGCGGATGCCTTTGGCGGGAAGCTTGCCGGCCAATCCGGTGAAATGCGCCCAGTTGCGAACCATCACATGCTCGACGCCATGCGTCGCGCAGAGCTTCTTGAAATCCGCCGCCTGCGGCGTGGCGAAATACTCCTCGTAGGGCGGGTCGAACTTCGCCACCGGCAGGTGCCCGAAGATGCCGCCCCCCTCGTTGTTGATGAGCACGATGGTCAGGCTGCCGCGGAACTTCGGGGCGATGAGGAATCCGTTCGCATCGTGCAGCAGCGCGAGGTCGCCGGTCAGCAGCACCGCCGGCTTGCGGCCGTGCGCCGTGCCGAGCGCGGTGGAGAGCGTGCCGTCGATGCCGTTGGCCCCGCGGTTGAAATGCACGGGGTGCGCGCCGTTGCCCGGCAGCCAGAAATATTCGGCGTCGCGCACCGGCATGCTGCTGGCGATGAAGACCGGCGTGCCCTTCGGCAGGTGCTGGGCGAGCAGCCAGCTCGCCTTGCCCTCGAAGCGCGTGCGCATCGGCTTGAGCCGCTTCCCCAGAAGGCGCTGAGCGGCCGTGTCCGCGGTGCGCCACGCGCGCAGCCATTCGGCGTCCACGGCGTTGGAACGCCCGAGGCAGTGCGCGAACAGCTCCACCGAGGTCCGCAGGTGCCGCGAGCGGACGTGCAGGGCGTCGAGGTTGCGGTGGTCGTCGTCGAGGATGAAGGTTTCCACGTCCAGCGCCTGGAGCCACTCGCGCAGTTGCTTGCTCGTGGGCCAGCCGCCGAGGCACAGCACGAACTCCGGCCGCAGCGTCCGGCGCACGCGCGGCGAGCGCAGCAGCGTGTCGTAGGTGCCGACCAGGCCCGGGTTCAGCCGCGCGAAATTGCGGAGCGGGGAGAGCGCATCGGCCAGCACCGGCCAGTGCAGCGCCTGCACGATCTTGGCCACGCACTGGCTGTAATGCAGCGGCGAAGCCGGCTGGGCCGGGCCGGCGATGATGAGCCCGCGGGTCCGGCCCTCCGGGAAGACGAGCCCCTGCTCCTCGGGGAAGTCCACCACCACGCCCTTGCCGCGGGCCGAAGACATCTCGCCGGCCGCTTCACCCGCCGGGATCATCCGGAGAAACGATTTCACATCGAGCGACTTGGCCAGAGAGGCACTGGTGCCGTCCTCCAGCGGCGGCAGCGGATCGCGGAACGGGCAGTTGAGATGCACCGGACCGGGCAACGGCAGCAGCGTGCGCTCCCAAGCGGCGATCGCGGTCTGCCGCGCGTAGCGCAGCGCGAGCAAGGTCGCCTCCGGCACCGCCATCTCGTGATGAAAGTTCACATAGCCGCCGTAGAGCTTCTGCTGGTCGATGGTCTGGCCCGAGCGGCATTCGCGCAGTTCAGGCGGACGGTCGGCGGTCAGAACGAGAAGCGGCACGCGGCTTTCGTGCGCCTCGATGACGGCGGGCAGGAAATTCGCCGCCGCCGTGCCCGACGTGCAGACCAGGATGGTCGCGCGGCGGTGCTGCCGGGCCAGCCCGAGCGCGAAAAACGCCGCCGAGCGCTCGTCGAGCACCGGGATGGCCTCGATGCCCTTGTGCCGCGCCAGCGCCATCGTGAGCGGCGTGGAGCGCGAGCCGGGACAGGTCACCGCCTGCCGCGCGCCCATCCGGTGCAGCACTTCGACGAGCAGGCTGCACCAGAGCGAGTTGGTGTTGCGGAAGTCGAAAACGTCTTTGGGTGCGGAGGCTTTCATGGCCTTGGCCTGTCATCCTGAGCGAAGCGAAGGATCCAGCAGGACGACCGCGGCACGCACGATTCTGGATTCTTCGCTTCGCTGCCAATGAACTCGCTTGTTTGTCATGCTGAGCAGAGCGAAGCATCCAGTTGGAGAGACGATGCGGGGAAGCGCATCGAATATCCTGATGGACCCTTCGCTGCGCTCAGGGTGACACGCC
>Ga0187894_10003212_pt1 | contig 18587 bp, 17 predicted proteins | sample GBC1701081metaG_FD_136650 | JGI IMG/M metagenome (GOLD analysis project Ga0187894, IMG submission 136650) | White microbial mat communities from a lava cave in the Kipuka Kanohina Cave System on the Island of Hawaii, USA - GBC170108-1 metaG ...
CCCCCGATTTGAACCTACGCCGACCTCAACTTGCCGATCCTTAACTCAGCCTCCTGAAAAAGAGCATTCGGTTCGTCGACCGCATGCGCCTGCTCATCGTGGTTGACACGACTTCGCGCGAGTCATGACCACAACACGCCGTGCGCGCTTCGCTACGCTACAACACCGCGTCCGACTGCTTCCGCAGTGCTTCCACGGCCAATCCGAGCATCGAAAGAACAAAGTACGCTCTCGCCAAGTACTTCAAAGCATGCGATAAAATGGCGGACCCGGCGAGATTCGAACTCACGACCTCTGCCTTCGGAGAGCAGCAGTCGGCTACGGGCTCTGCATATTATTGAGCACAGTTCCGCGCCGACATGGCAAATGATCATTTTCCATAAGATATGTTCTCCGACATATTTATCGAGCCCGCGTCATGCAAGACGCCGGGGCTCAGGTAGCGCTCGGCATATACTGGCTCAAGGTAAGCGCTGTTCTGCTCCCACCTTTCGCCGAGGGATGTGATGGCGGAAGGTAAGGGTCTCTGAGGTCGGAGATCGGCTTATGTCAACGCTTGACCCTATGCTTGAGCCTTCGGGTGCGGTGCGCCGTCTGGAACGTGCAAAATCCGCAGAAGCGTGTGCCCGGTTTTGAGGGTATGCCGCCCTCGGCCATGGCCGGATGGATACAAAACACTGGACGATCGACGAAAAGTCGGAACCTCGAACCTGGCGCCGCGCTGGAACAACACCCACAGTGACGCGCTAATCAGCAGCCTGGCGACCCTGGGTTTCGGTTGGTGCTGGTCTCATGGCCATCCAGCAGCTGAACAGGATGAGCAGAATGCCGGCCAAGGTTAGGGGGTCCGGCTTTTCGTTAAACAAAAGGACGCCGGCCAGCGTCGTCAGCACTAAGCGCGTGAGGGTTAGTGGCGCAAGCGCGGTAGCGCTTGCATATCGAACAGCGACGATGCCGACGTACATGCCGACAGATCCAAATACCACTAGACCGAAGAGTGACGGCCACGTGGCTGGTGCTGGGGCCGCGGCCAGCGCGAACGCGGGCAGGTAGGCCACAACTAAGAAAGCATTGGCATAGAACATGGTCGTCAGCTGCGTGTCGCCTCCCTGGCGCTGAACGTATCGGTTCAACACAAAGAGGAGGCCGTTCAAGCTCGTACCCAAGAGGACGATTGCGTGATCAATGTCAGATTCCCCGAACGTAGGCTTGGTGATTAGCAAAGCGCCGACGATGCTGAAGGCAGCACCGGCTAAGCGCCACATGGTTATTTGCTCACCTAGGATCACCTTTGCAAAGAGCGCCGTGTACGCGACTGTCGTGAACGAGATCGCTATGGCATTGGCAAGCGGAAGTTTCGTGAGGGAGTAAGTCAGCACCCATGCATATCCGACGGTAAGCACGCCACGCAGCAGCTGGACGCTGATACGTTTGCTACGGACGAAAGCACCGCCGCCACCGTTTACTGCAGCCAAGGCGACAATGAGGGCTAAACCACCGAGTCCCCGCAACAAGATGATCTGCATCAGGTCGGCGCCTGACCCAACGTAGTGAATCAAAGAATTCTCGATAGCGAAAAGAACGCTTTGCGCAAGCATGAGGAGAACAGCTAGGCGACCGGTTCCCATGATGGGTGATGTCTCCTGACTTCACAGCTTATGTTCGTGAGTCTGCCTTTGCGCCACGGCACGTTCTCGAGTCGAATGGTTGTCGCAGGGTCGGGGGCCCCTATTCTCGCTCCTCCGCTCGCCGCTTACGTGCGGCGACCGCATACGCACCCAGCGTTCGATTTGGATTCTTGTTGGGTGCAACCACGGCGCGATAATACGCAGACCAATCGTCGTCTGTCAGCGCCTCAAGTCCTGAATCAATCTGCACGTCATTAAGGAAATCGTCGGCGTAGTGTTGACGGTAGACGGGCTTGACCTGAAGAAACGGCCACTCGGCGTCAAACCGAATGGGTGTTCCGGTATTGACCAGACGCACGTTGAAGAAGAGCGGCCCACCCCAAACATCGGTTTCGACAATGCCATCGAGATGATGGTATGCCGGGCTATGCGGAAGATTCGTCGGAGCGTGTAGCAAGAGGCTCCAGTTGGGCGCGGTACGCGCTATCACCCCTGTCCAGATTTGCAGGATTGCAGGGCCGTCCATCATGGCAAGGAACGGCGGGCTAAAACCGCGCGTCTCTGCTGGTGCTTGTGCGTTGAACTGCTCGGCTAAGCCTGGGTACTGCGCGGACTTGAGCGGATACCACCCGTCGGCGCCGTCGTGCGTCCAGATCGCGTTGACACCGTCGAACATGAGCTGGAACGTAATCGGCGGGAATAAGTACCAGCCGAAACTGGACGCAGCAGTTACCGGCTCGCAGTAGCGCACCGCCCTGACGGGCAAAGTACCCGCAGCGTCACGTGTCGCGCGACGAGGTGGCAGTCCTGTTTGGACAATGCGTTTAAAGGTGACAGTGGGAGGCATGGAGCTGGCAACCAACCGGGACGAAGCCGATCCTTCATCCCGGTCGGATGTTGAAACTAGGGCTTACCGAATGTCGGGACATAGCCTCCGATTCTGACCTGCTGCGAATCAGCAACAGTTTTCGGCGGCGCCAAGACAATTTTGACTTGCGGTGTTGAGGCGCCCGACTCGAGCGGTTCTTTACCAGAAAGGCGAGTGTCAGCCTGTGCCATCACAATCCTCCATTCATCATAGCCTAGACTCTACGAACTCCTGCGGCAGCATCCGACTGGTGTTTCACCGGGCGGCCCCACCCGGCTGAAACGACTAGAGACACAATGACTTACGCCGCGCTTCTCGGCAATTTGGGATTGGCGTCCTATCGACGGATCAGCATCAGTGAATGATATTTGAATGATATTTCAGTGCACAGCATAATGAACGGCCCGTGACTTAACTATTGCGAGCCTTTTGCCGGGTGTCTAGCATCAATCCACAGGCATCTAAGGGATTGCATGCCGGTGGTCACGCAAGCCAAGCGTTCGGGTTCGAAAAGGCGTGGCGGCAGCGCGGCGTCTGCGCCTTTCGAGCTTTCTCTCCTAGGACCGGTCAGACTGACCGGTCCGCATGGCCAGATTGATCTTGGCAACCGCAAACTGTGCGCCTTGTTGGTATTTCTCGTGTGCGCGGGCGCCGAGCCCGTGTCCCGCGAGACCTTACGCAAGCTCCTATGGAACACCCTCCCCAAGAGTCGTGCCGACCAGAACCTGAATCAAATGGTAACGCGTCTACGTCGGGCGATCGACGACGACGTGGTAAAGCACAGCGAGCAAGGCCTCCTGGTTGCGTCCGGTTTAATCCGCTGCGATGTGCTGGAATTCCGAGCGCAGGTCGCCTCTGCTGTGCGGGAGAAGCGCATAGCCGCATTGGAGCGCTATAGCGGCACTTTTCTGGCGAATGTCGAGTTTGCAGAGGACGCCTGGACGAATTGGGTCAACACACGGCGACAACAATTCGAATCCCTAGCGCTCAACGCCTTGGTGGAACTGAGCGAAGCTGCTGAGCAGCTGGGTGACAGCGCGCAGGCTTTGGTGTTTGCCAACCGCGCGGTTGCAATAAACGGCCTGCGCGAGGACGCGCACCGCGTCGTCATACGTTGCCTGGCGAATGCGGGAAGACGCGCGGAAGCGTTGAAACACTACGATGACCTAGTCGTGCGTTTGAAACGCGAGGTCAATGTCGAGGCCGACGCGGCAACGGCGGCGCTCACAACAACACTGCGCCCGTCTGCCAGTCAAAGCCCGTCGACAGAGATGTCGCTACAGGGCTCTATTGCGACGACGCCATCCACCACTACGATCCTACCGTCGATCGCGGTACTCCCATTTCAGAATCTCAGCGGCGATTCGGGCGATGACTATTTTGCTGAAGGAATCGTTGAAGACATCATCGTGTCTCTAGCCAGTCTGCGTGAACTGCTGGTGATCTCACGAACATCCACGTTGGTTTTCCGCGGGGGTGAGGCTGCCCCGCGCGAGATCGGCAAAAGCCTGGATGTCCGCTACCTCCTTCAGGGGAGTGTCCGCAAGAATGAGACATCCGTCAGGGTTTCCACGCGACTGTGCGATGCCGAAACCGGAGCCAGCCTTTGGGGTGAACGGTATGATGTCCCCCTCGGCGATCTGTTTGAGGTTCAAGACAGAATTGTTCACGATGTTGTCGCGCGTCTCGCGCCAAACGTTGAGAAGGCAGAACTTGAACGGGCAATGCGAATCCGGCCCACGAACTTCACGTCCTACGACCACACTCTTCGCGCCCTGAACATCATCAACAATCTGGACCGTCAAACCTTCGAAACGGCACGCCATCACTTGGACATGGCAATGGTCGCGCACCCGTCCTTTGCCATGCCCGCAGCTTGGGCGGCTTTCTGGCACATTCTGTGTGTAGGGCAAGGATGGTCCGAGGACGCCAAGCGTGACGCAGATGAGGCCGCTACGCTAGCGACCAAAGCGATTGAGCTAGATCCGCACAACGCACTCGCTCTTGCAACGTATGGCCACGTTCGGTCTTTCCTGTTCCATGACTACGAGTCGGCTCTTGTGTACTTCGACCGCGCGCAGGCGGCCGGGCCGAACAATTCGTGGGCGTGGATTCTGTCGAGTGTGACACTGAGCTACCTGGGGTCCGGTGCAGACGCTGTGAGACACGCAGAGCGCGGTCTGCGGCTGTCACCATATGATCGTAGTCTCTATTTCTTTTACGGGATTCTGGCGATTGCGCACTACGCAAGCGGCAACTACGAAACAGCCATCAAATGGGGGCGGATGTCCGTTGCGGAGAATGGTGGTTTCACAGCGCCGCTTCGGTACCTGGCTGCATCGCTCGCTGCAGCTAACCGGGTAGTGGAAGCCCGCGAAGCGGCCGCGGCGATGATGGAGTTGGAGCCTGGCTTCAAGCTAGAGGCTTACGAACGGACAAGGCAACCTTTTAAGCAACAAGAGGCCAAGGAACGGCATCTGGCGCATTTGCGGACTGCGGGCCTGCCACAATGACGGCGCCAAGAGGTACATATACCAGGGCCGACCCCGAACCGATGTTCGATCTGCGTTTGTTAGGTCGATTCAGTCTCACAGGACCCGGCGGGCGCATAGAGCTGGGAAGTAAGAAGCTGTTTGGCCTATTGGCTTTCATCGTGTGTTCAGCACCCGGCGTACAGCCTCGTGAGAAGCTGATGACACTGCTGTGGGGTTCACACTACGACAAGCAGGCACGTCACAGCCTGCGCCAGGCGTTGGGCAGACTACGACGGTCAATCGGCCCAGCTGCCTTGGTCAGCCGCGACGACGGCCTCGGCGTTCAAACTGGTCTTTTCAGGTGCGACGCCACGCAGTTCAAAGCGGCAATGCAAGTGACCGCGCCTTTTGAAGCGCGGAGGGCCGCTATTGCCCTCTATGAAGGGTCGTTTCTGAGCAACAACCTCGCGATACAGGAGGAGGCTTGGGTTCACTGGGTGAGCGACCAGCGTCAGGAACTAGAGGTTTTGGCGCTCGATGGATTGGTCCAGCTCGGCGAGGAAGAAGAGCGAAGGGGCTCCGCAGGTGAAGCACTGACCTTTGGCAATCGAGCGATCGCGATCAATGAATTTCGCGAAGACGCTCATCGGCTCGTCATGCGGTCTCTATCTGCGGTTGGACGACGAGCTGAAGCGCTCAAGCATTTCGAACGACTTGCAGCGCGACTAAAACGTGACCTGAACGTTGAACCGGACCTTGCTACCAGTGCCTTGGCCGCCAAGCTGCGGCAAGCCCGGTTTGTCCAGCAAAGGAATGAACTGGTAGAAACTTCCGGAACGTCCGCGCCAGGACAGCCGGCCGTCGATCCTGGCGTCATACCACCCACGGCATTGTTACCCTCGATCGCCGTGTTGCCCTTTGAGGCCCTTGGTTCGGATGAGAGCAAGGCGTTAAGCAAAGGTGTCGTCGAAGATGTTGTTGTGTCGCTGGCGAGACTCGGCGAGTTTCGTGTGATCGCGCCGCCCGTCAGTGTGAATGGTGAAGGCCAACGGGTCGATGCGCGCCAGATCGGCAAGAGCTTAAATGCAAGATATGTTTTGCACGGCAATGTGCGCCAGGACCCGGTGGCGCTGCGTATTTCGACGCGCTTGTCGGATGCTGAGACCGGCGCCAGTGTTTGGGCTGATCGTCAGGAAATGCCACTGACAGGCGACATTTTTAGAACGCAGGACAGGGCTGTTGAACGTGTTATCACAGGCCTAGGACCGCACGTTCAGGCAGCGGAATTGCTGCGCGCAAAGCGTACGCCGCCGATGAACTTCACAGCATATGATCACTTGCTGCAGGCCGTCGATATCATCAACAGCCTCGATCGCCACACGTTTCAGAGGGCACTCGATCATCTCAATGCGGCAATGACAGAACAGCCTGGCTTCTCGATGCCGTTTGCGTGGGCGGCGTTGTGGCACAGCTATGCGATCGGTCAAGGGTGGGCTGACGATCCGATCCGCTATGGCCGCAGGGCGGCCAGCCTAGCGAGCAAAGCTGTCAGCCTCGACGCGCACAGCGCGTTGGCGTTGACGGCGTGTGGCCACATACGGTCCTTCCTGTGCCATGACTACGACACGGCACTGGTGTATTTTGAGCGAGCTCTGGCGGCATGCCCGGACAACGCGTTGGCCTGGATATTCTCCAGCGTGACACTCAGTTATGTTGGTCGTGGTGTCGACGCGGTGCGACATGCGCAGCGCGGTCTGCAGCTCGCACAGAGCACCCGGTCGCTGTTTTTGTGCTACGTGTCGTTGAGTCTCAGTCACTACAGTGCCGGCAGCTATGACGAGGCTGTAAAGTGGGCGCGTATGTCGGTCGCTGAAAACGGGATCTTCTCGGCGACGCATCGGTACCTGGCGGCCGCGTTAGCAGCAAACGGCGCGCTCGCAGACGCCCGCGAAGCTGCCGATAGTCTGCTCAAGCTGGAACCGCACTTCGGCCTGGGAGCCTACGCGCGCACGCTGCAGCCGTTCAGATATCCTGATATCAAGGCCCGGCACCTGGCGCACCTTGCGGCTGCGGGGCTGCCGACTTAACCCAGCAACAAAAGCTTACCCACAGACAGGCCTGGAAACGCGCTGATAGTGACAGTGTTCACTAGCATGCGCAAACCACATGTCATTGGCCGATGCTGCTTTTTTACTTCGTGAAAGGACGCGGCCTTCAGCGCCGCCATGCCGCGACTCATTCCATACTGCTGGACGCGATGAACGCGAGCTTAGGTGAAGGGGATGGCGGCATTGCTTTCACTGAATGGGTCGATCCTCGAAAGGATCTTGGATCCGCATTCGCTGACGTCAGGGCTTCCTCCGCGGCGCCCGGCCCTCATGAAGGCGTTTGGTAAGCTCAAGAACCTGCTTCTTAAGCGCGGCGATCTCCGCATCTGCATCGAGAGCAGTACCCTTGCTGTGGCGCCGCGCAGAGGGAAGCGCGCTGGTCTCACGGTCGATCGCCGAGCGCCACTTGGCGCGTTGCTGATCGGTCATGATCTCCCACGCCAGTATCAAGGCAATGATGTGGTGGGGCACGCCCTTCTGAAGGTGCCCGCGCAGCTGCTTCGACACGACGATCTCAGCATGCCCGGCCAACCGGGACAGGTCACGCTGTGTGAGTCCAAGCAGGCGCAGGCGTCGCTGCCATGGATGATTCTCCGTCATCACAATAGGCATTACGGCGCCGAGTTTTTGCACGTCCACTCCTTCTTGAGAGGATTGACGCGATTATAGTCTCGATATTAATATCGTCTAAATATATTTTCACAAAAGACGAATTGCCGAGGAACGCATGAAGACTGTCCTAGTGACCCTTGTGATGGGCGGCTTGGTTGTGGGCTCGCCGGCGCACGCCAACGATTACGGCTGCCGGGTGTTGCTGTGCCTGTCCAACCCTGGCGGTCCTATGGAGTACAGCGAATGCGTGCCGCCGATCACGCGGATATACCGCGACCTGGCGCGCGGTCGACCGATGCCGACATGCCCCGAGGCAGGCTTCAACGGGGGCAGCATCGGCTGGGACGCCATGAAGCGGCCCGTCTACGTCGATCTCAGTCTGCCTGACGGTGTGAAGCGCGTGTGGATCCAGCAGGCGCAGTAACATGGACGTGCCCTTCACCGCGCTCGTCGCGCTTTGCGCACCTCTGGTCGCCCCCGAGACCATGGGCGCGATCGTAGCCACGGAAAGCAATTTCCGGCCCTTCGTGACTGGTGTGAACGGCGGCAACGGCTTTGCCGCCGCCAGCTACGATCATCGCACCAAAGCCGATGCCGTCGCGCGGGCGCGCGATCTGCTGGCCAAAGGCGCCAACCTGGATCTCGGCCTCGGCCAGGTGAATAGCGCCAACCTGGCCGGTCTAGGCATGACGGTCGAAGACATGTTCGATCCGTGCAAGAACCTCCGCGCCGCCGCTTCCATCCTGGCTGCGAACTACACCGCCGCCAGCGCAACGACGCCCAACAGCCAGGAAGCGCTGCGCGCGGCGATCAGCGCCTACAACACGGGCAATTTCAAATCCGGCTTTGCCAACGGCTACGTCGGCCGCGTGCAGGCGGCCGTCACCGATGTCTCCGGCCTGGAGGGAGTGCGCATCATGACGCCTGACGAAACCCCGGCGGTGCCACAGCTCGCCGCAGCGCGCCCCGAGGGCGCCTCTGGCGATGACGATCCGCCGACGATCGTTGAAGTCACCAAACCCGCAACGCCACCCCCGGCGTCACCTGCAGTCGTGGCAGCCAAGCCAGCACCGCCGGCCCCTCCAGAATGGAACGTCTACGCCCACAGCAATCGCGCCAAGACCATGGTCTTTCGCGGCGACTAAGGCAGGGGGAAGAGTCATGCAGGGTAACAGCGTAGCTTTCCGTCGAGCGGCGGCGCTCTTCATCGGCATCGCCACGATGCTGATGATGGCACCGGCATACGCCCAGTTCACGCGCGTCAACACCGTCCTCCAAAACATCATCAACGCGGTGACTGGCCCAACCGGCCGGCTGGTGGCGATCATCGCCGTGGCCGTCGTCGGCCTGGCGTGGATGTTCGGCCTGCTCGATTTGCGCCGCGCCGGCGTCGTGATCGTTGGCATCGCCGTGCTGTTCGGCGCCGCCGAAATCGTGAGCACGATCGTCGGTGCCTGACAATGTCGGCGGTCGTCCTCTGCGAAAAGCCCAGCCAGGCGCGCAACATCAGCCAGGCGGTTGGCACGCGCTACGGCGTCGTGCTCTCGGCCGCTGGCCACCTGGTGCGCCTGGAATCGCCGGAGGAGGCCAACGCCGCATGGCAGGCCTGGTCGCCGGGCGTGCTGTGGCCGGGCCGGCTTTACGGCTACAAAGCCGACGAGGTCGCGTACAAGCGCCAGAAGCTGAAAGCGATCCTGACGGCGCTCAAAAGCGCCGATCGCGTGATCATCGCCACCGACTGCGACCGTGAGGGCCAGTCGATCGGTGATGAGATCCTGGCCCTGGCGGGCTATCGCGGCGAGGTGCGCCGCGCGATCTTCACCAGCGAGGACGTGGTCAGCCTGCAAGAGGCCTTCCGCAACACCAAGCCAAACAGCCAATACGCCCGTCTGTATGACGCCGCCCGTGCCCGCCAGCAGGCCGATCAAATCTACGGCCTGTCGCTCACGCGCACTGTGACCACGCTATTCCGCCCAGATCGCGGCGTCGTAGGCGTCGGTCGTGTGAAGACGCCGACTCTCGCCCTGGTATGCGAACGCGAACTCGCCATCACGCAGCATGTGCCCCGGCCCTACTTCGAGGTTGTCGGACGGCTCATCACAGCGCGTGGTGCCGCGACAGTGCGGCACGTCGGCGCCGATCGGCTGCTCGACCGTAACGAAGCGCAGGCGCGCCTGGCGCTGCTTCAGGAATACCGCGGGCCGATCATGGTGCGCCGGGCACCACGGCAAGAGGCACCGCCCCGGCCACTCGATCTACCAAGCCTGCAGAAGCGCGCCGGCGCCTGGGGCTGGTCGGCCCAGCGCACGCTTGAAGTGGCGCAGTCGCTCTATGAACAGCACAAGCTGATCACGTACCCGCGCGCTGAGACAAGGTATCTCCCCGAGGTCTTGGCAGGTGAAGCCCCGGCGCTTTATAGCGCGATCGTGTCGGCGCTTGGCGTCACACCACCACCCTCACCGCATCCTGTTGTGCGGTGGGGAAAGTCTGGCGTCTACAGTGACGCCGGTCTCGACGGCGCCCCGCATCATGCGATCTTGCCCAACCTGCGCACCGCGACAGGTTGGCGTCATGCAATGGACCAACTGAGCAAAGATGAGGGGCGCCTGTTCTGGTCGATCGCCCGTTCTGCGCTCGCGGCACACCTGCCTGATGCAACATGGCATGAGACCACTGTCGAGGTTAGCGTCGGCGTGCGCCTCAAGGAGGCGATCGTCTTCACGGCCACTGATCGCCACCTCGTGGATGCTGGCTGGCGCGTGTTGCTGCCAGCACCGGAAGACAAAGCCTTGTCGATCGACGGCCAGCTGCAGCATGGCGAGTCAGTCGCGACAATCAAGGACGCTGCAGTGGAAGCCAAGATCACGGAACCGGCGCCGCGGCTCAATGAAGGCGGCCTGATCGCAGCGATGCAGCACGTGTGGCGCCTGGTTGAGGAGGAGGCGGCACGCGCTTGGCTCAAGGAAACGAACGGCATAGGCACACCGGCGACACGGGCGCAGATCATCGAAGGCCTGAAAGCGCAGGGCCTGCTCGCCGTGCAGCGAAAGGTGATCGTGCCGACGCCGTTAGGCATGGCGACCTATCAGTTGCTGCGCGACTGTGATGTCAGCCTGGTCGATGTGGTGCGCACTGCCCACATGGAGGCGCGGCTGGATGCTGTCGCCCGCGGCAAGGCCGATCTGCGCAGTGTCGTTGCCGACCTCGTTGCCGATACGGAGCGCCTGGTGACAGGGCTGCAAGCCCGCCAGGCGACGCATCCCACCGGCAGCTTGGCCGATGTTGATGGCGCTCCATCGCCGGCGCTATTGGCGGCCGCGCGTGCCCGGGCCAAGGCACGTGGCGTGCGGTTGCCACCGGGCGCCTCTCAGTCGGCCAAAGTGTGCCGCGATTTCCTGGGACCGCGAACCAACCCGGACGCTGCGCCATCGGATGCGCAGCGCGCTCTGGCCGAAAAGGTCGCGGGTCGGCTGGGCGAGGATGTCCCCGAGGGGCTGACGGCGCGCGCCCTTGGAAGCTGGCTGGACAAGGCTAGGGGTGCCCTGCGCGACGCACTGGCCAGCGACAGGCAAGTGAAACTGATCTGTGACCTGGTTGCCCGCGGCCAGCTGCAGGCCAGCGCCATCCCTGGCTACCCGCACCGGATCGCCGCGGGCGTTGCACGCCAGGTGCTCGATCGTGCCTTCAACGGACCGCGCCGCCATGACGGACGACGATAAGCGCTATCAGGAAGAAACTGTCTTCCTGGCCTGTACCCGGCCGCCGATGTTCCTGGGCGTCACCATGGACGCCTTCGGCTTCATCGCCATTGGCACGATGCTGATCTATCTGCTGGGCAACAGCCTGCTCTATCTGTCGGTCGGCGTTGTGCTGTGGGCGATCTGCCGGGTGCTCTGCAAGTACGACCCCAACATCTTCCGCGTGCTGTCGCGCTGGGCTGATACCCGCGCCCGCGCCATGAGCGCGCGTTACTGGGGCGGCAGCAGCGCTGCGCCACTGCGCTTTACGCGGCTGTCCGAAAGGGATCTGCGCCATGACGGTTAGCGCAGCTCAGCGCCGCCGCAGCGCCCTCCCCTCTCCCGGTGTTGTGCGAAATGCACCGGGAGGCGACGGCCAACCCACAAGCCGTCGCGGATGGCACGGCCGGCCCTCGTCGGAGCCGCGCCGTGCCATCCAGCCTTTCCCGAGCGGCAGCGGCAGCCGCTCCGTGTGCCGTCCCCGGTTTCGTTTGTCCGCGGGCGACGTGCGGGCATGGTCGGTCCGGCATCCTCCGCCGGCCATGCCCTCCATCCTTTCGAGGGACGCGCCATGGCCCTGATCGACACTGCCGCCGGCCGCAAGGTCATGCGCACGGAAGCCGGCCCCGACCGCTACCTCCCGTATGTGCGTCACGTCACCGCGAACATCGTGAACCTGAAGACGCGCGCCATGATGGCCGTACTCAAACTGGACGGCGTGGCGTTCGAAACCGCCGATATCGGCGACATGAACGCCCTCATGCGGTCGCTCAATGTCTGGTGGCGCAATGAGTGTGACGAGCGCCTGGCCGCCTGGGTGCACGTCATCCGCCGCAAGGGCGGTGTCTATCCGGCGGGCGCATTCGCCACGCCGTTCGCGGCGCTGCTTGATCGCCAGTACAAAACCCGTCTTCTCGAGGAAGATCTCTACACCAACGACATCTACCTGACTCTGCTGTGGCATCCGCCGCGCAATGCCGTGGCGCAGCTCAGCCGCTTCATCGACAGCATCGGCCGCGCACGCCGTGAGGACACCGAGGCGGAGCCCGAAGCGATCAAGGCCTTGCGCGACCGCTACGCGGGTGCCGTCGTGGCGCTCGAACGCTACAGCCCAACGGCGCTGGGTCTCTACGCGCATAACGGCCTGCTGTTCAGCGAAGTGGCGGAATTTCTCCATCTTGTCCTGACCGGGGAACGGCAGCGCATGCCATTGCCGCGTGGCCCGATCGGCCCGGCTTTGTGCACGTCGCGCCTGATCTTCGGCCGCGAGGTCGTCGAAATCCGCAGCGCCGACCGCACGCGGTACGCGGCGCTGTTCGGCGTCAAGGAATACCCGGCGACATCGCGTGTCGGCATGTTCAACGGCGTTCTGCGCGCACCGTTCGAGTGCATCTTGACGCAATCGATCGGCTGGAGCGCGCGATCGGACGGCATCGCCCTGTTCCAACAGCAGGCGCGCCGCATGGTGTCGGCGAACGACCCCGCCTTCGAACAGGTCGAGGATCTGCGCATCGCCGCCGGCGAGCTGCAGGGCGGCGCCTTTGTCACCGGCGAGCATCACCTCTCGTTGCTGATTTACAGCGACAGCATCCGCAGTCTGCAGGACAGCATGGCGCGCGGCCGCCAGATCCTGGCCGATGCGGGCCTGGTCGTGGCCCGTGAGGACCGCGCCCTGGAGTCGGCCTATTGGGCACAGATGCCGGGAAACTTCCGGGAGCGCGTGCGTGTCGGCGTCATTACGTCAAAGAACTTCGCCGCCTTCGCCGGCTTCCATTCGTATCCGCTCGGCCAGCCCATGGGCAACCAGTGGGGTGATGCCGTCACGATGCTGCAGACGGCCGCCGGCGGTCCATTTTATTTCAGCTTCCATGCCCCGCGCTCCGACCTGGGTAACACCTTCCTGTGCGGCCCCTCAGGCTCAGGCAAGACCGTCGCACAAATGGTGTTCCTGGCGCAGTCAGGGCGCCTCACTGGGCCCGGCAAGGACCGCGATCACAGCGGTCCGCCGCCGCGCCTGGTGATCTTCGACAAAGATCGCGGGACCGAAATCGCCGTGCGCGCGCTCGGCGGCGCGTACCTCACCCTGCGCAACGCCACACCAACGGGGTGCGCCCCGCTGAAGGTGATGGAGGATACGCCCGAGGACCGCGCGTTCCTGGCCGGCCTGGTGCGCCGCATGGTGTACCGCCCCGGTCAGCCGCTCAGCGCCAAGGAAGAAGCTGCGATCGTCGAGGCCGTCCAGCACATCATGCTCCTGCCGCCGGCGAACCGGTCGTTCGCCGGCCTGCGCCAGTTCCTGGGCTTTGGCGGCGAGCTCGGGCAGCGCTTCGAGCGCTGGATCAGAGGCGGCGAGCTGGGCTGGGCATTGGACGGCGAAGCCGACCAGATGCCCATGGACGCCCGCGTGCTGGGCTTCGACATGACGGAGCTGCTGGACAACGCCGACGTGCGCACGGCCGTCATGATGTACCTGTTCCGTCGCGTGGAAGACCTGCTCGACGGCCAGCGCATCATCATCGACATCGATGAATTCTGGAAAGTCCTGGGTGACCCGGTGTTCACCGCCATGGTGCAGGACCACCTCAAGACGATCAGAAAAAAGAACGGCGTGCTCGTCTTCGGCACGCAATCCCCACGCGATGCGCTCAACAGCGAAATCGCGCACTCCATCGTCGAGCAGTGCCCGACGCAAATTTTCTTCCCGAATCCGCGTGGTGATCGCGACGATTACTGCGACGGTTTCAAGCTCAGCGACCGCGAGTACCGCCTCATCCGTGAGGAGCTGACGCCGGAAAGCCGCCAGTTCCTCATACGCCAGGGTCACAACTCCGTTGTGGTCGGCCTCAACCTGCGCGGCATGACAGGCCTCCTCGATGTCCTGTCCGGCCGCACGCAGCTGATCGAAGAAGTCGACCAGCTGCGCCGCATTCATGGCGATCACCCTGACGCCTGGCTGCCGCTGTACCTGGCGGCCCGTTGAACTCGTCTCTAGCAAGGTGGAGCAAGGTCATGCGCAGGCAACTGATGTGTGGGGTCTCGGCATTGGCACTTGCGATCAGCGCCGCTTACGGTCCGGCGCAAGCGCAGGGCATCCCTGTGATCGATAACACGGCGATCGCCAAGCACATCGAACAGATCGCCTATCTGACGCAGCAGCTGAGCACATTGCAGCAGCAATACCAGCAGCTGCAAACGCTCTACCAGTCGGTAAGCCGTCTCACCGACATTGGCCAGCTGTCGAACATCCTCAACGATCCCAATGTCCGGCAGTTCCTGCCCGCGAACTTCAGCCAGTTCGAACCGCTGTTGCGTGGCGACATCAGCGGCCTCACGGGACCTTTGGTCGATATGACCCGCCGCTACAGCCAGGACAACACCGTCTTCCGCTCGCCGGCGGATGAATTCTACGCCCGCGAGCTGGCGCGCACCGGTCAGCAGATCGACGGCCGCATGGCTGTGGGCGAGCAGATCATGCGCACGGCGCAGCAGCGCCAACAGGGGCTGCAGGATCTGCTTGCGCGCATTACCGGCACCCGGGACGCCGCGGAAAAAGCCGACCTGACCAATCGCCTGCTGGGTGAAATCGGGCTGCTGAACAACGACCTCATGCGCGTCCAAGGCTTGGTCATGCTGCAGACGGCGCAGGGTCGCCTGACCGAACAGCGAGAACAGGAAGCAAGCCGGCGCGTATGGAGCCAGTTCAGAGACGCGGTCGGCAGCAGTCTGCCAACGCAGCCGCCCTCATTCCCACAGTCACTACTCCCGACTTCGTCTCCAACCAACTAGGAAGGGCTTTAACATGGCAGGGCGCACCATCATCGTGACCGTCCTCTTGGCACTGACGGTCACGGCCTGCTGGGACAAGGAAGAACAACAGCACGACGTGCTGTACTACTGCTCCAACGATGCCGCGCGCGAAGCCAAACTGAAGGAGTGTAGAAACGATCCAGGCCGGCTGGGTATAACGCCCAATTGCATCAACGCCTCCAAAGCCTGGAGCCTGAATAAAGACGGTTGCGCCGGGATACGGCGATGAACAACATTTTCGCGCAAATCTTCGCCTATATCGACGGATCGCTGATTAGTGCCATTCTTGCCGGCGCTGATCGCCTGGCGCAAGCGGTGTCCGGACCGCTGCGCCTGGCGCTCGTGATCTACGTGGCTTTCTATGCCTTCGCGATCATGCGCGGCATGATCCAACAGCTGTTGATGGACGTGGCAATGCGCGTCCTGAAGCTCTGCGTTCTGGTGACACTGGTCACGGAAAGCAGCGTTTTTCAGCAATGGGCTGTCCAGACGCTCTACACGGACATTCCAAGCAGCATTCAACAGGCCCTGCTGGGCAGTACCGGTGGCACCTACCGCGGCGACACATTTGACCAGCTGTGGTCGTATGGAATGCGGATTGCTGGCGATATTTTCGACAACGCGGGCTGGACGGATTTTGGTCTCAGGGCCATGGCGATCGTCCTGATGATTGCGACCACGATCACCTGCGTAATCGGCGCCGTGGTCATGGTTATCGCCAAGATCGCGCTTGCACTGGTCGTGTCGCTCGGCCCGCTGTTTATCGGCCTGGCGCTGTTTGATGCAACGCGACGCTGGACAGAGGCGTGGCTGTCTCAGGCGGTCAACTACATCGTCCTCATGGTGCTGATCGTCGGCCTGTCCGTGCTGGTCGCCAACATGGTTCAGCAAATAGCATCGCGTGCCCAAGGCAATCAGGCCGCACAGATCGTCATGATGCTCGCCGGCGTGTCCACCATCTACGCCTTCGCCGCCATCGTCTTCTCGCAGCTGCCCTCGATCGCCAGCGGCCTGGCTGGCGGTGGCGCTGCCCTCTCCAGCGGCATCACCAGCGCAACCCGCATGGCCGTCGGCTATGGCACCCGTACGCTCGGGCGCGGCGGCAGCCCGGTCGGCAGCCGCGTCAACATTCGTCGCGTCTAGGGGCTCACAGTAGGAGACCAAAGGCAATGACATGGCAGGGCATCACTACCTTGGTCAGCGTGGCGCTTCTGGCAGCGGCATGCGGACAAAACCTCGGAGACGCGCCGGCACCGACCGGCCCACTCCGCGCCCTCAATCCTGACAAGTGGAACTGGCGCGAAAACCACCTGTTGACGCGCGCTGGATCAACAGCGACGCCAGCGCCCGGCTATCGCTCGGCCTCGACCGCATCCGCCGGAGGACCCTCACCATGAGGCTGTTTGGACGCGCCCCCGTCGCACAGGCTGCCGGCGACACCGGCGCCCTGGCGCTAAACGACGACTCGGCCGTGGTGCGGGTGCGCACGCACGAGACGCCGGCGGCGGCGGCCAAGCGCTACATCAAGGAAGCGCGCCGCTGGGACCAGGACTACAACATTGAGCTGATCCGCTCCCGGCGGATCGCCTGGTCGGTCGCCGGCGTCGCCGGCGTGCTGGCGATCACGTCCGTGGCCGCTCTGCTCGCGTTGACGCCGCTGAAAGCGGTCGAACCCTTCGTCATCCGCGTCAACGACACCACCGGCGCCGTCGATGTGATGTCGGCCCTGAAGGACGACCACACGATGCCGGCGGAAGCCGTGGGGCGGTATTTCGTGGGCGAATATGTGAAGGCCCGCGAAAGCTACCTGGCGCCGATTCTCGAAGACCAGTACCGCCGCGTCGCGCTGTTCAGCGATCAGCGTGTGCAGCGCGTCTACGCCGACCAGATGACCCGCGGCAACCCCGTCTCGCCGATCAACAAGTACGGCCGCCGCGTCGGCGTGTCGGTCAAACTGCGCTCGATCTCCTTCATCACCGCGGCCGGTGCGTCGCCGGCGGTCGTCTCCGTGCGGTTCAGTCGTGAAGTGCGCGAGGGTGACGACGTCAAGACCACCGCCACGAACGAAATCGCCACTGTCACCTTTGTCTACACCAAGGCCGACATGGCGATCGCCGATCGGTACATCAACCCGCTCGGCTTTCTCGTCACAGACTATCGCGTCGATATGGAGGTCATCCGATGATTAATGAAGCCGAATTCCGCATCGTTGGCCGCGTCGGCCGCGTCACGCAGGTGGGCAAGGCGACCAAGGTATCGATCTGTGCCAACTACAGCTATCGGCAGGACGACGGCACCTACGCCGAACAACCGCACTGGAACACCATCACGGTGTTCCCGCAGGGTATGCAGGACTACATCGGCAAGCATGTCGAGGTCGGCGACCTGGTGATGACCACCGGTCGCTTGCGTGAGGCTAGCTACGAAAAGGACGGGGCCACGGTCTACACCGTGGACCTGATTGCATCGCGCTTCGGCCGGCTCGCCGGCAAGCAGGCGGCCGGCAGCCAGGAGGACGTCGCGTCATGATCTGCCGCCTGTCATCAACACTGCTGATCGCTGCGGTGATCACCGTCACCGCCCCGGCGCAGGCGATCGACACGCCCGTGCCGGGTGTGCGCGATTCGCGCGTACGCACCGTCGTGTACGACCCCACCAATGTCGTGCGGGTGGTCGGCGCCTTCCGCACATCGACGCAGGTCGTGTTCGGCCCTGACGAAGAAATCGTCAACGTCGCACTCGGCGACTCGATCGCGTGGGAAGTGGCGCCGTCGGGCAACATCCTGTTCCTCAAGCCGCGCGAAAACCACCCACCGACGAACCTGCAGGTCGTCACGACGAAGCCGGGCGACAAAGGCACGGAACGCCGGTCGTATCAGTTCGAGTTGTCCATCAAGACAGACGTGACCGCCGACGATCTCGGCACGTTCTTCGCCATCCGCTTCAACTATCCCGGTGACGCCGCGGCGGCCGCGGCCAAGCGTTATCAGGAAGCGCGACAGGAGAACGAGCGCAAGGCCGCCAACGACACGCTGGCGACGGCAGCGTGGGAAGGCCCGCGCAACTGGAAGTACCTGGCGCGTGGTAGCCACGCCGTCGAGCCGTCGGAGATTTCCGACAACGGCAAGCTCACGGTGCTGCGCTTCCCGCAAAACGTACCGATCCCGGCGATATACGCTGTGTCCGCCGCCGGCTCGGAAACCATGGTGCCACGCACCGTGCAGGGTGAGCTGGTCATCCTTCACGCCGTGGCCGCCGAGTTGCGCATCCGCAACGGCCGCGAAGCGCTCAGCATCATCAACGCCGCCTATGACGGCCGTGGTGTCAACCCGGGCACGGGCACGGTGTCGCCG